>CESO01059386.1_pt1 | contig 102263 bp, 96 predicted proteins | sample 356341 | NCBI WGS metagenome assembly CESO01 (sample SAMEA2621812, study PRJEB7988) | marine metagenome | biome: marine biome (ENVO:00000447); feature: deep chlorophyll maximum layer (ENVO:xxxxxxxx); material: "saline water (ENVO:00002010), including plankton (ENVO:xxxxxxxx)" | depth 35 m | reverse complement strand
ACGCAGCTCCGAGCGCGCGCCCGCCAGCACCAGATCGGTGCCCTTCGCCATATCCACCGCCAACTGCTGCTTGAGCTGATAGATACCCGCGACCGCCGCGCTGGAGCTGTCGAACCATTCGATATTGGCCATGCCCAGAAAACCGTATTCCGACCCGATCAGCCGGTCACGCAGCGCCGCAAACTCGAGACTTTCCGGGCGCGTTTGCATGGCGTCCAGTTGCCCCTGCAGCGACGGCCCCAGCAGGCCCGCCGCCGCATCCAGCAGCGCCTGGCGGCGCGCGCCGGCTGCGCTGACCTGACTGGCCAGGGCCAGCGACACGCCACCATCACTCAGTACCTGAGCGCCGGCAGCCATCTCGCTGGCGCCCCACTCGCTTGCCTCGCTCAAGGCCAGAAACGCGCCCATCATCCGCGTCAGGCGTGGCTCGTTGGAGCGCAGCAGGATTTCCGGGATCAGTGCGATCAGACCATCGACGGCATCGGTGAAGGTTTGATAGGACAGCGCGGCATCCACATCCTCGTTGATCACCCGTTCACGCAGCGGCGCCAAGGCATCCAGTGCTTCGTTGATGCGGGCCAGCTGCGCGGCCACCGCCAGCCGGTCAGCGCCTTGCAGTGTTGCCATGCCGGAGCGCAGCGCGCTCAGGCTGGCATCTGTAACCGCACGCTGCAGCTCCAGGCGTTCGACCACACGGCCGTCAGCGCCCCCGGTTGCGATGAACAGCGCGGTCAGACCCCGCTCTTTTTGCAGGTTCTCCAGCGCCGGATCGGCTGTCAGCGCCAGGTCAAACAGCGCCCGTGCCGACTCTGTTGTCTGCAAGTGGGTGTAACGATCCTTGACCGTGGAACCGGAGAAATACAGCGTTCCGGCCAGCGCCGGCAGAATGAGCAGCAGCAATTTGCCGCGCATGGAGATGTTACGGAGCATCGACAGCATGGTGAGAAAACCTGACTGATTGGACAGCCAGACCCTCAGCAAGAAAAGTGCCATCACTTTGCCACGCAGCAATGCGGCCTGCAGCGCCGTGACCCGCACATTGCGCACCAGTTCAGGGCTGATACGCCAGTGTACGAGCGATAAAAGGGAGAGATTTCAGTCTTGCGGCCTGGCCATCGCCGCCGCCAGATCACCATGACCGCCCCGCTCCAGGCCATCAGCAGCCCCGGCAATATCCTCCGCAGCCTTGTTCTGACTCAGTTTGAACTTGCCGACCAGCTGCTCAATCTCGACGTCGATACCGACAATCGCCGCGAGCATCTGGCTGATGTATTCAGGGCTGGAGTCGGTCATTTTCCACGGCCGACCCTGCCCGGACGCCACCTCATGCTTGCGCGTCAGCCGGGCCACCAGCCCACGCACAAAGCGCTCGTCGTCGCGCAGGCGGATACGCCCATGGGCATGCACCACCTGATAGTTCCAGGTTGGCACCTGCCGGTGAGTCTCGTGCTTGCTGGGATACCAGTTGGGCGACACATAGGCCTGCGGGCCCTGAAAGATCACCAGCACGCGCATACCATCGGTGATCTGCTCGACCAGGGGGTTGGCGCGCGCCAGGTGCGCCTGCAGCGTACCCTGCGGCCCCTGGTCCGGCAGCAGCTCAAAGGGCACGTGATTGGCATCCAGCCCGTCCGGCCCGCTGGTGACCAGCGCACCCAGCGGGTTGGCCGTGATCAGGGCGTGTAGTTCACCGCTACGGGTTTCGGCAAAGTGCTCTGGCAGGTACATGGGCTAGCCTCAGATAGCGAAAGTCTGGTCGAGATAATACAGCCCCAGCACCAACAGCAGCCAAAAGACGATGCCGGCAGCGCTTTCCAGCCAGGCATGGTAGGACCGCGGTCTGAACCAGTGCGGCGGCCACAGGCAGCGCAGCAACCAGCGCCCGGGCAGACGCAGGCTGAGGTCGAGCACCGCACCCGCTTCCAAAATCAGGCGCCCGAGCAACAACAGGCCGCGCGCCAGTGCTTCGAGCAGCTCAAGCATCACTTGTTACTCCACGCTGGGCGCAAACTCGGCAAAACACGGCAGGCGATCAGTAATCTCAAACCAGTTTGCCTTGTGGGCGGTGAAAAAGTGCGCTTGCAAGCGAGTATCGAGATCACCGTCCAGCGTCCCTGCGCGAATCCGCAGCACGCCGGGAATGCGCTCATTACGACTGAAAATGGGCGAGCCGCAACCGCTGCAGAAGCAACGCTGCTTGCCCGGCGAAGAGCTGAAGCTGTTCAGCAGGTCCTGCCCTGTCAGCAAGCGAAAATGCGACTCGGCAACCGGGATATTGGTCGCAAAGGCCGTGCCCTGTGCCTTGCGGCGCTGGCCGCAGTGACACACCTGAATGGGCTCCAGCGGCCCGGACACCTCGTAACGAATCCCACCGCACAGGCAACTGCCGGTAATCATGTGAACTCCCCTGTTCTATCAGTGCTCTCTGCCACACCTTAAAATAGCCCAAAAAAGATAATATTGAAAAATTAGCATTTATAGGCTAACGTCATTCAGAACCTTCCAGAGGCCTGCCCATGACCATCGCTGCCGTCCTGACCGGCGACCTGATTGACTCCCAAGGCGTCGAGAATACGCAGGATTACGTCAACCAGCTACGTGCCACGTTGAGCAAACTGCTGCCATTGTGCGCCTTCAGTCACGAGCTGTACCGTGGTGACAGCTTTCAACTGACGCTGGAGTCCTCAGCTGACGCCGTTCGCTGCGCCGTGATGCTGCGCGCAGCGCTGATTGCAGCCAGCCCTGAACACGAGCGTTACGACGCCCGCATCGCTATCGGCATTGGGCACGCGCCTGAGAGTAACCACTATGGCGAAGCGTTCGTGCTCTCTGGTCAGGGGCTCGACGGTATGAAAAAAGAAACTCTTGCCCTCTTCACCCACTCCGCCAGCCTGCTGGACCACCTCGAGTTACCCATCGCCTTTGCCGCTCGCATCATCGAGAACTGGACCCGAGTCGAAGCCGAGACCTGGTGGTTGCACGCCACCATGAACACTAGTCAAAAGGCGCTTGCTGAACATCTGGGCAAGTCTCAAGTCACCGTACACAAGGCACTGCAGCGTGCCGAAGCCCCACTGATTGACCGCTTTCTGGCCCGCAGCCACGAATGGATTACGGAGCTGGCCGGTGACTGATCTCATGCTATTGCCATTGATGCTGCTCCTGCACATGCTCAGCAGCCTGTGGGCCAACGCCCGGCCGCTGCCCGAGCAAGCCGACCGGTTGCAGCAACGCGCCTGGCTAACTCTCAAGGCCTTGCCATTGGCCGCCGCCATCAGTGCCTTGCTGCTGTCGCAGGGGCTGGTCAGCGGCCTCATGGGCTTCATCGTGATACTGCTCAGCCAATTGATTCTGGAACACCAGCGCCTGACCCGGCCGCAAACCTTCACCGCCAGCTTTGTGCTCGGCCAACTCATCCCCGTCGCTATCGTGGTCCTGCTCTGGAGCGGCGCCACCGACAACTGGAGTCAGTTGGCAGCCGCTTTTGAGCAGTTGCTGCAACCGCAGATGCTGACCGTGCTGGTGGGCGCACTTTTCCTGCTGCATCCGACTTCGTCACTGATTGCCCTGATCCTGACGCCCTGGCTGAATCACGTGGACCTGCAGGATGAGCAATCGTTGAAGAAAGCTGGCCGTCTGATCGGCTTTCTTGAACGGCTGCTGGCCTTTGCCTTTGTGGTTATGGGCCAATGGTCGGCCATCGGTTTTCTGCTCGCAGCCAAGAGCATCATGCGCTTCAACGACACCCGACAGGCCAAGCGGCCGGTGTCAGAGTATGTCCTACTCGGGACACTGCTCAGCTTCGGCACCAGCGTGGCGACCGGACTGGCCGTCCGCACGCTACTCGGCGGTTAGCCGCGACACACTAATCTGGCAAAAATAGCCTCACGAAGGTAAAGTCATCAGCCCTTCGCGGCGCTCTGCCACCGAGCGTTGCCCCTCCCCAGCTCATCAGGAGAGTCCATGCGTCTGTGTGTTTTCTGTGGTTCCTCCCCCGGCAACCAACCCGAATATCTTGCCGCCGCTCAGCAGCTCGGCACCGCGCTGGCCAAGGCCGGCATTGGCCTGGTGTACGGCGGTGCCCAGGTTGGTCTGATGGGTGCAGTCGCTGATGCGGCGCTGGCCGCCGGTGGCGAAGTGATTGGGGTGATCCCGCGCCATCTGGTCGAGCGCGAATTGGCCCACGAAGGCCTGACCACCCTGCACGAAGTCGGCTCCATGCACGAACGCAAAGCCATGATGGCCGACCTGTCTGACGGCTTTATCGCACTGCCCGGCGGCGTCGGCACCTTTGAGGAACTGTTCGAAGTCTGGACCTGGGGCCAACTGGGCCACCACCAAAAGCCCTGCGCCCTGTTCAATGCCTCCGGCTACTACGACAAGCTGATCGAGTTCCTCAACCACGCAGTAAACGAAGGCTTCATGCGCCAGCCCTACCGCGACATGCTGATCGTCGACAACGCAGCAGAGCCCCTGCTCGCGAAGGTCCGCGACTACACACCGCCCAGTGTCGCCAAGTGGGTGAAGACCGGGCAGCGCTGACCCGCACACGGCTGTCGGCAGCCCGCCGACAGCCGTGCACAAATCTTCCAGACACCCACAAACACTGGGTTATGCTGCACTGATACTCGTCATCCCCTAGGCGTGCGCCATGAAACCCAGCAACTGGATCGATCTCAAGCAGGATGCCGACACCGGCATTGAGACGATTCGTGCCCATTTTGAGGGCCACGCCTACGATCCGCACTGGCACGACAGCTATCTGGTCGGTTTTACCGAGCAGGGCCTGCAGCGCTTTCATTGCGGACGGCAGCGCTATGACAGCGTGCCGGGCAAGGTCATTCTGATTGAGCCGGGTGAAGTGCATGACGGTGAGGCGCCGACAGAGGATGGTTTCACCTATTCCATGCTGTATCTGGACCCGCTGTGGATGGAGCGCGAGATGCGCGGGCTGTTTGCCGACGCGCCCGAGGATTGCGTCCCCGGAATGAGCATGACGGTGACGCAGTCACCCGAGCTGATCTTCGCCATCGCCAGCACCTTTCAGACCCTGCATCAGCAGGAACTGCGCATTGTCAGGCAGACGGCCTTGGACTATCTGCTCAGCAACCTGTCGGCACATACCCAGTGGCGCCGCCGTACCGAGGCCAACCCGCGCATGCCGCAGGTGGCGTTGCGAGCCCGCGACTACCTGCACGCTCATGCGCATGAAGACCTTGGCCTGAACGAGCTGGCGGCCGTGACCGGTGTTGACCGCTTTCGCCTGAACCGCGCGTTCAAGGCGGCTTTCGGCATGGCGCCGCACGCCTATCTGGTACAGCTGCGTCTCGCCCAGGCCCGCCGCCAGCTGGCCGCAGGTCAGGCCCCGGCCGAGGTGGCCGCCAGTCTGGGATTTGCCGATCAGAGCCATCTGGGACGCTGGTTCAAGCGTGCCTACGGCGTCACCCCCGCGCACTACCAGCAACGCTGCTCAGGCCTTCCAGACCGACGCTGAGACACGCGGCAGACTGGCTCTCGAATCCATTTTCGGGAGAACTGTCTTGACCGCCCTGCTGCCCTTTCTTGTCTTTGCCTTTGTTGCCTCCATCACCCCCGGCCCGACCAACCTGTTGGCCATGAGCAGCAGCGCCCGCTTTGGCCTGCGCGCCAGTCTGCCTATCGTGCTGGGCGGCTGCGCGGCTTCCGCCGCCCTGGTGCTGGCGGTGGGGCTAGGCGCCGGTGCAGCGCTGCTGACGCACCCCGAGATGGCGACAGTATTCGGCTGGGCGGGCGCGCTCTGGCTGAGCTGGCTCGGTTGGAAGATAGCCACCGGGGATGTGCAGCTGAACACCGACAGCAGCACCGACAAACCGCTGGGCGCTGCGGCGGCCGCCTTGATGCAGCTGATCAACCCCAAGCCGTGGACCGTGGCGCTCGCGGTTGTTGGTGTCTTCATGAGCACCTCAGGCGCGCCGGCCTGGATGCTCGCGCTGCTGTTTCTGCTGATCGCCATTCCCTGCATGCTGCTGTGGGCGTGGCTGGGCCTGAAAGCGCGCCATTGGCTGCATTCTAGGGTGGCACTGCGACGCTTCAATCAGCTGATGGGGGTGCTGCTGGCGGGCTCTGGCTGGCTTGGCCTGCTCGGCTAAGTTCAGTCAGACGCTGATAGCCTGACTGGCTCAGCAGCACCAGATTGACGGTGGTGGCGTAGATCTGGCCGCTCACCTTGAGACTGTCGATCAGCGCCTTGTGCGCGTCGGCCGCCAGATAGAAGAAGTCCTTCCCCTCCTCCAGCTGCGCCTCGCAGCGACGGAACACCCGAAACGCCGTGCCTTTGGGGGCGTGATTGAGTTCGTCGAGCTGACGCAGGCTCAGCGTATCGGTGTCGGCATAGTGGATGGGCTGCATGTCTGTCGTGTTCAAGGTCAAAGTGGGTGGCGGCAAAAACATCATCAAGCACGCTACTCAGACGGCATGCTGGCGAGGGGCGTCACGGAGCGGACGACTTGCCAGATACCGCACGGCGAGACCACATTGTGCCAAAGTCGGCGATCAGCGGTAAGTGCCCTCTGGGTCTGCCGCGCGTTCGCGGCGATGCGGACGTTGCACTGCAAGGACTGAATCATGGCGCTGCCCCGGTCCTGCGTCACAGTAGACGCGAGCACACCGGGCAACCGGAGCACAGAAGGGCTTATGGCGCTCCCGGCAAGCCGTTATACTCGCCGCCCCCACCTTGGAGAGAACGTCATGAGCAAGCAAGACGATCAGTGCCTGAACGATGCGAGCACCGACCAACCGGTTGCGCCGTCAGCGACCGGGCTCGGCGCCCTCTTTGCGGCCGCCGGCAAACAGGCCGGCAAAACCAACTCGCCCAGACAGGGCAAGGCGGGCTTCGACCCGCACACCAAGCGCGTACATATGCCGCCGCGTGGCACGCGCCGCTCGATGGGTAAACGCTGATTGATCAGCGCCTGCCGCCGCTACAACGGCAGAGCAAAATGGAAGCTGGCGCCCTCGCCAGGCCGTGACGTCACACCAATGTGGCCACCGTGCAGCTGCACGACCTCCTTGCATAGTGCCAACCCGAGGCCTGCCCCGCCCTTCTTGCCGCCGCCCTGAACAAAGGGCTCGAACACCCGGATCTGCTGACTGTAGGGAATACCCTCACCGGTGTCGGTGACGGCAAATACCACGCGTTTGCCATTACGCTGCACCGACACGGTAATGCTGCCGCCCACATCGCTGTGCCGCAACGCGTTGCCGACCAGGTTGTCCAGCACTCGCTCCAGCTGCAGCCGGTCCAGCCGCGCAACGGCCAGGTCGTCATCTATCTCTTCGTGCATGCTTATGCCCTGCTGCTGGGCCTGGGCCTCAAAGCGCGATACCACCGCTCGCACCAGTTCGCGCGGGTCGCATGGCTCCAGCTCCAGCTTCTGCAGGCCATTCTGATAGCGCGAGAAATTGAGCAGGTCGTTGATCAGGTCCACCAGCCGGCGCATTTCCTCATCGACAGTGTCGAACAGGTCTTGCTCGCGACTGCCCGGCGTGAACTCCAGCCGTTCCTGCAACAGGGCAAAGGCCATGTGCATGCCGGTCACCGGCGTACGCAGCTCGTGGGAGGCGCGTAGCACAAACTCACGACGCACCCGTTCGAAAGCACGCTGATCGGTCACATCACGCAGCACCATCACCGCGCCCTGCACCCAGCTGTCGTTGCGCACCACCGGGGTCAAACTGTAGTCGAGCAGGCGCGTCTCACCGGACACCTGCACCGCCAGGTCTTCCTGTTCGCTGCTGAAGGCATCACCGGCCAGTACTTCGCGCACCTGCTCATCCAGCTCAGGACGCCCCATGGCCTGCCCCAGTGATTGCCCCAGCTCGCGCGCATCCCAGTTGAGCTGGCGCCGGGCAACCGGGTTGAAGTGGTCCACCTCACCATGCTGATCAAGAATCAGCAAGCCGTCGTCGATACTGTCGAGTACCGCTTGCAGGCGCCGCTGCTCTGACTGCAACGCTTCCAGGTCAGTGCTCTTGAACTGACGCAGCGCCTCGGCCATGGCGCCAAAACGGCGACTGAGCGCCGCCACCTCGGTGACCGGTGACAGCGGCAGCATTACGTTGAAGTCACCTTGACCGATACGGTCGGCAGCCTGCGCCAGGCTTTCAATGGGGCGGCCAAAGCGCTGGGCAATGCTGTGGGCCGTCAACAGGCCCAGCAGCAGCACTGCCAGACCAATCAGGCCCAGCAGTATGGCAATCAACCAGGCGCGCTGGTGGGCCGCGGTTTCCGCTACTTCAACGTATTCCAGATAGCGGTTCTGCACCTCATTGATCCGGTCACGCATGGCCGCCACATTAATGCTAAGTGTGCTGTCGGAAAGCAGGTCACGGCGCAGGGAGGTGGGGCGCTGGAGCACCTGATCGTAGACCGAGTAAGCCCGGCTGATCTCGCTAATGGCTTGGCGGTCGGCGTCACTGCGCGCCTGCTCCCCGGCCACCGTCAACCACTCCTTGAATATCCGGTCTGACTCCTTGAGCGCGGCAGAATCAAAGTCTTCGGCCAACAGCATGGTGACCTGACGACCGATCTCCTGACGCATGCCCATGGTTGCCTTGAGGATGCCGATGTTGCTACTGACACTCAGACTCTGCGACTGCGTGAGGCTGAGCACGCCAACCATCCCCACCAGCAAGCCGACCAGGGCAACCGTCAGCAACGCACTGCTGCTGAGAAACAGCTGGCTGCGCAGCTTCATAGACCGAACTGCTTACGCTTGCGATACAAGGTAGAAGCATCAATCCCAAGGGTGCGCGCGGCCTGCTCCAGCGTCGGGCTGGAAGCCAGCACGGCTGCGATATGCGCCTTCTCCAGCTCGTCCAGGCTCAGGCTCGCGCCCACACGTGGTGCGGCGTTGTCTTCGGGTTCTGCGCCCAGGCCCAGGTGCGCTACATCCACCCGCTCTTCATTGCAGATGATGCTGGCACGTTCGATGACGTTGCGCAGTTCGCGGATGTTGCCGGGCCAGCCGTGGTTGAGTAGCGCATTCTGCGCGCCGTCGCTGAAACCACGCGCCGGACGGGCGTAGTCCTTGACGAAGCCGGCCAGAAAGCGGTCGGCCAGAGTGAGAATATCGTCGGTACGCTCGCGCAGCGGAGGCAAGGTCAGGGTAATCACGTTGAGGCGATACAGCAGGTCTTCGCGAAAGCGCCCTTCCTTGGCCATCTCGGTCAGGTCAAGGTTGGTTGCCGCCAGAATGCGCACATCCGCGCGGCGGGTCACCGGATCACCGACGCGCTCGTACTCTTTGTCCTGAATAAAGCGCAGCAACTTGGGCTGCAGCGTGAGCGGAAAGTCACCAATCTCATCCAGAAACAGGGTGCCGCCGTCGGCCTGGCTGACACGCCCCAGGGTACTTTCGCTGGCACCGGTGAAGGCGCCCTTGGTGTGGCCAAATAGCTCGCTTTCCATCAACTCGGCATTGAGAGAAGGACAGTTGATGGTGACGCATTCCTTCTTGGCCCGCCGGCTCCAGCCGTGAATCAGGCGGGCCAGCTCACCCTTGCCCGTCCCCGACTCACCTAAAATAAGGATGTTGGCATCGGTGCCGGCTACCTGACGCGCGGTTTCCAGTACCGCCATCATCGCGGGGCTTTGCGAATCGCCGCTCACGCGGGTCTGCCGTACTTCCTCTTCCAGGGTTTCCAGTCGCGCGGCCATCTGCCGCGCTTCAAGCTGCTTGGCTGCGGACATGCGCAACTGATCAGGGCTGCAAGGCTTGACCAGATAATCGACAGCGCCGGCCTGCATGGCGTCGACCGCGGTATCCACCGCCGAATGAGCGGTTACCATCACCACGCGCATCCAAGGCGCAATCGCGCGCATGCGCGCCATCACATCCAGGCCATTTTCCTCGCCCAGACGCAGGTCCAGAAAGCACAGGTCAAACACCTGGCTGTGCAACACCGACTCGGCTTGCATACCGTTACTGGCGGTCGCTACCAGATACCCCTCGTCTTCGAGGCAGTAACGGAAGGTACGCAAAATCGCTGGCTCATCATCAACCAGCAATATCCGGCCATTGCTTTGAGTTGCATCCATAAGGGTTGTCTTCTCCGGGCGCTGATCCCACCGCAAGGCAGTCGTGCAAAATGCATGACCTACCGGGACGCATCTTGCAAACTGCATGCAAGGCAATCTGCGAAAATTCTGTAAGCATTTGATTTTTATTGATTTAAAAACACTAAAAAGCCTGGCACGACGCTTGCTCAAGTACTAATACAAACCAGAAAAAGGCGAGCCACAAGCAAACCTTTATACGGATATTGACTGGAGAAGACCGTCATGCGCAGCGCCAAACCCATCGCACTGCTTAGCCTATCCACCGCCCTGCTGTGCTCACTGTCAATGAGCACGCAAGCACGCGAGCCGGCTCTTAGCATGGAGCCGCACCAGGCCACGATAGTTCAATCTGCCGACGACAGCCGCATCGTCAGCACCCTGCAATCACGGTTGACCTGGCATGGTAACACGTCCGGCATCGACATCCGTGTGGACAGCAACAAGGGGGTTGTACGGCTCAGTGGTGTGGTTCCCGAGCGCGGGGACAAGCGTGTTGCGGTCGCTACCGCCCTACACACGCCGGGCGTGGTCAGCGTGGATGCCAGTCAACTGCATATCGGACAGGCTCGGACAGTCAGCGAAGCACGCTGGCCAAGTCCGGCGCTGCAGACTGCCAACCGACTGCAGCTGTAATGCAAAAAGAAGGAAAGGAAAAAAATCATGTCTCTGGAGCCCAAACCTGCGATTTACTTTCATATAATGGAAGCCACTCGACCTGGAGCTTTTGATAACCAGTTAACTGAGCGTTTTACCGCCGCACCGAGGAGATCCCCCATGTACAACTGGGCCATCGCCTTTATTGTCATGTCTCTTGCCGCCGCCGTATTTGCATTGGGAGGATTTGGCGCCCCCTACGATCAGCTGGGCGCTTTGCTTTGCCCCCTGTTTTTGGCCCTGTCTGTGGTGGCTGCCGTAATGGGCAAACGCACCCGTCATCGCCAGTAGCACCCCGTTGACCGCACCAGCGGATACGGTAACACTGACATTGCAGCAGCTGCCCCGCGAGTTGCTGCCCCTGGCCAACCGGTTCTACCGCCGCCACCATCGCGGTATGAAGGCGAATGGCCAACAGCAGATCTGGGTGCTGCGCGCACCTGACATCTGCGCCAGTCTGTGCCTGCAGCCCGTGGAAACTGGACACTGGCTAACCGCCTTGCTGGTCGCGCCAGCGATGCGCGCCCAAGGCCTCGGCACTCAGCTGCTAGACCAGGTGCGTGCCGAGGTCGACGGCCCCATCTGGCTGTTTTGCGCCCCGCACCTGACTCCCTTCTACCAGCGCTGCGGCTACCAGCTTGCCGCCCACCTGCCTGAATCGCTCGACTCACGCCTGCAACGCTATCAGCGCAGCAAGTCGCTGGTCGCCCTGGCAAACCTGCCCGGGTAAGCCATTTCTACCCCATCGTGGCAGCTTGCCACCAAATGCAACACAATTCTGTAATACGCGCACTACAACAGTGCGCGCGCAGCTATTGTACCTGTGTACCGAAGAGCAACCGCACCCGCAATTATGACGTAAGCAATTGATTTAAAAAGAAAATAAAAAACTGGCAAGCTAAATGCTATGTGAGCAATGCCAACGCACTTAAATCAAAAACCTACGGGGTATTACGTGATGATGAAGAAAATCGCAGTTGCCGTTGCTACCGCCAGCACGCTCTCTTTTGCCAACATGGCGCACGCCGAAGCCTTTGATACCGCCATGGGCGAGTTTGACGTCAGCATGACTGCCACCCTGGCAACCGACTACATCTGGCGCGGCCAGTCGCAAACCGATGGCGCTGGCGCCATTCAGGGCAGCCTGGACATCGCCCACGAAAGCGGCCTGTACATCGGTGCCTGGGCATCCAACATCGACTCAACCGACTTTGGCGGCTCCAGCATCGAGATCGACTACTACGCCGGCTACGGCGGAGCCATCACCGACGACATCAGCTACGATCTGTCCTGGACTACTTATACCTACCCGAAAAACAGCGCTATCGATGTTGAAGAAGCGCTGGCCAGCATCAGCCTCTACGGCCTGACCCTGGGCGCCAAATACGCGTACGATCCGCAGAGCGCGCTGTACACCTACGTAGGCTATGACTTCTCCCTGCCGTACGACGTGGGCCTGGGCCTGCACTACGGCCTGACCGACACCAAAGATCCGCTGAACGGCGTTGACGGTGACGAAGAATACGGCGATTGGGCCGTCACCCTGAGCAAAACCATGCTGGGCCTCGACGTCGCTCTGATGTACAGCGACACCGACCTGGGTGATGACTGTGCCTACTCCAGCCAGGATTCCTGTGACTCCAACGTCACCCTGTCGGTCTCGAAAACCCTGTAATACCCGGCCCGGGCTAGCATATCCCCATCAGACGCTGAGCCCGGGCTGCTGTTCCGTCAGCATTGCACCGCCTCTTTTGCGCTGTTCCACGGCAGCTCGAAAGCGGCGGTTTTTTTATTCACGACTAACCGTGCGGGTGGCGCCTAAGGACGGAACGGTGTTGAGCCCACTGACGGGGACCACGCCGGCCAGAACGCCGCATTGCGCGGGCACGCGGTTGGCTTGGTCCGCCTTGCCACAGATGACCACACAACAAAAAACCGGCCCAAGGCCGGTTTAGTCGTCATGCGCTCTTGCCGCTCAGGCGCGTGGCAAGGTAACGCCGCGCTGCCCCTGATACTTGCCGCCGCGATCACGGTAAGAGGTTTCGCAGGTCTCGTCGGACTCAAAGAACAGCATCTGCGCTACACCTTCATTCGCGTAGATCTTGGCCGGGAGGTTGGTCGTGTTGGAAAACTCCAGGGTCACATGCCCTTCCCACTCCGGCTCCAGCGGCGTGACGTTGACGATAATGCCGCAACGCGCGTAGGTGCTCTTGCCCAGACAAATAGTCAATACATTGCGCGGAATACGGAAGTACTCAACGGTGCGCGCCAGCGCAAAGGAGTTGGGCGGGATGATGCAGACATCACTCTGAATATCGACAAAGCTCTTGTCGTCGAAGTTTTTCGGATCAACGATCGCCGAATGGATATTGGTGAATACCTTGAACTCGTCGGCGCAGCGCACATCGTAGCCGTAGCTGGAAACACCGTAGGAAATGACCCGCTCGCCCTCAGCGCCGCGGATCTGGCGCTCGACAAAGGGTTCAATCATCCCCTGTTCCTGGGACATGGTGCGGATCCAGCGGTCGGATTTGATGCTCATGGCGGGTCCTGAGTGATCTGTACGAAAACGAGCCAGCATGTTACCGGGTTATAGGCAATGACAAAAGACCGTCATCAATCCTCGCTAATGCTGATCTCCGGCATGCCGCCGGCGCCTTTCAGCGCCGTGATGCGCGCAGCGGCGTGACGGGCCATGTCCTGATAGACCATGCTGATCTGGCACTCCGGCTCAGCCACCACCGTCGGCTTGCCGCCATCGGCCTGCTCGCGAATCATCATTGACAGAGGCATCGAGCCGAGCAGCTCGACATGGTATTGCGCCGCCAGGCGCTCACCACCACCCTCGCCAAACAGGTGCTCGGCATGGCCGCAGTTGGAGCAGATGTGGATTGCCATGTTCTCAACCACACCGAGCACCGGGATGTTCACCTTCTCGAACATGCCGATGCCCTTCTTGGCATCCAGCAGCGCGAGATCCTGCGGTGTGGTAACGATAACGGCGCCCGTCACCGGCACCTTCTGCGCCAGGGTCAGCTGGATATCCCCCGTGCCCGGCGGCATATCTACAACCAGATAATCCAGGTCATCCCAGGCGGTCTGGGTCAGCAGTTGCATCAGTGCACCGGACACCATCGGGCCGCGCCAGACCACCGGCGTGTTGTCATCCACCAGAAACGCCATGGACATAACTTGAATGCCGTGCGCACGCGGCGGCACAAACCATTTACCCTCGCGGGTTTCCGGTCGCGTGCCTTCGGGCAAGCCCAGCATCAGCCCCATACTGGGGCCATAGATGTCGGCATCCAGCACACCGACCTTGGCGCCCTCTCGCGCCAGAGCCAGCGCCAGATTGGCGGCCGTGGTGGACTTGCCTACCCCGCCCTTGCCAGAGGCCACCGCAATCACGTTCTTGACGTTGGCCAGCGCCGCGACCTGCCCCTGCACCGCACCCGCTTCAATCTCGCAGCGCACACTGACCTTGGCCGAGGTCACGCCATCGACATTCTCCACCGCCGTTTGCAGAATCTGCGCAATGCCACCGACCAGGCTGCCGGCGGCATACCCCAGCACCAGCTCAGCCTCGACCTGCCCGCCATTAATCTCCAGACGGCGCAGGCAACCGCAACTCAGCAGGTCGGTTTTCAGGTAGGGGTCCTGGTATTGGGCCAGGGCCTGTTCAATGGCAGCGCGATCAAGGGTCGACATGACGGAGTTCCGAACGAGATAAAGAGGCCGCTATGCTACCGAGCAGCACAGCCCAACGCAAAGCGGCCCGCCGGTGGAGCCGGCGGGCCGCTGCTTTAACGCAACTGATCAGGCGGCGTCAGCTTGTGGCTCGGCGTCAGCCTCTTCTGCCTCGTCGCTGGACTCCTGCTCAGCCGGGGCCACCTTGGCAGCATCGGCCTGCTCTACCTGCTCGATCAGGGTGTTCATCAGGCGAGTACCGCGCTCACCGACCATCTCGGCAAACACATCACGCACCGGCAGGCTGCGCTCGCGGAAGGCTTCACGCTCTTCAGCGGTCAGGTAAACCAGTTCGATGTCGCTGTTCTCGGTGATGATATCCAGACGCTCGGTGTTCAGGCGGGTCTGCACGTCGTGAATCCACGGCACCAGCTCGACCACTGCCTCTTCGACCACATCCTTGCGCTCCTGGCTCAGACCGTCATACCAATCGCTGTTGGCCATAAAGGTCGCGATAAACTGAGCCTGGTTGGCAAAGATCAGGTAATCCTGCACCTTGTAGAAGTCCATTTCCTGGTGGGCAAACACCGGTTGGATGTTGCCATCCAGCTGACCCAGCTGCATGCCGCTGAACAGCTCACCGTATTCCATGGTGGTCGGGTCGGCGCCGTAGGCGCTATAGGTTTCGCGCAGCAGGCGGTTATCCATGGTGCGGATCGCCAGGCCGTCAAAATCCTCGGGGGTGCGGACCGCCTTGTTGGCACTCCAGACCTGCCAGCCTTCCGGCACAATGGCGAGCGGCTGCAGGCCGCGATCACGGTAGGAGGCAACCAGGTCCTCGTTCTTGCGGAAGGCCGGGTCGTTGAGAATCTCGGTATTGGTCTTCTCGTCATCGGTCAGCACGAAGTTCAGGCTGAACAGCTGCGACTCGGGAACGGAACCGCCCAGAAAACCGGAGCCGAAGGCAAACTGCACTGCACCGGACTGGACCTGATCATAGATATCGGTCAGACCACCCAACTGGCCGTAGGGGTAGAGTTTGACCTCTACCGCGCCGTCGGTCTTTTCCTTGATCAGCTCGGCAAACTTGGCGCCGTACTCGTATTGCACGCTGCCATCAATCTCTTCCAGGGCAAAACCCCATGTTTCGGTTTCTACTTCGGCAGCCGCAGTCGGCTCCTCCGCTGCAGGGGCGGTATTCGATGCCGTCGGTTCTTCCTCGGACCCGCACGCTGCCAGCATGATCGCTGCTGCACCAATACATCCATTGCGCCAATTCATGGAACACTCCTTATCAACTGTTCTGGATTCCTCACGAACCTTAACACAGCACAACCGCATGTCCACGCCGTGCAAAAGCCTTTTATATGAGTTAAGGTCAAAAAAGGCGCCGAAACTACGGACCAGATCGCATTCTGACTGCAGCGTCCGAATTACGACATTGCACCAGCAGATAGCGTAGACGAGGTCTGATCGGTCAGCCCGGAGACAATAGCCACACAGGACACATTGCATGCCCCAGCCAGCCGAGCCGTCGGCAAGCCACACGAGCGGCTCTTTGCTGCTACGTCTGCTGGGCGCGGTAGACCGCGTTACCGAGTGGGTCGAAAAAATCATTCTGGGCAGCAGCGTGCTGTTTCTGGCCGGACTGCTGATCGTGCACGTACTGGGCAGGCAGCTGTTCGGCAATGGTGTGACAGGCCAGGTTGAGCTCACCCAGATCAGCCTGATCATCATGACCTTCTCGGGGCTCGGCTACGCCGTGCGGCGCGCACGCCATATCAGCATGTCCGCTTTCTTCGACCAGCTCAGCGGCAAACCACGCAAGGCGCTGATGATCTTCATCGCCCTGGGCACCGCTGCCCTGATGTTCTACCTGGCCTGGCACGCTGGTGACTATGTCACCAACATTTACGAGCGCGGCCGCACCTCCTCCGCCCTGCAGATTCCGCTGTGGATTCCCTACCTCGCGGCCCCGGTCGGCTTTGTGCTGGCCGGCATCCAGTTTGTGCTCACCGCCGTGCGCAATCTGACCTCTCGCGAGGTCTACCGCTCCTTCACCGAGAAGGACGAATACGACGCCATTCCGGACGACGGCGCGCTCTGACCAAGGCTACGGACCCATGCTTACCCTGACCTTCATTACCATGATCGTGCTGCTGGCATTGGGCTTCCCAATGATGGTGCCGCTGCTGGTCGCCGCGCTCATGCTGCTGTTTCTGGTCATCGACCTGGGCAACGTCAGCCTGCTGATGGGACAGATGATCAGCGGCGTGCAGTCCTGGGCGCTCGCCGCCGTACCGCTGTTCATTTTTGCTGCCGACCTGATGACGCGCGGGCATACAGCCAACCGTCTGCTGGACCTGGTACAGAGCTTTGTCGGCCACCTGCGTGGCGGCCTGCCGATCACCACCGCCGCCAGCTGCACCCTGTTTGGCGCAGTGTCGGGCTCTACCCAGGCAACCGTGGTGGCCATGGGCGGGCCGATGCGCCCAAAGCTGCTGGAGAAGGGATACTCAGACACCTTCAGCATCGCCTTGATCATCAACGCCAGCGACATCGCGCTGCTGATTCCGCCCAGTATCGGCATGATCATCTACGGGGTGATTTCAGGGTCCTCAATCGGTGACCTGTTTATCGCCGGTATCATCCCCGGCCTGCTGATCCTGCTGTTGTTCTCCATCTACTGCTGGGTCGCCTCCATCCGCATGGGCATTGCGCCAGAGCCAAAGAGCGATTGGACCACACGTCTGCTGGCCCTGCGCAAGGCGCTGCTGCCGCTCGGCTTTCCTTTGGTGGTGGTCGGCGGTATCTACGGCGGCCTGTTCAGCCCGACGGAGGCTGCGGCCATCGCGGTGCTCTATGCCCTGATTCTTGAGGTCGTCATTCTGCGCGCGGTAAAGCTGCGCGAGTTGTGGGATGTGGCACTGTCTACCGGGCTGATCACCGCCGTGGTGTTCATTCTGGTAGCAGCCGGCAACGCCTTTACCTACGCCATCTCCTTTGCCGGTATCCCGCAGGCCATCCTGGATCCGGTGATCGCCAGCATCGGCGACAACCAGACTCTGGTGCTGGCCCTGATCGCCGTGTCGTTTTTCATCGGCTGCATGTTCGTTGACCCCATCGTGGTCATTCTCATCCTCACACCGCTGTTCAAGCCCGCAGTCCAAGCCGCCGGCCTGGACCCGGTGCACGTTGGCGTGATTGTCACCCTGCAGGCCGCCATCGGATCGGCAACACCGCCCTTCGGCTGCGACATCTTTACGGCCATGGCGATCTTCCGCCGGCCCTACTTCGATGTCATTCGCGGTACACCGCCCTTCATATTCATCCTGCTGATAGCGACAGTGTTACTGATACTCTTTCCCGAGATATCGCTGTGGCTGCCTTCGCTCGCCCAGGACTAATTACAAAACGCCATCAAATATGACGTTTTTGTCCTATCGAATTTGCGAATCAGCGCCGATATTCTGATCGTTAACGGACTATTTGCTTTTTTGCCTCACCCCCTCAGGGCAGCGCATGCCGTTACAACAACAATATCGAGAAGCGCCCAGGAGGCACCCATGATGTCAGAGCAACACGCCGAGGCGCTTGCGCCCGCCGCCAAGCCCGTCCTCGCTCGTAGCCGGCTAGCCTTGGCCGGGCTGATCATCTGCGAACTCTTTCTGTTTGCCGCAGTGCTGCTCAGCACGACCGGCGTGCTCTTCTGGGCCGCATTGGCCATGCTGATCCCGACGCTCGCGCTTACCTGGCAGCTGCATGGCGGAGCCGGCGACAGCGGCGCACTGGGAGCCAGCCTGCAACGCGTTAACGGCAAGCAGATTGATCTGCGCCTGGGCAATGAGAAACACAGCGACGACCCAGCCATTCAGGAGTACGTCAAACTAAACGAACGCCTGCGCGCCATCATGCTGGAGCTGCAGCAGAACAGCCTGGGCACGGCGCTGGCCTCAGCCAATAGCCGCCTGCTGGCAGAACAGGCAGCGCGGGACGCGCAAAGCCAGCAGCAGGTCTCCGAACTGATCTTCCATGCCAGCGAGCAAACCACCAGTGCCCTGCAGGACATCTCCCATCGCGCCACCGGTGTCACCGAAGTCAACTCCCGCAACCTGGAAATGGCCCGTCAGTCGCGCGAGCAGATGAGCGATGCCCGCAGCAAGATGCAACAAATCAGCGACGCCATGGGTGGCTTCAAGGACAACGTCAGCGCCCTGAACGCCACCTCGGCAAAGATCCGCGACATCCTGACCACCGTGCAGGACTTCTCTGCGCAGACCAACATGCTGGCACTCAACGCAGCGATTGAAGCCGCCCGCGCTGGCGAGCAGGGTCGCGGCTTTGCGGTGGTGGCCGATGAGGTACGCAACCTGTCGCTCAAGGTCGGCAACGCCGCCGAACAGATCAGCCAACTGATGGGCCAGATGAGCGACGCCATGGCTGGCGCAGATGCCCAGACCCTCGGCATGCTGGAGCAGACCGAGGCAACTGGCACGGCCGTCAGCAGCGCAGCCGATCAGTTCGATGCCATGGTTGATGACTTCCAGCGCGCCAACGACGATCTGCTGATGGTCAGCAGCGCCCTGGAGGAACTGACCGCCACCAACGCCGAAACACTGCAGCACGGCGGCGAGATTCGTGACCTGAGCCTGACCATCAGCCAGCACATGGCCGCCACCCACACCCAGGCCGATGCGCTGCGTGACAACACCAACCTGGCGCTGCGCTCGCTGGCCGGTTTCCGTCTGGGCGAAGGCCAGCTGGAAGCCGTGACCGAAGTCCTGATGGCACGGCGCAAGGAAATCGAGCAACGCCTGGACGCGCTGGCCGACAACGGCGTTGATCTGTTTGATCAAAACTACACGCCGGTGGCCAATACCAACCCGCCCAAGCACGACGTGCGCTGGGCCGACGCCTTTATCGACCGCATTCGGCCACTGCTGGACGAGTGGGACAAGGGCGGCCAGGACGGTATTGTTTATACCGCTGCGGTGAACGAGCGCGGCTATCTGCCGACCAGCCGCAGCGCCTCCTCCCAACCACCCACCGGCGACCCGCGCATTGATGCCGCGCGCAGCAACTACAAGCGGTTTGCGGTGTCCAGCGACACCGACCTGCGCATTATGGCCAGCTGCACTTACCTCAATCTGGGTACCTTTGTGCTGCCCGGCACCACCACCGTGGTGTTCGTGCTCTATGTGCCGATCTTCGTCAAAGGCCGCCGCTGGGGGACGATGTCTTCCGCGATTGCACCGGCGGCATTGGGGCTCTGAGGGCCGCCGCAGTGCGGCGAGCTGGAAGCCGCAAGCAAGACAGTTTGGGCTTTTAGGTTTTAGCTTGAGGCTTGAAGCTTGAAGCTTGAAGCTTCCGCCTTGCAGCTAACGCTCGGCCGCCGCAATAAACGCGGCGGCGACGTCTGCCGCTTCTTCTATTAGCGCCTGCTGTGTCAGGCCGCTGGACTTCAGCGGCCGAAAGTCGTGTTCGCCGGACTCCAGCCAGTGCAACTGCAGTGCAGGATCCAGCGGATAGGCCGCGACCTCATCTGGTTTGCCAAAGGGGTCCCGGGTGCCCTGCACTATCAGCCCCGGGCAACCGATCTGCTGCAAATGCTCAATACGGGTACGTTCGGGCTTGCCCGGCGGGTGAAACGGATAGCCAAAGCAGATAAAGCCGGCGGCCCCCACCTCCGCCGCCAACTGACTGGCCACGCGTGCGCCCATCGACTTGCCGCCTAGAAACAGACGCCCGGAAACCCCAGCGGCCTGCTCGCGCATACATTGCTCCAGCATCGGCATCGGGTTGGGCGGACGCTTGCGGCCATCGTCGCGGCGCGCCGCCATATAGGGGAACTCAAAGCGCGCCACCTTGACCCCCTGGGCAGACAGCGCCGCCGCCAGCTGCGTCATAAACGGGCTGTCCATCGGCGCGCCGGCGCCATGGGCCAGCAGCAGCGTTGCTCTGGGCTCGCCGGCTGGCTGGTCGGTCAGCACTGATTGCATAACACCTTCCTTTATATAGATTCGTACGCTGCGACACGATGTCACATAAACTGCGCCCTGCTGCACCTTCACATAACCCCGGTAGAGGGCTAGTCTGAACCCTGTCCCGACGTTTGTCTCTCCGACGCGCTAGCGGTGAAGCTATCTCGGGCAACCACCCTGGTGGGGCCATGGCGAGCAGGCCATACAAGAGCAAAATTCTCGCCGTTTCAAGCCTTTGAAGGGCTTTGCGACGCACCTCGACACTGACCTATGTCATTGCAATGCGCGCGGGCTTTCCTCATACTTGCCAGCGCTTTAAACCCAATAAACTAACTGCTATCCGTGGAATCTCGCATGAGCACAGCTACCACTCCGACAGCCTATAACTATAAGGTGGTACGCCAGTTCGCCGTCATGACGGTGGTCTGGGGTATCGTGGGCATGGCCATGGGCGTCTTTATTGCGTCCCAACTGGTCTGGCCTGAACTGAATTTTGGCTTGCCGTGGACTACCTTCGGACGTCTGCGTCCGTTGCACACCAACGCGGTCATCTTCGCCTTTGGCGGATGTGCCCTGTTCGCCACCTCCTACTATGTGGTCCAGCGCACGACGCAGGCCCGCCTGGTATCCGATGGCCTCGCTGCTTTCACCTTCTGGGGTTGGCAAGCGGTTATCGTTCTCGCGGCGATCACTCTGCCCATGGGCCTCACCAGCACCAAGGAATACGCTGAGCTGGAATGGCCAATCGACATCCTGATCGCGGTTGTGTGGGTGAGCTACGCGCTGGTGTTCTTCGGCACCATCATGAAGCGTAAGATGAAGCACATCTACGTGGGCAACTGGTTCTTCGGTGGTTTCATCATCACCGTTGCGGTCCTGCACATCGTCAACAGCATGGCGATGCCGGTTACCCTGACCAAGTCCTACTCGATGTACTCCGGTGCTACCGATGCGATGGTGCAATGGTGGTACGGCCACAACGCAGTTGGTTTCTTCCTGACCGCCGGCTTCCTGGGCATGATGTACTACTTCGTACCCAAGCAGGCTGAGCGTCCGATCTACTCCTATCGCCTGTCCATCGTGCACTTCTGGGCGCTGATCGCCATCTACATCTGGGCCGGCCCGCACCACCTGCACTACACCGCTCTGCCTGACTGGGCTCAGTCCCTGGGTATGGTGATGTCCCTGATCCTGCTGGCACCCTCCTGGGGCGGCATGATCAACGGCATGATGACCCTGTCCGGCGCCTGGCACAAACTGCGTACCGACCCGATCCTGCGCTTCCTGGTTGTGGCACTGGCGTTCTACGGCATGTCCACCTTTGAAGGCCCGATGATGGCTATCAAGACCGTCAACGCACTGTCCCACTACACCGACTGGACCATTGGTCACGTACACGCTGGTGCTCTGGGCTGGGTTGCCATGATCTCCATCGGTTCGCTGTACCACCTGATCCCGAAAGTCTTCGGTCGTGAAGCCATGTACAGCACTCCGCTGATCAACGCTCACTTCTGGCTGGCGACTATCGGCACCGTGCTGTACATCGTGGCCATGTGGGTCAACGGCATCACTCAGGGCCTGATGTGGCGCGCAGTCAACGTTGACGGCACCCCGACCTACTCCTTCGTCGAGGCGCTGGAAGCCAGCCACCCGGGCTTCATCGTCCGTGCAATCGGCGGTGCCTTCTTCCTGCTCGGCATGTTGCTGATGGCTTACAACGTATGGCGCACCGTGCGCCACAGCAAAGCAGCTCAACTCGAAGCTGCGGCCCAGACTGCCTGAGGGATGTGCTAAATGAAACTGCATGAAACAGTAGAAAAAAATCTTGGCCTGATGATCTTTCTGATGGTGTTTGCCATCAGCTTCGGCGGCCTGGTTCAAATCGTACCGCTGTTCTTCCAGCCGGAAACCACCGAGCCGGTAGAGGGCCTGCGCCCGTACACCGCAGTGGAGCTGGAAGGTCGCGACATCTATATCCGCGAAGGCTGCGTTGGCTGCCACTCGCAGATGATCCGTCCGTTCCGTGCCGAGACCGAACGCTATGGTCACTACTCGGTTGCCGGCGAAAGCGTCTGGGAACACCCCTTCCTCTGGGGCTCCAAGCGCACCGGTCCGGACCTGGCCCGTGTTGGCGGTCGTTACTCCGACGACTGGCACCGCGCTCACCTGATCAAACCTCAGGACGTGGTGCCGGAATCCAAGATGCCAGCCTTCCCCTGGCTGCAGGATGACGTGCTTGATGGCAAGCACACCGCCCGCAAGATGGAAGTGCTGCGTACTCTGGGCGTTCCTTACACCGATGAAGACATCGCCGGTGCTCAGGAAGCAGTCAAGGGCGTATCCGAAATGGATGCTCTGATTGCCTACCTGCAACACCTTGGCACTGTCCTGTCGGATCGGTAAGCAACCATGGATATCAATACTCTCCGAGGCCTTGGCACAGTATTCGCGTTTGTCGCCTTCGTCGGCGTCGTGATCTGGGCCTACAGCACGTCCAAGAAGAAGGACTTCGATGAGGCAGCCCAGCTGCCCTTCGCGGACGAAGAGGACGACAAGGCCTCCGGTGAGCAGCACAAAGATGCTAGGAGTGACAAGTAATGACTAATTTCTGGAGCGGGTACATTGTTGTCCTGACCCTGACCTGCCTGGGCCTCATCCTCTGGCTGCTGCTGGCGACCCGCAAGGGCCAACGCAAGGAACAGACCGAAGAAACCCTGGGCCACAGCTTTGACGGCATTGAAGAGTTCGATAACCCGCTGCCCCGCTGGTGGTTCGTGCTGTTCATCGCCACCATGGTATTCAGCGCCATCTACCTGTTCCTGTTCCCGGGTCTGGGCAAGTGGCCGGGCTACCTGAACTGGACCCAAGTAGGCCAGTACGAAGCAGAAGTCGCCAAGGCTGAAGAAGCCTTTGCCCCGATCTTTGCCAAGTACTCCGCCATGCCGGTTGAAGAAGTCGCCAAAGATCCTGAAGCGGTTGCTATAGGCCAACGCCTGTTCGCCACCAACTGCTCGGTCTGTCACGGCTCTGACGCCCGCGGCGCCTTCGGCTTCCCGAACCTGACCGACAACGATTGGCTGTACGGCGGTGACCCGGAAACCATCAAGACCACCCTGCGCGCAGGTCGTCAGGCAGCGATGCCCGCGTGGCTCGCGGTTATCGGTGAAGATGGTGTACGCAACGTCTCCGGCTATGTCCGCAGCCTGTCCGGCCTGGAAACCGAGAACGTTGATCTGGCCGCAGGCCAAACCACCTACACCAACACCTGTGCGGTCTGCCACGGCCCGGATGGCAAGGGCAACCAGCAACTGGGTGCGCCCAACCTGACCGACGACATCTGGCTGTATGGCTCCAGCTTCCTGCAGGTTCAGCAGACTGTGCGTTATGGTCGTAACGGCCACATGCCGACACAGGCCCACCTGGGTGAAGACAAGATCCACATGCTGGCCTCCTACGTTTACAGCCTGTCCCACAAAGACGAGCAGTAAGCCGCAGCAGTGGTTGCAACACCCAACGGGGAGGCCAGTGGCCTCCCCGTTTTTTTTGACGCGACTACCTGTCGCATTGTGGCTGCGGACCAAGAGGTCTATTTTCAATATTGAGAAAGTACGCGTCTTGCATCGCGTACCAGCTTAGCGGCAAAGATTGGCCCTACGAGAGGCCAGTCGCCGTGCACCCCTTCCGCCTGATAGGGTTAGTCTGACCATGAGCAAAATCCCCGTCCAAGATGTAACACCCAAGGTCGAAACCTACGACCTCTACGCCAAGCGCCAGAAAATCCAGACCCGCTCCTACAAGGGCCTGTTCATGAACGTACGCCTGGCCGGCGTGGCTGCACTGTTTCTGTTGTACTTCGGCACGGTCTGGCTGCCGTGGGGCGACCGCCAGGCGGTGCTCTGGGATCTGCCCGCCCGCCAGTTCCATATCTTTGGCGCGACCTTCCAGCCGCAGGACTTCTTCCTGCTGTCCTTCCTGCTGATCATCTGCGCCTTTGGCCTGTTCTTTATCACCGTGTTCGCCGGCCGGGTATGGTGTGGCTATACCTGCCCGCAGACTGTCTGGACCTGGATTTTCATGTGGGCAGAGCGCATCACCGAGGGTGAGCGCAATGCACGCATCAAGCTCGACAAGGCGCCCATGAGCGTCAACAAGTTCCTGCGCCGCAGCGCCAAGCATGCCATCTGGCTGGTGGTTTCGGTGCTGACCGCCATCACCTTTGTTGGCTATTTCACGCCCATCCGCGGACTGGTAGCAGACCTGTTCACCCTGCAGATTGCCGGCTGGGCCGCGTTCTGGGTGTTCTTCTTTACCGCCGCCACCTATATCAACGCTGGCTGGCTGCGCGAGCAGGTGTGCTTTCACATGTGCCCCTACGCACGCTTCCAGAGCGTCATGTTCGACGCTGACACCCTGATCGTGTCCTATGACGCCAAACGCGGCGAGCCGCGTGGCGCCCGCAAAAAAGGCGTCGACCCGGCTGAGGTCGGCAAGGGCGATTGCATCGACTGTAACATCTGCGTGCAAGTGTGCCCGACCGGCATCGATATCCGTCACGGGTTGCAGTACGAATGCATCGGCTGCGCAGCCTGCGTAGATGCCTGCAACGAGGTCATGGATAAGATGGAGTACCCGCGCGGTCTGATTCGCTATACCACCGAGCACGAGCTCGAAGGCAAGAAGACCCACTGGCTGCGCCCTCGCCTGCTGGGCTATGGCGCGGCTCTGGTGACCATGATCGTGATGTTTATCATCACCGTCGGCAACCTGGCTCAGGTATCGCTGGATATCGAGCGAGATCGAAACGTTCTGTATAGAGAAACCCGTGCCGGGGACATCGAGAACGTGTACATTGTCAAAATTTTCAACAAGGGTCAGACCGAACGCACCTACACAATCGACGTCAGCGGGCACCCGGCGCTGCAACTGCAGATGCCGGACAACCGCCTGACCGTCGCGCCAAGCCGCAAGCTTGAACTGCCGGTCAACATCCATATGGAGCCGGGCGCGCTGAACGGCGCGACCAACATACCGATCACCTTTGTGGTCACCGCTGAAGACGATGACAGCGTGCAGGCCGAGGCAGAAAGTCGCTTCATGGCGCCGCAGGTACGCTGATGAGCACAGGAACATCCATGACGCACGACCCTTCGCAATCGGCCTGGTACAAGCAAATCTGGGCCTGGTTCGTCATCGCCATTCTGGCCTTTGCCGTGTTCATCGGCATCGGCCTGCTGCTGGTGGCAACCATGAACCCGGACAGCCTGGTGCGCGACAACTACTACAGCGAAGGCAAGGCGATCAATCTCACGCTGGACCGCGATCACCATGCGCGTGATATGGGCATCGCCGCCAGCTTCATGGTGGACTCGGTAACCGGCGATATCAGCCTGCAGCTGGAGGGCGACCTGCCCGCCCTGCCGCGCAGTCTGACGCTGGACCTGATCTCCCCTGCTCACGCCTCCCGCGATCGCTCGGTGACGCTGCGGCAGATCAGCGGCAACACCTACACCGGCCAGCTGGAGAAGCAGATCGAAGGTCGTCGCTATATCGAGCTGAGCGATCCGGACAAGCCCGGTGAAGGCGGCTGGCGTCTGACCGGTGAGCTGCACCTGGGCGGCAACCAGCGGTACCAGTTGAGCGCCCACTGATTCGCGCATGACCCAACCCACCCCCTGCTATCACTGCGGCGAACCGGTTCCGGCCGGTGCGCCCTGGACGGTTGAGCTGCTCGGCGCACCGCGCGCCATGTGCTGCCCGGGTTGCCAGGCTGTGGCCGAGGCAATCAGCAGCGCGGGTCTGGAATCCTACTATCAGCATCGAACCGAACCCTCGGCCAATCCAGAAGCACTGCCCCAGGCACTGCAAGACGAGCTGGAGCTGTATGACCGTGACGATGTCCAACAACGTTTCTCTCGCAGCGAAGGCGAAGGCCAGCAGGCCACCCTGCTGATCGAAGGCATCAGCTGCGCCGCCTGTTGCTGGTTGATCGAACGCCACCTGCGCGCGCAACCCGGCGTGCAGGAAGCCAGTCTCAATATGGGCAATCAGCGCCTCAGCCTGACCTGGAGCCCCCAGCAGACCAAGCTGTCCGCGCTGCTCACCAGCCTGCGCCGCATCGGCTACAACGCTCACCCCTACGAGCCGGACAAGGCCTCGGAGCAGATCGCCGACGAGAACCGCCGCTACCTGCGCCGCCTCGGCCTGGCCGGGCTGATGTTCATGCAGGTGATGATGGCAACCATGGCGCTGTCCAGCGAGTTTGATCAGGACATGACCGAGGGCATGGCCCATCTGCTGCGCTGGGCCAGTCTGCTGATGACCACGCCGGTAGTGTTCTACAGCTGCGCCCCCTTCTTTCAGGGCGCCCTGCGCGACCTGCGCAACCGCCGCCTGAGCATGGACGTGTCGGTCTCGCTGGCCATCGGCGGTGCCTATCTGGCCGGTATCTACGCCACCCTGATCGGCCAGGGCGAGGTGTACTTCGACTCGGTCACCATGTTTGCCCTGTTTCTGCTCGCCGGTCGCTACCTGGAGCGCCGAGCGCGGCAGCGCACGGTGGAAAGCACCGCCAGACTGGTCAACCTGCTGCCACCCAGCGCCCTGCGTATCGAGGCCGATGGCTCGCGCCAGCGCATCATGCTGGAGGAGCTGCGCTGCGGCGATCTGGTCGAAGTCAAACCTGGCGAAAGCATCCCGGCTGACGGGCTGATCGCCAGCGGCAGCAGCAGCGTTGACGAATCAGCGCTGTCCGGTGAGTACCTGCCGATCGCCAAGCAGCCTGGCGATCGCGTCACCGCCGGCACCCTGAACGTCGAAGGCCCACTACAACTGCGCATCGAGGCGCTGGGCGAGGAGACCCGCCTGTCCGCCATTGTCCGCCTGCTCGAGCGAGCCCAGTCCGACAAACCCCGGCTGGGCCGCCTGGCTGACGACGTAGCGCAGTACTTTTTGCTCACGGTGCTGCTGGCCGCCGTGGTCGTCGGCGGTGCCTGGTGGTGGGCCGCCGATGCCCACACCGCCTTCTGGATTGTGCTGGCAATGCTGGTCGCCACCTGTCCCTGCGCCCTGTCGCTGGCCACACCGACCGCGCTCACGACCGCCACCGGCAGTCTGCACCGCCTGGGTCTGCTGGTTACCCGCGGGCATGTGCTCGAAGGCCTGCCGCAGATGCAGACGGTGATCCTCGACAAGACCGGCACCCTGACCGAAGGCCGCATGACGCTGGAACAGATCCAGCCCTTTGCCGGCGTCAGCAGCGATCAGGCCCTGCGCTGGGCACAGATGCTCGAAAGCCACTCCGAGCACCCCATCGCCCGCGCCTTTGGCCGCACCAGCGCCCAGGCCGAGGCCTCCCATAACCAGCCAGGCATGGGCCTGGAGGGTGTCTGCGATGGCCAGCGCCTGCGCATCGGCAAGGCGGAGTATGCGATGGACCTGAGCCAGCAACCGCTGCCCACGCGCCCCACCGGCGACGGTCAGTGGCTGCTGCTGGCCGGCGACCAGGGCCCGTTGGCCTGGTTTGGCCTCAACGACCGCCTGCGTACCGACGCCGCCGAGTTGATCCGCGGCCTCAAGCAGCGTGGCCTTGACGTCGTCCTGCTGTCTGGCGACCACCAGAACGTGGTGGACCGGGTCGCCGCTGAACTGCAGATCGACCAGGCCATCGGCAACGCCAGCCCCGACGACAAGCTGGCCTACGTGCAGCAACGCCAGCGCGCCGGCGAAAAAGTGCTGATGATGGGCGACGGCGTCAATGACGTACCGGTCCTGGCCAGCGCCGACATCTCGATCGCCATGGGCAATGCCTCGGATCTGGCCAAGACCAGCGCCGACGCGGTGCTGCTCGGCAGCCGACTCGGCGCCCTGCTGCAGGCCATCGGCATCGCCAAACGCACCCGTGCGATCATGATCGAAAACCTGGGTTGGGCAACCCTGTATAATGTCGCCGTTCTGCCGCTGGCAGCGCTTGGCATGATCACCCCGGCCCTGGCCGCCCTGGGCATGTCAGTCAGTTCACTGCTGGTGGTGCTCAACGCCTTGCGCCTGACCCGCATCCGCCAGCCTGCGCAGGCCGCCTTGCCAGCTGCTCAACCGGAGCCGAGCCCATGACCGTTCTCTACATTCTCGTGCCCATCGCCATTGTGCTGGTCATCATTGCCATCTGCCTGTTCAACTGGGCGGTCAACAACGGCCAGTACGAAGACCTCGACAGTCCCGCGCACAGCATTCTGTTTGATGAAGACGACCCGGCGCACCTCGCCGCGCAGCAGCGTGACGAAGCGCCCGCCGACGATGCAAGCGACAGCGAGCAACCACCCCGTTCATGAATGACCTGCTCCCCCAACTGCTGACCGCGCTGGCCTTGGGCCTGCTCGGCGGCGGACACTGCATTGGCATGTGCGGCGGCCTGATGGGCGCCCTGACCATGGCCATCCCGCCGGAACGCCGCCATGGCTGGCCGCTATGGCGCCTGTTGCTGTCCTATAACGCAGGGCGTATCGCCAGCTACAGCGCCGCCGGCGCATTGCTTGGCAGCCTCGGCTGGGCTCTGCAGGGCATGGGGCTGGGCGTGGTGCTGCGCAGCATCGCCGGCCTCTTGATGATTGCCATGGGGCTGTATCTGGCCAACTGGTGGGCCGGGCTGACCCGCATTGAACAGCTGGGTCGGGGACTGTGGAAACATATCGAACCGCACGCCCGCGCCCTGCTGCCGGTGCAGCGGCCCGGCCAGGCCCTGCTGCTGGGTGCGCTCTGGGGCTGGCTACCCTGCGGCCTGGTGTACAGCACGCTGATCTGGGCCAGCAGCCACGGCAGCGCAGGCCATTCCGCCCTGTTGATGCTGTTCTTCGGTCTCGGTACCCTGCCGACATTGCTGGCCACCGGGGCTGCTGCCGAACGCCTGACCGCCCTGCTGCGCCGCCGCAGCCTGCGCGTCAGCGCCGCGCTGGTGATTATCCTGTTTGGACTCTGGACCTTGCCCGGCCCGCATCAACACTGGCTGATGCAGCATTTGAGCTTGCCATCGCAGGCACATCACGGGCATGAATGAATACCTGTTGCAATACTCCCAGGCGTGGCGGCGATGCCATGCTTGAGGTAGGCTTTGCTGATCGAACAACGGAGCTGTGACCGTCATGACCGATGCAATCAAACTCAAGTCGCTGCCCGAAGCGCACTGCAAGGACTGCAGCCTGGCCACCATGTGCCTGCCGCTGGCACTGCAAGACCAGGAGCTCGATACGCTGGACAGCATCGTCAAGCGTGGCCGGCCGCTGCGCAAGGGCGAGATGCTGTTCCGTCAGGGCGACCCCTTTGACTCGCTCTATGCTCTGCGCTCGGGCACCATCAAGACCTTTACCGTTGACGACGCAGGTGTAGAGCAGATTACCGGCTTCCACCTGGCCAGCGAGCTGATCGGTCTGTCCGGCATGGACGGCGAGCGGCAGCCGGTCTCGGCGGTCGCGCTGGAAACCACCTCCGTGTGCGAAATCCCCTTCGAGCGCCTGGACGACCTGACCGCCACCATGCCGTCGCTGCGTCGTCAGGTCATGCGCCTGATGAGCCGCGAAATCCGTGACGACCAGCAGATGATGATGCTGCTGTCGAAAAAGACCGCCGATGAACGCATTGCCACGCTGCTGATCAACCTGTCTGCCCGTTTCCGCGCCCGCGGCTATTCCGCCCGTTCCTTCCGCCTGGCCATGTCACGCAACGACATTGGCAACTATCTGGGCCTGGCGGTCGAAACCGTCTCGCGCGTGTTCACCCGCTTCCAGCAGCAGGGGCTGATCGCCGCCGACGGCAAGGAAGTAGAAATCACCAACCACGGCGAGCTTTGTGCGCTGGCCGGTGGCCAACTTGACTGACCCGGCACCCGCTGATGATCTTTGACGAATACGCTATCAAATCGCTGATTCGCCCGGTACCGGGCTTTCCGAAGGAAGGTGTGACCTTCCGCGACATCACCCCGCTGTTTCAGTCACCCAAGGCCCTGCGCATGGTGGCAGACAGCCTGATCCAGCGCTATATCGACAGCCCGGTCACGCATATCGGCGCCATTGATGCCCGCGGCTTTCTGATCGGCTCGATTCTCGCCTATGAACTCAATCGCCCGCTGGTGCTGTTCCGCAAGGCCGGCAAGCTGCCCGCCGATACGCTCAGTGCCAACTACCAGACCGAGTATGGCGAGGCGACGCTGCAGATGCACCGCGACGCCCTGAGCGGTGGTGAGCAGGTGCTGCTGCTGGACGACTTGATCGCCACCGGCGGCACCTTCCTGGCCGCGGCCAGCCTGGTACGCCAGAGCGGTGCCGATGTCTATGAGGCTGCGGCTATCATCGACCTGCCGGACCTGGGCGGCTCGCAACAGATGCAGGACACCGGCATCCCGACTTACACGCTCTGCGCCTTTGCCGAAAGCGAGCGTTGATTCCCGCGGCCTGCCTCGCAGGCCGTAACCTTTCTCAAGACTCCCATGAACCAGACACTCGAGCTCAACACGCCCTGGCGCGCGCGCCTTGCCGCCCGCCTGGAACACCCGCGCTTTCAGTACACCATCACCGCCCTGATCCTTATCAATGCCGTCGTCCTTGGTCTGGAGACAGCGCCCTCGATCATGCTGCGCTGGGGCGGCCTATTGCGGCTGCTCGACCAGTTGATCCTGACCTGTTTTGTGGTCGAGATTGCCCTGCGCTTTGTCGCCCATGGCTGGCGTCTGCTGCGCGACCCGTGGGGGGTGTTCGATACCTTGGTGGTGGCGATCGCACTGGTGCCTGCCAGCGGCCCACTGGCGGTACTGCGCGCCCTGCGCGTGCTGCGGGTACTGCGCCTGGTGTCCATCGTGCCGAGCATGCGCGTGGTCGTGCAGTCACTGCTGGCCTCGCTGCCCGGCATGGGTAGTATCGTCGCCCTGCTGGGTCTGATCTTCTATGTTGCCGCGGTCATTGCGACGCAGCTGTTCGGCGAGCAGTTTCCGGAGTGGTTCGGCACCCTGGGCGCCAGCCTGTACACCCTGTTCCAGGTGATGACGCTGGAGAGTTGGTCGATGGGCATTGTCCGCCCGGTGATGGAGACCTATCCCTACGCCTGGCTGTATTTTGTGCCTTTCATCCTGATTGCCACCTTCATGATGCTGAACCTGTTTATCGCCGTCATCGTCGATGCCATTCAGCATCAACGCGATGCGCTGGAACCGGTGCAGGAGCCAGTGGAAGACCCTCAGCAACTGCTGCTGGCCGAAGTAAAGGCCCTGCGCAGCGAACTGGCTGAGCTGCGTCAACGTTTGCCGGACCAGGACTCTGGACCTGACCAGGCAGCTTGCATATCATCAAGCCGCGAACAATAACAAAAGGCTGTCACCGGGACGCACTGAGGCAGCCAGCGCGTAGAGGATTCCACGCATGAGCAACACGCTGCCGCCCGATACACGGCTATTGCTGATTGATGACCACCAGATCTACCTCGACGGCCTGAGCCTGACCCTCAGCTCGTTGTGTGAAGGCGTCCAGCTCGACCACGCCCACAACGCCGCCGAGGCGCTCCAGCAAGTGAGCGAACATCCCTATGACCTGATCCTGCTGGACCTGCAATTGCCGGACAGCAGCGGTCTGGCGCTACTGCAAAAGTTACGCGCCGCCGACGCCATGGCGCCCATCGCCATCCTCACCGCCAGCAACAGCCCCAGCGATCTGGATGCCGCCCTGCAGCTGGGCGCGGCCGGCTTCATCAGCAAAACCGCAGACGGCGCAACCTTGCTGCAGGCAGTCACTCAGTTGCTGTATGGCGCGCAGGTGGTGATCAGTGATGAGAATCGCCCGCTGGATCGGCAAAGCAGTGCCCGGGAAGTGGGTATAACGCCGCGTCAGCTGGAAATTCTCGACCTGCTCGCCGAGGGGCTGCCCAACAAACTCATCTGCCAGCGCCTGTCGCTCTCCGAAGATACGGTCAAAACCCACCTCAAGGCGCTGTTTTCGTCACTGGAGAGCCACAACCGCACCGAGTGCGTCAATCATGCGCGCAAGCTGGGGCTGGTGAGCTTCTGACAGGCGCCGGTCAATCAGCGGGGGCCGCGCTCGGCGCCTGCGCCAGCAACTGTTGCACGGTGCGTCGCAGGCGCGCAGGCAACACCGGCTTGTAGAGCAACTGGATATCAGCCAGGCGGAGCGCCTCGGTCAGCTCCTCCGAGGTATCTGCGGTCACCAGGGCTGCGGGGCCGGCGTAGTCGCCGCGCTCGCGCAGGTGGCGAATCAGCTCCAGGCCGTTGAGTTCACCCTCCAGGCGGAAGTCGCTCAACAGAATATCGACAGCGACCGTGCGCAGCCCCACCAATGCCTCATCGGCACTGGCAAATGCCCAGACAATACAGCCCCAGCTGGACAACAAGGTCTGCATGGCTTCGCGGCTGACGCGGTCGTTCTCGATCAGCGCGACCTGGCCGCGCAACTGCGGCAGCGCCGCGTTCACCGCTTCCTGCGGCTCTATCTGCCACTCGCCCACCGGCGCTTCAAACCAGAAGCGGGCACCCTCGCCAACCCGTGACCACAGGCCCGAAGGATAGGCCAGCAAGTGCAGTATCTGCCGGCAGATACTCAGACCCAACCCCACTCCCTTGTCCAGGGTACGCGCCGGATTACGCAACTGGGTAAACTCCTCGAAGATACGCTCCTGATCAGCCTCGGCCAGCCCGCAGCCGTTATCGACCACGGCAATCCGCAAGCGCGCCTCAACCCGTACCACCTCAATGCGCACCAGACTCGCCTCGGCATGAATCAACGCATTGTTCAGGTAGTTACGCAGCAGCCGCTCCAGCAGCAGCGGATCACTTTGCACCGCCAGGTGCGCCGGGCACTCAATCTCCAGACGTATGCCCCGGCGCCGGGCGTAGGTTTCCAGGCTGGCCACCAGCCGCTCAAGCCAGGGCCGCAGGTTGAAGGAGCGGGTTTGCGGACGGACCATGCCGACACTCAAGCGCGAGATATCCAGCAACGAATTCAGCATCGCCTGCAATAACTGGGTCGAGTCGGTCAGACGTTCCACGGTGCGCCGCGCTTCGCCCTCCAGCACCTGATCCTGCAGGTGCTGGATAAACAGCAGCATGGCATGCAAAGGCTGGCGCAGGTCATGGCTGGCGGTCGCCAGAAAGTGGGTCTTGCTCTGGCTTTCGCGCTCGGCACGGCGTCGTGCCGCTTCCAGCAACTGCTCGTTAACAAAGCTCTGCCGCTGCAGGTACTCGTAGATATAGGCGCCCAGCGAGCCCATCAGGGCAAAGCTGCTCAGAAAAATGCCGTCGGATATGACCCGTGCTGGCTCACTGCCAGAGAGCTGGGCGGCAGCCAGATAGCTCAGCACAATCGCCCAGGAACCGATCACCGCGTGGCGCATGGGCAGCGCCAACAGGAAGAACCCCGACAGCAATACCAGATAGAGGCCATCGTGCGTCACACGGATGGGCACCTCAGCCAGCCGCGCAACGGTAATCACCATCACCACCATCAGGCCGGAGCAGCAATAAGCCAGTGTCGATACCGCAAAGGCCCGCGCCGGCCTTACCCGGCCGGGCCGGTTGCCGTACCAGATGGCCAAGCACACCAGCACCAGCGCCACCGCTCGAATACTCAAGGTATAACGCGCCACCTCAGGCGGCAGGTAAAGATGGTCAAGCCACATGAACAGCAGCATGAACAGGACGGATGAGGCCGCTACGACCACCACACGTCCCGCCATCTTTACATGCAGGTAGTGCTGAAAGGCCTGCTCCAGCGGGCCGCTGAAGCGCAGCCTTGCAAAGCCGCGCTGTTGCGCCAGCAGCGCAGGTTCATCAATGCCGACGGCGGCAGAGGCAGTAATCGAGGTCATGCAGATCAGGGCCCGTTGTTGTTATCAGTGTGGCCAATATATCGAGACGTTATATAGCACATCGTCTACGACGTTAAATAATTTAAAAACAATGCGTTACCAGCACAAACTCTGGCTATGCTTGAGAATAGGACGCTAACTGACAGGACGTAACTGCATGTCTGCCAACCTCCTCACTCATCCAACGCAACACAGCTCGTCGTCACCCGCTCCCTCCGCAGAGCCCAGTCGCTACCTCTGTCAGCAACAACTCCTGCCGGTCATGCAGTACCTCCAGCTCGACTGCCCGCAGCTGCAGCAACTGCTGGTCGGCACGCTGCTGTGCATGTCCGCGCTGCCAGCGCCCCAACGCGCAGCCGAGGCCATCGGCCCCTTTGGTATCCCGCCGAGACTGCACACGCTGATCTGGGACGACTACCTCGCCTACCAGCCCGACCTGGCCAGCAAGGTTCGAGGCCTGGCCAGCCAGCACTGCTTCCTGACCGACCCGCATGCCGAGCTGGGTTACAACCTCGGCTACGCCGCAGCCATTGCCTGGCTGATCTACCAGCGCCAGCACATGCTCCCCGGCGAGCAAAGCGATCTGGCTAGCCTAGCGCGAATCTGGGAAGCCTCCTACCCCCATAGGGGTGGCCACGCCGAGGACTTCCAGCGCGCCTGGCTTGCCTGACCCGTCGCAGGCCAATGAGGCCTGATCAGACAGCCGCGCCGGGGGCGTTGACGCAACAGGCACGCACGCCAAAGGACGGCCGACTCTGGCACCTGAACCCCATCAATGGCGCACCATCAAGCAACCCGATACCGGCTTGACCCTTGCCTGGCACTGGCGCATTGTCGGCGGCACAGTCGTCGGCCGACGGCCCTGACCAGAGGACAACAACAATGCCCCAGACTTCCGACATCAATCGCCAGATACTGCTGGAATCCCGCCCGATTGGCGCCCCTACCCAAGCCAACTTCCGCATGGTGGAAACACCTGTCCCCGCCGTGAGTGCCGGGCAAATGCTGCTGCGCAACCGCTGGATGTCGCTTGACCCCTACATGCGTGGACGCATGAGTGACGCCAAGTCCTACGCCGACCCGGTACCGGTTGGTGGCGTAATGACCTGCGGCACCGTCAGCGAAGTGGTCAGCTCAGAACTGGAAGGCTACGCTCCGGGCGACCTGGTCATGTGCTTTGCCTCCGGCTGGCAGGATTACACCCTCTCCGATGGCAGCATGGTATTTCGCCTGGACCGCAACATGCCCGAGCCCTCACAGGCCCTGGGCGTGCTCGGCATGCCCGGCTTCACCGGCTACATGGGCTTGACCGATATCGGCCAACCCAAGGTCGGCGAAACCGTGGTTGTCGGTGCAGCAACCGGCCCGGTCGGCACCGTCGTCGGCCAGGTCGCCAAGATTCTGGGCTGTCAGGTGGTCGGCATCGCCGGCGGCTCAGAGAAGTGCGAGTACGCCGTGAAGGAGCTGGGGTTTGACGCCTGCATCGACCACAAGGACCCGGCCATGGCCGAGAAACTGGCCGCAGCCTGCCCCAAGGGCATCGACGTGTACTTTGAGAACGTCGGCGGCAAGGTGTTCGACGCGGTCATGCCGCTGCTCAACGCCCACGCCCGCATCCCCCTGTGCGGCCTGATTGCCCAGTACAACGCCACCAGCCTGCCAGAGGGCCCCGATCGCCTGCCGCAGCTGATGCGCCTGATACTCAGCCAGCGTATCCGCATGCAGGGCTTTATCATCTTCGACAACTACGGCCACTGCTATCCCGAGTTCCTGAAGACCATGACGCCCTGGGTGGCCGAGGGCAAGGTGCGGGTGAAAGAAGACCGTGTAGAAGGACTGGAAAACGCCCCCGATGCCTTTATCGGCCTGCTCGAAGGGAAAAACTTCGGCAAGCTGGTGGTCAAGATCGCCGACTGATCTGTCAGCCGGTTCAGCTGGCGCCCGTCAACCGGCGGGCGCTCACTCCCACTCCCGGTTAGCCAGATAGCACGTTACCCGCGCGCGTTGAGCCTCGGTCAGGTGCAGGCCCAACTTGCTGCGGCGCCACAATAGCGTATCGGCATCCTCGGTCCACTCGCGCTCGCGCAGATAACGAATCTCGCGCTCGGTCAGCCCGGCGCCAAAGTCCTCCCCCATATCCTCGGCACAGGTCATCCCGCGCAGGAACACGCGACACAGCGTGCCGTAACTGCGCGCATAGCGCGTGCGCTGCGCCTCGGTAAGCCAGGGGTAGGTCTGCGCCAGTTCCGCCTGCAATGCCGCCTGCGTGTCGAAGTCTCCGCCGGCCAGCGCATGCTCGGCCGTCCAGGCTGGGCCTACCGCCGGAAACCAGCGCTGCAGGCGGTCCAGCGCCTGCTCGGCCAGCTGTCGATAGGTCGTCAGCTTGCCGCCAAACACGGCCAGCAGCGGCGCCTGCCCCGGCTCGGCGTCCAGGGTCAGGCTGTAATCACGGCTGACCTCTGCCGCGTTCGCCGTGGCGCTGCTGATCAACGGGCGCACCCCGGCAAACCGATGCACAATGTCCGACGCGCGCAACTGCCGCTTGAAGTGCGCGTTGACCACCTCCAGCAGGTAGTCGATCTCGGCCTGTTCCGGCTCCACCGACGCCGGATCACCCTGAAAGTCCACATCGGTGGTACCAATCAGCGAGAAGACGCCTTCGTAGGGCAGTACAAAGACAATCCGCTGGTCCTCGTTCTGCAGGATGTAAGCCTCACTGCCGCGGTGCAGCTGTGGCACCACGATATGGCTGCCCTTGACCAAACGCACGCCATGCGGCGAGCGGGCATTGACCACCCGCTCCATCACCCGCGCCGCCCAGGGACCAGCGGCATTGACCAGCGCCCGCGCCAGCACGGTGCGGCGCTCACCTGCCGCGCTTTCCAGCTCCACCTCCCACAGATCATTGCGGCGCCGCGCCGCGATGCAGCGGGTACGCAGACAGATCTCGGCGCCCAGGCTGGCCGCTTGCACCGCATTGAGCGCCACCAGCCTCGCATCGTCAGCCCAGCAATCGGAATACTCGAATGCGTAGTCGATGATCGGGTTAAGCACGCCCTGGCCGTTCAGCGCCTTGCCGGAGGAACCGGGCAGACTGGTGCGCCGATGCAGATGGTCATACAAAAACAGGCCGGCGCGCAGCATCCAGCGCGGGCGCAGGTGCGGACGATGCGGCAACACAAAGCGCAGCGGCCAGATCAGATGCGGTGCCTTGGCCATCAACACCTCGCGCTCACCCAGTGCAGCGCGCACCAGGCCAAACTCGTAATGCTCCAGATAACGCAAACCACCGTGCACCAGCTTGCTGCTGGCCGAGGAGGTATGTGCGGCCAGATCGTGCTGCTCACACAACAGCACCGACAGACCGCGGCCGGCCGCATCATTGGCAATGCCTGCACCATTGATACCGCCGCCAATCACCAGTAGATCCAGCACCGCCATGGGCGTAGATTGGCGTCGTCGTTCCTCTGGGTGTGGCGAGAGCATGCAAGGTCCTTTTATCAGCGGTGCCTGGGCGCCCAAGGTGCGCCATGGCAACAACCCGTGGCGACCGGCGCTATCTGTTGTACAACGCCACGCAGCCAGCAGCAAGCTGGCGAGCGTGACCAGCCGCACAGAGCTTGGCCGATGAGCGCCTGCGGTTTAACCTTGCAGCATCACCCGGCACAGATGACAACATGACGCCCGCAACCAAACTGCTCGACAAGGCCAAGGTGGCCTACCAGCTGCACCGCTACACCCACGACCCGCAGGCTGAATCCTACGGCAGCGAAGCCGCCGACAAGCTCGGGCTGGAGCACCGACGCGTGTTCAAGACCCTGCTGGCCGCCAGCGAAACCGGTGAGCTGCTGGTTGCGGTGGTTCCCGTCTCGGACAAGCTGAACCTCAAGGCACTGGCCAGCGCCGCCAAGGTAAAGAAAACCGCCATGGCCGATCCGGCGGCCGCCCAGCGCAGCACCGGCTATCTGCTCGGCGGCATCAGCCCACTCGGCCAGAAGAAACGCCTGCGTACCTTTATTGATAGCAGCGCCGCAGACTGGGACAGTATTTTTGTCAGCGGCGGCCGGCGCGGGCTGGAAATCGAACTCAACGCCAGCGACCTGCAGGCCCAGACCAACGCTCAGCTATGCGAGCTGTGCCGCGACTGAACCCTACTCACAAGCATCCGACCAGGACACCAACATGGCCAAGCCGATCCTCGCCATAGACCAGGGCACCACCAGCAGCCGCGCCATTCTGTTTGCCGCCGATGGCAGCCCGCAGCACAGCGCCCAGCAGGAGTTTGCCCAGCACTTCCCGGCAGACGGCTGGGTCGAGCACGACGGCGAAGACATCTGGCAATCCACCCTCGCCGTCTGTCGTGAGGTCCTCGACAAGGCCGGCATCAGCGCCAGCGAGGTGGCCGGCATCGGCATTACCAATCAGCGCGAAACCACCTTGCTGTGGGATGCCGAGAGCGGCGAACTGCTGCACCACGCCATCGTCTGGCAGGATCGCCGCACAGCGGATTTCTGCGCCCGCCTCAAGGCAGACGGCCACGAGACACTGATCAGCGAGCGCACCGGCCTGCTGATTGACCCCTACTTTTCCGCTACCAAACTGCGCTGGCTGCTCGATGAAGTGCCCGACGCCCGAGCCCGCGCCGAACGGGGCGAGCTGCGCTTCGGCACTGTCGACTGCTTCCTGCTCTGGCGTCTGACCGGCGGCCAGGTACACCGCACCGACGCCACCAACGCCTCACGCACCATGCTGTTCAACATCCACACCCAGCAGTGGGATGAGGAGCTGCTGTCGCTGCTCGACATTCCGGCCAGTCTGTTGCCCGAGGTGATGGACAGCGCCGCCGACTTTGGCCAGACAGACGCCAGCGTGCTGGGTGCCAGTGTGCCCGTGTGCGGTATCGCCGGCGACCAGCAGGCCGCACTGATCGGCCAGGCGTGTTTCAGCCCCGGCATGGTCAAAAGCACCTACGGCACCGGCTGCTTTATGGTGATGAATACCGGCGACACGCCAATCCGCTCGCAGAACCGCCTGCTGACCACCGTTGGCTATCGCCTGAAAGGCCAGACCACCTATGCCCTGGAGGGCAGCATTTTTGTGGCCGGCGCCGCCATCCAGTGGCTGCGCGACGGCCTCAAGCTGATCCAGCACGCCGGCGAGACCGAAGCCCTGGCACGCCAGGCCGGCGACCACAACGGCGTCTACCTGGTACCCGCCTTTACCGGCCTCGGCGCGCCCTACTGGGACCCGGCCGCGCGCGGCGCCATCTTCGGCCTGACCCGCGACACCGGGATCGCCCAGATCGTTGCTGCCGGTCTGCAATCAGTCTGCTTCCAGACCCGCGATCTGCTTGACGCCATGCAAGCCGACGGCGCCCAGAACACTGCCGCCCTGCGTGTGGACGGCGGCATGGTGATCAACAACTGGGTCGTGCAGGAGCTGGCCAACATCCTCGGCGTCACCGTCGATCGCCCCCAGGTCACCGAAACAACCGCCCTGGGCGCCGCCTACCTGGCCGGCCTGCAACTTGGCATCTTCAAGAACCTGGACGACATCGCCAGCCACTGGGCCTGCGAACGCACCTTCACCCCGGTGATGGCCGAAGAACAGCGCAGCGCGCTGTACGAAGGCTGGCTGGACGCAATCCGGCGGGTGCGGGAGTAAGCAGCACTGAATTCCCGCCTTCGCCGAAATGACGGATATGTGCATACCCGCCCCTCTGAATCCCCCACACCCGGTCATCCCCGCGAAGGCGGGGATCCAGATCGACGTCAGAGACAGCACTGAGCGCCCGCCTGCGCGGGAATGACGGTGGCGTGTTGGCGCCACGCTGGGTTAACCAGAAAAACGTGGCGCACCCAGGCTCATGGACGCTGCCTGCGCACCCACACCGCCAATGACGGCATCGAGTACCGTTAATCCAGCCCGAGCATCCCGCGCAGTGTGGACAGCTCCTCAGCCAGGACGGTGACCGGCCCGACCAATGCACGGCGATCGCGTTCGCTGACCTTGTCGTAGGTCTGGAAGCCTTTGCTGGCGTCGCCTTGGCTCAGGTGGTAGTTGGCCAAGGTGTCATCAAGCGCAGCAAAGTTGCTTTCGATACGCGCAACAAAGGCCGGATCGTCCTGCTCGACCAACGGTTTGACCAGCTCAAAGATTTTCTTGGAGCCATCCAGGTTGCCCTGAAAATCCCACAGGTCGGTATGGCTGTAGCGATCTTCCTCACCGGAGACCTTGGTCGCAGCCACTTCTTCCATCAGCGCGGCAGCGCCACCGACCACCGCTTCCGGCGGGAAGGTCAGCCCCTGCACGCGCTGCTCCAGGTCATTCACATCGACCATCAGGCGCTCGGCATAGGCATCCAGGCCCTCGGTGCTGCGCTCATGGAACAGGCCGTACTCCAGCCGGTGAAAACCGGTAAAGGTCGGATCCTGCACGCCATTCTCGTAATCGTCTTCACGGGCGTCGATGCTCGCATCCAGATCGGCGAACAGCTCGGCAATAGGCTCGATGCGCTCGTAGTAGACACGGCTGGGCGCGTACAGCGCCTGCGCGCGCGCAAGGTCACCGGCCTTGACTGCCTCGGTAAAGGCGCGGGTGTGCTCGGTAAACTGCTCAAGATTGTCGAGCACATAGAGTTTGTAGTCGGTAATAGGCGCTACCAGCGCCTGCGGCGCGACGGCGGCCTGGGCCTGCAGCGCGCCCAGACTCAACGCGGCGGCAAGCAGAACACGACGGGAAATCAGCATCTTGGTCTCCTGAAAGGTCGGATAAATATCAGTCACGCTTCACGGATTGCATCGGCAGCAGCCAGCATGCCGCTACCCAGAAAATCGCCAGCCTGCACACCCGGCAGGGTAAAGAAGTAACCGCCGCCTACCGGCTTGATGTACTCCTCCAGCGGCTCGCCATCCAGACGCTGCTGCACGGTGATGAACCCCGCCTGCAGATCCGCCTGATAGGCAATAAACAGCAGGCCCATATCCAGCTGACCGTTGGCTTCGACGCCATTGGAGTAGTTGAACGGACGGCGCAGGATCAGGTTGCGCTCACTGCCGTGGGTGCGCGGGTTGGCCAGGCGGATATGCGAGTCCAGCGGCGTCACGCTGCCGTCCGGGTCACCGGCATACTGCGGCAGGTCATGCTCGACACCGCCGTGCATTGGCGAGCCGCTGTCGCGACGCCGGCCGAAGATCGCCTCCTGCTCCTGCAGTGGCGTACGATCCCAGCGCTCGACAAAGTTGCGGATCAGGCGCACCGCCTGATAGCTGCCGTTGTGCGCCCAGGCCGGCTCAGCGTTATTGCGGCCGACCCAGACCAGTTGCTGCATCAGCGTGCGATCGTCCGCTGGCGGGTTGGCGGTACCATCGCGAAAGCCGAGAAAATTGCGCGCGCTCTCGGTCTGACCGTCCGGGCGCGGGGCCATGACCGGCACACTGCCCTCCTGCTTCCAGCGCACCATCAACAGACCGGGGGTGTTCTTGATGATGTCGCGCAGCGCGTGAATGGTGGTGCCTTCGCTGTTGGCGCAGAACTGCAGCGAGATATCGCCGTGGCAACGCGCTGCGTCCAGCGCGTCATTCGGGAAGGCCGTCATACGCTCCAGGTGCCGCGGCTTGACCTCAGCCAGGCCAAAGCGTTCATCAAACAGCGAAGCGCCAACCGACAGCGTAATGGTCAGACCGTCCGGGTCGATGGTCGGGCCAAGAATGCCGGAGTCGACCGGTGGATAGCGCGGGTCGCGCTGCTCGTAGCTGCCACCCCGGGTGAGAAAGTCAATCCGCTCACTCAGAATACGCAGCAACTGCTCCAATCCGGCGCGATCGCGCGCCAGTACGTCAAAGGCCACCAGCATGCCCACCGCCGGGCGCGGTGTGGTGATGCCCTGCTGATGAGCACCGTGCCAGGGATAGGCTTGACCAGTGGTTGCGCTGGTCGGTGCATCGGCTACCTCGGCAGTGCGCGCCGGCTGACTCGCCAGCGCGCCACCGCTCAGACCCGCAGCCGCAATACCGGCACCGGCGGCGCCAAGCCCCTGCAGAAAACGTCGACGATCCAGCCCGGCGAACGGGCAACCCTGGGATGAAGTGTCATGCTTACTCATGCAATGCAATCCTAATTGGCCGCTGCAAGCAGCGGGTTGACGTTGGCCAGCTGCGCCGCCAGCGCTTCGGTCAGCGGCAGTACGCTTGGCGCACTGCCCTCAGACATCTGTGCAGCCAGGGCCTGATTGGCCTCGGCCAGTTGCGCCGCCTGCTCCGGGTGCGCCTGTTGCAGCACGGGAACCACCAGACTCACGACCTTGTCCACGCCCTGCTGCAGACTCATCAGGTCAGCCAGCGCCAGCTCACTCAGCTGGGCCTGCCCCTGCTGCTGGTCATGCCAGGCCTGCAGCACGCGACCGGCACCGCGAGCCAGCTGCGGCGCGGGCACGCCCTCAGCGCGCAGGCGCTCGCGCAACTCAGCCACATCGTGATTAAGCTGCTCGGCTACCGGCCGCAATCCATCGAGGCTTTGCTGTTCGAACAATCCGTAAGCCAGACGCTGAAACCCCATGAACTCAGGGTCCTGTTCGCGCTGGGCGAAGTAGTCGGCGCGGGCGTTGAGACGCTGATCCAGATCGCTGAACAGGCCAACGGCCAGGGCCATCTGCTGATCCACCGTACGCGCCGCCCGATAGGCCTGCTGAGCGGCGCTCAGGTCACCGGCCGCAATCTGCTGCTGCAGCTGTTCAGCCGCCTTTGCCAGGGCGCGCCCACGTAGCGTGAGATACACCTGGTATTCGGCCAGCGGCCCGATCAGCGCGCGGGCGGACACTTCCGTCACGCGCTCACTGCCATCGCCCTCGGTGACCGTCAGCGTGCCTTGGGGGTTGCTCAGCAGGCCGCAGGTCATCGCGTACTCACCGGGCGTCAGTTGTGCACTCAGCTGTTGCCGCATGCCCGGCGCAATGTTCTCGCGCTCCTCCAGCACCATCACACCATCGAGAATCTCCCACTCGATAGCCCGCTCCGAGCCGTTGATGACGGTAAATCGCCGCTTACCCGCCGGCACCGAAATGGCATTGGGCACGCACCCTTTGGCGGTAACCGTCACCTCGGTACTGTCGGCGTACGGTGTGGCAGACTTGCCGCCCAGCGAGACATAGAACAGCGCCAGCGCACCCAGCATCAGCAACGCGGCCGCGACCAGGCCGGCCCGCAGGGCCAGACGGCTGGGCGCAGAAACAGGAGAATCAGTCATCAGAAGACACTCGCAAGCAGTTGAAAAACAGACCTGAGCCAATCAGCCCCGAGCTGCAGAGGGCCCAGGCAGTGCCTGAGCAGGCGGCCAGAAGAAAGCGCACAGCGCCAGGGCCAAGTACCCGAGGTAGGCCACCAGCTCACTCACGCTGGGCGCCGGGTAATAGCCAAAGATGCCGGCAAACAGGCTGCCCAGCGCGGTATCCAGCGGTAGCCAGTCACTCAGATCAAAGACCACCGCCTGAGCGTGGTTCCACAGTCCCGCCTCGTGCAGCGCCCGCACCGAGCCGGCAAACAGCCCGGCGGCCACCAGCAGAATGAACAGCCCGGTCAGGCGGAAGAAGTACTTGAGGTTCAAGCGCAGGCTGCCGCGGTAGAAGGCCCAGCCCACCAGCGCCGCGCAGAGCACGCCGAGGAGCGCGCCCAGCGGCGCGCCATGGCTCTGACTTTGCTGGAATACCGCCAGCAAGAAGAAGATCGACTCCAGCCCCTCACGGGCTACCGCCAGAAATACCATGCCGATCAGCGCCCAGGTGTGCTGGCGGCCCTGGGCAAACGCCTGATCCAGCGCCCCGGTCAGCTCGCCACGCAACCCTTGGGCGGCGCGACGCATCCAGAACACCATCCAGGTCAGCATCGCCACAGCAACAAAGCCCACCAGGGCCTCAAACAGCTCCTGCCGGCGTTGCGGAAACTCGGCACTGACAAACTGCAAGCCCGCACCAGCCAGCAACGCCAGACTGACCGCCAGGAAAATGCCGATCCACACCAGCGGCATCCAGCTCGCGCGCCCCGTCTGGCGCAGGTAGGTCGCAATGATGCCAACGATCAGCGCCGCCTCGAGGCCTTCGCGCAGCATGATAAGAAAGGGGATGAACATGAATGAAGTCGCAGATGAGAATTGATACGCAACAATGATACATGTAACAAAATATGTAACAAGCAGCAAAACCGTATCCGATATGGAAACACTGATTTCTCATCTGACACTGCAAGGGAGGCATACAGTAGTAGGGGGACAAAGCCGCAGGCGTGTCCGCCGGTCGGCCTCAATGCTGACATCGATGGTTTGAGCGGGTGGACTAGGGCAGCGTAGTCCACCAGAGCCACACCGCAGCACCCTGTCCCGCGGACACGCCTACGGCTTTGTCCGCCCTACCCGCCCAAGCGTCGACTCGAGGACTAACCGAGCAGCCCGGAGAACGGCAGATAGCGCACCAGGTCGCCCGCCGCAAAGGTCTGACCTGCCGGGACGCACAGCAGCCCGGTGGCCTGGCTGGCGCTGCTGAGCACGCCGGAGCTTTGATTGCCGGCCAGCTGCACCGCGCCCTGCTCCACTCGCGCACGCAGATACTCATCGCGACTGCCAGCCCGGTTCCAGGCGCAACCGGCGGGCAGCTCAAACTGGGCGGGGGCGGTCTCGAGCGCTCCCAGGCGGGTCAGCAGGTACGGGCGCACCAGCAACAAAAAGGTGACCAAGGTTGCCGCCGGGTTACCCGGCAAACCGAGCACGGGCGTGTCGGCGTAAGCCGCCAGGGTAAAAGGCTTGCCCGGCTTGATCGCCAGCTTCCACAGATCCACAGCGCCGCCCTCGCGCAGCGCCTGTCCCAGGCAATCTGCCTCGCCAACCGAGACGCCACCGGAGGTGATAATCACATCGGCCTGTGCACTCAGCTCGCGCAGGCGCGCGTGGGTAGCAGCCAGGTCATCCGGCAGGATGCCGGCATCCAGCACGGTCTGGCCCAGGCCCTTGAGCAGCCCGATCAGGGTGAAGCGATTGCTGTTGTAGATCTGCCCCGGCGCCAACGCCTCGCCCGGCTCCACCAGCTCATTACCGGTCGACACCACCGCCACCCGCAGCGGCTGACGCACCGATACCTCGGCCAAACCGACCGAGGCGATTACACCCAGCTCTTGCGGGCGCAGGCGCACACCGGCGGCGATCACCTGCGCGCCCGCCACAATATCCTGTCCGCGCCGACGCACGTTCTGGCCGGGCACAACAGGCGCCTGCAACTGCGCCACCTCTCCCTGCTGCGCCACGTTTTCCTGCATCTGCACCGCATCGGCACCGGCCGGCAGTGGCGCGCCGGTAAAGATGCGCGCACAGGTCCCCGCCTGCAGCCGCCGCGGCGCCATGCCCGCCATAATCCGCTGACTGACCGGCAAGCCACTCGCCATGGCCGCAGCCAGATCGCTGCTGGCCAAGGCATAGCCGTCCATCGCGCTGTTGTCCCAGGGCGGCACGTCCGCCGCAGCGACTACCGGCTCGGCCAGAACACAGCCCAACGCATCTGCCAGCGGCACCTTGGCGACGGCCGTCGGCGGGTGCTCGGCCGCACTCGCCAGCAAGCGCTCAAGGGCAGTGGCGACCGGCATCAGACTCATGCGCGACGACCACACTGCTCGGCCATGCCCAGGTGCTGCACAAAGTTGCAGGGGCGTGTGCGGCTGTCCAGTTGCGGCTCCAGAATACGCGTCCAGGCGGTACGACAGGCGTTGGTCGAGCCCGGCATGCAGGCCACCAGCGTGCGGTTGGCCAGGCCCGCCAGCGCGCGGGACTGAATGGTCGACGTGCCGATATCTTCTACCGACACCTGACGGAACAGCTCGCCAAAGCCTTCCACCTGCTTGTCCAACAACGGGGCAATCGCCTCGGGCGTGCTGTCGCGACCAGTGAAGCCGGTCCCACCGGTAACCAGCACCACCTCGATCTCGGGGTCGGCAATCCAGGCCGACACCACCGCCCGGATACGATACAGGTCGTCAGGATAAAGTTGCCGATCAGCCAGGTGATGACCGGCGGCCTGCAGGCTATCAGCCAGCAACTGCCCGGAGGTGTCGGACTCCAGCGTACGGGTGTCACTGACGGTGAGCACGGCGATGTTCAGAGGGCAAAAGGGGGCGTCGGGCTTGCTGCTCATGGGGTGGAATCCTTGTCGAAGATAAAATCAGGCAGGCGCGACCCGTGTCATTGTTCGCTGCTTGCCGCGCTGTTATAACACAGGGCAACCTTGCACGGAGTCCTGTCATGCCCAACCCGATCAACCTCAGCGCACTAGTGCTGGCCGGCGGCCAAGGCAGCCGGCTGGGCGGTATCGACAAGGGGTTGATGGTCTATCATGGCGAGCCCGTGGCCGCCCATCTGAGCCGATTGCTGGCCTCGCTGAGCAATGAAGTGCTGATCAGCTGTAACCGTAACGCCGACCAGTACCAACAGTGGGCCGACCGGCTGGTCAGCGACCCGCAACCCGACTACCCCGGTCCGCTGCTGGGCATTCTCAGCGCACTGCGGGTCGCGCGCGGCAGCCATCTACTGGTCGTGCCCTGCGACATGCCGCGACTGGACGCGCCGCTACTGCGAGCGCTGGTCGCGCTGACCTGCGAGCACCCCGAGCGGCCCATCGCGCTGCAGAGCGCAGAACAGTTGCAGCCGCTGATCTGCATATTGCCGCGCAGCCTGCTCAACACGCTGGAGCAGGCCTGGCAAGCCGGCCAGCGCAGCCCGTATCGCTGGCTTATCGAACAGCAGGCAGTTACCCTGACCATTGCCGCAGACGACCCGCGCCTGCTCAACGCCAACACCCGCAGCCAATGGCACACCCACCTTAAACGCCACAGCCCCCACCAACGGCGCTAACGTCCAGGCCAACCGGTGGGCAAACCTGCGGCCTGCCCACCCTACAAAGGGCCGCACCAGCCGTAGGGTGGCCTAAGCGAAGCGTGTCCACCATCAGCGCCACAGCCCCACCACCAGCGGTGGAGTCGCCCTGCACACCCGCTAACTCCGCGAAAAACGGCAATTTTTTTCGATTGCCTCTTGTGCGAAAAGCTCTTTTAGGTAAAATGCCGCCCACAACGGAGCGTAGCGCAGCCTGGTAGCGCGTCTCGTTCGGGACGAGAAGGTCGCTGGTTCGATTCCAGTCGCTCCGACCAACAGCAAAACCCCTGACTCAGTGAGTCAGGGGTTTTTCTTTTTGTGCTCGCAAAAAGCAGACGACCGGGCCTTCACCCGGCCGCCCCTCCATCAGTCCAGCATCTCGCGCAACACGTGGTGCAGAATGCCGCCCGCCTTGAAGTAAGCAATCTCGTTGGCGGTATCGATCCGACACAGCACCTCAAACTCGACCACCTTGCCTTCCGGGGTGTGTGCCTTCACCTGCAGACGCTGGCCCGGCTTGAGGTTGTCGTCGATGCCCAGAATATCGATCTGCTCATGCCCATCCAGTCCCAGCTCGGCGACATTCTTGCCGTCGACAAACTGCAGCGGCAGCACGCCCATACCAACCAGATTGGAGCGATGAATCCGCTCGAAGCTTTCGGCCAGCACCGCCTTGACGCCCAACAGATTGGTGCCCTTGGCGGCCCAGTCACGGCTGGAGCCGGTGCCGTACTCCTTGCCCGCCAACACCACCAGCGGCGTACCTTCGCTCTGATAGCGCATGGCAGCATCGTAAATCGACAGGCGCTCGCCCGAGGGCACGTGGATGGTCTCACCACCCTCCTCGCCACCCAGCATGCGGTTGCGAATCCGGATGTTGGCAAAGGTACCGCGCATCATCACCTCGTGGTTGCCACGACGCGACCCGTAGGAGTTGAAGTCGTCCGGCTCAACGCCTTGCGCCTGCAGGTATTCGCCGGCTGGCGAGCTGGCGTTGATGTTGCCGGCCGGCGAGATGTGGTCGGTGGTGATGGAGTCGCCAAACACCGCCAGTACCCGCGCCTGCTCGACCGACTGCAATGGCGCCAGCGGCTGATCAATGGCTTCAAAGTACGGCGGATGCTTCACATAGGTGGAGGCATCATTCCAGGCGTAGGTCTTGCCCTCGCCCACAGCAATCGAGCGCCAATGCTCATCGCCGGTAAATACATCGGCGTAGCGGCTGCGGAACATGTCGTCCTCTACCAGCGCCACCGCATCGGCTATATCCTGATTGCTCGGCCAGATGTCCTTAAGGAACACCGGGCGATTGTCGGCATCCAGCCCCAGCGGCTCTTCGCGCAGGTTGATACGCGTATTGCCGGCCAGTGCGTACGCCACCACCAGCGGCGGCGATGCCAGCCAGTTGGCCTTGACCTGCGGATGCACCCGGCCTTCGAAGTTGCGGTTACCCGATAGCACGGCCGAGACGGCCAGGTCATGCTCGCTGACGACCTTCGACACCTCATCAGGCAGCGGTCCGGAGTTACCGATACAGGTGGTGCAGCCGTAACCCACCAGGTTGAAGCCCAGCTGGTCCAGGCTGTCGGTCAGGCCGGCCTTCTCCAGATAGTCGGTCACCACCTTGGAGCCAGGCGCCAGCGAGGATTTAACCCAGGGCTTGCGCATCAACCCGCGTTCAACGGCGTTCTTGGCCAGCAGGCCGGCGGCCATCATCACGCTGGGGTTGGAGGTGTTGGTGCAGGAGGTAATCGCAGCAATCACCACTGCGCCATGATCCAGCACGTGTTCTTCACCACCCACCGTAATCGAGGCCTGAGCGTTGGGGCCGCCCACCGCTGTGCCACCGCCGCCTTCGCCTTCCAGACGCGCCTGCTCACTGTCAGCCGGCGTCATCTGCAGCGCCAGCAGTTCTTCAAAGGCAGCCGGCACATCCGGCAGCGCGACACGATCCTGCGGACGGCGGGGGCCGGCGAGACTCGCCTCAACCTCACCCATGTCCAGGTGCAATGTGTCGGTAAACTCCGGCTCATCACCGGCCTCACGCCACAGCCCCTGGGCTTTGCAATACGCCTCTACCCGCGCAACCACCTCGTCGGGCCGGCCAGTCAGGCGCATGTAACGCAGGGTTTCGTCGTCCACCGGGAAAAAGCCGCAGGTGGCACCGTACTCCGGCGCCATATTGGCGATGGTCGCGCGGTCAGCCAGCGGCAGGTCCGCCAGGCCGTCACCGTAAAACTCGACAAACTTGCCGACCACGCCCTTGGCACGCAGCATCTGGGTCACGGTCAGCACCAGGTCAGTCGCGGTAATGCCTTCACGCATACGACCGGTCAGCTTGAAGCCGATTACCTCAGGGATCAGCATCGACACCGGCTGCCCGAGCATCGCAGCCTCGGCCTCAATGCCACCCACCCCCCAGCCCAATACACCCAGGCCGTTGATCATGGTGGTGTGCGAGTCGGTACCCACCAGCGTATCGGGCCAGGCCCACTGCTCACCGTCCACCTCAGCGGCCCAGACGGTCTGCGCCAGATATTCCAGATTGACCTGGTGACAGATACCCGTGCCCGGTGGCACCACACGGAAGTTGTTAAAGGCTTTCTGCCCCCAGCGCAAAAATTCATAGCGTTCGCCGTTGCGCTGCATTTCAATCTCCACGTTTTGCGCAAAGGCCTGGTCGCTGGCAAAGCGGTCCACCATCACCGAGTGGTCGATGACCAGATCAACCGGCGACAGCGGATTGATCTGTTCCGGATCGCCATTGGCACGGGCCACCGCATCGCGCATGGCAGCCAGGTCGACCACGGCGGGCACGCCGGTAAAGTCCTGCATCAGTACACGCGCCGGGCGGTATTGAATCTCACGGTCAGAGCGCCGCTCCTTCAGCCAGTCCGCCATCGCCTTGATGTCGTCCTGCGTCACGGTTTCGCCGTCTTCGTTGCGCAGCAGGTTTTCCAGCAGCACCTTGAGCGACTTGGGCAAGCGCTTAAGCTCCGGCAGCGTCTCTGCGGCCTGGGCCAACGAGTGGTACAGGTAGGTGCTATCACCGACGGCTAGTTGCGCGCGGGACTTCAGGCTGTCTTTCACGGACATATCTCCTCCTAATGTCGAGCACTGGCCACGTTTGTGGTTGCTATAATGGTTCGGTGCCAGCACATGTATTTGGTCCTGAGAGCCGCAATGTCTGTCTGCGCTCTGTGTTCGGAAGACCATAGTGCGCCAAAAATGTTCATGCGGACTATAAAGACACAGTGTTCTGTGACCGATACACCAAGCATAGACAATCCGGCACCCCTGCCAATCCGGCGATCGTGCCGAGAGTCACTCAGTAGAGAATCCGAACATGCGCAACAACCAGCCCGTCACTCAACGAGAACGCACCTTTCCCGAGACCCAGCGGCTGATCTCCACCACCAACCTCAAAGGCATCATCACTTACTGCAATGACGCTTTTGTGGACGTCAGTGGCTTCACCCGGGAAGAGTTGATCGGTAGCCCGCACAATATGGTGCGCCACCCCGACACACCGGCTGCGGTCTTCGCTCACATGTGGGCCGACCTCAAGCGCGGGCGCGCCTGGATGGGCATCGTCAAAAACCGCTGCAACAACGGTGACCACTACTGGGTCAATGCGTTTGTCACACCGATTTATGAAAACGGTCAGGTTCAGGGCTACGAGTCGGTACGGGTGCGCACCACACCCGGCCAGGTGCAACGGGCCGAAGCCTTGTACCAACGGCTGAACAGTGGCCGCAAGGCGGTTACGGCCGACTGGGCTGGCATGGCCCTGACTATCGTCCCCAGCGCACTGATGCTGGCTATCGGCGCTGCCGCAGGTGCGGCGCTGGGCTGGAGCGGCGTTGCGCTGGCGGCCGTGCTGGGTATTCCGGCCGGTCTTGGCCTCAAGGCACTGCTCGACAAGCGCCTTGAGCGCATCATCGGAGCCGCCGAGAGCACCATTACCGACCCGTTGCTGGCGCAGATGTATACGCCCTATCAAGGTGCGTTGGGACAGATCGAAATGGCCATCCACAGCCAGCAGGCGCGCCTGCAAACCTGTCTGACTCGCCTGGCCGACAGTGCCGAGCGGCTCAAGCAACAAGCCAGCGAGGCCAGCCAGCTGGCCAGTCAGAGCAGTCAGGGCCTGGCGCAGCAACGCGCCGAGACCGATCAGGTCGCTGCAGCGATCAACCAGATGGCCGCCGCCACCCAGGAAGTCTCAGGCAACGTGCAAAGCACCGCCGACGCCACCCACGAGGCCAGCGACTTGTCATTGCACGGCAAAACGGTCGCTACCCGCGCGCGGCAAGCGATGGAAAGCCTGTCCGGCGCCGTAAACTCAGCCACCACCATTACCAACCAACTCGCCAACGACGCCCGCGAAATCGGCAGCGTCGTCGATGTGATCAAGGGCATCGCCGAACAGACCAACCTGCTGGCTCTCAACGCCGCCATCGAAGCAGCCCGCGCCGGCGAACAGGGGCGTGGTTTTGCCGTGGTCGCGGACGAGGTGCGCGCCCTTGCCAGCCGCACCGCCGAGTCGACCGAGCAAATTCATAATCTGATTGCCAACCTGCAGCAAGCCGCACAAAGCACGGTAGACAGCATGCGCTCGGGCAACGAGCAGGCCGAACGCGGCGTACAACAGGTCAGCGAGGCGGACGACGCACTAGAGGGCATTCGCCAGGCCATCGAACGTATCAACGAAATGGCCAGCCAGATTGCCAGCGCAGCGGAAGAGCAAAGTAGCGTGGCCGAAGAAATCAACCGCAACGTCAGCAACATCGCCAGTCTGGCCGACAGCACCTCCAGCGATGCCCAGCGCAGCGCTGCACTGAGCAACGAGCTGACGGCCACCGCCGAGGCGCAGGTCAATCTGGTGGAGCGCTTTAACCGGCGCTAAGCACCTGTTCACGATACGCTACGCCTCGCAGAGGCGTAGCGCAGAGGCTCAATTCAGCGCGCCCCCGCCAACGCAATTGGCAGCCAATCCGCAGTTGCTGGCCGCGGCCTGCAGCCTCAACAGACAGGCCCCCTGCCCTGACCTGGGCAGCAGTGATAAACTCCCGCCTTTGTTTGCCAGCCAAGGACACCACCATGTGCGGAATCGTCGGCGCCACCGCCCAACGCGATATCACCCCCATCCTGCTTGAAGGCTTGCGCCGTCTTGAGTATCGCGGCTATGACTCCGCCGGCGTGGCAGTACTGAACCCCGGTGACGGTATCCAGCGCGTGCGCGCCGTCGGCAAGGTGGCAGAGTTGGAGAGCGCCCTGCAAGCCACTCCGGTCAGCGGCACCCTGGGTATCGCTCATACCCGCTGGGCTACCCATGGCAAGCCGGCCAAGCACAATGCGCACCCGCATATCTCCAACGGCCTGGCCGTGGTACACAACGGCATCATCGAAAACCACGCCCCGCTGCGCAAACGCCTGCAGGATCTCGGCTTTGAGTTCACCTCCGAGACCGACACCGAAGTGGTCGCCCACCTGCTGGCGCACCACTATGCTGACAGCGCCAACGTACTGGACGCCTTCCGCGCCACCCTGGCAGACATCCACGGCGCCTATGCATTGGCGGTTATCCACGAGTCAGAACCCAACACGCTCTACTGCTCGCGCATGGGCAGCCCGCTGGTAATCGGCGAAGGCAGCGGCGAACACTACCTGGCCTCCGACCCGCTCGCCCTGCTCCAGGTGACTGACCGCTTCCGCTATCTGGAAGAAGGCGACTACGCACGCGTAAACCGCGAGCAATGCGAAATCTGGGATCGCGAGCACAACAGCGCGGACCGTCCGGTCGCACGCTACGAGCACGCCGCGCACAGCCTGGACAAGGGCGAGTACCGCCACTTCATGCTCAAGGAGATCTTCGAGCAGCCGCAGGCGATCAGCGACACCCTGGCCGGCACGCTCGGCGACGATCACGTCCTGACCGCGATCCTCGGCCCTGAAGCCGAAACCCGCCTCACCGATATTGCCAACATCCATATCGTCGCCTGTGGCACCAGCTACCACGCTGGCCTGGTCGCCCGTTACTGGATCGAAGAGCAAGCCGGCCTGCCGTGTCAGGTAGAAGTGGCCAGCGAGTACCGCTATCGCAGCGTGGTCGTGCCCGCCAACACCCTGCTGATCACCATCTCCCAATCTGGCGAGACCGCCGACACCCTGGCTGCCCTGCGTTACGCCAAGGACCAGGGCTATCTCGCTACTCTAGCGATCTGCAACGTCGCCGGCAGCTCACTGGTGCGTGAAGCAGACTGGCGCCTGTTGACCCACGCCGGCCCCGAAATTGGCGTCGCCTCCACTAAAGCCTTCACCACCCAGCTGGTCGCCCTGCTGTGGCTGACCACCGCCTTGGCACAAACACGTGGCCGCACCGAGTACGTCGCCCGCAACGTCGACGCACTGCGCGCCCTGCCAGCACAGGTCGAGGCGGTACTCGGCCTGGAACCTGCGATTACCGAACTGGCCCAACGCTTTGCCAACAAACACCACGCGCTGTTCCTGGGCCGCGGCCCGCACTACCCCATCGCGATGGAAGGCGCACTCAAGCTCAAGGAAATCTCCTACATCCACGCCGAAGCCTACGCCGCCGGCGAACTCAAGCACGGCCCGTTGGCACTGGTGGATGAAGACATGCCTGTGGTCAGCGTCGCGCCCAGCGACAGCCTGCTGGAAAAACTGCGCTCCAACCTGGAAGAAGTCCGCGCCCGTGGCGGCCAGCTGATCAACTTCGCCTGCGAAACCATCGAGCCCAGCGGCGACAGCAGCGTCCAGACCGTCGGCCTGCCGTGGGTCGAAGAATGCGTCTCCCCGGTGCTCTACACCCTGCCCCTGCAACTGCTTAGTTACCACGTCGCGTTGGTCAAAGGGACTGACGTCGACAAGCCGCGCAATCTGGCCAAATCGGTGACGGTCGAGTAGGTACACTTCTTGCATAAGCCTGACCGACAACGGCCAGACTGGCAGCCAACCCGCGTGATAGACGAAAGCACTTTAATTCGAGCGAAATTCGCGCCCAAAAATGGCGCACAACAAGGTAAACTGCGCACCGTTTTTAAATAAGGCAGTCCGGTGACAGCCCGATTGCAGCGCCGCTGGCGCACTTCAAGAAGATTCGGAACCAATCCGAACATCCCCTCTCAAAGCACCCGGCGCGCAGCCCAAGCCGCACTGCGCCGCCAACCTGCTGTTTTAACGAGAGTTGCAGTATCCGTAAGGTCACAAAAAAGTAACCTTACCTAAACATACTAAGCCGGCCTAAAATACATCACCGCCCTTCTGGCGCCGCACCACACAAGGCCAGAAGCAAGCAAAGTCCTCAGGATGAAGACTGTAAATCCTGGGGCGGTAGCGTGCCTGAACGCCTGTTTTTTGTGCAGCCAATGCGTCTCGGGCCTGTATCACTTTAGCGCCACAGCAAGCTTGACCCCCACCGGGGCCATGGATACAGTCAAACTGCCCTCCGAGCTACCCACAGCACAGAAGGCCGCAACTCAAGGCAGAGACAGCAGCAACATGTTCAATTCCATCCTCATCGTCTGCGTGGGCAACATCTGCCGCAGCCCCATGGCCGAAGCCATGCTTCGAGATCAGCTGGCCGGTAAAAACATCCGCGTCGCCTCAGCCGGCGTCGGCGCCCTGGTCGACAAGCCCATGGACAGCACCGCCTTGGAGGTGCTGCGCGAACACGGTGGTGACCACCCTGATCACAAGGCACGGCAGCTCACCCGCGAGATGGCACATCAGTACGACCTCATCCTCACCATGGAACCACGCCATGTGCAGGACATACTCAAGATAGCCCCAGAGGCACGCGGCAAAACCTTCCTGCTTGGCAAATGGCAAGGCGATCAGAAGATCCCTGACCCCTACCGCCAGCAACGTCCCGCGTTTGAGCACGTTTATCAAGTGGTCCAGCAAGGCGTAGCCAGCTGGGCCAAACACCTATAACAAGCACACCAGAATTCCACTCCTGATTTCCGAAGGGATTACATGCAGAACAACACCCCGCCTACGGCACAACAGCACGACAGCGACGAAATCGATCTTCTTGCCCTACTCGGCGCATTAATAGATGGCAAATGGATCATCGCCGGCTTTACCGTCTGCTTTGCAGTTATCGGTGTTGCTTATGCGCTGTTGGCTACGCCTATTTATCAGGCCAACGCGCTGATCCAAATTGAAGAGAAATCGGGCAACACACTCTCTGGTCTGGGCGAGCTGTCGGATATGCTCGGCAGTACTCCTGAGGCTGTAACGGAAATAGAACTGCTGAAATCTCGCGCGGTTATTGGGCAAGCAGTAGACAACCTGAAGCTGGATATCATTGTCGAGCCTCACTACTTCCCCATCATTGGCCGCTGGATGGCCCGCCGCTATGAGCCGGACACCAAAGGTGAAATAGCCTCACCACTACTTGGTTTTGACAGCTTTGCATGGGGCGGTGAAAACGTCGACATTTTCCAGCTTGACGTACCAAGTAGTTATCTGAGTAAGCCTTTAGAACTCGTAGCGGGCGCAAACAACACCTACACCCTTTACAACGATGACGGAGAGCTCCTCCTTCAGGGCGCTGTGGGAGAACAGGTCAGCAGCAGCGGCTTTACCATGCAGGTAAAAACGCTGAACGCGCGGCCGGAAACCCGCTTTGACGTCATCAAGCAGCGCAAGCTGAATACCATCATTGACTACCAGCAACAGTTAGGTGCAGCAGAACGGGGCAAGGATTCGGGCATCATCAGTCTGAGCATGCAGCACGACAATCCGCAATATGCCATCAGCATCCTGGATGAAGTCAGCCGGCTATATGTGCGCCAAAACGTAGAACGCAACTCTGCAGAAGCCGCGCAAAGTCTTGAGTTTCTCCGGGAGCAACTGCCTCAAGTGCGCAAAGAGCTGGAACGCTATGAGCAAGCGCTCAATGAGTATCAAACCAGCACCAACTCCGTTGACATCACGATCGAAACCCAAGCCATTTTGGACCAGATTGTCGAACTGGACACCCTGATCTCCGAGCAAAACCTCAAACGCGCGGAAATGGAACGCCGGTTCACCCGTCAGCACCCGTCGTATCAAGCGCTGCTTGACCAAATGGAGCAGCTCAAGCGCCAAAAGGCAGAGCTAACCAGCAAGGTAGAGTCACTACCAGCCACCCAACAAGAATTACTGCGCCTGACTCGTGACGTAGCCGTCACTACCGAGGTGTATACCACCATGCTCAATAGCACTCAGGAGCTGGACGTGTTGCGCGCAGGCACCGTGGGTAATGTCCGCGTTATAGACACCGCAGACGTTAATGTTGAAGAACCCGTCAAACCCAAGAAAGCCCTGATCGCGATCATCGCAACACTGCTAGGCGGCTTTATCGGCGTAGCTCTAGTGCTGCTGCGCAAAGCCCTTAACCGTGGGGTCGAAGACCCAGATGTCATAGAGCAACTCGGCCTGCCGGTCTACGCAACCATCCCTTTCAGTCGAGATCAGGAAGTAGTCGACGGTGGTGTAAAAAGCCGCCGCCCTGCTAGTGCCACTACCTCCGGCCTGCTGGCGGTTACCAACCCGGCCGACTTGGCAATCGAAGCCCTTCGCAGCCTGCGCACCAGCCTGCACTTCGCACGCCTCGAGGCAAAAAACAACATTCTGATGATTTCCGGCCCCAGCCCGGGTGTCGGTAAATCATTCGTCTCTGCCAACCTCGGCGCCATCATGGCCCAAGCAGGCCAACGGGTACTCTTGATTGATGCCGACATGCGCAAAGGCTACCTGAACAAGCTGTTCAAGCTCCCCGCCGAAAATGGATTATCAGAATTGCTCGCGACAAGAATCACCAGCAAGGACGCTATCTACCAAACCGAAGTCGAAGGCCTACAGGTTGTACCGCGCGGTCAAATACCTCCTAACCCATCGGAGCTATTGATGCACGCAAACTTCACCAGCTTCCTGGACAACGTCAAAGACGAGTACGACATCGTTATTGTAGATACCCCCCCTATCCTTGCCGTAACAGACGCTGCAATCGTCGGTCGCCACGTGGGCATGAGCCTCATCGTTACCCGCTTTGCCGTAAATGCCGCAAAAGAAATCGAAGTCGCGATGCGACGGTTTGAGCAAAACGATATTCAGCTCAAAGGGGCAATCTTCAATGCGGTAGAGAAGAAAGCCTCCTCGTATGGATATGGAAACTATGGCTACTACAACTATGAATACAAATCAGACAAGTAACACTCAAGCCCAACCAGGCAAAGGACTGTCCTAAATCATGTGCGGAATCGTCGGCGCCACTAGTAATAGAAACGTTGTCCCTATTCTTCTTGAGGGGCTAAAAAGGCTTGAATACCGCGGATACGACTCTGCGGGCATTGGCATTATCAAGGGTGAAACAATTCACAGCTGGAAAGCCACTGGAAAGGTCAAAGAGCTGGAAGCCTGTATTGCCGCAGCACCCGATACAGCTCAAACGGGTATCGCACACACTCGCTGGGCCACGCATGGCAAACCGCTCCAGCACAACGCACACCCCCATCGCTCCGACAGGCTCGCGGTGGTGCACAACGGCATCATTGAAAACCATTCGGGCTTGCGCAAGAAGCTACAAGAGCAAGGATATGAGTTCAACTCGGACACAGATACCGAGGTAATCGCTCACTTGCTTGCCAGTCACTATCGTAAAAGCGAAGACTTGCTCGTCGCATTGCGCAATACGCTCAACCAATTACGCGGTGCCTACGCCATCGGGGTGATTCACGAAGACCAACCAGAGATGCTCTACTGCGCCCGCCAAGGCAGCCCTTTGGTGATTGGGGTTGGCAGTGAAGAACACTTTATCGCCTCCGACCCACTCGCCTTGCTGCAGGTGACTGACACCTTTGTCTATCTGGAGGAAGGCGATCACGCTGTTATTAGCCCGCGCGGTATTAAGCAATGGGACGCAAGCAACAACCCCAAACAAGTAAGTAGTCAACGCTACGAACATGCTGAACTCAGCATGGAGAAGGGCGAATACCGACATTACATGCTGAAGGAAATACACGAACAACCCGCGGCGCTGCGCGACACCTTAACAGGTTTGTTTACAGAAGATCGCGTGTTGACCGCCATTCTTGGACCTGAAGCAGAAAAGCGGCTACACGAAGTACAAAATATTCATATTGTCGCCTGCGGTACTAGCTACCATGCTGGCCTGGTCGCTCGCTACTGGATTGAAGACATTGCCGGGCTCGCCTGTAATGTTGAGATTGCCAGCGAGTTTCGTTACCGTCGCGTCGCTGTGCCCGCCAATACATTACTGGTCTGTATCTCTCAGTCAGGCGAGACAGCGGATACACTAGCCGCATTGCGCCACGCTAGGCATGAGGGCTACCTGGCCACCCTGGCCATTTGCAACGTGCCCGGCAGCTCATTAGCCCGCGAGGCAGATTGGCGACTACTGACCAAAGCCGGCCCGGAAATTGGCGTGGCGTCAACCAAGGCTTTTACCACTCAGCTTGCCGTCTTACTCTGGCTAAGCGCGGCACTCGCCCAGACCCACGGAGCGCCGCCAGAAATCACCGGCGAGATTGTCCGCGCCTTGCGTGGCTTACCAACCCAAGTCGAGCAAGCGCTCCAACAGGATGCTGAGATTCAGCGTTTGGCTGAGCGCTTTGCGAACAAACAACACACGCTTTTTCTGGGCCGCGGCCCCCTGTATCCCATCGCCATGGAAGGCGCACTCAAGTTAAAAGAAATCAGCTATATACATGCTGAAGCTTATGCTGCTGGCGAACTAAAACATGGCCCGCTGGCACTAGTTGATGAAAGCATGCCGGTTGTATCTGTCGCGCCCAACTGCCAACTATTGGAGAAACTTAAGTCCAACCTGGAAGAGGTGCGGGCTCGCGGTGGCCAGTTAATTAACTTCGCCTGCGAGACAGCAGACATGCAAGATCAAGATGGCATCACTCACATCCACATGCCCTGGGTAAATAGCTGCATAGCCCCTATTCTTTACACTCTCCCGCTGCAACTGCTCAGCTACTATGTCGCCCTAGTCAAGGGCACAGACGTCGACAAGCCCCGCAATCTAGCGAAATCAGTAACTGTTGAGTAGTTAGGCACCAGCAACGCACCAACTCACTCCCGGCTATCAAAAGACATGACTCAATTGAAAACCCTTTGCGTATTCGGTACGCGTCCCGAAGCTATCAAAATGGCGCCACTCGCACTGCAACTTGCAAAAGACCCACAAGTTGATGCCAAGGTGTGCGTCACAGGTCAGCACCGCGAGATGCTAGATCAAGTATTAGGGCTATTCGACCTAAAGCCCGACTTCGATCTCAATATCATGAAACCAGGACAAGACCTGACCGATGTCACGTCTGCCATTCTGCAAGGCATGAGAGGCGTATTGGCCACCTGCAGGCCCGACATCGTATTGGTCCATGGGGACACTGCAACCACATTTGCCACGGCCTTGGCTGCATACTATCAACAAATTCCGGTAGCCCATGTGGAAGCAGGTCTGCGCACCGGTAACCTCTACTCTCCTTGGCCGGAAGAAGCGAACCGTTCGCTTACCGGCGTATTGACTGCACTGCATTTCGCTCCGACCGAAGGCTCCCAGCAAAACCTACTCCGTGAAGCAGTCCCGGCAGACCGGATCCATATAACAGGCAATACGGTGATCGACGCGCTGCTGCAGGTGGTTGAGAAACTAAAACAGCCGGAGCTAAATAATCAGTTCGACCAGCAATTCAACTTCCTAGACGCCAGCAAAAAACTGGTACTAGTGACCGGCCATCGACGGGAAAGTTTTGGTGGAGGTTTTGAGCGTATTTGCAAAGCCCTAGTAAACACGGCTGCGAAGCATCCCGATGTGCAAATTGTCTACCCCGTGCATCTGAACCCGAACGTACGAGAGCCAGTCAACCGCCTACTGAGCGGCCAGCCAAATATCAAATTAATCGAACCTCAAGATTACTTACCCTTCGTATATCTGATGAACCGAGCCCACATCATTCTCACCGACTCGGGCGGCATTCAGGAAGAGGCACCATCACTCGGCAAACCAGTGTTGGTGATGCGTGACACCACTGAGCGACCAGAAGCGGTCGCAGCAGGAACAGTTCGACTCGTGGGCACGGATAGCGAGCAAATTTGCCAGCAGCTCAGCTTGCTCCTAGAAAACCCGGAGGCTTACAGCAAAATGGCCATGGCGCACAACCCCTATGGCGACGGCAAAGCCTGTGACCGCATCCGCCGAATTCTTATTAACTGGAATGTAGCTCGAAAGGAAGACGCATGAACTTCAACACTATATCTATGATCGGTCTCGGCTACATCGGCCTACCGACGGCAGCTGCCTTTGCCTCTCGTAAGGTGAAGGTTATTGGGGTTGACGTGAACCCTCACGCGGTAGAGACCATAAATAAGGGACAAATACACATTGTCGAGCCGGATCTGGACATGGTCGTGCACTCCGCCGTGACGGAGGGCTATCTGCGCGCCACACTAACTCCAGAACCAGCCGACGCATTCTTGATAGCGGTACCCACTCCCTTCAAGGGGGACAACCATGACCCCGACCTAAGTTATATAGAGTCAGCCGCAAAGGCTATCGCTCCAGTACTGCAAAAGGGAAATTTAGTCATTCTGGAGTCGACAAGTCCAGTAGGCGCAACCGAAAAAATGGCCACATGGCTGGCCGAGGCACGTTCAGATTTGACCTTCCCACATACTCATGGCGAAGAGTCAGACATCCGCATTGCCCACTGCCCCGAACGCGTTCTGCCTGGCCATGTGCTTCGCGAATTAGTCAACAATGATCGCGTGATCGGTGGAATGACCCCCAAATGCTCGCAACTAGCAGCGGCGCTTTATAAAATATTTGTGCAAGGCGAGTGCGTCATAACCAACGCCCGTACGGCTGAAATGTGCAAGTTGACGGAAAACAGCTTTCGAGATGTGAACATTGCCTTTGCCAATGAACTGTCTATTATTTGCGACAAGCTAGACATAAACGTTTGGGAGTTGATAGGTCTAGCGAATCGTCATCCGCGAGTTAATATCTTACAACCAGGCCCAGGTGTTGGAGGACATTGTATTGCGGTGGATCCTTGGTTCATAGTTAGCAAAACGCCGAAGGAATCGCGACTAATCCGTACCGCACGAGAAGTCAATGACTCCAAGCCTGAATGGGTAGTTAAGAAAGTGGAGTCTGCAATAAATGAACACCTAAAATTGTTTCCTGAAAAGACACCAAGCCAGGTTACCGTCGCTTGTCTTGGTTTAACTTTTAAAGCAGATATTGATGATCTACGTGAAAGCCCTGCACTGCAGATAGCCACAAAAATTGCGGAGCGGAACAAAGGACGCACAATCGCCGTCGACCCTAACATAAAAACCAAAAAACCGCCGATACCTAGCAACATAAGTCTAACTAGCACTGCGGAAGCCTGCTCAACGGCAGATGTGACTGTCATACTGGTAAACCACAAAGAGTTTAAAATCCCTGGCGCTCTTAACTTCAAAACAAATTTTATAGTCGATGCAACTGGAATAATAGAAAACCAAGCCTAACCCTGCCTCAATCTTACCGATCTAACCTTACAAAGAAACCAGGTAACAGATGAACAATACAGACACACTAAAGCTCGCAGTCCTTGGCTTAGGCTATGTAGGGCTGCCGCTCGCAGTTGAATTCGGAAAGAAACGCGACGTGACGGGGTTTGACATAAACACAGCCCGAATAGAAGCATTGACAAAAGGGCACGACTCTACGTTAGAAGTAAGTCGCAACGAACTTCAAGAGGCAAAATATTTAAACTACACCTCCTGCATTGAAGATATTAAAGAATGCAACGTTTTTATCATCACGGTGCCGACTCCCATTGATGAGCACAAGCAGCCAGATCTATCGCCATTAACCAGCGTAACCAAGAGCATCGGTAAAATACTTAAAAAGGGCGACATCGTAATATATGAATCAACGGTATACCCGGGCGCGACCGAAGAGCATTGCGTCCCAATATTAGAAAAAATTTCAAACCTAAAATACAACACCGACTTCTTCGCAGGTTATAGTCCTGAGCGAATAAACCCAGGCGACAAAGAACACAGGGTAAAAGACATAAAAAAGGTCACCTCAGGCTCGACAGAAAAAGTTGCAGACATCGTCGACAGGCTTTATGCCGAAATCATTGTAGCAGGCACGCACAAAGCGCAGAGCATACGTGTCGCAGAAGCCGCAAAAGTTATAGAAAACACTCAACGAGACCTCAACATTGCGTTAATAAATGAGCTCGCCATTATCTTCAACAAACTAGGCATCGACACACAAGCTGTCTTAGAAGCTGCTTCCACAAAGTGGAACTTCTTGCCATTCAAGCCTGGGTTAGTGGGTGGGCACTGTATCGGTGTCGACCCTTATTATCTCACTCACAAAGCTCAGAAGATCGGATACCATCCCGAAATCATCCTCGCAGGACGAAGACTGAACGACGGCATGGGAAGCTATATCGTCTCGCAATTAACCAAAGCGATGTTAAAACGGCGCATACATGTTAACGGGGCGCGAGTGCTAATCATGGGACTAGCTTTCAAAGAAAACTGTCCCGACCTGAGAAACACTAGAGTAGTGGACATATTAAATGAGCTTAGTGAGTACAATATTGACGTAGACATTCATGACCCATGGGTAGATGAACTCGAAGCCAAAAGCGAATACGACATCACCCTGACTAAAAGTCCAGAGGCAGACTCGTACGACGCAATAATAATCGCCGTAGCGCACGACGAGTTTCGAAAATTAGGCGTAGACAAGATTAGGTCTTTTGGTAAAACCTCACACATCATTTACGACCTAAAGCACCTATTTAGCGCCGAGCACTCAGACCTTCGCCTTTAAAGACGACAAATCAGCAGTAAATAAAAGCATATGATTGCCACCTTCACAAGCAACAAAGAGATCACAAAGAAATGACTCGTTACTCGGAAATAAAACAGTCGCTTCTACTGCAACCTAAAACCTGGTTAATAACTGGAGTTGCAGGCTTCATTGGATCGAACCTTCTAGAAACACTACTAAAACTGAACCAAAGCGTCGTCGGGCTCGACAATTTCTCTACAGGACATCAGAAAAACCTAGACGAAGTGAAAGCACTAGTAACCCCTGAACAATGGAGTAACTTCCAGTTCATTGAGGGCGATATACGAGACATGGAAGCATGTCGCAATGCAATGACTCATTTATCACTAGGTGACGACACAACAAGTAAAAAAAGACGCGTCGATTACGTACTTCACCAGGCAGCATTAGGATCTGTTCCGAGATCTATTAACGACCCTACCACCACCAACGATGTAAATATCAGCGGATTTCTAAATATTCTAATCGCCGCAAGAGATGCGGAGGTGAAGAGCTTCACCTATGCGGCGAGCAGCTCAACATATGGGAGTCATGAGGCACTCCCCAAAAAAGAAGACATTATCGGTTCGCCTTTATCGCCGTATGCCGTGACTAAGTATGTCAACGAGCTTTATGCAGATGTTTTTTTCAAAACCTATAATTTCAACTCAATTGGGCTGCGATATTTCAATGTATTTGGAAAACGTCAAGACCCCGACGGTGCTTATGCAGCCGTAATCCCAAAGTGGACTGCAGAAATGATCAGGGGAGGAAAAATCGAGATCAACGGGGACGGGGATACAAGTAGAGATTTCTGCTTTATTGCAAATGCAGTGCAAGCAAATCTGCTTGCAGCAACCAATACGCTAGAAGAATCTTTTAATAATGTCTACAACGTAGCCTACGGTGGACGCACATCACTTAACCAACTATTTTCCATCATACAAGCCACTTTGAAGGGAAACGGGGTGCATTATAGCCCCCCACCCATATATAAAGATTTTCGACCTGGCGATGTACGACACTCCCAAGCAGATATTAGCAAAGCCAAAACCCTATTAGGTTACATGCCGGAAAATGACATTACCAGCGGCATAGAACTCGCTATGCCTTGGTACATTAAGAGCTTGAATAGAAAAAAATAGAAATGAAAAACATTGCAATAATTACCCCCTTGAGGGACGAAATCAATAATATTGATCGACTATTTTCGGCAATAGAGCATCAAACACAACCCCTCTACCTATGGATCATAGTTGAAAACGGCAGCACAGATGGAAGCGTGGAAAAACTATTATCCAGAGCCAAAACCTCAAAAATAAGGAAAATAGTCATATTAAACGAAGCCTTCGACGACAACACTTATGCTCTCGGAAGCAAGTATTCCCAAGTAGTAAGCCGCGGCTTCGAAAAAGCAAAGTTAGAAGCTGATTACTCTGAACTCAGCCATATCGGAATACTAGACTCTGACTGCTTCCCGGAGGAAGCATATTACGAAAAGCTTACACGCTTTTTGGATAAACATCCCGACACAGGGATAACTAGCGGAATTATATACGATGACGCAGGAAAACCAGATTCGGCGTCGATGAATTGGGTCCGAGGAGGTTGCCGGTTATGGAAAATGGATTGCTTCAATGAAAGCGGATATATCATTGGCCCTTCCGCCGACGCGCTAAGCTCAGCCAAAGCATCAATTGCAGGCTGGAATTCAAATGTATGTAAAAGCGCCAAGGTCATCTCAAGAGAAGTCGGCGCAAGGGTAAACCATAGATACTACGGCTACGCAAGCTACTTTCGCGGCGTAACACCTGTATATGCTATTTTGAGGACCATTGCAATAACACCTCGGTCTCCGAGCAACGCGCTACAGTATATGATTGGGTACTTTGAAAGCTTAATATCGAGAAAAAAAAGGTGTGCCGACCCTGGGATTTTAAAGTATTACAAGAACTACACATGGAACAAGGCAAAAACGCTTTTTAAACCGAATTAATATATGCATATCATCCTTGCTGTCGTCATTTTAGGCATTGCACTTGTTCCGGCTGCGCTATATGTCGCAATGCCAACATATATGGGGATATTGTTTTTAGCACACAAAACAAAAACCACAAATAAAAGCCAAGGAACAGCCATACCAAGCTCAGCCATAATTATCGCGACGATAATCATCGTCACCTTATTTCTTTCAGTGCTGGCTAATCAATCAATTTCAGACTTATATTTATCCTTCCGCGGATCAGCTCGATATATGATATATCTGGCGTTTGCCGTCACAGTAGCAAAAACAAACCCGAACACACTAAGGTCCACACTCCGACTGCTATTGATCCCACTAGCTTTAGGCCTGGCGCTTCAAAACTATTTAACGCTATACGAGCCGATAAGCGGAACCACAAGATATAAATTCATATTTGAGCATCCAAATCATTTTGCTTACTTCTTAGTACCTATCTTTTTCTATTATTTAGCTTTAGAAAAGAATCAAAGATATAAGCTGCTTGGAATTTCAATTGTTTCAATATCTCTAGCCTTATCAAAAAGTAGCGGCGCAGCGTTAACAGTATCTGCGATAACAATTGTGTACTTCTCAAAAAACTCTAAAGCCCTGCTTTACGGGTTACTTTGTGCGATAGCACTAGCTTCACTCGCGTATATAACAGGCACCTATGATAAGTTATATGCTCAAATAACCTCTTTTTCACCAGGGGAGTTAAACACAAAGATTGACGATCAAAATTTTGGCGGCTCCGGATCGCTAAGCTGGCGATTGGTCTACTGGGGTGCAATATTAAAATCCATATCCATCGAAAGCTGGCATTCACTTTTGATCGGTTTAGGATATGGCTCCATGTCCTACGGAAGTTATGCTTTCGACTTCATGTACACCGACCCACACAACGACATTATAAAGACTCTAGCGGAAAACGGGTTGATTGGAATAGTAACGCTAGCCTACATTTCATACTTAGCAGGAAGAAAACTAACCAAGCATAAGCTAGCCTTTTTCCTGTCTTTGTTGATACCGATGTTTTTTGGAAACATCCTAGTGAACGCGGCTTACATCTCAACAACCATAATCACTTTTCACTTACTGCACAGAGCCTCTACACCAGACAATGAATATTAAGCGCATTTTTTTTGGATTTCTTTCAGCCAACCTTTCAACGCAACGAGTAATTTGGCCTATTTCAAAACAGTTTTGGAAAGCATCCTTAGGCGCCATGGGTAATAACGTTAGAATTCTGAGAGGTACAAAAGCGATCTCTCCCAGCAACATACGCCTCGGAGAAAACGTATATATTGGTGAGCGATGCGCTCTTTACGGTTATGCAAACATAACCGTCGGACAAAACACTCTCATAGCAAGAGAAGTTATCATCCTTACTAGGAATCATATTTTTTCTTCTTTGGACTCCCCTATACGAGATCAAGGATATAGCGTTTCACCTGTCACAATCGAAGAAGACGTTTGGGTTGGCGCCAGAGTAACTATTTTACCTGGCGTAACAATTGGGAAAGGAAGTGTGGTCGCAGCTGGCAGTGTAGTTACAAAAGATATACCTAAATACTCAATCGTAGCTGGCATTCCAGCAAGACAAGTCAAGTCGAGATTAGAGCAGTGAAAAGAAAAACAGAGCTATTTCTTTCTCTCATTAATCGCGCCACAATCCCCGTAGCCACATTTTTATCTTTAATAATATTTGCCAGAACTTTACCAGCAGACGAATTCAACGGTTACTTGATCAGCATGACCGTCGCGACCTGGTCCATAGCAACGGCGTTCCAGTGGCAAAAAAACACTGTCATTCGACTGTTCGACCCAAGGGAAAAGTCAACGACTAAGTACTTCGCCGTCGCCTTCTTGACGGCAGCGGCGTCAACCGTCGTGATATTTGCATATAGCTATATCGACCAACGAATCAGCTCACTCGTAGCTGTGTTTGTAATAACTACGGGTCTCACCTACGTCTTGGGAGGGATACTTAGATCGTCCGGTAGAACCTTCGCCTTTCTTACCACAGAAACCTTGTTCACTCTCGTAAAGTGGACGCTAGGTGCAACAGCTGCCTATTTCTTTATATCTACTGACGCAATATTTATAGGCCTAGCGATTGGCACATCGCTAGCCTGCACTATAGCTTTTTCAATCATAATAAAAGACGGATACAGCCTTTTCCAAGAAAAAACTTCAGCTCTAGAAATAAGAAAAATTCTTGGCTTCGGCTTTTTTTTAGCAATAAATGACTTCTTTGGCTCAGGTTTGATGTACGTAGATCGACTTTGGTTTTCAGATGCCACTGTATCTGAAAGCTATATTATCGCCTCCAACATAGGAAATCAGATTAGCTCCGTGATAATGGGGGCATTTCTAATGGTGGTTTTTCCTAGAATATCTACGCAATACAAGAGCGGTGGTGCCTGGGAAGCTAGTTTCAAAAAATATCTAAAGCTGTTCCCAGGTTTCGCGTTAACATGTTGCGCAGCATCTTACTTCGGAGCTCCCTACCTTATTGAATTCATAAAACCATCGCTTTACGAAATACCTCACCTCGCTATATTGGTAACGGTATCACAGTGCTGCTATTACCTTCTCGTTTTTCTCTCAATACCCTACCTAATCACAATGCGACCCAAAACACCAACACTGATTATCGCACTTTCCTTCATTCTATTTTTAATATTAGGGCAGATTCTCATCAAAGTTGAAACCCAGCCACAGGCCATCGTTCTAAGCAAAACAATAATATTACTTCTCTCATGCGTCGCGTCCTGGTACTTATACTCCAAACGTCTCCCAGGTAAAGCCGCACCATAGTTACCGACGCCCACAAATACATCTATCAATTCTACCAGCACCTCGCCATCTAAGCTCAACATCAAACCTTCAAATACTTTATTTAGGAAAACAATGCGACGCATAACTTTTTTAGACTGCCCTATGCACCCGATAACGATGACAGATACAGTCACAGCAATCACATCAGCAATCGACAATGGTGTATTTACTCAGCACGTGGTGGTGAATGTCGCGAAGCTTGTAAATATGCGTACCGATTCTTTACTCAAAGAATCCATAGAACAGTGCGACATAATAAACATCGACGGCATGGGTGTAGTTGTTGGGGCACGCTTTTTAGGACACAATATTCCAGAACGCGTAGCAGGTATCGACCTTTTCCACGCTTTGCTAAAGATGAGCGCGCAACGTGGACATGCAATATACCTCTTAGGTGCCGAGCAAGAAGTATTAGTAAAAACCGAGCGCAAGGTCAAAGAGCTATACCCCAGCTTAAACGTTGCCGGTAGCCACAACGGTTACTTCTGGGATGATGAGGAGTCCGTTGTTAGCGACATAAAAGCCTCAGGTGCGAAGCTTCTTTTCGTCGCCATCACCTCGCCCAAAAAAGAGAACTTTATAAATCGTTGGCGCGATCAACTGGGCGTTAATTTTGTTATGGGTGTAGGTGGCACATTCGATGTAGTCGCTGGCAAGGTTTCCCGTGCCCCCAAATGGATGCAAGACAGTGGTCTGGAGTGGTTATACCGGGTAATTCAAGAACCAAGACGAATGTGGAAGCGGTATTTAAAAACTAATCTATTGTTTGCATGGTTACTGCTTAAAGAAAAGCTTTCCATCCGTTAATTAAGCTGAACTCTCATGCCCACAATTTCCTGTTTCAAAGCCTACGACATCCGCGGCCAACTCGGCACAGAGCTCGATGAAGATATCGCCTATCGTATTGCCCGCGCGTTCGCACAGTTCCTCAAGCCCCAGCGTATCGTCTTGGGTGGCGATGTCCGCGCCACCTCCCCTACTCTTAAAGCTGCGCTCGCCAACGGCTTGCGTGATGAAGGGGTAAACGTTCTGGATCTTGGCCTGACCGGGACGGAAGAAGTTTACTTCGCCACGTTCCACCTAGGCGTCGATGGCGGCATCGAAGTGACCGCATCCCATAACCCCATCGACTACAACGGCTTCAAGCTGGTGCGCGAAGGGGCCCGGCCCATTTCGGCGGATACCGGCCTTGCCGCTATCCGCGAGATCGCCGAAGCCAGCAGCTATCAATTAGTGGACGGTAAAGACCCAGCGGTGGCAGAAGCAGACCGCGGTAACTATGAGCTGGTGGATACCCGTGCGGACTTCGTCAAGCACTTGATGGGCTATATCGATACCACCGCTTTTGACCGCCCGCTCAAGCTGGTCGTCAACGCCGGAAACGGCGCAGCGGGGCCTGCGGTTGACGCCATTGAGGCTGCTTTCAGTGCCGCCGGCCTGCCCGTTACCTTTATCAAGATCTGCCATGAGCCAGACGGCACCTTCCCCAATGGTATCCCCAACCCCATCCTGGTCGAGAACCGCGCCACCACACGTGACGCTGTGCTGGAGCACGGTGCGGACGCAGGCATCGCCTGGGACGGCGACTTTGACCGCTGCTTCCTGTTCGACGAACAAGGCCGGTTTATTGAGGGCTACTACATCGTCGGCCTGCTTGCCGAGGCGTTTCTGCAGAAAGAAAACGGCGCTCGCATCATTCACGACCCGCGCCTGGTCTGGAACACGGTTGAGCAGGTAGAGAGCAACGGTGGCGTTGCGGTACAAACCAAGGCCGGTCATGCCTTTATCAAAGAGCGCATGCGCAATGAGGATGCCATTTACGGCGGTGAGATGAGTGCGCATCACTACTTCCGTGACTTCGCCTACTGCGATAGCGGCATGATCCCCTGGTTGCTGATTGCCGAGTTGATGTGCCGCAAAGGCCTGCCCCTGTCAGCCTTGGTCGACGAGCGTATTGCGCGCTTCCCGTCCTCTGGCGAGATCAACCTGAAGGTGAAAGATGCCCCAGGCGTGCTCAAGGCCATCGAGTCCCAGTATGCCGGTGACGCTTTGAGTGTTGATCACACTGACGGCGTTAGCATCGAGTTTGCTAACTGGCGCTTCAACTTGCGCGCATCCAACACCGAGCCGGTTATTCGCCTCAACGTTGAAAGCCGCGGCGACCAAGCGCTGATGGAGCAGCAAACCAAGCAACTGTTGGACGCTATCAACGCGTTGTCCTGAGCGACCAACACCGGTCCAATACTAGAGATCGGCGCCACTCAGCGGCCGATCTCTGCGATACTATGCGACCTGAGTCACAGGCTCGTCATAGCGCTCTGCCCTGTCAACGCGTTGGGCAAAAAAAGGGGGGTGAAACCACTTCACCCTGCAAGACTCTTAATCAGATCGCAGCCGACAGTGTTTCTGAACATTGTGCATTCGCAGGAATAGATCATGCAGCCTACCCAGAACGGAATCATCCGCTCCAATGAACCGATGCTCGCGGTCATGCACCGCTGGTTGGACCTGGTCGTCATTGCCGGGGCACTTTTTGTCGTGCTCTGGTTTCAAGAGACCACACTGCACCGAGATCACTGGATCAGCTTGCTGATCACGCTCTTTCTCTTTTATCTGATCAACGATTTCAGCCACCTCTACGGCTCCTGGCGGGGTGAACACTCGCTACGCGAGCTACGCCAGGTGGGTGGCAACTGGGCAGCGGCCTTTGCCGCAGCCTTCGTGACTGACTACTTCTTTTTTCAGAACACCCGCTTGCCAGACGTGGAAAAGGTGGCTTGGTTTGCCTTGGGGCTAATTAGCCTGTGGGGCTACCGTGTGCTGCTACGGCAGGTCATGCGCCGCCTGCGTAGCCACGGTTACAACACTCGCTCCGTTGCCATTGCCGGTGCCGGTGAGCTGGGCCAGAGACTTGCGAATAACATCGTTAGTACCCCCTGGATGGGTCTGAACCTGATGGGGTTTTATGACGATAAGACCAGCGACCCGATTCCTCTTGCCGATACTAGCGTGGCAATACCTGTAAACGGTGATATGCGCCAGCTGATCAACGACGCCAAAGCAGGCATAATTGACAAAATCTATATCACCCTACCTATGCGCGCGGAACTCAAAATCAAGTGGCTGCTCGATGAACTGAGCGATAGTACCGCTTCGGTTTACCTGATTCCTGACGTCTTCGTGTTTGACCTTCTGCATGCGCGCAGTGAGTCCATCAACGGGCTGCCGAGCATCAGTATCTTCGACACCCCAATGGACGGCGCCAACCGCATCGTCAAACGCATCGAAGACATCATTCTTGCCACGCTGATCCTCGGGCTCATATCCATACCCATGCTGATGATCGCCTTCTGCGTTCGCATAACCTCTCCCGGGCCTGCGCTCTTCCGCCAGAAGCGCTACGGCATTGACGGCAAGTCCATCGAGGTCTGGAAGTTCCGCAGCATGAAAGTGATGGAAAACGGCGCCAAGGTCACCCAAGCGACCCGTGGCGATAACCGTATCACCCCCTTTGGTGCTTTTTTGCGCCGCACCTCTCTAGACGAGCTGCCGCAGTTCATCAACGTCCTGCGTGGTGAAATGTCCATCGTCGGCCCCCGCCCCCACGCCATTGCCCACAATGAGGAGTACCGCAAGATCATCAGCGGCTACATGCTCCGCCACAAGGTCAAACCTGGCATTACCGGTTGGGCGCAAATCAACGGTTGGCGTGGTGAAACTGACACCGTCGACAAGATGGAGAAGCGCATCGAGTATGACCTGGACTACATACGCAACTGGTCGCTGTTTCTAGATCTGAAGATTGTATTTCTGACGGTCTTTAAAGGGTTTATCAACAAGAATGCCTACTGATATGCAATCCACAGCTCGCGTTCTCGTCACCGGCGGCGCAGGCTATATCGGAACCCACACCTGCATTCAACTACTGTCTGCCGGCTACCAGCTATTGGTACTGGACAACTTTAGCAATAGCTCACCGGAAGCATTGCACAGAGTACAAGCGATCACGGGTATTGAAGTGCCCGGCATTGAAGGCGATATCAATGATGCCGCGCTGCTGGATAGGCTTTTTGAGCAGCACGCTATTGATGCCGTTATTCACTTTGCCGGGTTAAAAGCGGTCGGCGAGTCTGTAGCGCAGCCGCTGCGCTACTACCACAACAACGTCAGCGGCACCGTTACCCTGTGCCAGGCGATGCAGCGCGCGGGTGTTTTCAATCTGGTGTTCAGCTCGTCGGCCACGGTCTACGGCGACCCGGCGACACTGCCGATTCGCGAGGACTTTCCCACCAGTGCGACCAACCCCTATGGCCGCTCCAAGCTGATCATTGAAGAGATTCTGGGTGATCTATACACCTCCGATCCGCGCTGGAACGTGGCTTTGCTACGTTACTTCAACCCGGTCGGCGCTCACCCCAGCGGGCTAATCGGTGAAGACCCTAGCGATATCCCGAACAACCTGATGCCTTATATTGCGCAGGTTGCCGTTGGTCGCAGGGAAAGGTTAAGCGTGTTTGGTAGTGATTACCCCACGGTGGATGGCACCGGGGTGCGCGACTATATCCATGTCATGGATCTGGCGGATGGTCATGTGAGGGCGCTGGCCTGGCTGCAGCAAGGCTTGGGTATCAAGGCATTCAATCTCGGCACCGGGCGCGGCTATTCGGTATTGGAAATGCTCAAGGCTTTTGAACAAGCCTGTGGCAAGACGTTAGCGTACGAGCTGGTCGCCCGCCGCCCCGGCGATGTCGCCAGTTGCTATGCAGATCCGACGTTGGCAGAGCAGGAACTGGGCTGGAAGGCGACACTGGGTATTGAAGCCATGTGCGCCGATGGCTGGCGCTGGCAGTCGCAAAACCCGGAAGGGTATCGTAGCTGAGGAAGGTGCCAGGTCACTGGGCAGGTTGAACTCGTGCCTGACCAGTGGGGGCTCGGTGCACGTCCGTGGCCGAGTTGGAACTCGGCCTTTCCGTAAATGGGGCACGGGCTGGTGGACAAGCCGTTGGCTTCTCCACCCTACGGGCGACTGCGTGCTACGCGACCAGCGCGGTCGTAGGGCGGAGTGAGCGCAGCGTGTCCGCCATCAAACTCGCTATCCTCCCAGCGCTTGTCTGCAGCCCCTTGGTGGACACGCCTCAGGCTTTGTCCACCCTGCTCGTAGGTTTACTGGGCTTTGATAAAGTCGATCAGCCCACGGGTGGAACTGTCGAGCGCTGCGGCGGCTTCTTCACCACGAATCACCCCAAGGGTTTCGGTGGCAATTTTCTTGCCCATCTCCACTCCCCACTGGTCAAAGGGGTTGATGCCCCAGATCACCGCCTGGGCAAACACCTTGTTCTCGTACGCTGCAATCATGGCGCCCAAGCTGAAGGGGCTGAGTTCCTTCAACAGCAATGTCGAGCTGGGTTGGTTACCGCGGTAGCGCTTGTAGTGCGGCAGCTCACCCTCTTCTGCCAGCGCGGCTTCTCCCAATGCGAGCAGGCGCGACTGCGCCAAACAGTTGGCCAATGCCAGCTCATGCTGACTGACCAGCTCTTCTGCATCGACCGTATGGCGCGCCTCGTGGTAACGCAGCGCCGGCGCAATGAAGTCGCAGGTCACAACTTCAGTGCCCTGGTGCAACAGCTGATAGAACGCATGCTGCGCATTGGGCCCAACCTCTCCCCACAATACCGGGCAGGTGTGCAGCTGCACCAGCTCGCCGTCACGGTTGACTGACTTGCCGTTAGACTCCATCTCCAGCTGTTCCAGATAGGCCGGCAGTTTCTCCAGTCGACCATCATAGGGCAAGATGGCATGGGCGTTGATGCCCAGGCAGTTGGTATTCCACACGCCAATAAGCGCCATCAGCACGGGCAGATTGCTCGCCCAGGGCGCAGAGCGAAAATGCTCATCCATCAGGTGCGCACCCGCCAGCAGCTGGCGGAACCCCTCCATGCCGATACGCAGCGCAATCGGCAGTCCAATACAGGACCACAGTGAATAACGACCGCCCACCCAGTCCCAGATCTGCAGCTGGTTTTCCCGATGAATACCCCACTCGCTCATCTTCTCGGGCTTGGACGATACGCCGATAAAGTGGCAGTGCATCAGCCCTGCGCATTTACCCAGCGAGCGCTCCAGCCAGGCCAACGCCGTATTGGCGTTGTAAAGCGTATCGACAGTCGTGAAGGACTTGGACGAGACAATGAACAGCGTATTTTGCGGCCGCAACTGCTGCAGCAGCTGCGCCATCTGACTGCCGTCCATTGATGATGCAAAGTGAATGCCGAGCGACTTGCTGCTCTTGATTGCAAAATCGTTAAGCGCGCGGCTGACCATCAAGGGGCCAAGATCCGAGCCACCCACACCGATATTGACTACATCGGTGATGACTTCACCGGTCATGCCGCGCCATTGGCCACTGTGGATCTTATCGACCATCGCAGCCATGCGATCCAACTGCGACTGCACATCGGAATAGACGCCCTCTACCGGCTCCTTCAGCTCTGTGTCGGCAGGCACGCGCAGCGCCCAGTGCATGGCCGCGCGATGCTCGGTGTTGTTGACCGTTTCGGCATTGAACAAGCGCTCGATCCAGCCGCGCAGGTCAGCACTGTCAGACAGGGCAAACAACTTCTCCAGTGCCAGCGAGTCCACACGCTGCTTGCTGTAATCCAGCAGCAGAGGGCCGGCGGTCACGTTAAATCCGGCAAAGCGCTGTTCATCCGCGCGAAACAGCTCAGCCAGGTGCAGAGGGCGCAGGCGCTCTGCCTGGATATTCAGGTCAGCCCAGGCCTGCTGCTCAGCTTGCGTACCCGTATCGGGTATGGATTTGAAGGCATTCATGTCGGCATCCCTCTGGGCTCAACGCCCAACTCCGTAATAGGTAAAACCATGCTCACGCACGTAGGCCGGGTCATACATGTTGCGGCCATCAAGGATTACCGGTTGTTTCATACCCTTGCGCAGCCGGTCCAGGTCAGGATTCCAATACATTTTCCATTCAGTGAGCACCATCAGCGCATCCGTGCCGTCAGCTGCGGCGTAGGGGTGACTGGCATAGTGCAACCCCGAGTGATGTCCGTAGCGCTCCAGCAGTGCAGGCAAGGCTTCCGGGTCATGCACGCGCACCTTGGCGCCTTGCGCCCAGAGGGCCTCAAGAATGCGAATGATGGGTGCGTTGTCGATGCGCCCGGTTTCAGGCTTGAAGGCCGCGCCCCAGATGGCAATGGTGCGGCCCTTGAGGTCCGTGTGATAGTGCTGCCAAAGTCGGCGGAACAGATACTCTTTCTGACGCTCGTTGATCTCAATCACCTGATTGAGCAAGGAAGAACCCACACCAGACGCGTCCAGAGTATCAACCAGGTTAATCACGTTGCTTGAGAACCCCGGGCCACCAAAGCCAACCCCAGGATACAGGTAGGCTGGCCCAATACGCGGGTCCGCCGCAACGCCCTGACGAACGCTTTCGATATCAATGCCCAGCGAGTCGGCCAGGTTGGCCATATCGTTCATAAAGCTGATACGGGTCACCAGCATGCCGGTGATTGCCAACTTGGTGAATTCTGCCTCACGTGGGCTCATAACCAGGAAGTGGTCGCGGTCACGGTTAAAGGGGCGGAATATTTCCTTTACCAGCAGCTCGGCATAACCATCATTGCAGCCCAAGATGATCTGCGGCGGCTTGTGCATGCCATCCAGCGCGGTACCTTCCTGCAGAAAGTCTGGCAGGGCCACTACCGAGCGACGGCTTTCGCCGCCATCGGTACGCAGCAGCTTCTCCAGGTGCTCGGTAAAACCGACCGCAAACGGACTTTGGTTGACCACCAGCCAGCTGCGCTCGCGCACCTGCGACAGCCGCGTGACTATCTTCTCGGCCAGCGCCGACTCGTCGGTGTCCAACGCCAGAAAGACCGCTCGACTGTCAGCGCCGGGCAAACCGTCAAAGTCACCGTACACCAGCCGGCCGCTGGTGTGGCCGCTGCTAATCAGCCGACGCAGGCCGGGTTCGCTGTAAGCAGCCTTGTTGGCGATAATTTGCTGGCGCACGCGCCCCTGGGGCATGCGCAGCACCACATTGTGTCCAGTGGACGCCAGACTGCCGGCAGTGACCAACGCTGAAAGGGTGTCGCCGTAGAGATCGATGTGCACGATGGGCTCCGCGTTAGTCGTTATATTGACGCAGCAACTCGGCAAACTCGGCACCTACCTGCGGGTGGCGCTTGGCGTAGGCCAGCGTCGCCTGCAGGTAACCAATTTTGCTGCCGCAGTCGTAGGTCACGCCTTGCATGCGGTAGGCTTCTACCGACTCTTCCTTCATCAGCGTGGCGATAGCATCAGTCAGCTGGATCTCGTTACCGGCGCCGGGCGCCGTATCAGCCAGCAGTTCAAAGATACGCGCGGGCAGGATGTAGCGCCCAACCACCGCCAAATCAGAGGGTGCATCGGCCTGCGCCGGCTTTTCTACAACGCCCGTCATCACCTGGCTGGTACCGGCCGCAGGTGCGTCGCCCTCAAGGGCAACCACTCCGTATTGCGATACCTTGTCCATGGGCACCTGCTCCACCATGATCTGCGCCCGCTGGCTGGCCTGATAGCGCTGCACCATGGCAGCCAGGTCCGGCTCCGAGCCGGCCGGTTGCAACTCGGCATCAACCAGCACGTCGGGCAGCATGACGGCAAAAGGAGCATCGCCGACCACTTCACGGGCACACATCACGGCATGGCCCAGACCTAGGGCTTTACCCTGGCGCACGCTGATCACGCGAACGTCCGGCGGCAGAATGGAGCGCATGACCTTGAGCAACTCGTCCTTACCGCGGCGCTCCAGCTCATTTTCCAGCTCGTAGTGCACATCAAAGTGGTCTTCAATCGCGCGCTTGGCCGAATGGTTGACCAGCACAATCTGTTTAATGCCCGCGCGTACGGCTTCATCTACCACGTACTGGATAACAGGCTTATCGACAACCGTGATCATTTCCTTGGGAATGGCCTTGCTGGCTGGGAGAAAGCGGGTACCGAGACCGGCAACGGGTAGAACGGCTGTTTTGACAGTCACAGATAACTATCCTTTGTCGACGACATTAAAAGTCAGAGAAAAAATAAACATCAGGCCACTACAACTGAAAGTAGAGGCCTGAAATATCACGCATATTTCGCGCCAGCCAACGACTGACCGGCGAATGCATTGGCCTGAGCAGACCGCTCACCCGCAGACTTGATACTGCGCAGCGGCATTTTCAGCCGCTGCTCTCGATGCAGCAGGGTAAGCAGCAAAATGGCGCGCTCTTCACCATCATTGCGCAAAAAAATGGCTTCAAGCTCACTGAAGGGGCCTTCAGTAATGCGCACCGCATCACCACAGGCAAACTGACAAGCAACGGGGGCTTCACATTCGTGCGCATGCAGGCGATTGATCAGGTCGGCAGGAACTACCGCCGGTTCGTTACCAAAGGTCACCAGGCGCGCAACGCCGCGGGTGGAGCGGATGGAGTACCAGTTGTCTTGCAGCCGATCCAGCCGCACGAATAGATAACCGGGGAACAGGGACTCACTCACCTCGGCCTGGCGGCCGCGCTTGACCTGCTGAGCGCGGCGCAGCGGACGATAGCAATTGAAGGACTGATTGCGCAGATTTTGTTCTGCCCGCTCATCCTGACGGGGTTTGCATTGAATCAGGTACCAACCTGAGGCGTTTGCGTATTGTCCAGACATCCTGTCACCCGAGCAGCCTGCCGGCCCGCTCTCAATTGAACTTGGTAAGTTGGCTCTCACCTTGCGCATATAGAATCACCTCACACCCCAAAACATCTGGGGCGTGCAATTGCGGCGCAATGATAATTGCCTGCCCTCCTCCCGGACAAGACTTGACTTGCCCGGGGCGACACATGGTCATGACGCGCCACCGCTCAAAAGATTTGGCGCGAAAAGACACCCCTCACGCCCGCTTTGGCCTGCAACGCGGCAGGCTCCACCCACAACTGACCGCCCAGCCCCGTGATCTACGCCAGCCTGATGACAGCTTTGTGAGCAAATTCACACAACTAAGCTCAAAAGGTACTAGCGCACTATTATCGAACGCAGACGCGCGAGAACGGGGCCAACCACTATCCAGAAGCGCGCATCCGCCAGGCTCAACCCAAAGGCCATCATGGCGCCACCACACAGTATAAACAAGGCTCTGATTTGGGGGTTTTCATTCACCTTTAACTGCGTATAATCCAAGTCGTATTTCCCACGTAACAAGGAGACGAGTTATGAATAAACAAGTACTTGCACTGATTGCCAGCGGCCTGTTGCTCGCCTCCGGCGCGGCCATGGCACAAAGCGGCAGCGACGCTGGCACTGGCGGCGGCACCGGCGGAACCAGTGGCGCAACCACTGGCGGCGGAGCTGGCGCAGGCGGCGCGGCTGGTGGAGCTGCCGGCGGTCTCGGCGCCATGAGCGGTGTAGTCATCGGCGGCGCAGTTGTTGGCGGCGCAGTTGCTGCAGCTAACGATGACGGTGATGGCTCCAGCGGCACTACCGGCACTACCGGCACTACCGGCACTACCCCCTGATCCGGGGCGCTTTATAATGGATACAAAGCCACCCACCAGCATGCTTGGGTGGCTTTTTTTTGCACGGCGTTATCGCCGCCTAATTGACTATAAGAATTTCTGCCCATGAATCGCATCGCCCTCGGCGCCCTTGGCGCAACGACTCTTTTACTGCAAGCCTGCATGTTCTCCCCCGGCATGCATATGGACACGGACCGTCTGATCGCTGAAGACTCTGTCGAGGCAAGCATGGTCGAGATGGTGCAGATCACCCCCAAAGTGCTGGCACAGGAGAATGTGGAGCGCCCCGAGCGGAAAATCCCACAGGCCCTGCTGGATTATGCGCCAGAGAACTACCGCCTTGGCCCCAATGACGCCCTATTCATCACAGTGTGGGACCACCCTGAGCTGACTATTCCCGGCGGCCAGCAGCAGCCATCCTCTGCCAACGCACGGGTAGTACGAGACGACGGCACGCTGTTCTATCCCTTTATCGGCAACGTAAAGGTGGCAGGGCTCACCCAGGAAGAGCTGCGCAAACTGATTTCTGAACGCCTGGCTCGCTATATTGAGCAACCCCAGGTTGACGTCAATATTCTTGAGTACAACAGTCAGAAAGTCACCCTGAGCGGTGCTTTTAACAACCCTGGCTTTCGCGCGATCAATTCGCAACCCCTCACCTTGCTACAGGCGATCGGCGAGGCGGGGATTGACCAGTCCCGTGCCGACCTCTCGCGCCTGCAAATTCTGCGCGACGGTCAAATCTACACACTCGATTACGACTACCTCACTGGCCACCCCAGTGCCGTCGGCAATATCTACCTGAAAGACGGCGACAAGCTGCACTTTGGCCTGAATGACGCGCGCAAGGTCTTTGTCATGGGAGAGGTACCGCGCCCCACCGCGCTGGCCTATAGCACCAGCCGCATGACGCTTAGCGAAGTGCTGGCCACCGTTGGCGGCCCCTCCCCAACATCATCCAGCGGCCGCGAGGTGTACGTGATTCGCGGCGTTGAGAACCTGGAGACGGACAAAGCAACCGTATTCCAGCTAAACGCGCAGTCGCCCTCTGCGTTTATCCTGGCGGACCAGTTTGAAATGCAGCCGCAGGATGTTGTTTTTGTCGGAGCCGCCGGTATCACCCGCTGGAACCGCTTTATCAGTCAGCTGCTGCCAAGTGCCACGCTTGTGGGCACTACCGCCAGGGCGGGTAGCGATTATAACGACTTCTCTGACGACAACTGATCGTGTACTTGATACGCACCTTTCGCTGCTGCGCCCTCGCCGCAGCAGCGCTACTGGCGGCTGGCTGCAACTCGCTGACAAGTAACTCGATCGAAACTTTTCGCATGGCGTGGAAAGGCAAAGTCAACGAGATCCCGGAAGGCCAGGTATTGCAAGCTCCCGGCGATAGCCTGCTGATCCGCGCAGGTGCCGCCGAGGCCCTGTTCGTCGCACCTGCAGGCAGCAGAGGATGCATAAGCTGGTGGGGCATAGCCGAGCAAGTTGAAACCTGCCATGGCCGCATCAGCCAGATAGTTGGGCTGGAGACAGACGTGGCCCAACCACTGACTACAGACGACCCGTTCAAAACAGGACTGCTGAACGTTACCGAAGGGCAACAAGTCACTCGCTTCGTCGACTACCCACTTAGCTACCAGACAGGCATAGAGCAAATTGCGACCTACTTTATAGGCCCGCAAGAGTCGCTCACCCTGTTTGGCCAGACGGCACAGTACCAACGCATTGATGAGCGCATTTGGATGCCTGAGCTGGATTATTCAGCGCTCAACCAGTATTGGGTGGACCCGAACACCGGCCTGGTGCGGCGCAGCCTGCAACATCCCAGCCCCGACTTTCCGGTATTTGAAGTTATCAGCACCCATAAAAGCAGCAAGGATGCAGGACAATGATTGCTCGGCTGCTATTTGCCGCAATACTGCTTCAGCCTGCCCTTGTGGCAGCCGCCCCAATATTCAGCATTACGGGCGCCGTCAGCCAACCCGGCGACTACCAGTGGCAGCAAGGTGTTCGGCTGCTGGACGCGTCCGTTACAGCGCAGGTGAACTCAAACGCCTGGTATATGGGCGCCACCCTGCAACGTGAGAGCGCGAAGCTTGAGCAGCGCAAGCTCAAGGTTGGGCTATTGTTTGACCTGCGCAGCGCCAAGGTGCGCTCACGACTGGCCGGCGACCCAGCAGCCCAGGCGCTGATTGAGCGGCTGACCGCCCAAGTAGAGGCCATGCCCGTTACCGGCCGCATTCCGGCAGAGATGAACCCGCTGAAACAACGTCTTGTCCGCTACAACCCGCTATTGGAAGCAGGTGACAAGATCCACTATGCGCTGCGCCCCAACAGCATCACGGTAACCGGCGCCGTGCAAGCCGACTGCCAGCTTACTTACTCATACGCCACCAGCCTGTATGACTATCTGGCCGCCTGCCCTGCACACCCGCTAGCCTCCGCCGACACGCTGTATCTGATACAGCCGGACGGCGCGGTAGAGCGACTCGGCAGCGGCCACTGGAATCAGCAGGATGCGTCGGTCGCAGTCGGGGCCACACTGTTCGTACCAGTAGATGAGACGGCGCTGACCGCTGACGGCGAGCCCGAAACCTTCAACGAAGACATGGCCGCCTTTATCGCCACCCAGACACCTGCACAGGAGCGTATCAGGTAATGCAGCGTCCATTCCTGCCAGCCTTTTCCGCTGCCGCACTGCCCACTCTGCTACTGGTTAGCATTACCGCTACGGCCGACATCAACAGCCGCTATAACACCACCCAGCACGATTTTGGTGGCGTCGGCCTGCTGCAAACCCCAACAGCACGTATGGCGGAAGACGGCAACCTGAGCTTCAACGCTAACCGCACTGAACCCTATAGCCGCTATAGCATCTCGGCGCAGCCGCTGCCATGGCTTGAAGGCACCATTCGCTATATCGCGATCACCAACCGCAACTACGGACCAGAAGAGTTTAGTGGCGACCAGAGCTTTAAAGATAAAGCGATCGACTTTAAAGTGCGCCTCCTTAAGGAAAGCTACTGGGTTCCGCAAGTAGCGTTCGGCATGAGAGACGCCGGCGGTACAGGCCTTTTCTCCAGCGAGTACTTTGTTGCCAACAAACGCTTTTATGATCTAGACGTTAGCTTGGGTATTGCCTGGGGTTATATCGGTAATCGAGGCGGCATCGACAACCCGCTTGGCTGGTTCAAAGACAGCTTCAATGACCGCGGCGAAGTGACTGCAGATGTTTCTCAAGCCGGCGACCTGGGTACCAACCGGTACTTTAAAGGCCCCATTGGCTTGTTTGGCGGAGTCGAGTACCAAACCCCCTGGGACCGCCTGCGCCTCAAGGTGGAGTTGGATGGTAACGACTATGAGTCGGAACCGCTGAGCAATGAAATAGACCAGGACTCCCCCATCAACTTCGGTGCCACCTACCGTCTGGGCAAAAGCATTGATCTGACCGCTGCATTTGAGCGCGGCAATACTGCCATGTTCGGCATTACCTACCAAGCCAACATGAAGACCAACCCGGAGCCCAAAAAATATCTCGACCCAGCCCCCGAAGCCCGACGCGGCTTGCCCGCTGGCGTGAACGGAAGCCAGGTCGACTGGGCCGACATAAGCCGACGCCTTGGCGAGAACGCAGGCATCAATGTGCAGCAAATTTCCCTGCACGGCGACGAAGTCATTGTGACCGGCGACCAGACGCGCTATCGCAACCGCGCCCAAGGCCTGGGCCGCGCCGCGCGCGTGCTGGACAACAGCCTGGGTGAGGGCTCCTATGATTGGTACACCCTGGTGTATCGCCCCCGCGGAATGGACGTCAGCCAGACCAGTGTCAATGCCGAAACCTTGCGCCGTTATGAAATGAACGAGGTAGACGCAGATACCTTACGCAAGGGCGTAGTAAATGCGGTGCCTTCTGTGCTCGATGACGAGGTTGTCTATACCGCGCCACTGGACAAATACAGCTTTGGTACCTCGCTTGGCTACACCCAAAACGTCGGCGGCCCAGATGGCTTCCTGTTGTATCAGTTCCTGCTGCGCTTTAATGGTGCCTACTACTTTGATGATAACAAGTGGCTCAACGGCAGCGTTGGCGTCAACCTGCTAAACAACTACGACAAGTTCGAATACGACGCGCCGAGCAACCTGCCGCGCGTACGGACCGACATCCGCTCGTACGCGACCAGCTCAGACGTTCAGCTCAGCCGCCTGCAATACACTCAGACCCACCGCCTGGACCGTGACCTCTACGCAATGGCCTATGCTGGTCTGTTCGAGTGGATGTACGGCGGCGTCGGCGGTGAAGTGCTGTACCGCCCCTACGGTGCAAACTGGGCAATTGGCGCAGACTTCAACTGGGTCAAGCAGCGTGGTTTTGAGCAGGACTTCAGCTTCCGTGACTACTCGACCCTCACCGGCCACGTAACCGGCTACCTGCAGACCGGCATCTATGACGTGCTGGCCAAGGGCAGCGTGGGCCGCTACCTGGCGGGCGATTATGGCGCCACGCTGGACCTGTCACGTCGCTTTGACAATGGCTTCACCATGGGCGCTTGGGCAACCATGACCAATGTCTCCAAGGAAGAGTTTGGTGAGGGTAGCTTTGATAAAGGCGTCTATATCCAGATTCCGTTCGATGCCTTCTTCATTCGCTCCACTACCTCAGTCGGCACCATTGCCTGGAACCCGCTGACCCGTGACGGTGGCGCGCGACTTGCCCGCTACTACCAGCTCTACAACTTCACCAATGACCGTGACCTCGACAACTTCAACGACGGCTTCCGCCGCCTGACCGAATAATGGTTATGTGGCGCAAGCTGGAAGACCTCCGCCGTAGTTGGCGCCCATGGTTTGTCGTCGGGTTCTTCGCACTGCTGGCCTTGGGGCTGTATCTGGGCATGCGCCCCACCCCACCGCCAGCGGCGTATAGCTGGCAGGCCAGCTTCTATCATGGCGGCGGCATCTTTGCGCTGACGCTACTGAGCTTTCTGGCCTTTGCGCGCTGGCCCTGGTGGCTGCGCGCGGTGCTGCTGACACTGGTTGGCGTGGCGGTTGAGATGGTGCAGGCGCTGCACCCCACACGCACCACCGACTGGCACGACATTGTCGCTAACAGCACGGGGCTGGTAATCGGCTTGCTGCTGATTGGCGGCTACCAGTACATGCTGCGCCGCCAGACCGCCTAGCGGCGCTCAGCACCTCTCCGACCGCTTTTCCCTTCCTCCGCCTCCTGACCTGCCCCGTATGGATTATGTACGGGGCCTGCGCTAAGCGCGTCAACATTTAGACCATTCGTCAGACATTACTGTTTATTGACATTTTTGCGTCACAGATCGCAGAGATTCACTGCTTACATTGTTAGCGTCTAATCTGGTACAGCGATAAGGAAAGTCCATGACCAGAGACAGATTCACACCTCGTTTCACACCCACGGAAGTCTGGAAGGGTTGGCAGCGCTCACCGCAGAAAGCCGAGCGCGCCATTCCCTACGATTTGCAACTGATCACCCTGCGCCTCGCTGACTCCCTGCCCCCTTGCGCCATGCAGGTTCTGCAGGAGGAAGTGCGCGCCCAGCCGCCGGAAGAGCGCGTGCTGTTTCGCCGCCGACGGTTAGACCATCATCTGCAACAGGGTCACGGCTGCTGCTTGCTGGCACACCCGAACATGGCTGCCGAAGTGGCCGATGCACTGGAAAGCCAGAATCGCAAGCGCTACAAGCTGATCGCCTGGTGCATCATGCCCAATCATGTGCAGGTGCTGCTGGAGCCCACCTACTCTACCCCTCGCATTATCCAGGCGTGGAAGACCACGACCACCCACTGGATGCAACAGAACAAGCAATCACTGGCGCTCGACACACCCGGCCGCATGCTATGGATGCGCGACTACTGGGACAGGTACATCAAGGATGAGCAGGACCTGCAACAGAGCATCCAGGAGCTGCAGAACACGCCGGTCGCCGCCGGACTGTGTGAGCAGCCCAAACAGTGGCGTTGGTCCAGCGCGTATGAGTCCGGGTGAATTGATCAGCCCCTGCGGGCATAATGGCGGCCTTAGCTAGGAGGACCCATGCAACCAGACGAACAACATCGGCTGCTGGAAGCCGTAGCCACCCTGACCCGCGCCGCCGGCGCCGTGATCATGGATATTTATCACAGTGATTTTGCCGTGCGCGGCAAGGACGACGCCTCTCCTGTGACCGACGCAGACGAGCGCGCCGAGGCGCTAGTTCTTGAGGGCCTGGCCAGGTTGGGGGTGGACTTTCCGGTGGTGGCTGAAGAAGCAACCGCGGCGGGCCATGTGCCCGAGATAGCGGACTGTTTCTGGCTGGTTGACCCGCTGGATGGCACACGGGAGTTCGTCAATCGCAACGGCGAGTTTACCGTCAACATTGCCTTGATCGAGAACGGCAGCCCACTGCTGGGCGTGGTGTTTGCGCCCGCCATCGGCGCACTGTATGCCGGGTCCCGTGCGGGTGGCGCCTATATTGAAGATGCCGACGGGCGTCGCGCCATCCAGGTTCGCGAGCCATCCCACGACGGGCTCGACGTGCTGGCCAGCCGCTCCCATGGCGATAGCGCGGCATTGGAACAACTCCTGGCCGGCCGCCCGGTGCGTTCACTGATCAACGCGGGCTCGTCGCTCAAGCTATGTTTGCTGGCCGCTGGACAAGCGGACATATACCCGCGCCAAGGGCGCACCATGGAATGGGATATCGCCGCGGGTCACGCCGTATTGGCTGCTGCTGGCGGGCAGATACAAACCCTCGACGGCGGCCCGCTCCTGTACGGCAAGCCCGGCTTTGAAAACCCCCACTTTGTCGCCTGCGGGGCTCAGCCGTTTTTTTGAGGGTGTTGTGTTGGCAGGTTGGTGTACACGCCTACGGCTTAGTACACCCTACGGTGCAGCACGGCCGGTAGGGCGGATTAAGCGCAGCGTATCCGCGGGGCGCGCGCACGGGTAATCGGCCCGTGTGGATTGAATGGTGTACACGCCTGCGGCTTAGTACACCCTACCGCGCAGCGTGCCGTCCGTTGTCCTGGGCTACTCGGTGTGGAAACACAATAAAAAACGCCCGAAGGCTTTCGCCTTCGGGCGTTTTTGCTGGCTAAGCGGCCAGGATCAGGCGGCGGGCTGTGCTGCCTTGACCATGGTTTGCAGCTCACCGGATTCATGCAGTTCCAGAATGATGTCGCTGCCGCCGACCAGTTCGCCGTTGATCCACAGCTGCGGGAACGTCGGCCAGTTGGCGTAGCCCGGCAGGCTTGCACGGATCTCGGGGTTTTGCAGAATGTCCACGTAAGCAAACTTCTCACCGCAGGCCATCAGCGCTTGTGAGGCGCGGGCGGAGAAGCCGCACTGCGGGGCGTTCGGCGCGCCTTTCATGTAGATCAGTACCGGGTTGTTGGCGATCTGTTCTTTGATGGTATCGATGATGTCCATTGCATTCCTCATAAGGTTGTCGGCGTTTTGGCACCTTGCAGATGCGCCATTCTAACGTAAAGGAGGCTCTGATCAATTCCACACGCCCTCTGCGAGTGCTCAAGTGTGCAGATGCAAGGCACGGTGTGCAGCCAATAGTGGTTCTATCGGCAAGCAGCGCAACGCCGCAGATGCATGCTTGAGCGCTCGCCCTGCGGGTGGGGCCGCCGAGGTTGCGCCTGTAAAGCCGTCACTCAGCGTCGCTCGTCGCTCACGTGGAATAACCACAAAAACGCCGGGAGCGTTTTTGCGCGCCAGCCCCGAAGGGGTGAAGCGCAGGGATGCGCTGAACACCCTACGCTTCTCCCTCCTTGATTGGCGGCTTTACAGGCTGCAACAGGAGGGTGAACAAAACGTCAACAGACCCTAAGGTCCAGCGTCCTGCTGAGCCACAAAACCCTCTGCGACCAAGGCCCATTTGCCACGGGCTGGATTTTCCCTATAAGATCCCTGCTTCTCTTTATTACTGTGGCTGTTACCAGGCCTTCAGGCTCTCTGGTACGGCGACGTATTTCCGGTCGTTAAGCGACCGAGGTAACTAGGTAGTACAGATATGACTACACGGCACTTTCTATCGTTGATGGACTGCTCGGAAGCCGAGCTCATCAGCCTGATCAAACGCGGCATCGAACTCAAGTCCCTGCATCGCCAAGGCGTGGTGTATGAGCCGTTGAAAAACCGCGTATTGGGGATGATTTTCGAGAAGGCCTCCACCCGCACCCGCGTGTCCTTCGAGGCAGGCATGATTCATCTGGGCGGCCAGGCCATTTTCCTGTCGCCGCGTGATACGCAGCTGGGCCGCGGCGAGCCGATCGAGGATAGCGCCCGCGTGCTGTCCAGCATGTGCGATGCGATCATGATTCGTACCTTTGCGCATGAGACCCTGGAAACCTTCGCCCAATACTCGAAAGTGCCGATCATCAATGGTCTGAGCGATGACCTGCACCCTTGCCAGCTACTGGCCGACATGCAGACCTATCTGGAGCACCGTGGTGCCATAAAGGGCAAGACCGTAGCCTGGATCGGCGACGGCAACAACATGTGCAACACTTTTATCCAGGCCGCCATCCAGTTTGACTTCCATCTGCGCGTTGCCTGCCCCGAAGGCTACGAGCCGGCGCAGCAGTTTCTGGACCAGGCCGGTGACCGCGTGACCGTGATGCGCGACCCGATGGAGGCCGTCGCCGGTGCCCACCTGGTCAATACCGACGTTTGGGCGTCGATGGGCCAGGAAGACGAAGCCGAAGCGCGCCTCAAGCAGTTTGCGCCTTACCAGGTAACGCCGGCGATGCTCGATGCGGCCGACGAGTCCGTGCTGTTCATGCACTGTCTGCCTGCCCACCGTGGCGAGGAAGTCAGCGACGCACTGATGGAAGACCCGCGCAGCGTGGTCTGGGATCAGGCCGAAAACCGCCTGCACGCGCAAAAAGCGCTGGTCGAATTCCTGCTGGTTGAGTGACGCCATGACGACGCCAGTGCTGGAGCTTGATTCCCTCAATTGCGGCTACGGCCAGCAGTTGATCGTCAATGAACTGAGCATCCACCTGCGCGAGGGCGACATCGGCTGTCTGCTGGGCCCATCGGGCTGCGGCAAGACAACGACCCTCAGGGCCATTGCCGGCTTTGAACCCATCAGCGGCGGCAGCATCCTGCTCGACGGTAAAGCCCTGAGCACCGCACAGCATCGGGTTGCCCCGGAGCAGCGCCAGATCGGTATGGTATTTCAGGACTATGCGCTGTTCCCTCACCTGAGTGTGGCGGACAACGTGGGCTTTGGCATTCATACCTCTCCGGAGCGCAAGCGCATCGTCGATGAGCTGCTGGCACTGGTCAAGCTCGACAAGCTGGGCCGCCGCTACCCGCACGAACTTTCCGGCGGCCAACAGCAGCGCGTGGCGCTGGCCAGAGCCATGGCACCCAACCCGCGCCTGCTGTTGCTCGACGAACCCTTCTCTAACCTTGATGGCGAGCTACGTCGGCGTCTGTCTGCCGAGGTACGCGATATTCTCAAATCCCGTGGGATCAGCGCCATGCTGGTCACCCACGACCAGGCTGAAGCCTTTGCCGTCTGCGACCAGGTCGGCGTGCTAAAGGATGGGCGTCTGCAGCAATGGGATACGCCCTACAACCTCTATCACGAGCCCGCCACGCCCTTCGTCGCCAGTTTTATCGGCCAGGGCTACTTCATCCGCGGCCAGATGGAGGCGCGCGACACCGTTGCCACAGAGCTTGGCGTGCTTCAGGGCAATCGCGCCTACCCAATGCCAGAGGGAAGCCCCGTGGACGTGTTGCTGAGGCCGGATGATCTGGTAGGTGACGCTAGCAGCGCATTGCGCGCCCGGGTGATTGATCGCACCTTTCAGGGCGCAACCATCCTTTACCGCATGCAACTGCAGACCGGCACCCAGCTCGAAGCCCTGTTCCCGAGCCACGCCGACCATCAGCCCGGCGACGAGGTCGGTCTGCGGGTCGCGGCGGAGCACTTGGTAGTGTTCCCAGCTCAGGGCAGCGTCAATCTGCACGCCCAGCTGCCGCTGGAGCAAGTGCTTGATACCGGCCGCTCTGCCTGACCCCTTTGCGTGGAGAACGCTGCGCGTTTCTCCACCCTACGCCTCTACACAGTTCTGTGCGTAGGGCGGAGAACGCCGCAGGCTTCTCCGCGCACCCCCGCATCAGGGCTGCGCGGGCCCGTACAACGCGCGACTCGCCTTGCCGTGGATCATGCGCGAGAGACGGTAATCGGTGTTCTGCATCATGCCGATGATGATGGCGTCGTTGCTCGGGTCAATCCAGCACCAGGCGCCCTGAATCCCCCACCACCAGTAGGTACCCTGCGGCAGATAGCCGGCCGCTGGCGAGTCATTCACCACGGCGACATTCAACCCAAACTGGTTGCCCGGAAAGAACGGACCAATATTTTCCACGCCCTGCGGCAACTGATTGCGGCGCATCAGCTCAACGGTGTCTGCCTTGAGAATACGGGTACCCTCCAGCTCGCCGCCGCCCAGCAGCATGCGGGCAAAGCGCAGATAGTCATCCACCGATGAGATAAGCCCGCCGCCACCATTGAGAAAGCGCGGCTTGCTGAGAAACGGCGTATTGGGCAGCGCCTTGAGCGAGCCGTCAGGCTGCGGCTGGTAAGACAGCGCCAGACGCTCGGCCTTGTCCTCCGGTGCGTAAAAATCAGTGTCACTCATCTGCAGCGGGTCGAAGATGCGCTCTTGCAAAAACACATCAAAGGACTTGCCAGACAGCACCTCAATCAGAGCCGCCTGAATATCCACCGATATACTGTAGTGCCAGACCGTGCCCGGCTGATGCAGCAAGGGTATGTGCTCGAGCTTGGCCATCATATCGACGAAGGTGGAGTCACGGTTCTGGATATCGGCCTGAACGTAAAGCTGGTCTACCTGGGTATCGCCGAAGCGACCATAGGTAAAGCCGCCCGTGTGGGTCATCAGCTCACGGATGGTTACCGGATGTGCCGCCGGTTCAGTCTTGGGCATGCCCTCAGGCCCGTCGGCCACGGCCACCTGCAGATTTTGCAATTCAGGAATGTACTTGCCGACCGGCTCGTCCAGCTCAAAGCGCCCCTCATCGAAGAGCGTCAGGAGCGCGGTGCCGGTCACCAGTTTGGTCAGGGAGAAAATCTTGTAGAGGCTGTCTGGCTCAAGCGGCCGCTGCTGCTCCCGGTCTGCATATCCATACTCGGCGCGCTGCACAACCTCGCCGTTCTGGTACACCAGCGTGGCGATACCGCCAATGCGCCCCTGCTCCACCTCCTGGGCCATGGCCGCGGCAAAGGCATCCAGCCGCGGCTGGGTGAAGGTGTGCGCTGCCTGCTCGGCGTACAGACTGCCAGAGAAACCCGCCGCCAGCAGCACAGCACTGCCCAGCAGCTTACGCATGCTTGATCGAATCATTATTATTTTCCTTGCGTGTGTTATAGGCCTGCCGATGCCGAGGGAAGCACCGGGATATAGCGAGACTAACCGCCACGAGACAAGCTGCCAAGCTGTCTCAGGGCCTATCAGGCCGAGTGATACGCACGCCCCGATGTAACAAATGCCGTTACCAGGCGTCAGATGATGACAGTCACCACACACAGGATCGACCATGAAACGCCGTACCCTGCTTAGCGGCCTGCTGGCCGCCCCCGCCCTGCCGCTTCTGTCCAGCACGGCCAGTGCCAAGGATGCCTTTCATGTGCCGCAAGTCGAGGCACTGGACCTGCCCGCAGACTACTGGCGCGACAAGGTATCAGACGCCGCCTGGGACGTGCTTTTTGAAGAAGCCACCGAACGCCCCGGCAGCAGCCCGCTGGACAAGCATTACGAGCCCGGCACCTACCTGTGCGCAGCCTGCTACCTGCCGCTTTTTTCGTCTGAGCACAAGTTCGACAGCAAGACCGGTTGGCCCAGCTTTACGCAGCCGTTGGTCGGACACATCGGAACACGGCAGGACTTTGCGCTGATCTGGCCGCGCACCGAATACCACTGCGCCCGCTGTGGTGGCCATCAGGGCCATGTCTTTGACGACGGCCCCGCCCCCCGGGGCGAGCGCTGGTGCAACAATGGTTTGGCACTCAGATTCATTCCCGCTGGCGAGCCGCTGCCGGCCCTGCGAGGTGATGCATGAAATACGCTGCCCCTGCTCTGGTTCTGTTCGCCCTGTCTCCGCTGGCCGTGGCCAGCGAGCCGGTCACCCAAGGCCCGCCGGGCACCGAAATGGCGGTGTTTTCCGGCGGTTGCTTCTGGTGCACCGAGTCTGACTTTGACAAGCTGCCAGGCGTGGTGGAAACGCTGTCTGGCTATACCGGTGGCGAGGCCGAGACCGCAGACTATCAGCAAGTGTCTGCCGGCGGCACCGACCACATCGAATCGGTCGCGGTGTTTTTTGACCCAACCAAGACCAGCTACGCTGAGCTGGTGGAGGCCTTCTGGCCCACCATCGACCCGCTTACCGCCAACGCCCAGTTCTGCGACCACGGCTACCAGTACAGCAGCGCCGTGTACTACGCCAACGATGAGCAGAACGCCTTGCTGGAATCGTCTCGGGATGCCCTGGAGGCGCGTTTTGATGAGCCGATACACACACTGATACTGCCGCGCCAGCCCTTCTATGCCGCCGAGGACTATCACCAGGACTACTACGAGAAAAACCCGCTGCGCTACACCTTCTACCGCACTACCTGTGGTCGCGACGCCCGCCTCGAGGAAATATGGGGCGATTGACTGACCATGGAAAAGTACCGCGCGAGTCTGGATAATGGCGGGCTTTGATAGCCCAAGCGGAATTCACTATGCAGATTGCCGAAAAAACCGTTGTCCAGTTTCACTACGACCTCTCTGACGCCAATGGCCCGATCGAGTCATCCCGCGAGCATGATCCGGTGTTGTATCTGCATGGTCAGACCGGCCTGATTGATGGCTTGGTTGAAGCCATGGAAGGTCACAGCGCAGGCGAGACCTTTACTGTCACCATCCCGCCGGAAAAGGCCTATGGCGAAGTCCGTGAAAACGCCCTGCATAAAGTCCAGGCCAAACGCCTGCAAGGCGCCAAAAAGTGGAAGCCGGGCATGGTTGCCATTTTGCAGACCGAGCAAGGCCCGCGTCAGGTAGTGGTGGTCAAACCGGGGCTGTCACAGGTGGTGGTTGACACCAATCACCCGTTGGCCGGCCGCGAGCTGACCTTTAACGTGGAGATTCTCGACGTACGCGCTGCCACCGAAGAAGAGCTGGCCCACGGCCACGCCCATGGCGTGGGTGGTCATAACCACTGATCAGCCGCCAGCGCTTGCCAAGCCGTAGGGACGCGACATGTCGCGTCCGCTACCTCGCGGCGCTGATCATGACCTTGCGGACGCAGCATGCTGCGTCCCTACGCCTGTCGCTGTCTCAGCGCCGTTCTCCACGCAATGCCAATACCTGTTCATGCAGGTACTCCGGCAGGGCCGCCTCGGGCGTCACCGGCTGCCCTGCTACCAGACAGACCCGTGACCACAAGCGGCGGAAGAACCCCTTGTGCGGGTCACGACTGAAAAAGCTGCCCCATAGCCCCTGCAACGCCAAGGGCACGACTGGGACAGGGTCGTTCTCCAGAATCCGCGTGATGCCCGCGCGGAATACGTCCATCTCGCCATCAGCCGTCAGCTTGCCCTCGGGGAAGATACAGACCACCTCGCCTGCGCGCAGGTAGGCCGAGATGCGTTCAAAGGCGCGCTCGTAGGTCACCTCATCCTCCTGCCGCCCGGCAATCGGCACGGTGCCGGCGGTGCGGAAAATGAAGTTGAGCACCGGCAGGCGATAGATCTTGTAGTACATGACAAAACGCACCGGGCGGCGCACAGCTCCGCCAATCAGCAGCGCATCGACAAAGGACACGTGGTTGCACACCAGTACGCACGGCCCGTCATCCGGGATCGCCTCCAGGTTGCGGTGCTCAACGCGGTACATCGAGTGTCCCAGCAGCCAGATGAGAAAGCGCATGCTGAACTCCGGCACCACCTTGAAGATGTAGCCGTTGACCAGCACGTTGAGCAACGAGATGGTCAAAAACAGCGTCGGGATCGACAGCTCCAGCACACTGAGCATGACAATCGCCAGAATCGCCGAACAGACCATCAGCAGCGCATTGAGAATATTGTTGGCTGCGATGACCCGCGCGCGCTCCTCTTCGCGGCTGCGCGACTGGATCAGCGCGTACAGCGGTACGATGTAAAAACCGCCAAATACGCCCAACCCCAGGATGCACCCCATGATGCCCCAGGCGCCGGGTTGTGCCAGCAGAGTCAACCAGTCATAGGCTTCGGCGCCGGCGGCGATGCTGCCGGACAGGCTCCAGATCAGCAGACCGAACACGCTCAGGCCAAAGGAGCCAAAGGGCACCAGGCCGATCTCTACCTTATGGCCCGACAGCCGCTCACAGAGCACGGAGCCCAGCGCGATACCCACGGAAAACACCGTCAGGATCAGGGTAACCACGCTCTCGTCGCCGTGCAGATAGTCCTTGGCAAAGCCGGGAATCTGCGTCAGATAGGTCGCACCGAGAAACCAGAACCAGGAGTTGCCGAGAATCGAGCGAGATACCGAAGGCACCTGCTCCTTCAGCCCCAGGCGCAGAATAGCCCAGGACTGGCGAAAGATATTCCAGTCAATCGCCAGGTCCGGCAAGCCGGCGCGCGCGCTTGGAATCCGCCGCGCCGCCAGATAGCCGCCAATGGCCACGACCACCACTGCCCCGCCCACCAGACTGGCCCAGCCACCGCTGGCCATCAGGATACCCGCACACAGGGTGCCGCCCAGAATCGCCAGAAAGGTACCCATCTCAACCAGCGCATTGCCGCCAACCAGCTCGCCCTCTGCCAGCGCCTGCGGCAGGATCGAATACTTGACCGGCCCGAATAGCGCCGACTGGGTGCCCATCGCAAAAAGCACCACCAGCAACAGCGGCAAGCTGCCCAGCCATAGTCCAAGGGCGCCAAGCAGCATGATCGCCACCTCGCCCAGCTTGATGCGCCGGATCAACACGTCCTTGTCGAACTTTTCACCAAACTGCCCGCCGAGTGCCGAGAACAGGAAGAACGGCAAAATGAACAGCAAGGCACTGAGGTTGATGAGCAGGTCACGGTCAGCATTGAAACTGAGCTTGAACAGGATCGCCAGGATCAGCGCCTGCTTGAACAGATTATCGTTGAAGGCGCCCAGCAACTGACTGGTGAAGAAAGGGAGAAAGCGTTTGCTACCGAGCAAACGAAACTGCGAGTGTTCCGACATGGCGCTGCGTATCCTTCCGGTCTATTCGGTGCAGGGGGCAGCATACCCAAAATCGGCAGGCTCCGGGACGGAACCTGCCAACAATCTGGCGCAGATTTGCCGCGCCAGAGGGGGGGCTCGTCCTGCTAGCGCGAGGCGCCCATGACGCTCAGACGTGCTTCGCGGCGCAATACCCAGCGGTGGATACGCTCCTGACGCTCGGCGGTAAGCGGGTAACGCCAGGCAATCACGAAAGCCGTCATATACAGCGCGACGGGGCCGAGAATGTAGAGAACGCGCAGTGACATCAGCTGCGAGGCAGAATGCTCAACGGCCTTGGCATCAAACCCGACCACGGCCAGCAAGCCCAGCGACAGACCAAGCCCCAGCGCCATGGCTGCCTTCTGCGCCATGCCGCTCATGGCAAAGAACAGGCCGGTGCGGTGCTCGCGGCTACGCGCCGTGTCCAGGTCGACGATATCCGCCAGCATCGACAGCGGCAAAAACTGAAAGGCAGCAAAACAGAAGCCCTTGATCGCAAACAATATTGCGAAGGGCAGCAACTGGCCGGCCCCCAGGAAGAACATGCCCAGAATACTGGTACTGGAAATCGCCAGTGCCGCACAGAACGCCCGATGCTTGCCGATCCGCTTGCCTACCTGCAGCCAGAACGGAATGCCCAGAATGCCGATGCCAAAGTACAGCAAATACATCAGGCCGATCTGCGCCTGAATCTGAATCACGTGCTGCATAAAGAACACCGACAGCGCGTTGCGGAACGACTCACCCGTCACCACCACCAGCAACATCAGGATCATGCGTTTGAACGGGCCGTTGTTCTTCAGCACGCGCAGGCCCTTTTTCCAATCGGTGCGCTCAACCGACTGCGGCGGCGCTTCTTTGACTGCGCCAACCACCCAGAAGACCGTCAGCGGCAACAAAATCAGCATCATCCAGGCCATAACCGCGAGAATGGGCCCGTAGCCAATGCCCAACTCACCGTCGCGCCCGAACAGGGTGACCGCCGTTTGCATCAACCAGCCATCAGTGTGTCCGGCCTGAAAGCGTGCGCCCAGAGCCTGTACCAGCGCCGGTGCCAATGCGGCCAAAAACAATCCAATCAGCACAAACCCTTCACGCGAGGCCACTACACGGCTGCGCTGGTGATAGACGGTGGACAGCTCGGCGCCCCAGGCGCCATAGGGCAAGGTCACCATGGTCCAGCCCAGGTACATCAGCATGGTCCAGAACAATAGATGCCCGATACCAATGCCGTCGGGCGGCATGAAGATCATCACCGTACCGGCCAGCATCAGCGGCACCCCCATGACCAGCCAGGGCTTGCGCCGACCAAAGCGGGTGCGCCAGCGGTCACTGAGGGTGCCAATCAGCGGATCGGTAATGACATCAGACAGGCGAGCAATGACCAGCACCAGCGCCATCAACGCCATGTTCAGGCCAACTTCCTGGGCATAGAACGGTGGCAGATAGACCACCAGGAGATAACCAATGATGGCCAACGGCATACCGATGGAGCCATGCAGAAGAATCGTAGAACGTTTGAGGACGCCATTGGCGTCCGTACTGGACTGCGACATGCCACTCTCCCAAGAACGCGGGCTCCGCACCCGCTTTTTATATTTATTGTTTGCCCCTGCACCGCCAGGCGGCCTTACCGCTCCAGAGCAGCCGGCAACGTCAAGCCCGACCTTAGGTGCACGTTTGTATACTCTATACTGCAGCCCTCGCTCTCCACACCAGCGCACCGACGCCGAAGCTGCGGACAATTCATGCATATGTTTCCGCCCCCGCTATACTCGGGCCCAGTCGCCTACCCCGCGCCCCAGCAACCACGGGGCCTGCAGCCTGCCAAGCCGGCGCAGAAACACGCCATCAACTCCGCCTATAGTACTCATTCGCCGCACTGATGGTGCGTTAAGGAAGCCGTACGATGCCCTATCGCCAACCCTCCACGCTGCATGCGGTACTCGCCGCCGCAGCCTTGCTGCTGGTTGTCCATGGACTCGGCCGCTTCATTTTTACTCCCTTGCTCCCTCTATTGGTGGACGATGGACAGTTCAGCACCAGCCAGGGCGCCGCACTGGCCAGCTGGAACTATGTTGGCTACCTGCTGGGCGCGCTGGCGGCGATCCGCTGGCATCGGCCTCAGCAAATCCAGCGCAGCATACCGCTGGCGTTAGCCCTGCACTGCCTCACTCTGCTCGGCCTGGCCATCACCGATTACGTTCCCTTCATCACCTTGCTGCGCCTGGGCAACGGCGTCAGCAATGGCTTGATTTTCGTGATGGTCCCGGCGCTGCTGATGGAGTGGTTGGCAGCCCGGCAGCGCATCGGCCTGAGCGGCCTTATTTATCTTGGGGTTGGCGGCGGCCTGCTGCTGTCTGGCGTGCTCTCGCACCCGCCCGGCGTGTCGCTGGCGCATGCGAGCCGCTGGTGGCCAGCAGCCCTGCTCAGCGTGCCGCTGGCGCTGTGGGGCGGCTGGCTCATGCTGCGCCTCAGTGTTGACGCCCCCGGCGCAAGCAAGGACAAGCGCACACCTGCGCCATCAGCGTCCTTGCTCGACGCGCGGACCCGGCCACTGTTTCTGGCTTATGCCGGTGCAGGCATGGGCTACATCCTGCCAATGACCTTTCTGCCGATGATCGCCAGCATTCAGCTGGGTTCCGGTCATCCGATGGTGCAACAAAGCTGGCTGATTGTAGCGGCCGCCACCCTGCCCGCTGCCTGGTTATGGAATCACCTTGGTCAACGTCTTGGTGACCGAAATGCCCTGTTGCTCAATTACACGACCCAGCTCGCCAGTGTGCTCGCTGCGCTGATCCTGCCGGCCGGAATCGGTATTGTGCTTTGCTCGCTGCTGATGGGCGGCAGCTTTCTGGGCGCGGTATTACTGACCCAGCGGCTTGGGCGCAGCCTTCAGCCACACCAGGGGCCGCGCCTGTCGGCGGCCCTTATCGCCCTGTACAGCGTGACGCAGCTGCTTGGGCCCTGGCTTGCACGCGAATGGCTCAATCACGGTGGCACCCTGCCGGAAACGCTCTGGCTCGGCGCAGGCGCCTTGGCCTGGGCGCTGATCTGGACTTGGCGAACCGGATACGCACACAGGTAACAGGGAACCTCCGGGAAAGCGCTTTAGGAAGCACGGATTAATTCCACATGCCCTCTGGCGTTCAGGCTGGGCCGCATCCGGCGGGGCTGCAATCAAGGCGTGGTTTCGAAGGCATGTCAGGACCTGTCGAGAATTCACAACGCAGAGTGTGGCCCCGCTTGAGCACTCGCAGAGAGCGTGTGGAATTAATCAGTGCTTCCTATACTCAAAGCAAGACAGAGACATTTGCAGAGGCCAGACCATGCGCATACCTTCAAGCTCCCTTCTGATTGCCGGCCTGCTGGCCGCAGCCCTTGCCGCACCGGCTCACGCCAAGCAGGATGACCGCGGCCATGGCAACGGAAACGGCAATAGCTATCATGCACAGCAGGGCAATGACCGAGGCCAAGGTGCAAACCGGTATGACGACCGTGATCATGATCGAGATCGCTACGACCGTCCTTACGATCGAATTCAGGAAGACATCATACGCAGCATCTTCCGCGACAACCGCGAGCTGGTGCAGCGCGGCGATAGCCTGCCGCCGGGCATCCGCAAGAACCTGGCACGGGGCAAGCCGCTGCCGCCCGGTATTGCCAAGCAGCTCGATCCGCGCCTAGTAAGCCGCCTGCCCCATTACGACGGCTATGAATGGCGCCAGATCGACGGAGACGTAGTGCTCGCCGAGATCACCACCGGCATTATCGAATCCATCATTTATGACGTAATCTACTGATACACAGATGAGCCAGCGGGTTTCAATCCGCTGGCTCTTTTGTTTCGGCTCGGCGTAATCGCACAAGCCGGCAGACGGCGTCAATCGGTCTCATAAATCGACGCTATTTTCTTTGACAATCATTCTCATTCGAATTAGCATGCACTCATTGTCAGCTCAGGCTGTTCAGGAGAATCTGCATGTACGTTTGTCTCTGCAAAAGTGTAACCGACAATCAGATTAAAGACGCCATTGCTGGTGGCGCCTGCTCTATGCGCGACCTGCGTAACGACCTCGAAGTCGGCACGCAATGCGGCAAATGCGCCCGTGACTGCAAATCACTGCTGAGCGAAAATCTCGCTGCCAGCCCCGCCGCCACTGCCATGCTGTCGGCGCAATACGTAGCGGCCTGATTCCGGCTCTCATTACCGCCTAAGAATCATTTTTAACTTCTTTCTTTTCAAACACTTAGATTTGACAACCCCCTTTTGGCAGCCCACACTTGGCGACTGAATAGTCCTGAGGGGGCATCGCTATGAAAGGCGACAAGCAAGTCATCCAACACCTGAACAACGTTCTTGGCCTGGAACTGATTGCCATCAATCAGTATTTCCTGCACGCGCGCATGCTCGAAGACTGGGGTCTGGACAAGCTCGGCAAGCGCGAATACAAGGAATCCATCGCTGCGATGAAGCACGCGGATCGTTTGATCAAGCGGATTCTCTTTCTCGAAGGCCTGCCCAACCTCCAAGATCTCGGACGCCTGAAGATTGGCGAAAATACCCGTGAAATTCTGGAGTGTGACCTGAAGCTGCAGATGCAAGCGCTGCCCGACCTGAAAGAGGCCATCGCTTTCTGCGAAAGCGTGGGCGACTACGGCAGCCGCGAAGTCTGCGAAGACATCCTCGAAGCGGAAGAAGAGCACGTCGACTGGCTGGAGACTCAGCTGAGCCTGTATGACGCCGTCGGCGCTGAAAACTACCAGCAGTCGCAGATCGAATGACCTGCTGTTTGATCCCATAAAAAACGCCGCATTTCGCGGCGTTTTTTATGGGCAGGTACCTCTGAGCGCCTAGCCCAGGCTGGCGATAATCTCGTCCAGCGCCTGGGCCGGATTGTGCGCACGGGTGACCGGACGACCAATCACCAGATGGCTGCTGCCATTTTCCAGCGCCTGCGCCGGCGTAACGATACGCTTCTGATCATCTGCCGCGCTGTCGGCCGGCCGAATACCCGGCGTGACCAAAAGGAAGTCTTCTCCCAAGGCACCGCGTAGCGCCTTGGCTTCACGCGCCGAGCACACGACCCCGTCCAGACCGCAATCCTGTGTCAGGCGAGCCAGACGCTGAACCTGAACCATGGGCTCGATATCGATACCTACTTCCTGCAGGTCCTCCTGCTCCAGACTGGTAAGAATGGTCACAGCGGTCAGCAGAGGACGACCGCCAGGGCGACGCTCCAGTATCTCGCGACAAGCCTCCATCATGCGGCGACCGCCACCGGCGTGCACATTTACCATCCACACGCCCAATTCAGCGGCGGCGCGCACGGCGCTGGCGGTGGTGTTGGGGATATCGTGAAACTTGAGATCCAGGAACACCTCAAAGCCCTTGGCCTGCAAGGCCTCAACCACCGCAGGGCCTGCGCTGGTGAACAGCTCCTTGCCAACCTTGACGCGGCACTTCTGTGGATCCAGTACATCCGCCAACTGCAGGGCCGCACCCGACTCAGGGAAATCCAGGGCGACGATAATCGGGCTGATGTTCGGCATATAACGTATATCCTGTTCAAGATTGGATTAGGCGATGTCAGACCAGCTCGTGGCCCTTCAGCGGTTTTACCGTGCTCCAGCTTTGGCAGCTCGGGCACTGCCAGTAGAGCTTGTTACCTGCAAAGCCGCAGCTGTCACAACGATAGCGAGGACGCGCCCGGCTAAGGGCGTCCAGCAGTCCAGGCAGAGGGTCGGCAGCATTCTCCGCCGGCCCACGCAAGCGCAGCAACTCCAGCACCCCGGGTAGCGAGGGCTGCACCTGCAGACGCTGCAGTAAAAAACGCTCTGCACTGGCAGCCCCTTCTGTGCGCTGAATCAGCCGCGCGCGCGCCAGGATGATGGCGACAACCGGCTTGGCAGAGCGCTCCAGCGCCTGATCCAGATAGTCCGCCAGATCGAGCGCGCCATTATCCGCACAGCGCTCGGCCAACGCCAGCACTTCCGGCACAAAGTCCGGGACTTGCTGCGCAAGTCGCTGCAGCAGATCCGCTGCCGCCTTGTACTCGGCTGCCTGCGCGTGCAATTCAGCAAGCATGATCAATGCCCTGCCACACAGCGGTTCAACCTTTAGCGCTGCACGCAGATGCCGTTGCGCATCGGCCGCCTCGCGCCGCTGCAAGGCCTGCGCAGCGAGCTCACAATGATAGTGCGCCAGGGTAACCGAAAACTCCGGCCGTTCGCGCAGCAGGCGCTCACCAATAGCGATAGCCTCGCCCCATTCGTGCTGGTGCTCGTAAACCGAAACCAGATCGACCAGTGCCTCTGCACGGAGACTTGAGCCAGAACCGGCCAACTCCTCCAGCAAACGCTCCGCGCGCTGATGCATGCCGACAGCCAGGTAATCACGGGCCAGCTCCAGCTGCACGCGGTCAGCCTGTTCAGGCGTCAGACTGGGGCGAGCCAGCAGATTCTGATGGACCTTGATTGCCCGCTCAACATCACCACGCTGACAAAACAGCTTACCGATGGCGATGTGGGTTTCGACGGTCTCGGGGTTGACCTCTAGCGCGCGGATAAAGGTCTCGATGGCCTCGTCAGGCTGCTCGTTCAGCAGGTAATTGAGGCCAATAAAATACTGCTTGTCGACAGCACTCCCGTGCGGCTGCAGCATGAAGCCAACCTTGATGGCCTCACGGCGCCCCAGAAACCAGCCTATCGCCAGGGCCAGCACAAACAGCCCAAGGAACATCAGTTCCTGCATGACTATCAGCCTTTGACAGCTTGCGTGCGCAGTTTGTCGATTTCCTTGCGGTAGCGATTAAGCTCGTTGCTTTGCACCATGAGCTTCAGTCGCAAACGGGTGGTAATCAGCCAGCCGACGAAAACGCCCAGCGCACTGCCGAGAATGAAGGCAAGCACAACGTAGATGGAGAGAGGCAATGCAGGAGACTGCATCTCGAGAAATTGCAGGGAGGTGGCTTGCTGATTTTCCAGCATGAAATCCATGGTCGCCAAGGCTACCAGCAGCAAAACCAGGATCAGCAACACGCGCTTCAACCACAGCATGTGATACAACTCCGCATCCATTGAGTGTGTGCGAAGTATAACCCAGCCCAGCCGGGCTGCGGCATTGGATCAGGCGTTTTCGAGTGACTCGTTAACCCGATCACGCAACTCCTTGCCTGGCTTGAAGTGCGGTACGTACTTGCCCTCCAGTTCTACCGCATCACCGGTCTTGGGATTACGCCCTACCCGCGGCGCACGGTAATGCAGAGAGAAACTGCCGAATCCACGAATCTCGATTCGCTCCCCGGTAGCCAATGCCTGGGACATGTGTTCCAGCATGGTCTTGATCGCAAGCTCAACGTCCTTCGCCGACAACTGCCCCTGTTGTTCGACAATGCGCTCGATCAACTCCGACTTGGTCATGGTTTTCCCTTTCTTATCAAGCGAGTAGACTCGTTTGTCGTTTTATAGGGTTTTACCATGCTTGACTAGGTTTGAACAGCCTGTTAAGCGAAGCGCTCCCGCGCTTCGCAGCGGCAAGGCGGATGGCCGCCCCCGGCAAGCGGCAAGCGGCAAGCGGCAAGCGGCAAGCGGCAAGCGTAATCAGGATGCAGCTGCCTGCGGCGCTATCAAGCTTTTGCTAAAGACTTGATGCTTTATCTCAGGTAAACCCGCGGCCTCGACAACGCGTTTTTTTCTTGTGGCTTGCAGCTTGAGGCTTGCAGCTGTGCCCGCCCAATGGGCGGGCACAAAAAAGGGCGACCGAAGTCGCCCTTTTTTACAGCTGGATAGGCTTAGTTGCCTTTGCCTTCCATCTGCTGCTTGATCAGATCACCAATGGTGGTCGGACCAGCGGCCAGCATTTCCTGCTTACGCAGGTCTTGCATGGCTTCTTTCTCGTCTTCAACGTCTTTCGCCTTGATGGACAGGCTGATGACGCGGCTCTTACGGTCGACACCAATGATCTTGGCTTCGACTTCATCGCCAACGTTCAGGACGTTGCGGGCATCTTCAACGCGGTCACGGCTGATTTCGGAGGCTTTCAGAGTGCCTTCGATGTCGTCTGCCAGAGTGATGATGGCGCCTTTGGCGTCAACTTCCTTGACGGAACCGGTGATGATGCTGCCTTTCTCGTTCAGGGAAACGAAGTTGGAGAACGGATCGTCTTCCAGCTGCTTGACGCCCAGGGAGATACGCTCGCGCTCAGGGTCAACAGACAGGATAACGGTTTCGATCTCGTCGCCTTTCTTGAAGCGGCGTACTGCCTCTTCGCCGGCTTCGTTCCAGGAGATGTCCGACAGGTGAACCAGACCGTCGATGCCGCCGTCCAGACCGATAAAGATACCGAAGTCGGTGATGGACTTGATGGAACCGGAGATCTTGTCGCCCTTGTTGAACTTGCTGGAGAACTCTTCCCACGGGTTCATCTTGCACTGCTTGATGCCCAGGGAGATACGACGACGGTCTTCGTCGATGTCCAGAACCATAACTTCCACTTCGTCGCCAACGTTGACAACCTTGGACGGGTGGATGTTCTTGTTGGTCCA
>CESO01016516.1_pt1 | contig 108777 bp, 81 predicted proteins | sample 356341 | NCBI WGS metagenome assembly CESO01 (sample SAMEA2621812, study PRJEB7988) | marine metagenome | biome: marine biome (ENVO:00000447); feature: deep chlorophyll maximum layer (ENVO:xxxxxxxx); material: "saline water (ENVO:00002010), including plankton (ENVO:xxxxxxxx)" | depth 35 m | reverse complement strand
GGGGGGGGGACTTTAATTTGCTCAGTGATTGGGATTTCCTCATCATCGTCGTCTTCAACGTTCAATGCTTCATATCCATAGCCACTTCTATCGTAAGTTTTCCACTCAATGGCTTGCCATGATATAAAGAGAACTGAGGTCAAGCCTATGATGAAATAGAGACTACTATTCTTGGATAAATCCGCGTTTTCGTTCTTTTTGGGTTGCATTTTGCCAACTATGTTTAGTATGCTAAACTAAAAAAAAATCGATAATAAACAAGATTTTTTTTTGTCTTGGTGGTTTCCCTCTAGGCTTGAATCAATTGCTTGTATTGATCGGCACTCATTAAATCTTTGAGTTGGGCGGGATTGTCCATTTTAATTTTAATCATCCATCCCGATTCATAGGGCTGATCATTAACGGCCTCTGGGGTGTCCTCTAGCGTTGAGTTAAACTCTAAAACCTCACCGGTAAGAGGCATAAATAAATCAGAAACTGTCTTTACCGCTTCCACCGTTCCAAAAACTTGATCCCGCTCCAAAGTATCTCCTAAGGTTTCAATTTCAATATAGACAATATCTCCCAACTCCCGTTGGGCAAAATCTGTAATGCCTATGGTAGCAAATTCACCATCTAATTTGACCCACTCGTGGTCATTACTGTACAGGAGATCGGAGGGAATATTCATTAATCTTGGTTTATATTATAAACGCAAAGTAATACAATTCACTTTTAGTTTCCAAAATTATAACGGATGGTGATCCCCGATCTTATAGAGGTTTGAGGAAAAGCTGTTGAAATGGCAAATTCAGAAAAATTGTGATCGTAGAAAAATATGCTCGTCAGATTCTTAGATAAGTTATAGTTTGCAGAAAATTTGATGGACATTACGGTTTGTCCTGCAGTTACTTGATTATTGTCATAATCCAAATTACGAAGTAAAGTGATGTTTTTTCGGTAAGAAAAATCCGCTTTCAGATTAAGGTCTCCACTCAGGATAACTCTTCTTCCCCCCAAATTAGTTCTGATTCTCAGATCTTTTAAACGATAACCCATCCCTACGATATATTCATTTCCACTTTGTTCGGTCAGCAGGCTGTTGTCCAAACTCAAGGACAGGGAGCGATCTCTCCGCAACTCTGCAAGTATTTTGAGTGAGTTTTGGAACTCTACATCTAGCCGGATCAAAGGGTTGAATTGCTCTGCCAAATTGATATTAGAGTAAAATCTTGAGGCCATGTAATTCCCCGATTGGTCTTTGAGCAAGAATTGAGTTGGGTCGTATTCCAAATTGGTTTGATAGTTGGTAAGGGTATAACTCGACCGATAACCGTGGGTTATGGAAAATCGATTGAAGATTTTGGCCAAAGATTTGATTTTTGTCAGTCCTGTGTATTTGAAATTCCAGTTGGGTAATGGTGTATTTTGAATGGGATCAAAAGATATTTTTTTGGGATCGGTTCCGGTATAGGCTGAAAGGAAGGAAGCGACCAAAACGGTTTGGTGGTTTTTACTGAAGCCTTCGGGAAAGCCATTTTCATCGGGATTGGTAAGCGAGGTTCCCTTCTGCTTTGCCAAGCGGTTGGCGATGATAAGGCGATTTTCTCTGAAGTTCTTAAAATTTTGATTGACAATACCTTCTCCTCCTGAAAAAGCGGTTCTGATCAAAATGGTAGACATTCCAAAATTCCCATATTCATTAGTGTTTAAGGAAATATAATTCTGATTTTGTATGTTGTAGTTTTCTGACAGATTGTTTGAATAGTTGCGCTCAGCGTTCAAATCGATGGTGAAGTCTTTTAAGGGGTTGATCTGAGCAGAAACATTGAGTTTGCTGTTATGAACTTGAACAAAAGGCTCGTTAAAATTGGGGAAACTGGTCAACCATCCTCTTTTGGCTATCTCATAACGGACATCGGCCTGACTTCCAAAAGTAAAACTAAAAGAGGGTTCTACAGTACCAATAAATCCAATATTGGGGAGATATCCTGGAATGACTTTACCATTGTTTTCCGAATAATTGAATTGAACTCTTTTGATCGATGAGATCAGGTCAACCAAGTAAGTGGCCCCTTTCCTGAATGTCGTGTTTTTGGGTTTTTTCTCTTGTTCTTGGGCCTGAGCGTTGTAGGCGGCTGCCGCTCTGGCAAAAGGTTGGTCAAAAGGTGATCTTTTGGATTTTAATCCCAGAATGGTATAGAGTTTTTCAAAAGAAATTGATCCGGTTAGGGTTTTGGTATTGGCATTTTGAATGGTGTTGACAATCCCCAGTGACGAACCTTCTTGGCTGGTGACAGCCGCCATGGCGTTGGATCCCCTTTGCCAACTGAAATTTCCTGTATAGTTGTAATTGACATCAATAAAATTAAGAAAGGGAATTAATCGCAAAGGAATTTTGTAGTTAAATGAAAGGGACTGAAAATGGCGATCGGTTTGACCGGTATCCCAAATCCCATCCCAGATATCTAAGCTTTTGTTGATCCCCCCCAAAGGATTGTTGGGATCATTTTCATAGAAATTGCGGACTATGTTGTTGTTGGAGGCTGTAAAATTAAAACGTAAAGATCTGGTCAAATTATGGTTGATAGAGTAGGACCAGTCAAACAGATAGTTTCTGAGTTGAAGGTTCGGCAGGGGGATTTGTTGGGCTGCATCAATCCCTTCCATATAGACTTGTCGGAATCGCTGACTGCTAAAATCTCGATTGATATTGGAGGTAATTTCTATATTATTTGGAATGGGATTGAAATTGATTTCTTTCAGCCATTGCCAGTATCGCTTTCGATTCAAGGCTTTGATTTTTCTGAATGGGTTGATCTCCATCGGCTTAAAAGAATGACCGTAGTTGGCCCCTAACTGAAAATTTTTGTCGGTTTGGTTTTTAATTTCATAATCGTGGTGTTGCAACTCGTTGTAGGCATATGAAAAATCAAAATTTTCGGGGCTGTAAAAATGGGTTGGTTTATTTCCCGTTTTATTTTTTCGTACCCCAATCAAACTGATACTTTTTCTTTGGGTATAGTCTATGGATTGATTGTTAATGGAATCTCGTTGTGAAGTTCTTTTGGAGGCGTCCAGACGGTCTTGCAATAGGATGTCTTGATAAAAAGGGTCGTATTCGGGGGTGATAAAAGTTTCTCCTACATTGAAGTTAAGGGGTATTTGAAGTCCCCAGTTTTGGGGCAGTAATTTTCCCAAGTTGATGTTGGTTACCACATCATACTGTTTCATATCCTCCCGATTGCTTTGGTTAGGGGTCTGGTCTATGGAACCAAATCCAATGGTGGAAATTCTTGCTGTGGCAGCCACAGTTGCCAAATCGGCAAAGTTGGTGTCCATGGCTCCAACGGCAGCCCAGCCCCCTTTGGAATCAATTCCCGCAATACGCAATTCGTTGAACCATACTTCTCCACACAAATCATCTCCCAATTGCTGTGAGGGGTTTTTTACCCCAATCATCAAGGTCTTAATAGACCCCAAAGAAGGATTCCCTTTTACAGCAAATTTGTATTTCTTAAATCCGGGCAGAGCACTGATTGGAGAAAACTCACCGACGGGATTCATGTCCTCATCAAAATATGAGACCCTACCCAGACCGAAATTATTGATGGCGGCGGCTTTTAGTTTTGCTAATAATTTGATGGGCACTTCCAATGCATTGGATTCTGGTTGCCAAACTTCATCAGCAGTGAATTTGTTGGATGAACTTTCTACGTATTCAGTTGGTTTTAATGGAATTTCGACCTGATAATAGTTGTCCAAAAAGTCTGTCCCCAAGCGGATAAATGCAACCATACGTCGGTCATATTCCTCGGATGTTCCCTCCCCAGGCAAAGGTTTTTGTCCTACGATGGATTCGGCATGTAGAAACATTTTAAGGTTTTTGTATTGTCGAATATCCACATTCACATTTTTGTAAACAGCTCTGTAATCCATTGGTTGAAGGTCGCATATCCTTAGAGACATGGATTGCTCATTTTGTCGGACAATAGTGTTGTTGTTGTTGATCTGTTCCCTTTGAATGTCGGGGGGCAATACATAGTTGATAGGAATACGATTTTCGTTTTCCAAAATATTGACGGTACTGATGTCAACTGTGGTATTGTTGTTTTTAGGTAGGTTTTTATTTAGTTTTTGATTGTATCTGCGCCAATCTCCCCGAACCAGATCCAAGGTTCCAAATCGTAATACAACGGGTTCTTCAAAACCTTTGAGTACCATTCGCATAAAACGGATGGAACGTAAATCTTCGATGTTGTTGATGGCCTCAAAATATTCATCAAATTGGGTGTCTTCATAGTAGCCTTTTTGTACCGGTATTTTGAATTGAATCCATCGGGTGGTGATTTCATCTCCGTTGGGAACAGCGACTTTTACATTTTCACGAACATCTGTTATAAAAGGGTGATTGCCCACCCCCATTGATTTTGAAATGGGTACGCGATACTCAAAGTAGCTATCAATGGTGTTCATGCTTTGATCGCGGTTAATGTCCTCAGAGTCTGGTTCAGTAGTATTACCTCTATCGGTATCAGAAAAAGCAATGGGGGAGTTGCCTTGGGTGCCGTTGTAATTTTTGTAACGATCCAAAATTCCGCCTTTAGCTGCAACGAAAAATTGATAGTTGTCACGCGCAGGATCTTCGGGAGGTCCATTGGAATAAATCAACTGCTCTTGATCATCGTTCAAACCATCGAATCCAACATCTTGTACTGCTCTGTCCCCTGGAACAGTATTGAAAGCATACAGTAGTGACTGGGTGGAAGGTACTTTCCCCCAAGGAGTATTATGGACTAATTTTTGACCATTAAGCACTGGCAATCCATTTTCAAATTGTTTTCGTCCGTCTTTGAGTATATCTTCCGAAATATTCCCCAAATGGAAGTAAAGTTCCCCTAAGTCGCCATGCTCAGTGATTATTTCGCTGAAGGTATCCAAGAGCCAAAATTCAATAAATTCCACATTGGACTGTTCGAAGTTAGTCGCATTAATAGGCCGCATGATCCCTGCCCAATTTTTGGCAGCATCAATTCTAAATTCATCATCAGTCACATTGTTGTAGGGCCCTACTTCATCGGGATAATAGGCCAAATCTAAGGTGTTTTGGACAGTGGTAGATCCCTGCACAAGATCCTGTTCGGGGAAAATCTCTTTAATAAAAATCCTTCGGGTTGTATTGAGTGAGATGTCGTCATTGTTTATTCCCGACGGCCTCCCACCAGCGTAGAAGATAGGATCAATGGAATACCAAGCAAGTTTGGCCCTTCCAAAGCCACTGCTGATGTCGTTGTTTTTAACCTCTGAACCTTTAAAATTTTTCAAAGGAATACTTGAGAGCTTCCAAGAGTTAAAGCCCTTGATGTCTATATTGGTTTGGGCTCCCTCAAAGTCATCAATATAAACATTGGATTCGCCTTGAAGTTGAGTGTTTTTAGGCTTTCCGGCGACGAGATTGGCTATTTCTCCCCTGAAAGACAATATGGAGGGTACATTGGTTTTAATGGTCGGGATTTTATTGACCCAACGGGTTAGGAATGGGAGTTCGGTAGAAAAATTGGTATTGAAACCGATCATGGTATTATTCACCGGTTCTGTACCGTAGTTTGCTTTTTGGGTCAGTGGATTTTCACTCAGATTCAAGAGGGTTCCACCAAAAACCAATTTGTCATTAAACTTGTGAACGATGTTGACTCCCGAAAACCTTTTGTTCTGTTGATTAAAAAAAGAATTGTTTTCGACAGATATATTGATAGGAACATTAGAGGCTTGCAAAGCAGGATCTAAAATCTTGACCCTACCAATGGCATAATTTACAGTATAGTCAATGCCCTCTCTCAGTACCCGACCTCCTGCGGTAACCTTTACCGAGCCACGCGGAACATTGAATGCGCCAATAGGAATACCATCTCCCCCTTCTGATTTATAACGCCCTTTGATCTGAAATTTATTTTTTTCAGTTGTCTCCAAAGCAGCGGCTTTGGTTTTAAAATACATTTCATTGAAAACATATCTTTTTTGGTTGTTATTGTAAGTTTCAACGTTTTTGTATTTTTCTCTTTGTGAGTTGGGATCGTCCAGCAGCTCAAAAAGGTATTCTCCAAAAGGCTCTACATTGGGAAATATAATTCTGCCGTATTGGGGTTCGATGGTAATCCCGGGAATATAATCAAAGAATCCATCGCCCTCCGGCTGTGGATCTTGATAGAAGTTGAGTTGATCCAAATTAAAAGTATTTAAAAGGATTCTGTCGTCCATATTCTTCGGCCAAATAGATTTGTCTACAGGAGTCAAATAATTGATGGGCGAAGGGTCTGAATAAAGTATATTGAGTCTGAAATTTTCCTCAGATAGTTGAAAGGCACCGGTATTGTAGATATTTTTCATCATCAAATCCCAGATGGGTTGACGAACATCAGTAATATTACTTTTGAGCAGTTTGACCACCAAATTGTTGTTTATAATGCTCAGGTTTTCTTCGTTTGGGTTGTTGTTAACAGCAGTGGTCTCTATACTTCCATTGGCAAATTCACCTACTTGATAGACTTTGCCTCCGTAAGTGTATTGATAGGCCACAGCCAAAACTTCGTCATTGCTCAAACGTTGATTGAGAGAGATATAACCCAATTGAGGGTGAAGTTTGTATTCACTTTGACTGAGCTTTCTTGCGCTTTCCAATACGGCATAATCAAATCCCTCATTGACCCGATTGTTGTAGGCCCCAAATGAACGGGATATAGAGGCAATATCGCGAATGTCGCTACTCAAGATACCTCCTCTTCCAATGGTTTCAGGATCCAATCGGTTATTTTTATTGGAAGGAGGACTGGAAAGACCTGTTTTGTTAAAAAAGTTGGTGATTCTGTCATCGAGTTTGGTTTTACTCGGATCGCTTTCACCTAAATCCTGAAAACCTACAATGTTTCGGATGTTTCTTGTTTGAGATCCCCTGTTGGTGATCCAGACTTCAATTCTGGCGATCTGAACCGGTGAATTGATGTAGGGGTAGTTATTGAGAAATTGATCGTAGTTATCCCTAAAATATTGTGACAAGAAATAGTGACGGTCTTCTTCGTAGTCCAGGGCAAAAATATTGAACTCTTGCAGGGTTCCCCCTCCTTGAGCGACTACATTCTGGGATTGTGAACGTTGCTCAGAAAAAACAGCCGAAATCGTGGTTTTTCCGAATTTTAGATCACTTCTAACTCCAAAGAGACTTTGTGCACCTTGAATAAGGTTGCTGTTTAAAGGCATGCTGATGTTTCCAATGCTGATATTTTGTAGGATTGCATCCTCAGTTACCTTTCCATTGAGATAATCTGTAACATTACTACCCATACCCATCAAATTCTGACCGGACATGGCATCCGCTTTTGATTTAAGGTTGAGAATTTTTTGTCTGGCTTCATCGTAGGTACTCTGAAAATCCCCAATTTTTTGTTGTATCTGCGCTGCTTTTTCGGTAATGTTTTGGGTAGCGGATAAAAGATTTTGCGCCCGGGATTTAAGCAAATTTCCTTGAGCATTCACTGACTCAGGAATAATGTCAGAAACTTCTGACAACTGGGGCGGATTGAATTCTATTTTGACCAAATTTTGAAAGTCAAAAGTAGACTCTGTATCATAGTTGGCTGTGATTTGCAAACGATCACCAATTTTACCCAATAGACTTAAACTGATCCTTTGGTCAAAATCAAAGCCAAAACTTCTCCGATTTCTGGGCGATGCTGCCGGATTGTCGTTCTTTTGGTATCTTACACCCAAGTCTATTCCTACCGATCCCTGAGGGATAATATCAATTATATTGCTACCAAAAATGGATTGAAAAAATTTACCGTTGACATAAACCTCAGGAAGGAGATTTTTTTGTGTTTCGGTCAAGTTTTCGGCATTTCCTGTCAGGGCCGCTATTTTACCTTGAAAATACCCTTTCATCTGTTCGGCCAGCACCATGGCTTCAAATTCTTTTGGGGATATCACCAAAGGCGTATTGATGGGATAACCATCGATGGTTTCGGTGTATATGTATATCCCCGACTTAGGTTCATAGGTGTATTTTGAACTGATATTGGTAGATTGGGTAAGCTTAGATTTGGACAAATTATAGCTGGTCTCCACCTGTCCCCACAGCGAAAAACTGCAAATCATCAGTAGGGGCAGCAGAAAGAAATTTAAACCTAAATTTTTGTTCTTTTTTCTACAGATCAAAGAGATTTAAAGTTTATTCAAGGCAGATTTAATCAATTCCTCAACTGAACCGTCGGGGTCGCCTTGAATGAGTTTATCAACGACTTTTTCAGAGACTTTTCTCGAATAGCCAAGCACCTCTAATGCTGATAACGTTTCTTCTTTGATTGTATTGCTTTTAAAAACAGGAATTTCGTCGGTTCCTTGCAAGCTTTTGATCTTGTCTTTAAGTTCAATGATTACCCGCTGAGCTGTCTTCAGTCCAATGCCTTTGACTCCCTGAATGGTAGCGACATCCTCATTTCCGATGGCCTGCTGGATTTGGGAGGGTGTAAGAGAGGAAAGCATGGTTCTAGCAGTACTGGTCCCTATGCCCGATACGGAAATTAAAAGTCTGAATACGGCCCTTTCCAAAACTGTAAAAAAACCGTACAAAATATGAGCGTCCTCTCTGACTTGAAGGTGGGTAAACAGTTTAATGTTTTCGTCGGATGAAAGGCTGGAGAAAGTGTTGAGTGAAATATTGACCTCATACCCAATCCCATTACAATCTACCACCACTTGGGTAGGGTTTTTTTCAACGAGCTTGCCTTTAATTTGTGTAATCATTTTCTTGCTTTCAATTTTAGTTTTTCTTGAGCGTCAATGCCAGCTATGGCCGCCATGTTGACAATTTCATCCACTGAGGCACCCAATTGAAGTATGTGGGCAGACTGTCGGAGCCCCATCAATATGGGCCCGATGGATAGGGTATTGTCTAATTCCTTAATGATCTTGTAGGTGATATTGGCGGCATCCAGGTTAGGAAAAATCAAGGTATTGACATTCCTGTTGTGAAGGGCAGAAAAGGGGAAACGCTCTCCCAACATTTCATTGTTGAGGGCAAAGTCCGATTGAACAGGGCCATCGGCAATAAGGTTGGGGAACATCCTGTGCATATAATTGACCGCTTGGGATACTTTTTTGGCTTGTGGAAAAGGCGAAGACCCAAAGTTGTTGAAGGACAATAGGGCAACCACTGGCTCTACCCCAAACATTTTGACCGTTTGGGCGGTCATCTGTGCTATTTTGGCCAATTCCTTGGAAGAGGGATCAACGTTGATGGAGGTATCGGAGAGAAAAAGCATTCCTCTTTTGGTGAGCATCAAATTGGTAGCTGCTACCCGATCCACGCCACTAGCCTTACCCATGACCTCCAAAATGGGTTTTACCACCGCAGGATATTTTCTCGAAAAACCGGAAAGCATGGTGTCAGCATCTCCAGCTCTAACCATCATGGCGGCATAATAATTTCGTTCTTTGAGTAAACTGTCACATTCGTAAAGGGTTTTTCCTCTTCTTTTTTGCGTCTCCCAAAAGGCTTTGGCATAGCGTTGCCGACTTTCGATATGTTCTTCGGTTTTAGGATCAATGATAGAGACCTCTGCCTCAAAATCAATGGACTCCATCAAATTTTGGATGGTTTCCTTATTGCCCAGTAAAATCGGGATTCCGATTTTTTCCTCGTGAATTATTTGTGCCGCTTTGATTACGTCCAACTGATCAGCCTCAGCAAAAACAATAGACTTGGGTGAAGATTTGGCCCGATCATGTATCATTCTGAGAATTTTTTGATGACCTCCCAATCGTTCGGCCAATTCTGCCTCGTATGCTTGCCAATCATCGATGGATTCTCTAGCAACACCGGAGGTAATCGCCGCTTTGGCAACGGCAACCGGAACTTCGACAATCAAGCGGGGGTCAAAAGGTTTGGGGATGATGTAGTCTTTACCAAAATTGAGCTTGGTTTCTTCATAGGCGATATTTACTTGTTCGGGGACAGATTGTTTGGCCAATTGGGCCAAAGCCTCGACTGCCGCCATTTTCATGGGTTCATTGATTTTGGTGGCCCTTACGTCCAATGCACCTCTAAAGATAAAAGGGAATCCCAAAACATTGTTGACTTGATTGGGATGGTCAGACCTTCCAGTAGCCATAATGATATCTGCCCTGGTCTGGCAAGCCAGGTTGTAGTCGATCTCGGGAGTGGGATTGGCCATCGCGAAAACGATTGGGTTTTTGGCCATAGATAACAACATATTCTCATCCAAAATATTGGGTTTAGACAAGCCAATAAAAACGTCGGCATCGATCATAGCCTCTGCCAAGGTATCGATCTCACGGTCTGTGGCAAATTCTGCTTTCTGGCTACTCAGGTTGGGGCGGGAATTCCTGATGACTCCCTTACTATCCAGCATGACAATATTTTCTTTTTTAGCACCAAAAGCTCGGTACAAACGTGTACAGGAGATAGCCGCAGCACCCGCACCGGAGATAACAATACTTATCTCATCTATTTTTTTATGAGACAATTCCAGAGCGTTGATCAAAGCAGCACAGGAGATGATGGCCGTTCCGTGTTGGTCGTCATGCATCAGTGGAATGTCCAATTCTGATTTAAGTTGGTTTTCGATCTCAAAAGCCTCCGGGGCTTTAATATCTTCGAGGTTGATACCTCCGAATGTGGGGGCAATAGCTTTTACGATCTGGATGAATTTTTCGGGGTCTTTTTCATTAATCTCAATATCAAAAACATCAATGTCTGCAAATATTTTAAACAAGAGTGCCTTTCCCTCCATCACGGGTTTTGAAGCCTCGGGACCAATGTCTCCCAAACCCAAAACAGCAGTTCCATTAGAAATGACCGCAACCAGATTACCCTTGTTGGTAAATTTGTAAACATTGTCTAACTGCTTTTCGATTTCCTGACAGGGTATGGCCACCCCAGGAGAATAGGCCAGTGCAAGGTCTCTTTGGGTTCGATAACTTTTGGTAGGGACTACTTCAGTTTTACCCGGTTTGGGTTTGGCATGATAAATCAAAGCTTTTATTCTTTGTTGATTTTTTTTCATTGAATTTTCTTGTGTTACAAAAATAGTAAATCATAAATGGGTGGGGTATGAATCTTATTTGCTTTAGTCTCTTAAACAATAAAATTTGGGAGTCAATCATTGATCCAAAATAAATTTTCCCTGGAGGTCAATGGGTTGGGTGTGGAAAGGGTCAATGATCTCATCCAAAAGAAGGGCGAAGTTTCCTCGACTGATATTACCCATTGGTGCAACTTCAGTCCCTAAAAAATTATTTAGGGTTATTGTATCATTGATCCAATCAGGGAGGGAATTGTGTAAAGAAAATAAGGTGTGTAATTTTTTAAACCATAGCAGCATATCTTCATTTTTGGTTGATACAGGAGGCGGAATGTCCTTAAGCTTTTTCAATACGGATAGGGCATGATCCAGATCCGGTTTAGTCAGCTCCATATCGGGAAAAAACCATGTTTGATTTTCCCAACCCACGTTCATTCCAATTCCTTTTAAAATTCCTGTTGCTCCTATACGCTGATAGACTTTAAAACGGGGGTGATCCTTGGGGACGTCCAAGAAAGGCAAAAGATATCCTCCCTGCTCCAAAAGCAGGTTTTGTACTTTTCTTACGCTTACCTTTGCAGGGGAAATATCTTTCTTAATACTCAATGCCGCCATCACTCCTGCAGCCTGTCCTATTTGTAAAACAACGGGTTGCAGTCGGGTGGTTCCATTGACGATATTGGTAACCGAAATGGATTTTTCGGCTACGATAAAATCATCGATAGTTTTTGGGAGTAAACAGCCCATCGGTAGGTTGTAGGAGGGAACAGGATAAAAATGGAGTTCCGGTAAATTTTCAGCATCAGGGTGGCTGGCGTGGTGATGGTCCACGGGATAGTCGCCAACAGCAATACCTGTTCTGTAGAGGGCTTGTTGCTGGTCATAGGGTTGGGCAATATGATTGACCGTCAGGGTGGTGATCCCATGAATGCGTCTGGATTCTCTATGATACGGGATCAGGGGGAAACCATCGTCAGTGGGAAATTCATCATCAACCAAGCCATAGGTGTTAAATCCCAGTTCGGTTTGCAGATAATACAAAAACTGTAAGGATTTCAATTTGGCTTTTTCAAACAATTGGGGTCGCTCTTCCTCAGTTTGTTCTATTGCATTGACATAATAATCGTTGCCATTGATGGGCCAGTTGATCATTACCTTTCCATTGGGCAAACGTCCGTAGGATAGTAAACTGTCCTTGGGCCAAAGGGTTCTGTTCATCTTTTCACCCATTTTACAGTTATCACTTTCACTGGCACAGTAAAAAACTTCCGGATCATAGCCCCACGGTTTTTCGATGGTCATGTCTTTTCCATGATCCTTTAAAATCATTACATATGTCAGATCCTGAATCACGTTATTTTCTTTTTCAGGGGCAATATCCTCTCCATGTGTTTTTCTACTGTCCATTCCCACATCATAAGCTGCCCCCAGCTGAGCGATGATGTCACCCAATTCGGTAGCATCGATCACAATCTTTGCAAAAAGGGTGAAAGTTTGATTGGAAATGCTGAACTCAATTTTCCAACCCTTTTCTTTTTTTTCAATAGCAATGACCTTAGCTCCAAAATAGGGCTTTAGAAAAGGTTCATTTTTGACCATATTTTGGAAGATCTGATTCCCTAAGGAAGGTTCAAAAAGGTGATTGCTTACCCAACCGGTTTGTAAGGCTTTTTTGCTCCCGTAGCGGTTGATCAAACTGTCTCGAAATTCTCCCCAAATACCGGAGGGTAATTTGGTATTCCCATCTACAGCACTGACCCCGGCTGCAGTGAGCATTCCCCCCAGCCATGGCCCTTCCTCCAATAAGGTTGTCTCAGCACCTTCTCTTGCAGAGGACAGTGCCGCCGCAACACCACTACTGCCTCCCCCAATCACCAATACATCCGTCTCCATAGAAGTCTTTTCACAAGAAACTCCCAAAAAGAACAATACCAAAACCAAAGTTGCTATTCTCGCTCTCATATATTAAGTCGTTTTGAAATTTCACAAAGTTGAAACAATGCCCGGGGTACATGAAAACACCCTTTCCATTTACCCCCTTTTAATGGAAGGAGTACCTCCCCGGAACGGTTCAAATAGCCATACCATTCCCCTCCCCTCTTTGAATCTCGAAAATGGCTCCAAGTGTAGTGATGAATTTTTTCAAACCACTCCCAACAGGCATCAGACCCCGTCAATTCATAGCCTTTCAAAAAACAGATCATAGCTTCTAAGTGTACCCACCACAGTTTTTGATCCCATTCCAATTGTTGAGGGGGATGCCCCTGAGCATCCATAAAATAAAAAATACCCTCTTGTTCTTTGTCCCAACCCTTTTCAACGATAGACAAGGCCATTTCAACCGATCGGTCGATCCAGTCCTTTCGATCCAATTGCACTCCCAAATCCATAATAAACCACATGGCCTCCAAGCCATGGCCGGGGTTGATCAGGCGGCCATCAAAAGTATCGGAAAAGGAACCATCAGGGGATATATTTTCCAGTATTACTCCTCTTTCCTGATCCCAAAAAAGATCAAATATTTCGTTTACGCAGGCATGGGTACGTTGTTCTTTTTCCTCCTCCGGCACCAAATCTCCCAATTCATTGAAAAGATTACAAAGGATCATGGGCAGGGCAAAGTTTTTAAGGGGGCGTGAATCGGGATAAGATTTGTCCCAACGATCTTTTGGTTTCGCAGCCCTTTGGGTAATTTTTTTTAAGGTTTGATCCACCGCTGTTTTGTACTTGTCTTCTCCGGTTATGTGATACATTTTTCCCATGGCCATACAGGCAAAAGTGTAAGAAAAAATATTGTAGGGCATCACCATGGGCTTACCATCTCTCTTAAGGGAAAAAAACCAATTGTAATTACCTTCATGTCCGTATTTCTCCAAAAAATCGCTCCCGGAACGGGCAACCTCAAACCAAGTTTGTTTTTTTTCCAAACGGTCGTATAAAGTTGCGAATGTCCACACTTGTCGGGCCTGTAACCAAACGAACTTGTCTGTATCAAAAACCTTGTGCTGATCGTCAATACAAGTAAAAAAACCTCCGTTTTCTGGATCGATACTGTTTTTTTCCCAGAAGGGTACCACCTCTTGGGTCAATTCTTTTAAATACAATTTGGCAAAAGAATCACTACTCATTTTTTTTCGTTTAGATACTCTAAATAACGATGGTATAAATGCCAGGCTTGAAGGTAAGCAGATTGAGGGCTCATAAAATGGGAGAACTCGAAAGTAATGGCTTCCGAAATACCCGCTTGGGCAGCCGTTTCGAGTTTATACCTCAATTTATCCCACTTGATGGGCAAGAACTTGATGGGCATGTCCCTATCAAAAGTTTCTGAGTTGATCCATGAAGTGATGCCATTTTGATCGGCCAGTGATTTGTTGACCTTGATAAAATCCTCCAATTGTTTATAATCCACATGGCCGTCCTGAAAGGCGACAACATCTACGCTTTCCCGAATTCCCTTAAAGATTGATTCCCATGTTTTAAAATGTTCATCCAAGCTGATGGACTTTTCCCGATGACTTTGATTTCTGTATTGAGATATGTTCTTTACTCCATCGATATAAGGTGATATGAGTACCGGTAAACCTCCCGACACCTGCTTACAATATTGACCCAGTCCGGTATAAAGATCAATGATCCCACCTATATTGCGGTTGCACTCTTGTGACAAATACCAGCCCTTAAAGGCTTTACTGTTTCCATAATGCTCCCAAACCTCATCGATCACTTTACGGTTGAGGCGTACCTCTTTTTCATAAGCTCCAGAAGTCCAATATTTTCCTGAATCATACAAACCAAAATAAAAATCCATTTCGTTCTCTTCGCTCAAACGCAAGAACATGCCCACCAGATCGGTATAGGGAGGAATTGCCTTTTCTTCCATTGTCAAAACCTTTGAAGGATAGGTAATCCAATTTTTATAACCACTACGGATCAAAATCACTTTATCGATGCCAGCAGATTTCATGTGTTTAAAATCTGTAGACCACTCCTTTTCACTCCAATTTTGATGAGGAATGTCGTGACTGATTTCATCCAAAAAGGTACCCTTGATCAAAACTTTATTGGCCATATTAAATTTCTTGTTTTTTTAAAGGATCATACCAAAAATACTTTAAAGCAATAGAAGTAACCGCTACTAAGGCAAGAGATAGGGTCAGGGCATCCCATTTTTTGATCATCAAAAAGATCGGCCAGGCCACTAAGGCCATTTGCCACACTATTCCAATCACCACATTAAACATGTCTCTGCCAAACATCCGATTGGGTAAAAAAGTAGGGTTGTCTTTTTGGACCTCAACCAAAACCGGTTTCCAAAAACCCCAGGGCCTCACATTTTTATAAAAGTTTTTCAGCACTTCGATCTTATCAGGTGGACTGAGGTAAGACCCCAGTAGGCAACCCAATATGGAAAAAGCAAAAATGATGGGAAAAAAATAAATATCGATCCAATCGCCAAAAAAGATGAGTTTTGCGGTAGAGGCCAAAAGCCCTGCCAACATCCCCCAAAAATACCCGTAACCGTTAAAGCGCCACCATATCCATTTCAGTACATTGGCTGCAGTGTAACCTCCGTATAGGGAAGCAGTGATCCAGAGGGTAATGGCATTGAGAGAAGTGGCAAAAAATCCAAAAAACACACCGATCAAAACCAATAAAAAGGAGGATAAATAGCCGTAACGGACATATGTTTTTTCAGTTTTTCCCGGCAATAAGCTGTTTTTCAGCAGGTCATTGGCAATGTAGGCTGGTGCAGCATTGATTACGGCAGCAAAAGTCCCCATAAAAGCAGCCATAAGTCCTGCCAACAGCAAACCTTTAAGCCCCGCAGGAAGAAAGGTAGCAATGGCGGTAGGCAGTATGGTTTCAAAATCAATCTGAGGATTGGAGGCCAATTCGGGGGTGAGGAAGACAATGGCCAAAACAGCAAAAGCAGCGATCATAAGATAACGGGGGGAGAAGAGGACAGCAATGGTAAAACCACTCATTTTTGCTGCCTCAAGAGGAGTTTTAGTAGAAAGTAATCGTTGCATATCGTATCCCGGCACGGGTCCAGCCATACTGGAAAAAAAACCTTTGAACAACATCATCATAAAAAGCGCGCCAATCCACTCAAAACCATCCGTGGCAATTTTTTCATTCAATTGCGGAAGTATGCCCGACCAGTCCAAATCCATCTTCCAACCAAAAAACAGCTCGTCCCAACCCCGGGGAACACCCTGCATGATCTCTGCATGGCTCACCGCATTAAAAGCAATTACGGCAATGGCAATACTGGAAATGGTCATGATGATGTACTGAATCACCTCGGTAGCCACCACACTCATCATTCCTCCTCTAAGGGTATACAATGTGGTAATCCCAACGATGATAAGCGCATAAACATTTTCAGAACTGATCGTGAGGAGTTGATTTTGAACGCCGAGATCCCATGGTAAGATGGCCGCACAAAATTTACCGATACCTTCAAAAAAATAAGCGATAAAACCTATCGCCCCTATGACGGCAAAAACAATAATTATGTTTTTCGACAAAAAGCCTCCCCTGCCACTAAAACGGGTAAGAATCCAAGATGCACCGGTCATTACGTTGGAACGCCTGATCCAAACCGCCAAAAATATCATTACAAAAACCTGATTCCAAACCGGCCACAACCAAGGGATCCATGCACTCTTAAGGCCATAGACAAACAATAGGGTAACCGTCCACATTACCCCCGAAATATCAAACATTCCAGAGGCGTTGGACAAGCCCAAAAAATACCATTTGATTTTATTGCCTCCCAAGAAATACTGATCCAGATTATTTCTTGCCAGTTTAGAAATCCAGAGTCCAACCCCCAGAACAATTACGAAATACGTAATTATGATAGCGTAGTCCAGACCGTTGAGGTACATAATCAAATGTGATTTTATCTAGCGAATGATCTACCCGCTTTTTCAACTCTAAAAGTTTCAATGTAGCCCCTATCTTGAAGGGTGACATAGGCGGTCTTTCCATCCTTACCTCCAAAAGCGATGTTTGAAGGTTTTTTACCTTTCATTATTACCTCCAACAATAACTTTCCTTCTGGAGACAACTTGGCCACCGTTCCTTTTCCATAACGAGTGATGTATAGATTTCCATCAACATCACAACGCATACCGTCCATTCCAAAATCATCAAATTGATGGAAAATTCTTTTGTTGGAAATATTGCCCTGAGTGTCCAAATCAAATGCCCAAACCTTTCTTTGAACACTTTCATTGACATACAGTGTCTTTTCATCGGGGCTTACCTCCACCCCGTTGGTCGTTCCCATATCTTTTGATAAAAGATGGAATTTACCATTTTCTACCCTCCAAAGCTGACCTGTGCTTTCTTTCCAATTGGGATCCGACGCAAACATTCTATCATTGCAACATATGGCCAGATCATTTGGCTGATTCATCAGTGAATCGTGAGCATAAACGCTGACCTCTTTAGATTGCAAGTTCACTTTCAAAACATTGTGTCCGGTGTAATCTGCCAAATACATGCTTTGATATTGACCGAAGCGTATTCCATTGGCAGTACTTCCCTCGGGGAGATACTCAATAAATAAACTAAAATTTCCTTCCGTATCAACTTTCCCCACAGAACCACTGTGCGTTGGGTTAACAAAATAAAGGTTGCCATCTTGGTCAACTGCGGGGCCCTCAAGGCCAGAGGTATATTGGCCTACAAACACTAAATCTTGAGATTGATACTGCACTTCTTTTTGTCCACACGAAAGACAAACGATCAATAGTGTTGTTAGTGTTACTAATATTTTAGTTTTCATAAATTTTAATTTCAATTTGTAAATTAATTAATTTAAATTTAAAGCATGATCAAACTTAAAAAAATCAGCTTCATAATCTTGATCTTTCTATGGAGTTGTTCTAACATGAATAGGAATAAACAAAGTGTTGACGTACCAAAAATTTCCATCAAAGACGTTTTGAGTTTTGACAATGTATCTAAGGCTTTGGAACAAAACACCACGCTCAATAAAGTTGATTGGTTGGAATGGGAGGAATTTTCCTACCAGCCCGAAGTGGGTTTTAGAATTGCTCACGATGACAGTCTTTTGTTCCTTAAATATTATGTCAAAGAAGAACATGTCTTGGCCCGAAGAACGGATCCCAATTCGTCAGTACACAGAGACAGTTGTGTTGAGTTTTTTGTCGATCCAGCTCAAAACGGAAACTATTACAATTTTGAATTCAACTGTATTGGCACTACACACTTGGCCTATGGGCCCGGACGAGGGAAACGTACTTTTATTCCTGCTGAATTGATCAAACAAAAAATCAAAACTTGGTCCACGTTGGGCAAGGAGTCTTTTGAGGAAAAATCAGGGGCCTTTAAGTGGGAAATGGTAGTGGTAATTCCCAGCTCCATTTTTACTTATGATGAAAGATTGAGTTTTTCTAAACTGGTTTCCAATGCCAATTTTTATAAATGTGGAGACGATACCACCAAACGACACTATTTGAGTTGGAACCCAGTTAAAACCCCAAAACCTGATTTTCACCGTCCCGAATACTTTGGAATTTTAAATTTTCAATAAAAATTGATAATGATGATGATTGATAGAATGATGAATTTAATGCTGAATAAATTTCGAATATTTTACCTGTTTTTATTGGTAACAATTATAGGTTGTGAAAGTCCAACGACTCAGTCTCCACTATACCTCCCACAAGGTTTTGAAGCCACTGTTTTTGTTGACAATATTACCGAAACTGTTCGCCATATGGCCGTGGATAAAAATGGTGATTTATACGCCAAATTCAAACGCCCTAGCGAAGCGGGTGTGATGGCTGCTATCAGAGACCTCAATAACGATGGGGTTGCAGACTCTTTGGTCAAGTTTGGAGAATACCACCTGCCACAAAGAGGAAATTATTCAACAGCAGCCAGAATATACAAAGGACATCTCTATTTCAGTTCTCAACTCACCGTCTATAGAATCAAGGTGGATGAGGAAAATCTGGTTCCAATTGGAGCGGCAGAAATCATTGTCCATGACGATCATGCACATGGATCTCACGAGCACATTGGCAAGCCCATTGCCTTTGATGAGGAAGGGCATATTTTTGTTCCCTTTGGTGCGCCCAATAATGCCTGCCAACTCCCCAAGAGAACACCTTTGGTTCCCGGCCAAGACCCCTGTCCCTTATTGGTGGACCACGGTGGTATCTGGCGTTTTGACGCTGAGAAAATTGGGCAAACCCAAAAAGACGGAGAATTCTATGCCAGCGGTCTGAGAAGTATCGTGGCATTGGACTGGAATACCTCAGATCAAAGCCTCTATGCTGTTGTTCATGGCAGAGATGATTTACATCGATTGTGGCCCAATCACTTTAGCCAGTGGGAAAGTGCCCTGCTTCCATCGGAGGAGTTTGTTAAAATAGAGAAAGGGGATCACTTTGGATGGCCCTATTGCTTCTACGATCAAATGCAAGGCAAAAAAGTACTGGCACCTGAATATGGAGGAGATGGAACCATTATTGGTCGCTGTGCCGACTACAAAGATCCTGTCATAGGTTTTCCAGGACACTGGGCTCCCAACGATTTGGTCTTTTACACCGGTGATGCCTTCCCATATCACTATAAAAATGGAGCTTTTATCGCTTTTCACGGTTCTACTAATAGAGCACCCTATCCTCAATCCAGTTATTTTATTGGATTTATTCCTTTCGAAAATGGCAAACCCTCCGGGCCCTATGAAGTTTTTGCCGATGGTTTTGCGGGGGTAGACCCAATCGTCAATACCCGCGATGCAGAATTCAGACCCATGGGGATTGCATTTGCTCCTGATGGTTCCATGTATATTGGGGAAACTGAAAAAGGCAGGATCTGGAAGGTACAATTCAAAGGAGACCGAGAAACTTTTGGCAAAAAGGAGTTAGCACAAATGGAAGAAAGAAAAAAAATGACCCATATCAGAACACCTGATATTGTCAAGGACAGGATTGAACCCGAAGATTTGGCCATTGGTCAAAAAATCTACAATCAATACTGTATGGCCTGCCATCAATCTAACGGTATGGGTGCCTCAGGAAGATTTCCACCCCTCAATGGTACCGATTGGGTAACCGGAGATAAAGAGCGATTGGTTCACCTCATCCTCAACGGAATGGAGGGGGCCATAGAGGTCAATGGAGAGATTTATGATGGTGTGATGCCTCAGCATTCATTTTTGAATGACGATCAAGTTGCCGACGTTTTGACTTATATTAGAACTCATTTTGATAACAAAGCCGGAAGTATTTCGGCTGAGGAAGTAGAAAACTACAGAAAATCAAACAACAAATAATCAAAGGAAATTGAAATTTAAAACTGGAATCATGAAAAAACTGAAATTATTGTCCCTAGCTCTGGTACTGATGAGTGGATCACTTTTGGCGCAGAACTACGATATCCTTATCAAAGGAGGGCATATTATTGATCCCGCCAACAAAATAGATCAAGTGATGGACCTTGCTATCAAGGGAAATAAAATTGCTGCTATTGAAAAGAAAATTTCTGCAAATCAAGCCAAAAAAGTAGTGGATGCATCAGGTTTGATTGTCAGTCCCGGACTCATTGATATGCACACCCACAACTTCTACGGAACTGTCCATAACCGCTACTTGGCCAATAGCTTTACTGCCGTTCCTCCTGATGGATTCACTTTTCGATCCGGTGTCACTACAGTTGTGGATGCGGGAAGTCCGGGGTGGAGGAATTTTGAGCTTTACAAGTCTCAAATAATCGATCCATCCAAAACCAGAGTGCTCTGCTTTTTAAATATAGTAGGTGCTGGAATGAGCGGTGGACACAGGGAGCAACACATTGACGACATGAACCCTAAAATGACTGCTATGGTCGCCAAACAAAATAAGGATCATGTGGTTGGAGTCAAACTCGCCCATTTTATGGGCTATGACTGGACTCCAACAGAACTTGCTGTTGAGGCGGGTAAAATAGGCAGTATCCCCGTAATGATTGATTTTGGCGGTAGCAATCCTGAGCTTCCTCTGGACAAATTGTTTTTGGAAAAACTCAGGCCCGGAGATATATTTACTCATGCCTATGCTCATGTCAATGGGAGAACACCTATTGTTGCTGAAAATGGGAAAGTGAGAGATTATGTTTTTAAAGCCCAAAAAAGAGGAATTGTTTTTGATGTAGGACATGGAGGAGGAAGTTTTCTTTTTGAACAGGCCGTACCTGCAATCCAACAAGGGTTAAAACCCGACGTCATCAGTACCGACCTTCATACCGGAAGTATGAACGGAGGAATGAAAAACATCAATAACGTTATGTCCAAATTCCTCAACATGGGACTAAGTATTCAAGAAGTGATTGCTGCTACTACCTCACAGCCCGCCAAATACATACAAAGAAAAGAGCTAGGACATTTGAGTGTGGGAGGCTTGGCAGATATTACGCTACTCAATATGAGAAAAGGAGATTTTGGCTTTATCGATACCCGAGGAAAAAGAATGAAAGGGAATCAAAAACTCGAGTGTGAACTTACCCTTAGAGAAGGAAAAGTAGTTTACGACCTAAACGGCCTGGCCAGTAGTGACTGGAAATAAATATGAAAACACTCTCTAAATACCTCTTTGCGCTCTCGGGTATGATGTTTGTCATCGCTGCAGGACTCTATTTGTCAGGAAATGTTGGTATGACCGGGTCGCCGTTGATTCTTTTTTTTTTAACCTTGGCTTTAGGTATGAGAGGCTATGAGAACCTCAAGGGTTTCTCCTTTACCGTTTTAATTTTTGCCGCTGTTAGCCTTTCAATGTTCTATCCCCAAACTTTTGTTCAGTGGAGAGATTTTCAACTTAAAAAACTCATCGTTCCGCTTCTGCAAATCATCATGTTTGGGATGGGAACTGCCATGAGTTTTAATGACTTCTATGGTGTGATCAAAATGCCCAAAGGGGTTTTGGTGGGTCTGATCTGTCAATTCAGTATTATGCCTTTTTTGGGTTTCAGCTTGGCCACCCTATTCAACTTTCCTGCCGAGATTGCTGCAGGAGTAGTCCTTATCGGTTCTTCTCCAAGTGGACTCGCCTCAAATGTTATGGCCTATTTGGCCAAAGCCAATGTGGCCCTCTCCGTTACACTTACTGCAGTAGCTACTGTAGTGGCCCCCTTTATGACGCCTCTTTTGATGAAGTATTTTGCCGGTGCCTTTGTTCCTATTGATTTTGTAGCCATGATGCTCAGTATTGTGAAAATGGTGATTCTTCCCGTGGTATTGGGATTGGTTTTCAATCACTTTTTTCACGGCAAAGCCAAATGGCTGGACAAAGCCATGCCCGTAGTATCCATGACTGCTATTGCTTTGATCATTATGATCATCACTGCAGCCGGAAGAGATTCTCTTTTGTCTATTGGAATATTACTGATCTTGGCAGCCATCATCCACAATCTATTGGGTTATTTGTTGGGATACTGGGGCTGCAGATTGCTCAAAATGAAAGAACAAGACTGTCGTACCATTGCCCTAGAAGTGGGTATGCAAAACGGAGGGTTGGCCTCCGGAATCGCCCTCGAAATGGGCAAAGTCTCCACCGTAGGGCTCGCCCCTGCTGTCTTTGGTCCTTGGATGAACATTTCCGGTTCTTCTTTGGCGACTTGGTGGCGCGACAAAGACCCTGAAAAGAAAAAATAAATTTAAACATTAATCGAATGATCTTAAAAAAATTAACTGCTGTTCCTTTTCTTCTAATTTATGTTTTGATCCTCAGCAATGGCTATGCCCAAAATCTGAGTGTTGGTCAAATGAAATTTTTAACCCACCAGTGGGAAGGAGAACGTTTTGAGGATGGGAGGCCCAAAGTGGCTGCAGACATCTTGGAACGGATGAAAAAAGTAACCATAGAAGAGGCTTGGGGCGTTTTAAGAAATGAAGGTTTCCACAACCAATTTGAGGGAGGATGGCAACCCTTACACGATGACGTAACCGTTGTGGGCCGGGCTCTTACAGTTCAATACATGCCCAACCGACCCGATGTGGCCGATCAAATCAAACAAAAAGGTTTGGAAGCAGGAGAAATTGGAAATACCAACTCGTGGCCCATCGACCAATTAGTAGAACACGACGTATACGTCGCTGACGGTTTTGGGAAAATTGTGGATGGAACTTTAATTGGCGACAACCTCGGAAATTCCATTTATGCCAAATCCAAAACGGGTGTGGTATTCAATGCCTCGAGCAGAGACATGGAAGGACTCTCCGAAATCGAAGGCTTTAATGCTTTTGTCAGGGCATGGCACCCTTCATTTCTCACTGAGGTTATGCTTTTGAGTATCAATGATCCCATAAGAATAGGAGCGGCTACTGTCATGCCCGGCGATGTGGTTCTGGCCAAAAAAGAGGGTGTGATTTTTATTCCGGCCCATTTGGCTGAGAAAGTAGTGGTTACCTCTGAAGTGGTTCGGCTCAGAGACTTGTTCGGCATCAGCCGATTAAAAGAAGGAAAATACACCCCGGGACAAATCGACAACAAATGGTCTGAGGAAATCGAGAAAGATTTCTCCAAGTGGATAAGAGATCATATGGATGAACTTCCTGTTCCCAAAGACCAAATTAAAGAATTGATTAAAAAAAGAATGTGGTAATAGTTTAACAATAAAATTTAAAAAGATGAAACATAACGAAAAAAGAAGATCTGTATTAAAGAATATTGGAATGGGAATGGCTGCCTTGTTTGGTGTAGCAACTGTAAAAGCAGCCCCTGCCAAAAGCAAAAAAGAAGTAGTAGGTAAAATCGTTGAAGATCAGAAAATGCCCTTATTTTCCGGAGCTGTCAGACATGGAAACACCTTATACATAGCAGGAAAAGGAGCTCATTTTGATGGAGACATCAAGGCCCATACCGATCACGTTTTGAACGAAGTACAAAAAGAGTTAGAACGAAACGGTTCTTCCATGGAACAGGTTCTTAAAGTAAATGTTTACCTTGCAGACTTGGCAGACTACCACAAAATGAACGAGGTTTACAGAGGTCGTTTTGGTGAAAATCCACCGGTCAGAACCACAGTAGCCACCTACGGTGGTGTTCCCGGAAATTCATTAGTTGAAATCGATTGTATCGCTGCAGTAGATTAAATTAAATCAAAAAAAATAAAATTATGATCAACAGAAGAAAAGTACTTCAATCATTAGCTACCCTTCCCTTTGCGGGAAGTCTCCTAGGAACCCAATCGCTGTTGGCACAATCCAAAACCGCAGCAGTAGTTTCGAGTTTGAGAAGAGATTTTTTCAAAGAACTCGGTCTCAGAACATTCATCAACGCGGCTGGAACCTATACCTCAATGACAGGATCACTCATGCCCAAAGAAGTGATTGAAGCCGTCAGCTACGGGGCCACCGAATACGTCAATTTGGATGATTTACAAGATAAAGTAGGAGAACGTATCGCCGAATTATTAGAGTGTGAATATGCAACGGTTTCTTCGGGATGTTTTGGTGCCATGAGCATCGGAATGGCAGGTATCCTCACCGGAAAAGATCCAAAAAAAGTAAAACAACTTCCCAATACTGATGGGATGAAAAACGAGGTCATTATACAAGAATCTCACACCATTGGATATGCCCAAGCACTGACTAATGTCGGTGCCAAAGTGGTCAAGGTAAAAACCGCCAAACAATTAGAAAAGGCGATCACAGACAAAACCTGTATGCTTTGGTTTCTCAATGCTCATACCGACCAGGGCGAAATCAAGTGGGAAGAGTTTATTGCGCTAGGAAAAAAACATAATATCCCCACTTTTATTGACTGTGCCGCAGATGTACCTCCGGTAGAAAATCTATTTCGCTTCACTAAAATGGGATTTGACCTGGTTGCTTTCTCAGGGGGTAAAGGATTGAGAGGTCCACAAAGTGCCGGTTTACTTTTGGGTAAAAGAGAATATATCGAAGCAGCGCGAATGCACACTCCACCCCGGGGAGAAACCATTGGTCGAGGGATGAAAGTCAACAAGGAAGAAGTTTTAGGTATGTTGGCAGCTTTGGAATTGTATCTTGAAAAAGACCACGACAAAGAATGGGAAATGTGGGAATCACAGATCCAACTCATCAGTGACAGCGCCACCTCAATAGCGGGAGTGGAAACTGAAATTCACGTTCCGCCCTACGCCAACCATGTCCCCAGTTTACGCATTCGTTGGGATGAAAAGAAAGTGAAAATAAGTCCTAACGAAGTAAGGAAACAACTGGCGGAGGGCCACCCCTCGATTCAAACCGTAGGAGATTCCAAGAGCGTTGGGATAACCACCTGGATGATGGTACCCGGTCAAGAGCGTATCGTTGCCAAAAGAGTAAAAGAAATTTTATCATCAGCCATTTAAAAAAAGTCATGAAGAAAATTCTATATTTAATGGTTTTGAGTTTTGGGCTTTCCCTGGTTTCCTGTGGTTCACCCCAAGCACAAAACAAAACCGTAGAAGTCAAAGCCGATTTCAATCCGGAGGCTAAATTGGACAGTATGGGAATCGTACTCCCCCAACCCGCCTCCCCGGTTGCCAATTTTGTCAATACCGTTCAAGTAGGAAATTTGCTTTTCCTCTCCGGTAACGGTCCTCTAAAACCGGATGGAAACTTTATCGCCGGAAAAGTAGGTGCCGATTTGAGTATCGAAGAGGGATACGAGGCAGCCCGACTGACCGGTATCAATCAAATCGCCATACTAAAAAGCGCATTGGGAGATCTGAGCAGGGTCAAAAGAATCATCAGGGCCACAGGCATGGTCAATGCTGCTCCCGATTTTACACAGCACCCCAGTGTGGTTAATGGTTTTTCAGACCTTATGGTTGCTGTTTTCGGTGAAAGGGGAAAACACACCCGGGCTGCCGTAGGAATGGCATCTTTACCCTTTAATATTGCGGTAGAGATCGATGTGATTGTCGAAATTGAATAAAAAACAATCCTTATGAAAAAAGTGATTTTCCTTTTTTCAATGGTATGGACTCTTGGGCTACAAGGGCAAGATTCGCTTAACAGCCCTCTCAATGATACTTTGGACTACAAAATTGACTCCATTGTTCAAATAGGAATTCAGCAAAAGGCATATCCGGGGGCTCAAGTATTGATTTTTAAGCATGACAGCATAAGACTCAATAAAAGTTATGGATTTCACACCTATGATTCTATTGTTCGGGTAGAAAACCACCATCTGTATGACTTGGCCTCCGTAACCAAAATTTTGGCCAGCACCCTAGCCTTTATGAAATTGTACGAGCTGTACGACATAGATTTGGATCGTAAGGTTGCGGACTACATTCCACTGATCAAAAACACCAATAAAAAACACAGTACTTTTCGGGAAGTCCTCAGCCACCAAGCTGGATGGTTACCCTACATCGAACACCAAAATACCGTAAGGCGAAAAAATGGAAAACTGAAATCCAGAACCCTTTCTCCCTCACAAAATAAAAGGTACCCGGATCCCCTCTCAGACTCTTTGTTTATACACAGAAAATATCAGAGAAAAATAATGCGGAGAATCAAAAGAACTCCGGTCGAAAAAATTGGAGAGTACCGATACTCAGGCCTATTGTTTTTTCTTTTGCCGGATATGGTGGAACAGATGAGTGGGCAGCCCTTTGATGAATTTTTGGACAGTCATTTTTACGATCCCATGGGCATAGAGCGATTGACCTTTAACCCCAGTTATGATTATCCAAAAAAAGAAATCGTTCCCACCGAAATGGATTCTCTATTTAGAAAAACATTGGTACACGGTTGGGTTCACGACGAAGCCGCCGGTTTGATGGGAGGCATTTCCGGTAACGCAGGACTGTTCGCCAATGCATCTTCACTGGCCAAATTATTGATAATGTTTATTAATGGTGGACAGTTTGAAGGAAAGCAATATTTAAAACCAGAAACCTTAGAACTCTTTACATCACGAACTTATCCTAATTCTGACAATCGAAGAGGGCTTGGCTTTGACAAACCCACGTTGGATTCTATCCCCTCAGAACGATATCCATCAGAAAAATGCACTCCAGAAAGTTTTGGTCACAGTGGATTTACCGGGAATTTGGTATGGGTGGATCCCGTTAATCAATGTTTTATGATTTTTCTTTCCAATAGGGTTTATCCAACAAGAGAACAAAAGAACCTTTACCGTTTGAGTATAAGGGGTAGTATTTTGGATGTTGCTATTGAAGATAATTAACTTTTAGGCCCTCACCTGTCTATTCCCGGAGTGATCCATGCCCTGCTCTCTTTCCAACTCCACCATTTTTTTGGGTCGAAAATTGAGGATGAATGCCCGGCGGTGCCCGGAGGTAGAATTTCCACGACTGTAATGAAGCGTATGCCCATGGTGAATGGCACAAGAACCCGGTTTTAGGGGAACTGCCATACTCTCTCCCTCAGAGCCAATGCACTGAAGCGCTCCTTTGCCCAGGGGCTGATGGTGTTCCCTCAAGGGCAATTTATGAGATTTGGGCGTGTACCACATACAGCCATTGTCGAGAGTAGCCTCGTCAATGGCAAACCAAATACTCAATGCTCTTTTGTCGGGCATATCGATCCAATAAGCGGCATCCTGGTGCCATGGAGTGGGTTGGTTGGTATGCGGGGCCTTGTTGATCAGCATATCAAAATCTAATATCATATCTTCCCCCAACAGTTGCCGGGCAATCGCTAAACCTTTTTGATGCATGGAGAGCTGGAGTAAATACGGATAAATTCTTGAGGGAAGCATGATTTGAGTAATGTACTCCTTGTCATTGTCTTGTTTACCGGACAGATCTGATCTCAAATTAGAGGTGTCAAATTCGTTATTGATAAAAGCATCATAAGTTTGAACGTAAAATGTCATGTCTTGAACACTGAGAATATCTTCCAGTGCTAAATAACCCTCCTGTTCAAAAAAATTTAATTGATTGGGGGAGATCATGGTGTTAGTTTAGGTTGGTTTTATAGATTTTTGGCGTATCATTGTTTCGACTAAAAATCAAATATTCTTCTCCACGAGCAGAAATGATTTTCTGAATATCCCTGACTTCGCCGGATAACATCAAGCCTGTTTCTGAGGCGTCTTCGAATCTGAACTGCCCTTTTCCATTGCCCAACAGGCAAATGCCCCTGATGGCATCGTAGTGTCCGAATTTTACCCTGGAACTGGTAAAATTTCCACCCATCACAATATCGAGGTGTCCGTCTTGATTATAATCACCTGTAACCAATCCATAAATGGGAGACAACTGAGTCTCTTTGGGAAGTGCGGTTATTTTAAATTGACCATTCCCCAAATTCTCTATGATACTGGTCTCAAAATTTTTAGCATATAAAACCTTAGAGCCCTCCAATTCCTGGGGAGTAAAAATTTCATCAATGGTCAAATCGGCATATTCATTGTATCGTACAAATCTATTTTTAAGGATGGTCAATTGTTGTTGAATATCGTCCTTAGAGAATACCGGATAATTTTTTCCTTCATCATAACAAGATAAAATAGGGTCGACAGAACCATTTTTATCGTAGTCTTTAGCGAAGATCCCAATGGGATACTCCACAGAGGTTTTTAACTGTGAGTTCAACCCGAAATTACCGGCCACATAATCCATATCACCGTCTTGATCAAAATCAGCCTGGGCAAGAGTATTCCACCATCCATCAGAGTTTTTAAATCCTACCTCCTCTGAAATGTTTTTAAAATTGCCGTTTTGATTTTCGAATAATGTGATGGGCATCCACTCCCCCACCAGCATTAGATCAGGTTGGTTGTCCTTATTGAAGTCAGTCCAAAGCGCATCGGAAACCATTCCAATGTTTTTCAAGCCTTCAGCTATGTCATCTGTAACGTCTTCAAAAATTCCTTTTCCGTTATTTTCAAACAGGTAACTGTTTGGTGCATAGGGATATTGATTGGGTAAAATCCTCCCTCCGATGAACAGGTCTTGATCCCCATCATTGTCATAGTCTGCAGCTTTTACCACAGATCCACTGGAGGTAAAATGAGGAAGATTTTTTTTTGATTTGATGAAATTTCCTTTTCCACGGTTAATGTAAAGGCGGTCTTTAAGGGCAGGATCTGTTTTTTCAAACTCATTTCCTCCACTGACGACATACAAATCCAAATCTTTATCCCCGTCTGCATCAAAAAATAAGGCACCCATATCCTCTGAGACAGCATCGGGTTGCAAATCAATTTTATTAGATTTGACAAAGCCACCCGATCGGGTTTGGAGGAAAATTCCACCAACAGCTCCCTTGGCACCTCCGATAAAGGCGTCCTCTAATCCGTCTCCATTGACATCGCCTATGGCGAGTTTTGGCCCTAATGTGGAGAGCATGTGCGGTAGCATGATCTCTCTTTTAAAATCGTTATAATTGTTTTCCCTATGGGTAAAATCGAGTTCAATAGCTTCCTGAAATAGTTTGGTGTTTGTATCTTTTTCCAGGATCACATCATCTACTGCATCTTTTTGATATAAGGTAAGAGTTTGATTGGGTTCAAGGTCGGTAATTATCTGCTTTTTTTGATTGGGCCAAATGACTTCTAATTGGTCGACAGTAGTAGATTGGCCAATACCAAAAATCAGATTGAAATCTACGGAAGACTGATATCCTCTGGTATTCAAAAGCTCTTGCATTTGGGTCATTCCTCCGGCAGTTAGTTTTATTTTGGCCCCCACACCCAATTTATTTTTCCCTGCGCCGTGCAATGCTATTTTTAAGTAGTTGTTTTGGGTAAACTTTTCGGCATTATTTCTATAAATAAAGGCCTTTTCATCAATGTTATTAACGATCAGGTCCATATCTCCGTCATTATCTAGATCGGCATAAGCTGCTCCATTAGACAGTGTCTTTTGGTCGATACCCCAGTCTTTATTCATCTTAGAAAAGGTCAAATCACCATTGTTTTTATATGTGTAGTTTTCCTCCATCGTTGAAGGCATTTTTTCAATGAGTTCGGTAAGTTTAATTTTTTCTTTGGTCTTTCGCTCATTGATTTTTTCCTGAACCACATAATTCATAAAATCCATATTGGTATAATCTTTCCGGTAGCCATTGGTAATAAAAAGATCTTTGTAGCCGTCATTGTCCAGGTCGGCAAACAAAGAAGCCCAACTCCAATCGGTATTAGAGACACCTGAAAATTGACCGATCTCAGAAAAGTACTCTCCACCTCGATTGAGTTGTAACATGTTCCTCATGGTTTGGTGGTAAAAACCATTTTTATCCAAGTGACTTAATTTTTCGAAATTATCCGGACCGGAGGTCATTTTGATCCTATAATTCCCCTCGGGAAGCATGTCGAGCGTCATTATATCCGTCAGCCCGTCATTGTTAATATCAGCAATATCGGATCCCATTGAATAGAGGGAAACATGGCCAATATAATTTTCCAAATTTTCTGAGAAGGTACCATCTCCATTATTCAGATAGAGATAATCTTGTTCGTTGTAGTCATTGGAAATATAGAGGTCCAACCACCCATCATTATTTAGATCTGAAACAGCCACTCCCAAGCCAAATCCAAGTATATTGGATATCAATCCTACCTCGTCACTAACGTCGACAAATTTTCCATTGTCGTTTCTCATCAGTTTATCTGAGTAGGATTTGTTTTTTTGTTTTTTGTGATGTCTTGAAATTTTTCCTAATCCGGCGAATTCTTGAGTGGAGTGGTTGAGAACGTAGAGATCAAGATCCCCGTCATTGTCATAATCAAAAAAGGCCCCTTGTGTTGTATAGCCTGAATCGTCTACACCATATTCTTTCCCTTTTTCTGAAAAGGTTAAATCCCCATTATTGATAAAAAGTAAATTTTTTCTACTGTCAGGATTTTTTGCCGCAGAACGACAAACATAAATATCTACAAGGCCGTCCCCATTTACATCGGCCATGGTGGTTCCAGTATTCCACAGTCCTGATGCAAAGACTCCTGCTGGCTCTGCAATTTCCTTAAACTTAAAATCACCCTGATTGAGGTATAGCCTACTGCCAACCATATTTCCTGTAAAATAGATGTCAGAAAGGCCGTCATTGTTGATGTCTCCGATAGCAACTCCCCCACCATTGTATAAATACCCATAGTTGAGTACATTAAACTGCTCAGTTTCTTTTAATGGATTTTTAAAATTGATGCCTGTCACACGAGAGGGCATTAGGGTAAACATTTTATCTGCGGAAGGGGTACAAGATAGCAATCCTATAAAGAACAAAAACAAAATATTTTTGAGTAATAAGGTTTTATTCATGATGGCTATTTTTTTAAGACATAGATATATACAATTAAAAAAACAAAAGCCTGTAAAATTACAGGCTTTTATTCTATCAATACTAAGAATGAAATTTAGAAGTTTGATCCTCCAGTATCCCAATACAACCTAGTATTAATTTCGTCAGGTCCACCAAGTTTTGAGACAGCATCAGAATAACCGGATGCATTATTGGTTTTCTCACCAACTGGAAACACCATTCTCTTCATAAACTCATCACCAGGAACAACTCCAAAATCAGAGTTACTATCATTTTGATAATTATAAGGAAGTTTCGGGTATCCGGTTCTTCTGTGATCAACCCAAGCTTCAATAGAATTAGTATAAGCAGCAATCCACTTTTGTGTCATGATTTTTTCAAGTTTTTCCTCATTAGTGCCAGTTTCATCCCAAGCAACAGTTGCAGATATTCTCGAGACAAAATCATTAACATCACCAGTCTCAACAACGTCGTCATAATTAAGTGGAGTACCTGAATTATTTGCTAAATAGGCATCTACACCACCAGCTCCCCAGTAAGCGAAAGACTGTTTTACACCTTCCTCGTAGTGGGCATGTGCCGTCAAAGGAGTAGACCATCCTCTAAGACTAGCTTCAGCTAATGCAAAATGAACTTCTGCTGCATCAACGAGTTTTCTATCAGAAGCTGATTTAAAATCTTCACTAATATTAGAATATGGCAAGTGAAGTGCCTTAGAAGCTAGGTAAGCACCATTTCTAATGCCCTTGTAAGGGAAGGTGGGATGATCAGCTACTAATGATGCATCTGCAACTGGAGACCAGTATTTAGGAGCTCTAGGATCATCATAACCACCAAGAATTGACTCCATTGATGCACTCATACGTGTATCATTCCATGAAAAACCAATAGTTACCTCGTGAAATGGATCTCCATATAGAGATAGCATGAGATTCTCTGCATTAGTAGTTATTAATCCACCTGGATCATTGATTGCTTTTTCTCCTTCAGTCTTTGCAAGGGTAGGATTTACTTTAGAAATCCTCATAGCTAATCTAAGCCTAAGCGAATTAGCCATTTTAATCCAATGGGGTATACTACCACCATAACTTGCATCAAAATCTTTGAAACCTGAATATGATGTATCAGATGAAAATGTAGAAACAACTTTGTCTAACTCTGAAAACCAAGTCGTATATAGTTCAGCCTCAGTATCATACATTACATCTCCTTGAGTCCCATAATTTGAGTAAATAATAGGTCCATGGTAGGCACTAAGCCTTGAAGCGGCAAGGATCTGTATTAGTTTTGTCCATTGAACAAACATGTCATAACCACCTTCTTCAGCAATCTGAATAACTTGTCTTCCAGGAGCCATAATACTTCCATAGATACGGTTCCAATATTGGTGGATCCATCTAGGATAATAAGTCGTATTATTTATACCTCCGACAAAAGGAGTTGGTGTAGCATAATGTCTTACCCATGAGTCATTATTAAGATTATGCATAACCTGGTTTCCACTAATAGCTTTTAACATAGAAGGAAAATAAGCTCCAACATGATTAAAATTTTGTTTAAGGGATTCAGTAGTTATTTGGTTAGGATTGGTGTTTAATTCCGCGAAATCGTCAGTACACGAGTAAAGTGTAATCAATCCAATTAATAATATGTAAAAAATATTTTTTTTCATTTTTTTCTAAATTTAGAAAGTTAATCTTAAGTTCATACCGATTGTTCTGGTAGAAGGAGTTGTAAAGTTATCAATTCCTTGAGCATTTCTTCCTGTACTCATTGCTACTTCAGGATCAAATGGAGCCTCTGCACTGTAAAGAAGATTATTACCTATCAAAGACAAATTAGCCCCTTCAATTGGAATTCCAAGAGATGAAACATCAAAGTTGTAACCAATTGAAAGCTGGGTTAGTCTAATGTTAGTTCTACTGTATACATAGGGTTCTCCAATACCATTTCTATCACCGAGAGCTGTATACCATTTTACAGGGTCTACTGAACTAACAGCTGAACCATTTTCATCTACCGCATTTACAGATACACTCCCAGCATCTCTTGCTTCACCTGATCTTTTAGAAACTCCAAAACCATTTAACATAGTTTCTGTGTGAGAGTATACCTCACCTCCAAATTTACCATTTATGATAAATCCAGCAGTAAGTTTATCCCCTAAAGAAAAGTTATTCGACCATCCAATACTAAAATCTGGTTCAGCATTACCTGCGAGCTCATGATCAGTACTAAGTGGAGCTCCGTTTTTGTCAATTATAATTCTTCCTTGAGTATCTCTCTTGTGCTTTCTTACATACAAATCTCCAATTGACCCTCCGGGGACAAATCTAGACTGAACACCATCTCCTCCGCCATCTCCAAGACCTGTAAGATCTGGATGAATTGATACAACTTCATTTGTGTTTTTTGTAAAGTTAAGAACAGAAGTCCAGGAAAGATTACCCTTTTCAATAATATTGCCACTAAGACTTAATTCAATTCCTTTATTAACAATCTCTCCTGCATTTACAAAATAAGTAGTGTAACCTGATCCTGATGGTGCACTAAGACTTAAGAATTGATTTGTACTTTTGATATTGTAAACTGCTAAATCTAAGCCTATTTTATTGTTCATAAATCTTAGATCAATACCAAATTCAGTAGTTTCAATTAATTCAGGTTCTAAATCTGTAAATGGTTTTTGCGTATTTCTATTAACACCTCCTGCTGCAGTAACAGTATTTTGAGGATTAATTCTATTAAAAGGAACTTCATTACCTACAGATGCAAGCGAACCTCTAATTTTAGCAAAGCTTATAATTTGGGGGAGACTTATCATTTCTGAAACTATGGCAGACAACCCATAAGAAGGGTAAAAATATGAGTCATTCCCAGTTCCTACAAGGGTAGAAGCCCAGTCATTTCTTCCTGATACGTCTAAGAAAAGATAATCTTTAAATCCAATTACTGCATTTCCAAATACAGCCTGTTTTTCAACTTTACTTCCAAGAGCCGATCGAACTTGAACATTAGTTGGAAGGTTTTGGAAGTTAAATTCATTAGCGTAAAAAAGCTTTCCATCATTACCAGATGTTACGGACACTCCTTCACCATATACATGATGTTGAAGTGATGCTCCGGCAACAAGTGTCAAACTCAAATCATCTGTAAGGTTATCGTTAAAAGATAATATACCATCTGTATAAAACAGTTCGTCATTTAGCCTTCTGTAGTCCCATCTACCGTTATCACCAGTATTAGTTGGGTTAGAACTTGCTGCATGTTGTTGCTCATATGTTTTATTAGAATAGTCATAGGAAGCTCTAGCTTGGAATGAGAGCTTTTCAGAAAATTCATATTTAATGTTTAAGCTTGAGATTGCTCTTTTTATCCTGTCATCCTTAGGTTGTTTGTTCAAAACCCAGTTAGGATTTGATAAGAAGTGATAATTAGCATATATGTTTTGCTTGTACATGTTTGTTGCAGTATCAAATGTTTGATAGTTTGTGTTGAAATTATTCCAATTTCTTTCTCTAGGGAATGTATACAATGCCACAAGAGGATTTAAATAATACCCCGCACCTGGTCTGTTGTGAGTCTTTTCATCTGCTAAAATAATATTAGATGTTATTGTCATCTTATCGTCAAGAAGTTTAGTAGACTGCTTAAAGGATACATTATTTTTCTGATATTTAAAAGTTGGAATTACTCCATCTGAAGTCGAATTATAATATGAGAAATAAGCTTTTGTCTTATTGTTACCTCCACTTACAGAAATAGAATTTATATAGTTAGCTCCTGTTTGGAAAAAATCTTCAACATAACCACTGTCATAGTTACCTTTAGTAGTGGACCAACTATTTTTATCGCCATTTAAGGCACCATAATCATATTGAAGTTCAGGTGTTTTGATTACACTTTCAAATGTAACACCTGAATTAACACTAACTTTAGTAACTCCTTCCTCGCCTGATTTGGTAGTAATCATAACAACACCATTAGCACCTTGACTACCGTAAAGCACTGCAGCATTCGCACCTTTAAGAATAGTAATACTTTCTATGTCGTCTGGGTTAATTTGAGATAACCCATCTCCTGTATCATTCCCGCTCCAGACATCTGGCTGACTGTTTCTATTATTAACCATGGGAATACCATCAATTACTATTAAAGGTTGACTGTCGCCTCTAAGAGATTTACTACCTCGAAGAACAATTCTAGTGGATCCACCAGAACCAGAACTACTTTTTCTGATTTCAACACCTGCTGCTCTACCGGACAAACTATTAGCAAAGTTCATGTCTCTAGCTTGAGTAAGATTCTCAGATTTCACAGTCTGACTAGCATAAGTAAGGGTTTTTTCGTCTCTTTTTATACCTAGAGCAGAAACAACAATTTCATCTAGTGCATTTCCTGCAACCAATGAAATACTGTAAACAGCATTTGAACCGACAGTAATTTGCTGAGTTTCATAACCAACAAAACTAATTTCCAAGGTTTGGCCCTCAGCAGCGGAAATTGAATAATTTCCATCAAAATCAGTTGTAGATCCGTCATTAGTCTCTAGAACAACAATTGTTGCACCAGGAAGAGGTACACCTTCTTCATCTGTAATTGTACCATTTACAGAATTTTGTGCAAATAAAAAGCCACTTAATAATATACAAAGGCTTAAAATTGCATGTTTAATAGTTTTTTGTTTCATAATAAATTTGAATTGGTTTGTAAAAATTCAATAATTGCCCTATCTAGAAATAGAGAATTCAAATATAACTAATAACTTTTTAAATACTAATTTTTTGTTAATATTTTAAATCATTACAAATAAGGGGCTCAAATCAAGTTCGTAAAGAGAAATTTCTATATCAAAGGAGTGTTTTTTATTATTGTTGTAAATTGAAGTTTATTAGATTTAAAACAAAACATAACAAAAATGAATTTTCGAATTTCTCAACTCCTAAAGATATTCTCGATTTTTAGCATTTTTTTATTTTTACCATCTTCTTCATCTGCTCAAGAACAGAAAATAGTCGAAGAAAACGTAAAGTATCCAACCTATTACTTTGGTGACCCCAATCCATTACCGGCTTTTGTTTTTAATCCCAAAATATACCCCTACCACAAGTTTCAAGGTTATGAATTTGAAAAATCTGAAAATACATTTAAAAAAATTACACTGGAAAATCGATGGATTGAAGTTTCAATTTTTCCTGAGGTAGGCGGAAAGGTATGGGGAGCTATCGATAAAAGCAACGGCAATGAATTTATATACAAAAACGAAGTGGCCAAATTCAGGAATATTGCGATGCGTGGTCCTTGGACCTCTGGAGGCATAGAATTTAATTTTGGAGTAATCGGGCATCATCCAGGCACTGGTACCCCTGTAGACTATCGACTAGACGAGTTACGAGATGGGAGTGTAATGTGCACAGTTGGCGGAATTGATTTGCCCTCCAGAACCCAATGGCGAGTGAAAATCATCTTACCTAAAGACCAAAGTGCCTTTACCACCAAAGCGGTATGGTACAATCCCACAGATACCGAGCAAGCTTATTACAACTGGATGACCGCCGCTGCAGCCGCTCAACAAGATTTGGTATTCTACACCCCTGGAGATCAGTTCCTTACCCATGGGGGAATGACAAAATCCTGGCCCGTTGACCCACTAAACAGAGATTTGTCTCAATACAACCAAAATAATTTTGGTCCCAGTAAATCCTATCACGTTATTGGAGAATACAATGATTTTTTCGGAGGATATTATAAGGATAGCGACATCGGTTTTGGTCATTGGGGACGATACGACGAAATTCCCGGACAAAAACTATGGCTTTGGAATCTCTCGAGAGCTGGAGGAATTTGGGAAGACCTGCTCACTGATTCCGACGGGCAGTATATTGAATATCAGGCAGGGAGGCTTTATGTACAATATTTCCCCGGTGAAGAAAACCCTATCAGCCAAGCAACTTTCGATCCCCACCTCACCGACCAGTGGACCGAAGTATGGTTTCCCGTCAAAGAAATTGGCGGAATCAAAGAGGCATCTCCCTTTGGTGCCATGAATGTTATCGAAACTGACAATATTATAGAAGTAAAAATCAATGCTTTTAAAGCAGCTGAATCCAATATTACCCTTGAATCAGGTTATAAAATACAAAATCAAAAAATTAAAACCACTCCCAACAGTACCCATACCCTATTTTTTAAGAAGCCTGCCGGAAATTATTCCATTGACATTCCTGGATTGGAATTGCATTACAATAACGAGCCAGAACTAATCAAAAGGAGATTTGACAATCCCGAGGTGATTACTCAAAATACACTAGAAAAAACTTTTTTAAAGGCCAAAGATGCCCAGCGATATCGCGATTACACATTAGCAGAGAATTTACTCAAAGAAATTATCGAAGAAGACCCACTTCATGTTGAAGCTAGAAAAGAACTTTCCTTTCTCTACTATAGAAATGGTGATTATGATAAAGCCCTTTCAATTGCCGACGTAGGTTTACAAATAGACGCCTATCACAATGGACTTAACTATACTGCTGGAATTACTTACATGGCAAAAAAAGATTGGATCAATGCCAAAGAACATTTGGGTTGGGCGGGCCGATCAGTGACTTACCGATCCTCTGCCAATACTTTGATGGCGCAAATACATATCATTGAAAAAAAATACAGCGATGCTAAGCATTACAATGATATCGCTCTGAAGTTCAATACCGATAACATTAATGCCCTTTCGCAAAAAGCTCTGCTTTATAGAATTTTAGGTGACAAAGAAAATGCACTTCAGACAATTTCAGAAATCGAAGAAATTGACCCCATCAATCATTTTGCAGTTTATGAAAAATATTTGCTGAATGAAAATGACAAAATAACAGTTATCGATTCTCATCGATCGGAATTTCCAAACCAGACTTTTCTAGAATTAGCATTATTTTATCACAACAGAAACATTGGTAAAGAGGCTATTAAAGTCCTTGAAACGGGACCAAAACATCTACTTAATTCTCTTTGGCTAGCATATCTAAATCAAAATCAGATGGCCCCCAGTCCGTTGGATGATGAATCCATAGCTTTTGTTTTTCCTTTCAGGAAAGAAAGCTTGAATATGCTTGAATGGGTAGTTGCTCAGAATCCCTCTTGGAAAGCACAATATCTGATGGGTCTAAATTTAATTGGACGTTCTCAAACGCAAAAAGGTATTCAAATTTTTAAAGATTTGGGGCAAAATCCTAATAATCATCTATTTTATTACATTAGAGGTATGTTGTTTAAAAAACATCAGATATCAGGGTATAAAAAAGACTTAAAAAAGGCTTATAAACAATCTCCGAAAAACTGGCGCTATGCCTTTTCACTTGCTGAAGACCATTTTGAATCGGGAAATTCATTAGCTTCTATGAAAATCATACGGAAGACTTTTGAAAAAGATCAAGACAACTATTTTGCTGGTATGCTTTTGGCTCAAAACCTAAATAAACTTAAAAATTATGACCAGACTATAAATTTGTTGAAAGATCTTAAGATATTGCCTTATGAACATGCTACCGAAGGTAGAAGAATATATACTGACGCCTATATAGGAAGTGCTTTGCAATCCGTAATTAAAGGAGATTACTCCAAAGCGACTCTGAGGCTTAATAAAGCATTAGTATGGCCCGAGCATCTTGGAGTAGGGAAACCATTTGATCCTGAAGAACGATGGGAAAGGTTTCTATTAGCTTACATTGAACATAAAAACCAACAAACTGAAAAGGCACATAAATCGTTGGAGGAGATAGCAAAGATTTCAAAGGAACAAATATTTAAACCTTCTAACAATCATCTTTTGGGGATCTATGCTATCGCAGAAACCAAAGGGGAGGGAGATGCTCAAAAATTTGTAACAAAGCTATTGGGCTCAAAGCATGGATCAACAACTCAAACCAAAAATTTAGTTGAATTTTATTATGCCAACCAAAAACTTGAGTGGAGTAATAGTTTTGTTTTAAAATTATCTAAATTTTTACATCAGAAAAATTAATAAATTTTAGATTGAACTTTTTAATAAGTTAAAAGATTACATACTTGTCAAGATTTTTTATTCTAAAGAAATTTTATTAGAACATTTTTAAAATTAATTAAAACAAGCGCTATCAAAATTTTCTACTTGAATAAAAAAAGTTTCTATAGAATCTTCATTTTCGTGACTAACTGATAAAACATCTTCATTAACTGTCCAAGTAACCCTTTGGGGATTCTGATTTAAATTTTGTAAAACTAGATTAATACAATTATTCTCTTGAATTTCTCCAGTGAAGTATGAGGCTCTATAAATAAGCTTATTAGGTGAATTTTCGACAAGTTTAACATTATAGTTTTCACAATAATTTTCAAAAAAACTAAAGTTATCTCCCCAATTAAGTGAGAGATTTCTAGGTTTATCAGAAATGATTTCACAAACATTTATAAAAGTAGAACCCCCTGATATCATGTCATTAGTGAATTGAATGAATTCATGTTCAGTTTGATTTAAATCATAATTAAACTCAGCATACCATATTATATTTGAATAGTTGTCAAAAAAAGTTAATTTTTTTGAGTCCGGTACTTCTTTAGAACAACTAAAAAGAATTATGAGACAAAACAACGAAAAAATATTTTTCATAATTATTAATTATTTCAAATTCAGTTTTTCACTGATAAAGTTTCCCACACTACGACCCTGCTTTAGACCTTCTTCAATAGCCTTTCTATAGTGTATACCCCCATACATTCTACTAATAGCTGCCTCTTCTGCTGCATGATTAAATGATTGATAGCTCCGAATAGGAAGATCGTAAGGCAATTCGGTATCATCATCAAAAGCAATATTGTCTCCAAAGAGGTTAGTAAGTATCACAGAGGCTGCTCCTGATACGACAGAATGACCACTAGTGTATTCAGGAAAAGGCGGTGTCTGCAGTATCGGATACCAATCTTCATCCAAAACTTTGTTAATTAGTGTCTCTGGTCGGATTAGATTACTCCTATATTTTTCGTCCCAACAACTGATAAATGCGTCTGCTATGGCAATGGCTGTGTGTGAATATGCCGCGACTGTACTATTATAATCAGCTTTTCTATTGCGAGCTACAATTTTTATTATCCCCATCCAATGCGCACCAGGACTGATCTTTTTAAGAGCAAACATTACATGGCCCTTGTGTGTAGAAACATAGGGATTGCAGTCCCAGAATTTGGCGATCTCCTGCCGTTCGTCCTGTTGTTCACTTTTCTGGATCTCCTGAACTACCTGGTAAACCTCTAGCAACTCCTTATAAAATGGAGATTCAGGCTTCATGGAAAAAGGGGGTGGTGGCTCGGGTTGAAACTGGTGCGAGGAATTCAATAAAAAAGGTCTGATTTTACTCCAATGCGGTTCTATTCCGTCCATATAATCTGGAGGAGTAGGTTGCCACCGTGAGGGACTATCATAGTCTACGAAGAACTTGGGGAAAGTTCGGGTTTGTTTGTAATTGTCTTTGGCATACCAGGCTTTGATCTCACCTACCACTTGCATAGCGTAATCGTATGAAGCAAGATAAATCTCAGGGTTATGTTCTTTCCATTGCTGTGATAAGCCATCAATATAGGCTGACATCCTGTCCACTGAAAAAATTAGATTTTTTCCAACCTCTAAAAAAGCAATCAGGGCAGAGAGTTTGTGGTCTACTAAACTATCTTTGGCTGGACTTATGCCCTGAAAACCATTTAGAATCCTTGCATAACTTGAATAGGGATACTCCTTTTTTTGAGCAAGGATCTCATAGGCAGCAATATTGGAATAGGCATAAACCCTACTAGCCAACGGTGGAGAAAAGATATCGTGGACCATTACGGCTGTCAACTCGTCTTGTGCCAAGTGAAAATCTTCAGCACTGATTTTTATAGGTGTAAGCTGTTTTTGGCAATTAACAAAAAATAAAAAAACAAAAATGAATAAAAATGAGGCTTTCATGGGTGTTACTTCAAAAATTTTTAGAAAACTACCAGTCATTTAGAGTTTTTTTCAAAATTAGTTAATTTTAGATTTAAAGTCTAGATCTATTTTTTAAAAGCAAACCTGATAAACAAACTCCTATATTACTTTACATACCTACCATCAAATAATCACAAACCAAGAAACTAGACAGATAAATTTATTTTACAAATTTTCTCAATTATCGATTAAAAAAGCAAGGTTTCTTTTGAATCCTTCATATCGGATTCTTTTGATAGCACTGTTTTTAAAAATAGTCTCAAAGGTGGCCTCAGTGAGTTCTTCCCAGTCTTTTCGTTTAAAATCTAACATTTCGGGATTTGGATCAAACAGGGGTTCGTTATGTGATTTGGAAAATCTATTCCAAGGGCATACGTCTTGACAAACATCACATCCGAAGGCCCAGTCGTCCATTTTGTTTTGAAATTCGTTAGGGATCTGATCTTTGAGTTCAATAGTGAGGTAGGAAATGCACTTACTGGCGTCAATCTTGTACGGGGATAATGCCTCGGTAGGGCAGGCATCAATACAGGCGGTACAAGTTCCACAGTGATCAGTTACAGGAGTATCGTATTCCAATTCCAAATCAATGATCATTTCGGCAATAAAAAAGAAAGACCCAACTTTTTGGGTAATCAGATTGGTGTTTTTTCCCATCCATCCCAAACCACTTCGAGTGGCCCAGGCTTTGTCCATCACCGGAGCAGAATCCACAAATATCCTTCCATTAATCTCTCCTATTTCCTGTTGAAGTATTTGGAATAGTTGTTTGAGCTTGGTCTTTATCACAAAATGGTAATCGGTTCCGAAGGCGTATTTAGAGATTTTCGGGGCTCCCTTTACTTGTTGTTCGTCGCTATAATAGTTGAGCAAAAGGGAAACCACGCTTTTAGCTCCGGGAACTAAAAGTCTGGGATCGAGGCGTTTATCAAAATGGTTTTCCATATAGACCATTTGGCCGTGTTTTCCCTCTTTTAGCCATTGCTCTAGTCGTGGGGCTTCTTCCTCCAAAAAATCGGCTTTTGAAATACCGCAAGAGAGAAAACCCAGGTTTTTGGCTGCGGTTTTGATTAATTTCGAGTAATTAGCGTTCATCTCAAAATAAGCCACCTTGGTTGTCTTTAATCCTTCCCAGGTGTCGATAGGCCAATTCTGTAACCTCTCTACCTCTAGGGGTTCTAACCAAAAAACCCTCTTGGATCAAAAAGGGTTCATAAACCTCCTCTATGGTCTCTCCGTTCTCAGAAACTGCGGTGGCAAGTGTGGTAATGCCTACAGGACCTCCCTTAAATTTGTCAATCAGAGTGGTGAGGATTTTATTGTCCATCTCATCGAGACCATGAGCATCTACATTTAAAGAATTTAAAGCATATTGGGTTATTTCTATATCGATTTTTCCGTCCCCTTTGATTTGAGCAAAGTCCCTTACCCTTCTAAGGAGTCCGTTTGCGATCCTAGGTGTTCCACGACTTCTTCCTGCAATTTCGATGGCAGCCTCGGGACTGATGGCCACATTGAGTATATTGGCACTGCGTTCCAAGATGCCGGAAAGGAGTTCAGTATTGTAATATTCCAGTCGGCTTGTAATGCCAAAACGGGCACGCATAGGTGCAGTCAGCAATCCAGAACGAGTGGTGGCCCCAACCAAAGTAAAGGGATTGAGGTTGATCTGCACCGTTCGGGCATTGGGACCCGTTTCGATCATGATATCAATTTTGTAATCCTCCATAGCCGAATACAAATATTCCTCTACAATAGGACTAAGCCGATGAATCTCATCAATGAATAAAATGTCTCTTGGCTGAAGATTAGTCAAGAGTCCAGCCAAATCTCCAGGTTTGTCTAGTACAGGTCCGGAAGTCATTTTAATGCCAGCCTTCAATTCGCTCGCTAAAATGTATGCCAAGGTAGTTTTTCCCAAACCGGGTGGGCCGTGAAACAGAGTGTGATCCAGTGCTTCTTCTCTTTGATTGGCAGCGGCTACAAAAACCTTGAGGTTTTCCAATATACTTTCCTGACCGGCAAAATCATCGAAACTCTCTGGCCGCAAAGCTCTGTCTATATCTTTTTCTTCGGGTGTAAATTGGTCACCAGATGGGTCTAAAAACTCATTCATCTTTAACAAAGATAAATGATTTACGACTTAGATCTTAAATCCCTTAGAAATGTTCTCTAAACTAGTAAAATCAATGAGATTAAGGGGTTTTACATTTAGTAATATCAAGCATTTCAGTTCAAAGTCCTAGCATTCTAATGGTTGATTCGATGGTTCCTCCTCCACATAAAAGGCTATTTAGTTTCCCAAAAACAAAGCTAAGCCAAAGATTTATCGATTTTCCCATGTTATTTCAGGAGACCATTATTATCCTGGGCTAATGGATTATCAATAGAATGCTTTCCTTGGGTATTAACTATTTCCTTCTAGACAGCAATTCTATAAACAATAAATACTATTGGTGGAATCCAAGAATGTATTCAGTTAGATTATACTTCACAAAAAGGTACCCTGAGAGAGCTTTTTGTCTAAAAGAATCGAAAAATTAATGCTGTAATTCTTCCTCTCCCTCTTTTAACGGAATGTGTTGCGGAACAAAATCCTCCTCGTGTCCAGGCTTGGAATAATCATAAGCCCAACGGTGAACCTCCGGTATTTTTCCTTCCCAATTTCCGTGAATGTGTTTGATTGGCGCCGTCCATTCCAGTGTATTGGAACGCCAGGGGTTTTGTTCGGCAGGCTTTCCATAAAAGATACTGTGGATGAAGTTGTATAAAAAGACCAACTGCGCTGCACCTGCAATCAATGCAAAGACCGTAATCACTACGTTGATGTTAGCCAAATCATCGAAATAAGGAAAGGCAGTGTTTGTGTAATACCTTCTAGGGAGTCCGGCCATACCAATAAAGTGCATGGGGAAAAATACTCCATAAGCACAAACGGCAGTTACCCAAAAGTGGACATATCCCAAATTTTTATTCATCATTCGTTTAAACATTTTGGGGAACCAATGATAGGCTCCTGCAAAAAGACCATAGAGAGCAGAAATGCCCATTACCAAATGGAAGTGGGCTACTACAAAATAGGTGTCGTGAACGTTGATGTCCAAGGTGCTGTCACCTAAAATGATTCCCGTGAGACCTCCGGAGATAAAAGTGGAGACCAAACCAATGGAAAATAACATGGCAGGATTGAGCTGCAGGTTTCCTTTCCAAAGGGTGGTGATATAGTTAAACGCCTTCACCGCAGAGGGAATGGCTATCAATAGTGTTGTAAAAGTAAATACCGATCCAAGGAATGGATTCATTCCTGAAATAAACATATGGTGTCCCCATACAATGGTAGACAAAAAAGCAATGGCCAAAATAGAAGCGACCATGGCACGGTAACCAAAAATGGGTTTCCTGGAGTTGGTGGCAATGATCTCAGAGGTAATCCCTAAAGCAGGTAACAACACGATGTATACCTCCGGGTGACCCAAGAACCAGAAAAGGTGTTCATAGAGCACGGGCGAACCCCCTTGGTAATGCAATACCTCCCCTTGAATGAATATGTCTGAAAGAAAAAAGGAAGTCCCAAAACTCCTGTCCATAATTAACAACAAAGCTGCTGATAAAAGTACAGGGAAGGAAACAACTCCGATAATGGCAGTAATAAAGAAAGCCCAGATGGTCAATGGCAGACGACTCATGGTCATTCCTTTGGTTCTAAGATTCAATACAGTTACAATATAATTTAACGACCCTAGGAGTGAGGAGGCAATAAAAATCGCCATAGAAACCAACCATAAGGTCATTCCCAAACCGGAACCAGGTTGGGCTTGAGGCAAAGCACTCAATGGAGGGTAAATGGTCCAACCGGCAGCGGCTGGTCCCGCTTCCACAAAAAGGGAAATAACCATGATGACACTGGAAAGGAAAAACAACCAATAGGAAATCATATTAAGTAATCCTGAAGCCATATCTCGGGCACCGATTTGTAATGGAATCAAAAGGTTACTGAAAGTTCCACTCAGCCCTGCAGTGAGAACAAAAAATACCATAATGGTACCATGAATGGTAACTAAGGCCAAATATACATTAGGATCCATGACCCCGTCTGGAGCCCATTTCCCCAAAAGAGCTGACATAACGCCCATGGGCTGTTCTGGCCAAGCCAGTTGTAAACGGAACAATAAAGACATGGCAATCCCAATGATTCCCATAAATAATCCAGTGATTAAATATTGTTTTGAGATCATCTTGTGATCTTGACTGAAAACATACTTGGTAATGAACGTTTCTTTGTGATGATGTCCGTGATCCTCCTCTTCGTGTGCTTGCGCTGCTGCTGTTGACATGATCTTAAATTTATTTTAATTAGTTATTGAATGACTTCTGCAAACGTTTGCTGATCGATCATCCATTTTTCAAATTCCTCGGGTGTTTCTACTATAATTTTCATTTGCATATTGTAGTGAGAAGCCCCACAAATTTTATTACAAAGTAACAAATAATCGAAGACATAAGGCTCTAAAGCTTCCTCACCTTTTGCAAGAAGCGCCTGACTGTTTTCTCTTCTGATGGCATTGATTTTTTTTACCTTGGCCTTAATGTTGTCCGTTTGCCGCATTTCCTCTGTGGTTACAGTAGGGGTAAAAGCAAATTCTGTAATCATACCGGGAACACAATTCATCTGTGCTCTAAAGTGGGGCATATAGGCAGAGTGCAATACGTCCTGAGAACGCATTTTAAAAATGACTTCTCTGCCGGCGGGCAGGTGTAATTCCTGAACTACCACATCGTCGAATCCATTGGGATCGGTAGCGTCAATTCCAACAAGATTTTTTCCATCAAAATCTTGTAAAAATCTAACATTAGCATCTCCTAACACTCCGTCATCTCCAGAATAACGTGCTTTCCAATTGAACTGCTGAGCGTACAATTCAACAACCAGTGCATCATCGTTTTCCTCTACGGTCATGATGTCTGTCCAAGTGTACAATCCATAGAGGATCAATCCCGCCAAGGCAATCACAGGAATAATTGTCCATATGGCCTCCAAACGGTCGTTGTCGGCATAAAACAAAGCCTTTTTCCCCTTTTCACCTCTGTACTTATAAGCAAAGTAGTGCAAAAGTGCTTGGGTAATGGTCTGGGTAAAAAAGATTATGGCAAATGAAATCCACATCAGATTATCGTACTCTACACCGTGCTCTGAGGAGGCATAGGGTAAGAGTACATCTCCCCACTTCCAAAACGAAAACAAGGTGATAACATAGATGAATATTAAAAAGGCGAACATCAACTGTCCATTCCAACGATTGTCATCGTCGTCTGCTATCTGAGTGTTCGTTTTTTTGGGTTGAGATAATTCAAATATCTTAGTTATTTGCCAGAGGGCAATTGCAATCAATGTTAATACCGTAAGTGTCAATAAAATCGTCATTTATATTACCATTAATTATTAATAGTGAAAGCGTTCACTCTCTCCCATGTATGGATCACCTGCTGCATGAAGTGGTGCTTTCGAAATTTCTTTAAATACAACAAATATGAACAAACCAGTGAAAAAGAGAAATCCTCCAATCTCAGGAACACCAATAAACCATTGGTCTCCAACTGCCGAGGGCATAATCATATTGAATACATCAATGTAGTGTCCCAATAGAATGACAATTCCTGCCATTACAATAAAGTATTCGATTCGCTTGTAATCGCTGTTCATCAAAATTAACAGCGGAAAGATAAAGTTCATAACCAGCATACCAAAAAATGGAAGATTGTAGTCCTCAATTCGGGTGATAAAATAAGTTACTTCCTCAGGAATATTGGAATACCAAATGAGCATGAATTGTGAAAACCACAAATAAGTCCAAAAGATACTGACTCCAAACATGAATTTACCCAAATCGTGAATGTGACTGTCATTGACTTTTTCGAGATAACCTTTGGATTTGAGATAGATCGCTATCAAGGCAATGGTGGTAATTCCAGAGACAAACATACTGGCAAACACATACCATCCAAAGAGTGTACTGAACCAGTGGGGATCAATAGACATAACCCAATCCCATGACATCATGGATTCTGTAACAATAAAGAATACTAAAAATCCGGCAGAAATTCTAAAATTTTTCTTGTGATTGGAAACATCAGAAGCTTGGTCTTGAGCCAGTGAAAACCTCCTAGAGAAATATCTGTAAGTAGCCCAGCCTCCTATGTATGCCATGGCTCTAAATAAAAAACTAGGGACGTTTAGGAAACCTACTTTACCCTGAATTAGTTTATCGTGAGCAACTACCTCAGGATCCATCCATATAAATAAGTGATTAAAATGCATCCCAGAAAGAAAGAGAATTACAAAAACAATCAACGCTCCAGGTAATAGGTAAGCAGTAATCCCTTCCATTACTCTAAAAAGGGCAGGCGACCAGCCCGCCTGAGCTGCGCGGTTGATGGCATAAAATGCCAAAGTCCCCAGGGCGATCATCATAAAGAAGAATGCCGCTACATAGAGTGCAGCCCAAGGTTTATTTTGCAGTTGGTGGAGCAGGTGTTCACCGTGGTTATCTTCCCCATGTTTTTGTTTATTAGCAGTGGCAGCTTCGTGATTGTACTTATGAGCAGTTTCGGCATGAACATCATGAACAGCTTCTTCGCCGTGGCTATCACCGTGACCTTCGCCATGATGTGCATCTGCAACCATTGCAGTGGCTTCTTCAACGGTCTTGGGAACAGTTAAAAATCCATAAGTCAAACCTAAAAATCCGACAACCATCATAGAGATGGAGAAGTTTCTTAATTTATTTGTAAAAGTGTACATACCGTCTTCCAATAAATTATTTTATTAGGTTTTTTCTCAACTCCATGACGTGCTGGGCAATTTGCCATCTTTCTGTGGCATTGACTTGTCCTGCATGAGAACCCATCGCATTTTTCCCATACATCAGTACATGGTAAACACTACCGGGAGTAATATCTCGATCCGCATAATTGGGTACTCCTAGGTATTTTTCTCGGGTCATCAATATACCTTGTCCATCACCTTTTTTTCCATGACAAACAGCACAATAGATACCATATAATTCTTTCCCTTTTTTACCGTTTTCAGTGCTAACTCTAATTGGAGATTTTAAATCAGTCTTTGCTGCTTCGTATCCTTCATTACTATCGAGATAATCGTAAGGAATCCAACCTCTGTTGATAGAACCCTCAACAGGAATTTGAGCTTCGATACCATTAGCAAACGCATCTGAATCAGCATAGGTTTCATAACCTACTGGTTCGTACATATTAGGGAAATACTGATAATTTGGTTTAGACGGATTAAAACATGACTGTAAACTCAATAGCAATGCCATATTTAACACAAAAGAGGTTGTTCTATTCATCATCTCCCTTTTTTTCAATGGTTTTAATATCTACAGCACCTGTTTCTTTTAAAAGTTTATTGAGTTCTTTTTCATTGTTGTGCAACTCAATCTCTATCAAAAATTTATCATCAGTCGTCAGTGAGTTTGGGTTTTCAGCTTTCTTAAAGGGCCATAACTTACTTCTCAAATAGAAAGTGATTACCATCAAGTGGGCTGCAAAAAATACGGTCATTTCAAACATTATAGGGACAAATGCAGGCATGTTTTCTACATAAGAAAAACTAGGTTTCCCTCCTATGTTTTGAGGCCAGTCTTCAATCATGATGTAATTCATCATTAAGATAGAGACTAAAAAACCAATACATCCGTATATGAAAGCCATAATGGAAATACGGGTTTCGTCCAGTCCCATGGCTTTGTCCAAACCATGAACCGGAAAAGGAGTATAAACCTCTTCAATATGATGCTTTTTTTCACGGATCGATTTTACTGCAGTCAACAGTAGATCATCGTCATCGTATAAAGCGTGTATTACTTGGTTAGTGCTCATTCTCCGTCTCTTAATTTTTTATATTTCTCTCCCGAGGATTTCAAAATAGTTTTTACTTCTGCCTGTGCGATAACAGGAAAGGTTCTGGAATAGAGTAAAAACAGTACAAAGAAAAATCCGATAGTTCCTATAAATATTCCTATGTCTACAAATGTAGGTGAGAACATTGTCCAAGAGGAGGGGAGGTAATCCCTGTGCAATGAAGTCACAATGATCACAAATCTTTCAAACCACATTCCTATATTCACAACAATGGAAATGATAAAGGAAAAGACAATACTGGTTCTTAATTTTTTAAACCACATGAACTGTGGTGAGAAAACATTACAAGTCATCATCGACCAATAGGCCCACCAATAGGGTCCAGTCGCTCTGTTGAGGAAGGCATATTGTTCGTATTCTACACCGGAGTACCAGGCTATAAATAATTCGGTAATATAGGCAACTCCCACAATGGAACCGGTAATCATAATTACTATGTTCATTAATTCAATGTGTTGTACAGTGATGTAGTCTTCCAAATTGGAAACCTTTCTCATAATGATCAAAAGAGTATTTACCATGGCAAATCCAGAAAAGACTGCACCCGCCACGAAATAGGGAGGAAATATAGTGGTGTGCCAACCCGGGATTACAGAGGTGGCAAAATCAAAAGATACAATGGTATGGACAGAAAGTACTAGCGGAGTAGCTAATCCAGCTAAAACCAATGACACCTCCTCAAAACGCTGCCAGTCTTTAGCCCTCCCCGACCATCCGAAGCTCAACAAGCTATAAATTTTCTTTTGGAAAGGTTTAATCGCACGGTCACGAATCATCGCAAAATCAGGAAGTAAACCTGTCCACCAAAAGACAAGAGATACCGATAAATAAGTGGATATAGCGAATACATCCCACAATAGTGGGGAGTTAAAATTGACCCAAAGTGATCCAAAGGTGTTTGGAATGGGTAACACCCAATATGCCAACCAAGGTCTTCCCATGTGAATGATTGGGAATAACCCAGCCTGTATTACAGAGAAAATTGTCATGGCTTCCGCAGATCGATTGATGGCCATTCTCCATTTTTGTCTAAACAACAGAAGCACGGCAGATATCAAAGTACCGGCGTGACCAATACCTACCCACCAAACAAAATTTGTGATGTCCCATGCCCAGCCTACAGTTTTGTTTAGACCCCAGGTTCCGATACCTGTTCCTATGGTATAAGCAATGCAACCCAGTCCCCACAAAAAGGCTGTTAGTGCAATTCCAAACACAATCCACCATTGGCGATTGGCTTTTCCTTCAACCGCAGCAGCGACATCAATAGTAACATCGTGATATGTTTTATCACCTGTTACTAAGGGTTTTCGTATTGATGCTTCGTAATGAGATGCCATTCGGTTAATTTTCTATTTCAATGTTTCATCTGTATTTCTTACTTTGGTTTGATACATTACATTTGGTTTTGTACCAACACTTTCAAGTAAGTGATACATTCTTTTGTCTTTTTTAAGGTCTGATACTCTACTTGACTTGTCATTAATATCTCCAAAAACCATTGCCCCCGAGGAACACGCATCAGAACAAGCACATTTAAAATCTCCGTCCTTAATCTGTCTTCCCTCTAGCTTAGCATCTAAGATGGTTTTTTGTGTCATTTGGATACACATAGAACATTTCTCCATTACTCCTCTTGAGCGAACAACAACATCCGGATTCAGTACCATGCGTCCCAAATCGTTGTTCATATGGTAATCGAATTCATCATTTTTATTGTATAGAAACCAGTTGAATCTCCTTACTTTGTATGGACAGTTGTTGGCGCAATAACGGGTTCCAACACAACGGTTATAAGCCATGTGATTTTGGCCTTGTCTCCCATGAGATGAAGCGGCTACTGGACAAACCGTCTCACAAGGAGCATGGTTACAGTGCTGACACATTACCGGTTGGAATGCAACTTGTGGATTTTCCGACGCTTTTTCCATCTCACCAAAAGTGGTCAATGAGTCTCCCAGTCCAGAAATATTTTCTTTGGTCATACCGTCGCCTCCAAAAGTTTCCTCTGATGAATAATAACGGTCAATTCTGAGCCAATGCATATCTCGGGATTTTCTAATTTCTTGTTTTCCAACAACAGGAACGTTGTTTTCTGCGTGACATGCGATGACACATGCCCCACAACCTGTACAAGAATTTAAATCAATAGATAAGTTAAAGTGGTGACCAACAGAGCGGTCAAAAGCCTGCCACATATCTACCTCTGGAGAAGTAACTTCATACTCCATATGATTTTTAGAAACCTTAGGAATAGGGTTCCAATAATCTTTATCCTTGGTGTTAAAAACTTCCAAGGTAGTTTCTTTGATAATATCTCCCCTTCCCATAAGGGTATTGTGCAATTGCACACAGGCGAATTCGTGATAGCCCTCAGCAGGTTTAATGGTAACCTCTTGAACCGAATTAAAATTATTATAAAATGGGTAAGCATTTACACCGACTTGCATTTCTTCTTGCAGACCTCTTTTTTCACCGTACCCAAATGCCATACCAACTGTTCCTTTGGCTTGGCCTGGCTGAATCAAAACAGGAGCGACTATCGTTTTATTTTCAACAGAAATAGAAGCATAGCTACCATTAAGAGCGCCATCAGAAACGTTTACATTTTTTAGTCCAAGACTTTCGGCATCGCTTGCGGCTACAGTAAGGTAGTTGTCCCAAGACACTCTAGAAATAGGATCAGGAAATTCCTGTAGCCAAGGGTTATTAGCCTGCTGACCATCGCCCATTCCTGTTTTTGGATACAAGACTAGTGACATGGCTGGAGCAGACACTTTCGATAGGTGTTTTATTTGGCTACTAACATCAAAAGAAACCTCGTCATACTCCATCGCTTGGTTACTAGAAAGGAAACCATCGTGTAAAGTCTTATTCCAAGAATTTCCATTTAGCAGATTGTCAGACCAATTGGACTTAATCTCTTGGTAAAAAGAATTGTTGCTTCCAATAAGGCTTAAAATAATATCTTGAAATTGCTTAGTATCAAAGAGAGGACGAATGGTAGGTTGTGCCAGGGCATAATGTCCTTTTTTGAATTGATAATCTCCCCAACTCTCAAGGTAATGAGGTGTAGCAGCCACAAATTGCGCGGCAGCAGCAGTTTCATCTTCTTTTAAGGCAAAAGCTACAGATAATTCTAATTTTGAAAGAGCCGAGGTAAAAGCATTTGCATTGGGTAGAGTAAAGCTAGGATTAACTCCAGCGGTGATCAAGCCTTTCACTTTACCTTTTTGCATATCTTCAATCAGCTCGTCGACGGCTTCGTTACTTCCTTGGCGGATCAATCTGGGCTGAGCTGTATCGATCACCTCTGATCCGAGATAAGCATTGATCGCCAAAACTACTTCTTGAACCGCTACATCTTCAATTCCAGAAACCAACACTGCTTTAGATTTAGATTTTTTGAGTCGCGCCACAACTTTGTCAATAGTTTTTTTGTAATCAGAACTTAAGTCAGTTGATAAGGAGATTCCTTTGAGCCGTGCATAAATTTGGGCAATAACTTTTTTCTGGTTAGATGGATTTGTTGGAATTCTGTTATCAGCATTTGCTCCTGACAAGGTCATATTAGACTCAAACTGAATGTGATATGACATTTTAGATTTACCATTAAGTTTTTTTGGAACTCTACTTTTTGCATATCCACAATCATAACCACCGCCTTGCCAATCGCCTAAAAAGTCTGCTCCAATAGAAACAATTGTCTCTGCTTTGGAGAAATCATAGTCTGCCAAAGCGCGGAATCCATAAATATTTTCGAAAGCATCTAGTGCTTTGCTTGAAGAAAGAGTGTCATATACGACATGGCTGACATTTGGGTATTGAACAATGAATTTTTCTATGACGGACTGGGTTGTTGGACTAGAAAAAGTCTGAGTAAGCAATACAATGGGTTTTTCTGAAGCGGCCATTGCCTTGAGTTTAGCTCCTACTTGGCTGAAAAAATCAGACCATACAATATCCTCTCCATCAGCTTTAGGTCCCTGTAATCTTTTGATGTCATACATAGATAAAATCGATGCGTGTACTCTTGCATTAGCATCACCTAGAACAGGTGCCTCATTATTATTTTCTACCTTAATAGGTCGGCCCTCTCGGGTTTTTATTAAAATACTTCTAAAGTCAAATCCATCAGCAATTGCTGTTGCATAATAATTAGCAATTCCAGGGATTATTTGTTCTGGCTGTACTACATAAGGCACAGATTTTATGACCGGGCCTTCGCAAGCTGCTAGGCTAGCGGCGGCGGTACTAAATCCCACATATTTGAGAAAATCCCTACGATTGGTATTGGATTCACCCATTGTTTTCTCGTCTCCCAAAAATTCGTCTACTGGAATTTTATCGACGAATTCATTTTGTTCAAGCTTTTGAACCAAATCATTCTTTTTGTCGAGTTGTGCTACGCTTTTCCAATAAACTTTATTTGTTGACATAATATATTATAAACAAATTTAATAGTGACATTTTCCACATTCCAAACCTCCCATTTGTGCAACAGTGAGCTTCTCAACACCATATTTCTTGGAAAGCTCCTCATGGATTTTGGTATAATATCCATTATCCTTAACCTTGACGTTGGTTTCTCTGTGACAATTAATACACCATCCCATGGTCAAGGAGGAGTGCTGATACATGACCTCCATTTCCTCAACAGGCCCATGACAAGTTTGACATTCAACTCCACCCACTTGGACGTGTTGTGCGTGATTGAAATATACAAAGTCAGGTAAATTATGAATCCTTACCCATTTCACAGGTTTGGTATCGCCCGTGTAGGCCTGATTGTCTTCATCCCAACCCACAGCATCGTATAGTTTTTTAATCTCTTTGGTATAAAAGTCTTTGGTGTAACCATTATCTAAATCCTCTTCTCCATTGTACTCTGCGATATTCTTGTGACAATTCATACAAACATTCAAAGAAGGTATGCCCGAGTGTTTGGAAACTCTGGCAGAGGAATGACAATATTTACATTCAATTTGATTAGCCCCTGAATGTATCTTGTGAGAGTAATGGATGGGTTGAACAGGCATATAACCTTGATCAATTCCTATTTGCATGAGATAACCATAAACAAAATAGGCACTGCTTAAGAGAAATCCTATAACCATGAGGAAAATCAGAAACTGGTTTTTGGCTACTACCTGCCATAATGGAGGACGTTTTTCTTTAACAGGAGGTGTTACATCAACACCACTCGCAACGGCAATTCTCTTTAGTGTCTTTTGCACTAAAAACAACATAACCACCAGCATTATAAAAACCAGCGCAAGGGCGGCTAATATGAGATCATTACTAGTGCTCGAAACAGAGGAAACCGGTATCGCCTGTGCACTTGAAGCTGAGGCCACAGGAGCAGGAGGGATATAATCAGTGTAAGCAAGAATGTTGTCAATATCTGTGTTAGACAGCAATGGAAAGGCATTCATCGCAACTTTATTGTATTCCTCCCAAACGGCTACTGCTTGAGGGTCGCCATCTTTGATCATGGCAGAACTATTTTTTATCCAACTATATAACCATTCTCGGTCGTATTTTGCAGATACTCCCTTGAGGGCAGGTCCAACTGCTTTTTTATTTAATTTATGGCAAGCAGCACAATTTGAGTTAAAGAGTTTTTTTCCAGCTTGAACATCAGCTTCTTGAGCCTGTAGAGGTATCGCAAAAAATGATGCGGAAAGAATTGCTAGAAAAAGACAAATCTTTCTGATTTGAGCAAATCCAATTAGAAATCTAATCTGTGTGTACGATAGGGACAACAATTTATCTATTCTAAAATCAGTAACAAATTTAAGCCATAGACTTGTTAACTTAAAACCTCCGATTTAACATTTTTGTAATTTATACCAATTCTAAATAGTTGTTTAATTTAATCTCTGGTTTTTAGGACTGTTTTTGGTTTTTTTTGTTCTTTTGTGCTATGACAAAACCAGTGACTTTCCAGATATTTAGTACTATTTTCTTGCTGTTAACCTTACCTAAACTCAGTGCACAATTGGCTACAGTAAAAATTGAACAAGATTCAACCATTACAAAAATGATGGCAACCAAAATTGAGATCGATACCGAGAATTATTCCTCAAAGTTTTATACCATACAGTTATTTTATGGAGACAACAAGCGTGCACAAGAACTGTTCGAAAATTTCAAGCAAAGTTTTCCGGATTGGGAAGCAGAGCTGAGTTTTGAAACCCCCAATTACAAAGTTCAGGTAGGCCGATTTAAAAACTATTACTTTGGACTGAATAAATTAAAAGAGATAAAACGGGTTTACCCAGCTGCCTTTCTACTAGAGATCAAAGATTAAAGCTTCTTTTTGACGGCTACCTCTTGGAAGCATTCCAACATATCTAATTCTTTGATATCATTGAAATTTTTGATTTGTATACCACAATCATAGCCTTTTGCCACTTCCTTAACATCGTCCTTGAATCGCTTGAGTGAAGCAAGGTTTCCGGAGAAAACAACCACCCCTTCACGGATCAAACGAATGCCAGAATTGCGGTAGATTTTTCCACTGGTCACCATACAGCCTGCAATAGTTCCAACCTTGGAGATTTTGTATGTTTCTCTGATTTCGGCAGTACCCGTAATTTCTTCTTTCATCTCGGGAGATAACATTCCTTCCATTGCATCTTTTACGTCGTTGATTGCATCGTAGATGATAGAATAGGATCGGATATCGATTTCTTCCTTGTCTGCTATGGCTCTTGCATTACCCATTGGCCTTACATTAAAACCTATCACGATGGCATCGGAGGCTGAGGCAAGCAAAACATCGGACTCAGTTATTGCTCCTACGCCTTTGTGAATAATGTTCACTTGTATTTCGTCAGTAGACAGCTTTTGCAAAGAATCTGTAAGAGCTTCTACAGAACCGTCAACGTCTCCTTTGAGGATCATGTTCAACTCTTTGAATTCTCCCAGTGCAATCCTTCTTCCAATTTCATCCAGAGTAATGTGTCGCTGTGTCCTTACATTTTGCTCTCTTAAGAGCTGAGTTCTTTTGGCAGCAATTTGCTTGGCTTCCTTTTCGTCCTCTAGGACGTGGAAATTGTCCCCTGCCTGAGGAGCTCCATCCAATCCTAAAATCGAAACCGGAGTTGAAGGGGGAGCCAATTCCAAATGATTTCCACGTTCATCGAACATGGCTTTGATCTTCCCGCTATGCTTACCAGCCAAAATATAATCTCCAATTTTCAGGGTTCCTATTTGAACCAAGATGGTGGAAACGTAACCTCGTCCCTTATCCAAAAAAGCCTCTACTACTGTACCTTTGGACTTTCTGTTGGGATTGGCTTTAAGCTCCAGAATTTCTGCTTCGAGCAATACCTTTTCGAGTAGTTCATTGATCCCTGTACCTTTCAGAGCTGAAATGTCTTGAGATTGAATTTTACCACCCCACTCTTCTACCATCAAATTCATCCCTGCCAAGGCTTCTTTGATTTTATCGGGATTGGCATTGGGCTTATCCACTTTGTTGATGGCAAAAATCAAAGGAACCCCAGCAGCTTGAGCGTGGCTGATGGCTTCTTTGGTTTGTGGCATGATATCATCATCTGCGGCAATCACAATAATCGCAATATCTGTAACCTGAGCTCCTCTGGCACGCATGGCCGTAAATGCCTCGTGTCCAGGAGTATCCAAGAATGTTATTTTTTGATTTTCCTTGAGCATTACAGAATAAGCCCCAATATGTTGGGTTATACCACCCGACTCCCCGGCAATCACATTTTCCTCACGGATGTAATCCAATAATGAGGTTTTACCGTGGTCAACATGACCCATTACGGTGACGATGGGCGCACGAGACTTCAGATCGCTTTCTTGGTCTTCCTCTTCTTCTATGCTCTCTTCCAACTCAGTTTTGACAAATTCCACCTTATAGCCAAACTCGTCGGCAACAATACTTAAGGTTTCCGCATCCAGTCGTTGGTTCATGGTCACCATGATACCCAATGTCATACAAGCAGAGATTATTTCTGTGGAGCTAATTTCCATCAAAGTAGCGATTTCCCCTACAGTAATGAATTCTGTGACCTTCAAAGTTTTACTGCTGGCCTCTTGTTCGGCCTGTTCAGTCTCGGTCTTTTGACGGTGTTGATCTCTTTTGTCTCTTCTGTACTTGGCCCCCTTAGATTTATTGGACTTCCCTTGAAGTTTCTCTAAGGTTTCACGAATTTGTTTTTGTACTTCTTCGTCCGAGGGCTCTGCCTTTTCAGGCTGGGAGTTGGATCGGTTTCTTTGGGAGGATTGTCTGTTTTGATTGTTTGCGTTCCTCGAAGAAGGTTTGGGTGAAGACTCTTTACTAATTCTTTTTCTTTTGCGTTTTCTTGCCTCTTCTACTCCTTTTTCTTTCTTTTTGAACTCATCCAGATCGATGGTCTGACCAGTTTTCTTTGGACCAGTAAGAGTTTTGTATTGTGTTTTTATGGCGTTGGAAACACCGGCATCTGTTGGCGGTAAAGTTTCCTTTATATCCGATTCGGCTTTGGGATCGTTTTCGGATTTTACCACTGTTTCTTTATTCTCTTCGGCCGACGGAGCAGCTTCCTCAACTTTTGGCTTCTCGACCTCTTTCACAGGGACGGGTGCAGGCTTTGGCTTGGGCAGATCAAGATCTATTTTCCCTAGGCTGACAGGCTTGTTGATCGCGGCCTTGGCCTTAATTATTTCCTGTAGTTTCTTCTGTTGTTCTAACCGCTCTTGTTCCTTCTTTTCTTGGAGAATTCTCAAGGACTCCTTTTCCTTCTTTTTCTCCTCACTGATCTCGTGAGAAGCATCTTTTTTGGATTTATCTGTCTCAAACTCATCCAAAAGTATTTTATAAACGTCTTTGGAAATCTTGGAAGTCGGACGGCCTTCAATTTCAATATTTTGCTGTTCCAAAAACTCCACAGCACGATCAAGAGAAATATTTAATTCTCTGAGCGCAACATTTAATCTAATGGTTGAAATCTCTGCCATAAATCTAATTCCTTGTTAAAAGTAGGAAAAATCCCTACGTTTATTCTTCAAATTCTGCTTTTAAAATTCTAATGACCTCAGCAACTGTCTCTTCTTCAAGGTCGGTTCGCTTGATCAGATCCGCTGTATCGAGTTCCAAAATACTTTTGGCGGTGTCAAGTCCTACTTTCTTGAATTCTTCGATGACCCAAGCGTCAATTTCATCTGTAAATTCAGTCAATTCAACATCTTCTTCTACTCCCTCTCGGTAAACATCAATTTCATATCCCGTAAGCTTTCCTGCCAAACGAATGTTGTGACCTCCTCTTCCAATGGCCTTTGATACCTCTTCGGGATTAAGGAAAACCTGAACTCTTTTGGTGTCCTCGTCAATCTTCAAAGAATTAATTTTGGCGGGACTCAAGGATCTAGTAATGAACAATTGCAAGTTGTTGGTGTAATTGATCACATCAATATTTTCATTTCCAAGCTCTCTCACAATACCGTGAATCCGAGACCCTTTCATTCCAACGCATGCCCCAACTGGATCAATGCGGTCATCATAGGAATCCACAGCCACTTTGGCTTTTTCTCCGGGAATTCTGACGGCTTTCTTAATGGTGATAAGACCATCAAAAACCTCCGGGATTTCTTGTTCAAATAATTTCTCCAAAAATACAGGTGAAGTACGTGAAAGGATAATTCTGGGCTTGTTACCTCTCAATTCCACCACATCAATGACACCCCTTACATTGTCCCCTTTGCGGAAAAAATCATTGGGTATTTGACGGTCTTTGGGAAGAATAATTTCGTTCCCGTCGTCGTCCAACAAAATCACCTCACGATTTCTGATGTGGTGCACCTCAGCAGTGAAAAGTTCCCCAGTCCGGTCTTTAAATTGATTAAAAGTATTCGTACTGTCGTGTTCAAATATTTTAGAAATGAGGTTTTGTCTCAATGTTTGAATGGATCTTCGCCCCAAATCAAAGAGTTTTACTTCTTCGGAAACATCCTCTCCAACTTCAAAATCAGGCTCGATTTTTTGAGCCTCTGCCAATTCAATTTCTTGATTGGGGTCCTCAACTTCGCCGTCCTTGACAACGATTCTGTTTCTCCATATTTCCAAATCGCCCTTGTCTGGATTAATAATGATGTCGAAATTTTCATCTGAGCCAAATTTCCTTTTGAGGGTATTTCTAAAAACCTCCTCTAAAATCACCATCAGGGTAACCCTATCTATTAACTTTTCGTCTTTGAATTCTGAAAAAGATTCTATTAATGCTAAATTTTCCATTTCTGAATATTAAAATTTGATCATCACCTTGGTTTGACTGATTTCGTCAAACTTTAAGATTTTATTTTTAGTTACTGTTACTTTTCCTTTTCCAATGGGCTTGGGTTCCCTTTGCTTCCATTGCAATTCGATGGCATCCTCTTTTACATGGGTCAACTCTCCCTGAAATTTCAATCCCTCTGTAGACACAACTTCCAGTTTTCTCCCCAAATTTTTTTGGTATTGTCTTGGAAACTTCAAAGGACTTCCCACTCCCGCAGAGGCCACTTCCAGACTAAAATCCTCCTCGTCTCTATCCAAAGCTCCTTCGATGGCTCTGCTGATGTTGATGCAATCTTTAACATTGACTTCTTTGTCACCGTCCAAAATAACCTTGATCGACTTGTCGGCAGAGATTTTGAAATCCACCAAAAAAACACTGGGGTGTTCCTCCAATGCCATCGTCAACAAATCTTCAATTTTTTGATTAAAATTCATTTCAAAAAAAAGAGGGACTCAATGGTCGCCTCTGACTGTTATTCATAATGCTCTGCAAATATAACATTTTTAATGATTCCTCTATTTTAAATTTTAATTGGTTATTTTTGAAAGGAACTGATAAAATGCGCGACTTGAAAATAAAGATTATTCTCCCCTCCCTAGGGATTTTAACACTGATTGCCTTTTTACTACTAAAATCGCCTTCCATGCCTTCTTACACTCCCGATAGAGATTATTTGGATATGGAAATTCCCATACTGGAGGCCTTTATCACCGCCCAAGACAGCAGTGTCATCGAACTACCCGAAGGTCACTATCTTTTTTCTCAATCACTAATTTTGGACGGTAAGAAAAATATTACCCTCAGAGGAAAGGGCATCGAAAAAACAGTATTCTCTTTCAAAGGACAAAAACAAGGGGCAGAGGGAATCCGCATTTCCAACTGTAAGAATCTGACCATTGAAAATATGTCCATCGAAGACGCCGCTGGGGACAATCTGAAAATCACGGATTCAGAAAATGTAATCATGCGCAACATCCGTTCGGCATGGACGGGAGAAGTATCCACCCAAAATGGAGCCTATGCCTTGTATCCCGTTTTGTGTAAAAATCTACTGATCGAAGGCTGTGAAGCTATAGGTGCCTCAGACGCTGGTATCTATGTGGGACAATCTCAAAATGTAGTGGTCAAAAACAACAAAGCTTATTATAATGTAGCAGGTATCGAAAGCGAAAACAGCAGTCAAGTTGAAATCTACGACAATGAGGTTTATGAAAACACCGGAGGCCTGCTGATATTCAATCTCCCCCACTTAACCGTCTATGGTGAGGATGTCAAGGCCTATAACAACCACATTCACGACAACAATCTAAAAAACTTTGGCGTAAAAGGTTCCATCGTAAGCACTGTCCCCAGAGGATCGGGCGTTATCATTATGGCCACCAAAAAGGTTGCCCTTTATGACAACATCATCGAAAATCACAAAACCATCAACAGCTCTATTGTTAGCTATGAAATTTATGTCCCCCCTAAAAACAAAAAGAAGAAAAAGAAGAAAAAGGCACTCCCCAATGGAATCAGACAGGTAGAAAACGACTATGAGAATGACACCCAATACAGTGCTTATCCTGGCAGAGTATTTGTTTACAACAACCAGTTCAACAACAAATATTGGTTCCCTGCCTTGGATAACGATTTTGGAAAATTGTGGGTCTTTAAAAATGGAATGAAAATCCCCGATATCGCCTATGACGGTATTTTGCCAAAAGACTATTACATCGAAGGCAAACAAATCAATCCTGAATACAAAGTCTGCATCAAAAACAACGGGGCAATTAACTTTGCCGCATTGGATGCAGCGAATGATTTTAATGAATTCACTAATGAAATTGGAAATTATGAATGTGAAGTTGAATTTGAAAAATCCATATAAATGTCATCGCTGAGATATTTTTATTTACTGGGGATTTCCCTCTTTTTGACGCTGTCCTGTAAAAATAACGTTGATAAAGAAATCGCGCCCATCGCCCGAAAAGTAGTTCCCAAAATCGCCATCAGCAATAACTCCTCCAACGAGATTGCCAAACTGTCCGAATATTCCTTTTTTCAAGGGAAAATCTCCGACCTAAAGCCCGCCGAAAATGTTTATGAATACGAACTCAATAACGCTCTTTTTTCTGACTACTCCCACAAAAAAAGATTTATCTATTTCCCCGAAGGAAAAAAAATGTCCTACCGACCAGAGGGAGTCATGGACTTTGACGTGGGAAGCGTTATCATCAAAAACTTTTACTACCCAACAGACTTTAGAAAGCCCGAGGGAAAAAAACAAATCGTAGAAACCCGTTTGTTGATCAAAGAGCAAAATCAATCGTGGAAAACCCTTTCCTATGTTTGGAACGAACAACAAACCGATGCTTTTGTCAATATTATAGGTGGAGAAACTCCAGTGAGCTGGATCGATCACCAGGGCAAAAGTCAAAATCTAAACTACGTAATACCCAACCAAACCCAATGCAAAAGCTGTCATATGCTGGGTAAGGAAATTTCCCCCATTGGGCCCATTGCGGGTCAACTCAACCGAAAAAATATCTATCAGGGAATGGTTCATGACCAGTTGGAATACTTTGCACAAAAAGAAGTTCTTACTGGGCTGCCGCCCCAAGAGAAACGTCCGCTTTTTGCCATCTGGAACCAAGAAGATTCTGGGACACTCCAGGACAGGGCCAAAGCCTACCTTCACATCAACTGTGCCCATTGTCACAACGATCTTGGTCCAGCCAAAAACTCAGGACTCAACCTCACCTATCACGAACAAAACGATCGCAGAAGAGGAATATTCAAACCCCCTATTGCCGCTGGTAAAGGATCGGGGGATCTCAAATACAGCATTGTCCCCGGCAAACCCGAAAGTTCCATCCTGATCTACCGATACAACAGCACAGATCCAGGAATCATGATGCCAGAAATCGGACGAAAAATCGTTCACTCCGAGGGTTTGGCCCTATTGGAAGAATACATCCGTTCATTGGAAATGTAAGCCATAATTTCTACCTCCGATCGCTTTTCTTTACTGCGATTTTAAATTACCTTTGAGTATTATTTCTATAGATCATCTGTTGAATGAATTTTTCTAACTCCAGAACAGGAATATTATTCCGTCAAGCCCAATCGGTAGATCAATCTCCCTTCGAAAAACTATTTGAGATTTTTAAGGAGTTGATTACCCATACCTCGGGGGATTTTGACGAAGCCATCGATTGGCTTCGGGAACTGGATGAAGAATATAAGTTGACAGACGAAAATTACACCATAGACGATTTTATCAATGACCTTTTGGATAAGGGCTATGTCAAAGCAGAAATCAAACCCGATGGCAGTGAACGCTCGATGGGAATCACCGCCAAGACGGAAAAACTACTCAGAGAATACGCCTTAAAGCAAATTTTTGGAAAGTTGAGAAAGTCGGGATTGGGCAACCACAACACCCAGCATCAAGGGGCAGGAGATGATAAATCCGGAGATCTCAGCAGTTTCCAATTTGGGGATTCGCTGGAAAATATCGTCTTGACCGAAAGCATCAAAAATGCCCAAATTCACTCAGGTATCGGTGACTTTCAAATTACAGAAGACGACCTAGTGGTTGAAAAAAATCATCACAAATCTCAAATGAGTACGGTCCTGATGATCGACATTAGCCACAGCATGATACTGTATGGAGAAGATCGAATTACCCCAGCCAAAAAAGTAGCCATGGCACTGGCAGAATTCATCACCACCCGCTATCCCAAAGACACTCTGGACATCTTGGTCTTTGGTAACGACGCACGACCCATTTCCATCAAAGAATTACCCTATTTACAAGTGGGGCCATACCATACCAACACCGTTGCTGGTTTGGACTTGGCCATGGACATGCTCCGAAGAAAAAGGAATACCAACAAACAAATCTTTATGATCACCGATGGTAAACCCAGTTGCCTGAAAATGCCCGATGGCAGCTACTATAAAAACAGTGCCGGACTTGATAGATCGATTGTAGAAAAATGTTACTCAATGGCTCGACAGGCCAAAAAAATAAAAATCCCCATCACCACCTTTATGATTGCCTCTGACCCCTATCTCAAACAATTTGTTCAAGAATTTACCATGGCCAATAACGGAAAGGCTTTTTATACTGGACTCAATAACCTTGGTGAAATGATTTTTGAAGATTATGAAAAAAACAGAAAAAAACGCTTTGGATAACCCATGGAAAAACCAAAAATAACAACACTCAAGGAGCTCAAAAAATCCAATTATAAACCCAGTAGCATACAAGAAGAACTCGCTAAGAATCTTAGGGAAAAAATCAAAAAAGGGGAAAGCACTTTTGAGGGACTGCTCGGATATGAAAACACGGTAATTCCGGATGTAGAAAGGGCCATACTTTCTGGCCACAACATCAATCTTCTTGGTTTGAGAGGGCAGGCTAAAACCAGATTGGCTCGGCAAATGACAGAACTCCTCGACGAATGGATCCCAGTAGTTAACAGATCTGAAATCAACGATGATCCACTACAACCCATTTCGCGCTGGGCCAAAGAATTCATTGAAGAAAAAGGAGACAATACCCCTGTAAGTTGGATACATAGAGACGAACGCTTCTTTGAAAAATTAGCCACACCCGATGTTACGGTAGCCGATTTGATCGGCGATGTTGACCCCATCAAAGCCGCAACACTCAAACTGAGCTATGCCGACGAAAAAGTAATCCATTATGGAATGATCCCTCGCGCCCACAGGTGTATTTTTGTGCTAAACGAACTGCCAGATTTACAGGCAAGGATACAAGTAGCGCTCTTCTCCATTTTACAAGAAAAAGAAATTCAAATCAGAGGCTTCAAACTACGACTCCCACTCGAAATACAATTTGTATTTACCGCCAACCCTGAAGACTACACCAACAGAGGGAGCATTGTAACCCCACTCAAAGACAGGATCGGATCTCAAATTTTGACCCACTACCCGCACAACATCGAAATTGCCAAGCGGATTACCCAACAAGAAGCCGCCATCAGCAAGGAAAACCAATCGCAAATCCATGTTCCCGAGTTGGCCAAAGACCTGTTGGAACAAATTAGTTTCGAAGCACGAAAAAGTGAGTATGTAGATGCCAAAAGTGGGGTGAGTACCCGCATGAGTATAACCGCTTTTGAAAATCTGATCAGCACTGCCGAAAGACGATTACTGATTACCCACGATTCCAAAACCTCTATCCGAATGAGTGACTTTCTGGGAGTCATTACCGCCATCAATGGAAAAATAGAATTGGTGTACGAAGGGGAACAAGAAGGAGCCGGCGAAGTGGCTTATCATTTGATTTCCAAAGCCATAAAAAGTCTATTCCCTCTCTACTTTCCCAAGATCGAAAAACTGGAAAAACCCAATGAAGAAGGACCCTATGATGAACTTTTAGGGTGGTTTTTTAAGGAAAATGAACTCTTTATTGAAGATGATTCAGACGAGAAAAACCAACAAAAAGCACTGGACAGCGTCCCCGCCATCAAAAAGATTATGAGAAAGTTTCAATCGGAACTGGACGTAAAAGATTATTATTTTGTGGTCGAATTTCTGTTGTGGGGACTGGAGGCTAATCAAAAATTAAACAAACTCAGAACCTTTGAAGGAATTCAATTCAAAGACTCATTGGGTAGTTTTATCAACCGCCTGTAAATTTTACTGCGCGTAGAATCAATTGAAGTGGTCGAAAGGACTTTCAGGGTTTTGTCTCTTACCTGCTCAAAAACATTAGCGTTGATCACTGGCTGCCCTTATTCGATCTGTCTCCCAAGATGGGCTCAATAGGAAACTGGGGATTGGAAATTGAAAAGGATGCCATTAAAGTAGACAATACTCTTGACTACCAGACGAATACTCCAAGCGTTTTTGCTGTAGGTGATATGGACACCTGCCCCGTAAACTAAAACTCATAGTCTGAGGTTTCACTATGCCTCATTGACGGTTCAGTCTTACTACAGAATAATCAATCCCGATAAAAAATTCAAAATGAAATACACCACTGAATAAGGCGTACGGTGTTTTTGAAAGAGTTGTACAAAACCACTTAAAGTCTGGACTGAATCACGGCTACGACACCGAGCACAATACAAACCAAAACAGAAGCCATTACAATATTACCTACACCCATTAATTTTTTTGTTCAAAGATACTATTAATTTGAGATTTCCAAAGAATCCACAACAGGAAGAGTACTCTTTTCAATTTTGATTTCAAGAGAGTCGATAGCAGGAAGAATCTTCTCTTCAATATTTATTTCCAAAGAGTCAACAGTTGAAAAACTTTGAACTTCCGAAGGAATTTTCAATTGCTGATTGATGTCCCAGTTAGCCCTTAACTCAATTGTATCTGGAGAATAATAAACCATTTCGGGTTGTATTTTTTTAAGGTAATTTCCCGTATCCCACTTTTTATTGCCGTTTTTGTCTTTGATGTATCGAAATAAATAATTTCCAGGCAGTAGGTATTTGAATTCGTAATAATCCAATTCATTGGACAGATCAAACCGCCTCAGGGTTTCTCCCTTAAGGTTGACCAGTTCCAATATAAAGGGATCATTATCATCTCTAATGATTTGCAAGAAAATATTGCCATAATCCTCAATTGGTTTAGTTTTGACACCAAACTTTAGGGTGTCGTGGGTATTTCCCCAAAAGTCTATCAAAGCATTGGGATACAATTCGACTTTGTAATCGTCATTGGGCAACCAATTGTAAAAAAGAGACAGCCTGTCGTAGTTTTTATCCAAAGATGCCTTAAAAGGAACCGCCAGCGAATCTAATCCTATGATGTTGATCAAATTCAAATTGATTTTGACCAAAGGCAAATTCGATTTAATCTTAAAGCTGTCCAACAAACCCATGGATGATTTGGTGAAGGCATTAATCACCAGGGAATCCCGCACTTGTTTTTTAAACTTTACGTTGAACAGACGGGTGGTGTCTTTCTCTTTAATACCAAACTTTAACGAATCCAATTTGTCTCCCCTAAACCAAAAGTGTAAAGTATCCGTTTCGCGGCTTTTATTGATCAGGTATCTAAAATTACGGGGTACTTTGCTTTTCACCTCTATGGCACGAATATCAGCTTCACCATAATATCCAAAACCGATTTGATTGGTATTTATAAAAAAAGGCCTTGTCCAAAAAAGGGTGGGAATCTCATTAAAAATCCTAAAGTTTAAAATACTGTCCCCTGGTAGGGTTATCGGCTTCTGCAAAAAACCTATTTTATCTAAATTTTGATCGAATAAATAATTCCCACCCACATCCTTGATCGCAATAATTTCATAGGTGTCGGGACGTAAGTTTTTAAAATGATAAATCACAGAATCTAAAGTAGAGGTAGCATAAAAAGGCTTTTTGAGAAAAATGGTAGAGTCTGAAAAGGTACTGTCTATTGGATACAGATGAATGGAAGTATAAGGCTCAGTAATGCGTTCATAAGCATCGGTTATTTCTCCAGTTATTTCCAGCGAGTCAATAATTGGACCTGTTGACAAGGCATAGCGAAAGAAAGGCAAAGGGATGCCCTCATTATTGTCGACAATGCTCTCACCAAAATTAAAAGTATAAGTCGTTTCCTCTTGAAGTGAATCCAATAATTCGATTTGAATTTTTTTGGAAACCGTCCCTTGGGGTTTAATCTTATATTGATCGGGTTCCAAAGGAGGAGAAATAATCAACTGTTTGGAAAGATCTCTCAGTTTGATAAACTCGTCGAAAGTTATGGTGATTTTTTCCTTGTCAAAAAAAACCGTATTCATCTTGGGAAATGCATTAATCATCACCGGGGGTAAGGTGTCTTTTAAGCCTCCCGTTGGGATAGATTTTCTGGCACATTGGGTAAAGGAAACCACAGTCAAAAAGAATAAAAAGTACTTTACAAATTTATTCATACCCATATGTTGTGTAAACAAAATAACACAATATTCTTAAGACAACCTACTGGCAAGCTATACAATACAGTGACTAACTCCATAAACTTTCAAAATGGTTTTACCACAGCTTACAATCGCTCCCCCGGTGGTGATCACATCGTCCAACAATAACCAATATTTTGGATGGTAACGACCGATTTGGCGAATGGCAAAAGCCTCATCTAGCTCCTTAAGGCGATTAAGCCCCTGTATTTTGCCAATTTCCATATTTTTTTTGTAGACTAAATCATCGATCAACAGGAATTTGAGGTGTTTTGCCAAACTTTTGGAAAACAATTGAACCTGATTGTAACCTGTTTGCTTGAAACGTCTGGGATGAAGTGGTAATGGAAAAACCGCATCGACTTCTCCAAATACACTCGACTGTCACAGTATTGGAGTCAACCAATCTTCAAGAAATGCTCCTATTTCCTATTAACCTCAATATTTCAATTAATAAAAAAGACGCTACCCTAAGTTTTTGAAAATCAATCAAATTAACAGCATGATCAACCCTGAGGCATTTGTTGATTCTCTCCCATAAAAAATTGTGATAATCCTATGGATGATCTGTCTGGGGAAGGGACAACTTGCAATCAAAACAAACGATCTTTTCGGTCCCATAAAGGGATTCATACAGCCCACACAAACCTTGGGGAAGAACAGTGAAACAAAAGCACCAAGAGCTCGCTTTATAAAATTTTTCATTGAAATGGATTCAAGGCATTCAAAAAACATGAAAAAGACTTATTTTTGCCCAAATATGCAACAATCTGAGATCTTTAAAAAAGTAATTTCCCATGCCAAAGAGTATGGTTTTATTTTCCAATCCAGTGAAATTTACGATGGCCTGAGTGCTGTTTACGATTATGGACAGAACGGGGTGGCCCTCAAAAAAAACATTCGCGATTACTGGTGGAAGGCCATGGTACAACTAAATGAAAACATCGTAGGGATCGATGCTGCCATATTTATGCACCCCACCACCTGGAAAGCCTCTGGCCATGTCGATGCATTCAACGACCCGCTGATCGACAACAAAGACTCCAAGAAAAGATACCGCGCCGACGTCCTCATTGAGGATTATGTCGCCAAGATTGAAAACAAGATCAACAAAGAGGTCAATAAAGCTGCCAAGCGTTTTGGTGATGCTTTTGACAAAGAACAATTCTGTTCAACCAACCCCCGAGTAGTCGAATATCGCAACAAAGCTGACAACATCCTCAAACGCATGGGACAATCCCTTGAAAATGAAGATTTGGCAGATGTCAAAGCGCTGATCGAAGAACTTGAAATCGCCTGCCACGAATCGGGTTCCCGTAACTGGACTGATGTAAAACAATTCAACCTGATGTTTGGTACCAAATTGGGTGCCTCGGCCGATACTGCCATGGATCTCTATTTGCGACCCGAAACCGCACAAGGAATTTTTGTCAACTTCCTCAATGTCCAAAAATCGGGAAGGATGAAACTTCCCTTTGGTATTGCACAAACTGGAAAAGCCTTTCGCAATGAAATCGTTGCCCGTCAATTCATCTTCCGCATGCGCGAATTTGAACAGATGGAAATGCAATTCTTCATCCCTCCAGGAACACAAAAAGAATGGTACGAGCACTGGAAGGAAAAAAGACTCAAATGGCACCAATCACTGGGCCTTGGCAACGAAAACTACCGATTCTACGACCACGAAAAACTTGCCCATTACGCCGATGCGGCGACTGATATCGAATTTAACTTCCCTTTCGGATTCAAAGAACTTGAAGGCATACACTCGCGCACTGATTTTGATCTGGGGAACCACGAAAATTACGCTGGAAAAAAACTGCAATATTTCGATCCCGAAAGAAACGAAAACTACATCCCCTATGTTGTAGAAACCTCCATCGGTCTGGACAGAATGTTTTTGGCGGTCTTTTCTAAAGCACTTCAAGAGGAAACCCTAGAGGATGGATCCACCCGAACGGTACTCAAACTTCCTCCTGTTTTGGCGCCCACCCAACTGGCCGTTTTTCCCTTGGTCAAAAAAGACGGACTTCCCGAAATTGCTCGAAAAATTGTGGGGGATCTCAAGTGGGATTTTTCCGTCACCTATGACGAAAAAGATGCCGTAGGCCGACGCTATCGCAGACAAGATGCATTGGGGACTCCTTATTGTATCACCATAGATCATCAAACCTTGGAAGATCAGAGTGTGACCATCAGAGACCGGGACAGCATGACTCAAGAACGAATCGCTATTGGGGTACTAGGAGGTTTGTTGAGAGACAAACTTTCGATAAGCGAATTGTTGAAAAAGCTTTGAAATTTTTTTTCCAATGGACCGTTTTTGAATTTTTACTCAGCTTTCGTTTTTTTATATTTGGTAAAAACAAACTTTGAAGATCCTTTCTTACAATGTTAACGGTATCCGTGCCGCCCTCAATAAAGGTTTAGCCGAGTGGCTCAGTGCAGCTGACCCCGATGTAGTCTGTCTTCAGGAAACAAAAGCCTTAGAAGAACAAGTCAACACGGATTTATTTGAACAAATGGGCTACCATCACTTCTGGCACTCTGCTCAAAAAAAAGGATACAGTGGGGTCGCTATTTTAACCAAAATCAATCCCTTACACGTTCAGGCTGGAACTGGCATCGAACATATGGATTTTGAGGGTAGGGTCATACGTGCCGATTATGAAAATGTATCGGTCATCAGCCTCTACCTTCCCTCCGGTACCAATCTTGACCGATTGGAACACAAGTTCAAATTCATGGACGATTTTCAAGAGTATATTGATGCCCTGAAAAAAAATCATCCTAGATTGGTGATCTGTGGCGATTATAATATTTGCCACCGATCCGTCGACATCCACGATCCTGTTCGCAATAAAAATGTTTCTGGATTTCTACCCGAAGAACGCCAATGGATCGACAGATTTATGAACAATGGATTTGTTGATTCCTTTCGCCATCTCAACCCGGAACCTCACCAATACAGTTGGTGGAGCTATCGCGCCAATGCCCGAAATAACAACAAAGGATGGCGGATCGATTACAACATGGTCAGTGAAAATCTTAAAAATAACATCAAACGTGCCTACCTGCTTACCGATGCCAAACATTCTGACCATTGCCCAGTGGGAGTAGAACTCGAACTTTAATTCAACCTCATGAAAAAAATTTCCGCTTTTATCCTGATTGCCCTAAGCCTAATTTCCTGTGTTTCCAACCGTGTATTCAATGATTTGGAAACCCGATATGCGCAGCTCAAAGACAACTACAACCGACAAACTAAAAGTATCGAAATCCTCAATTCTGAAATTAAGGATTTGACCAAAAAATTTGTCACCCTCGAGGAAACTTTAGAAGAAACCGAAGACAGTCTTAACCAAAAACAACAAAAACTGGAACAACTGGAATCCTCTCTTGATTTACTCAAACAAAACAGTGAAACAGCACTCAAAGAGCGAATTGCAGAGAATGAAACGCTTATGGAAAAAATCGCTGAAAGAGAAAATGAGTTGGCCGACCGTATGACCCGAGTCGATGAATTGGAGGGGCTCATCACACGCCAGCAAGAGGCCATGCGCAACCTGAAAGAAAAATTATCAGACGCACTATTGAATTTTGAAGACAAAGGACTAACCGTTGAAGCCCGGGACGGAAAGGTCTATGTCTCTATGGAAAATAAACTTTTATTCAGATCCGGAAGCTGGACAGTGGGAGCAGAGGGGCGGATGGCCATTGAGGAATTGGGAAATGTTTTGGCAGATAATCCGGACATTGCCATCCTTATCGAAGGACATACGGACAATGTTCCCTTCAGTGGTAAAGGTCCCCTAAAAGGCAATTGGGATCTGTCAACCAAACGCGCAACCGCCATTGTCAACCAATTGCTTGAAAATCCCGATATCCTTCCCCAAAACCTCACTGCTGCCGGTAGAGGAGAATACCTGCCCATTGCTCCCAATTCTACTCGTGAGGGTCGAGCCGCCAACCGAAGAATAGAGGTAGTACTCAGTCCACAATTAGACGAAATTAAACAGATCATCAATACGATAGACTAAATTATGGATTACAATCTTTTGCCCAATAGTGATATCAAAGTCAGTAAAATTTGCTTGGGTACCATGACTTGGGGCAGGCAAAATACAGAAGCCGAAGGCCATGAGCAAATGGATTACGCAATGGAACAAGGTGTTAATTTTTTTGATGCAGCCGAACTCTATCCCGTTCCTGCCAATCGTGAAACTCAAGGGGAAACAGAACGCATCATCGGATCATGGTTCAAAAAAACAGGCCATAGGGAGAAGATTATTTTGGCCACCAAAGTTGCCGGGCCGGGTGATTATACCAAACACATCCGCAAAAACCTCAGCTTTAAAAAAGCCCATATCGACGAGGCTATCGACAAGAGCCTCCAAAGAATGCAAACTGATTATATCGACCTATATCAGTTGCACTGGCCCGAAAGAAAAACCAACACTTTTGGGGTAAGAAGTTTTCGATACGACCCAAACGATCCCTGGGAAGAAAATTTTGAAGCCGTCCTCGATGCACTGAACGATAACATCAAAGCCGGAAAGATCAGACACATTGGCCTGTCCAATGAAAACCCCTGGGGGATCATGTGTTTTTTGCGAGCCTCCCAGTCTTTTGCCACCAAAATGATCACCGTTCAAAATCCATATTCCCTTCTCAATCGACTATTTGAAGTGGGCAGTACCGAAATATGCCACAGAGAAAATATAGGACTTCTGGCCTACTCCCCCCTGGCCTTTGGAGTTCTTTCGGGAAAATATCGCAACGGACAGATGCCAGCCAACAGCCGCTTGGCTTTGTTTGAGCGTTTGTCCAGATACAGCGGGGAAAATTCCTTTAAAGCAACCGATCTTTATTTTGAACTAGCCTCAGACCACGGATTGTCGCTGACCGAACTCTCCCTGGCTTTTGTAAATGACCGCAGTTTTGTTACCTCTAATATCATTGGCGCCACCACAATGGAACAACTTAAAGAAAATATCGCTACCCATAAGGTCAAACTCTCCAAGGAAGTCCTTAAAGCAATTGACCAGATCAATGAATTAATTCCCAATCCGGCGCCTTAAGGGATAAAAATTAATTTTAAATATCCGCGTAGTTGTATGGCCGACATGATTATATATTGGCTCTTTTCGTTTGGTATTTGATTTAAGAACAAAGAACACTGATTAACGATTTCAGATCTATTTCTGATGGTTTAATTTTCAAGAGTTTAAATCTATATTAATTAGCTGATAAATCAAACTTGATCATTTTCTTATTTAAAAAATCTAAAATCGGCGTTCGTTAATCCTTGTTCGGTGTTCAAATTCGTACATTTTATTTTTACTTTCCAAAACCCCATAACTTTTGATTTAAAAATACAAATGATGGTGGCTATCAGATTTGCGGTATGGCTGGCACTCAGCATTATTTTTTTTTTCACAGCAATGAATTTAATCTGGAAAATTGTCTTGATCCTTTTTTTCGCTGTGGGATCACTTTTGATTTTCTCTTTAAATACTTTAAAAAACCTCAATCCTGGGTAGTGCCGCGATCAATTCGCGGGTATAGGGCTGTTGTGGATGGAAATACAATTCATCGGCTTCCCCCTCTTCAACCAAAATTCCTTTTTTCATCACTAAAATCCGATCGGCCATGTATTTGACCACATTCAGATCGTGGGAGATAAAGAGATAGGACAATTGCAATTGTTCTTTAAGATCATTGAGTAAATTGAGTACCTGTGCTTGGACGGAGATGTCCAAAGCGGCCACAGATTCGTCCAATAGGAGTAATTGGGGTTCTGTTGCCAGTGCTCTGGCAATGACCCCCCTTTGTCTTTGTCCCCCGGATAATTGGTGGGGATAACGATGGTAATGTTCGGACCCAAGGCCCACCTGTTCCAATAGCTTGAAAACCCTTTGTTTTTGAGCGTCTTTTCCATTTACCAAACCGTGTACATAAAGAGGTTCTGCAATGGCATCGCCTATGTATTTTAGCGGGTGAAGGGCCGCAAAAGGGTCTTGAAAAACCAGTTGGATTTGCTTGCGCAGGTCCCTCATTTCCTTGGGGTTGAGTCCTATAATGGATCGCCCTTTGTAGCGAATTTCACCTGCTGTGGGGAGATCGAGATTAACCAAAGCACGACTAATGGTTGATTTCCCGCAACCCGATTCCCCTACCAAGCCCAAGGTCTCCCCCAGATAGAGGTCAAAACTCACCTCTTTTAATGCTTTAAGGCTTTGATTTTTTTTAAACCAGTGACGGGTCAGGGGATATTCTTTGACCAATCCCCTGACCTCTAACAGGGGTTTTTGGGTATAAAGTGCTCGGTGTTTTTTGGCCCTTGTCACCTTGGAAATGGATTTAAAGCTTTTTTGTTTTTGGGAAAAATCTGCCACCGTAGGCAGTCGTTTCAGGCGTTTGTCGGGTTGAGGTCGGGCATACAACAGTCCTTGGGTGTAGGGATCTTGAGGGTTTTTAAATATCTCTGTTACGGTCCCGCTTTCAACCAATCCACCCTGGTGCATCACTAGTACCCTATTGGCAAACTGAGCTACTACATTCAGGTCATGGGAGATTAATAAAACGCTCATTTTATGACCCTTTTGCCGGTCTTTGATCAGGGTCAGGATTTCTTTTTGAACCGTCACATCCAGTGCAGTAGTGGGTTCGTCGGCGATCAACAGCTTGGGGCTGCCAATCAACGCCATGGCGATCATCACCCTTTGTTTTTGTCCACCACTGAGTTCGTGGGGATAGGCCCTAAAAATACGTTTTGGCTGGGGCAGTTGTACCTGTTCAAAAGCCGCCAATACCCTATTGCGGTAGTCTTGAGATTTTCCGATTTTGTTTTGTTGCAAGCGTTCCATAACCTGTGGTCCACAGCGCATACTTGGGTTGAGACTGGACTGGGGTTCCTGAAAAACCATGCCCAAGTGCTTACCCCTGAGGGTTTGCCAATCTTTGTGAGACAAACGAGAAAGTTCCTGCCCGCTCAACTCCATTTTTTGACTGCTAATGGACAATTGTGTTTGGAACAACAAACCCGCAATGGATAGGGCAGTCAATGATTTTCCACTGCCAGACTCCCCGACAATAGCAACGATCTCATTGGAATTGACGGTAAAGGAAAGCCCATTGATAAGTAATCCTTCTTTGGACGAAATGGAAAGATCTTCTAGTTGTAGCAATGGTTTTTTTTCTTTCATGAATGGGTAATCTCGTTAGCTGCAAAAAGTTCCTTTTCCGTATCGGAAAATTCATCAAAAGTTGCCTTCTTCGGAACAGTTTCTATGTCCAAAAACAACAATTTATTGACGTCAATTTTTTGAAACATTGTTATTCATTTCCAATCCAGCCTCAAGGTAAATATAAATGTCTTTGGTAAAAGGGTCTCCCCCCGAATTTTTCCTATTTGGTGCCTTTGCCTTGTCTTTGAGGTGGCCCAAACGCACCACGATCAAATCTTCCTCGGGGACCACCATGACGTATTGTCCCAAATGCCCACGCATCATAAAAACTTTTTTACCTTGAAAAACATCCAACCACCATCCGTAGCCGTATTCCGGGCTTTCTTCAAACCGCGGTTGAACAGACAAAGCAACAAAAGTGGAATCGAGCAATTGGATACCATTCCATAGGCCATCATTTTTGTAAAGTTTTCCAAGTCGAGCAAAATCTCGTGCATTAGTCGCCAGGCAACAAAAGGCTTTTTCCATTCCTTTTTCTGAGCTGTCCAATTGCCAAAGTGCAGTTTGATTGGCTCCCATCGGTTGCCATAATTTTTCAGTCAAATAAGCGCTTAGGGTTTTGCCGGTTGCTTTTTTGATTACCATGCCCAACAATTGAGTGGTGCCACTTTTATAGCGAAAAGCCTCTCCCGGCTTTTCATTAATGGGCTGCTCCAATATCAAGGCATCCAAATCTTTGACAAAATAGGAGGCAGAAGTTACCGAAAAAGGGTTGTAGTATTCTTCACTCCATTTTTGGCCCGAAGCCATACTGGATAGGTCTCCCACCTTTACCTGATCGGCATAGGGGCCTTTGAGGTCGGGAATAAAATCCACTACTTTCTGATCCAAACCCTTTATGGCTCCCTCTTGGATGGCAATCCCCATCAAGGCAGAAACGACACTTTTGGCGACCGAAAAGGAGTTACTTTTGGAGTCTGCTCCATAACCATCGTAATATTTCTCATGAAGAATGCTGTCGTTTTTGATCACCAAATAGGCCACCGTTTTTCGATCCTCATGGTAGTCCTCCAAGGATTTGCTTGTAGGGAATTGATTGTAGTACTTGTGTAATGGCCAAGATTGAGGTTGTGCGGATGTTCTAACGCTGTTGTTGGGAAATTTTTTGTAGTCGGTCAAATAGGCCGTGGTGTGACCAGTCAAATAGATGGTTCTGACACCCGTCAAAAGATAATTGTATTTAGAAACGTAGAGTAAGGAAAAAATAATGGCAAAAAGGAATCCCAGGCCTATCAAAATTCTTTTCATCGGTTTTTTTTGGTACTAAAGTACGGTAAATTGTTTTGGAAAGCCCTCCAATTCAAGAAGTTGACGTTTTACATCAATTCCTCCATAGTATCCCACCATAGATCCATCACTACCGATTACACGGTGACAAGGGACTACAATCAATATGGGGTTTTTGGCAAAGGCAGCGGCTACTGCACTTACCATTTTGGCATCACCATACGCTTGAGTGACCTTGACATAGGCCAAGGAGGTATCATAGGGAATACGGCTAATCAACTTCCATATCTTGACCTGAAAATCTGTTCCTTACAAACGAATGGAAAAGCTGAATTCTCGTCGCTTGACTTGAAAAAATTCGTTTATTTGTTGAATTACTTTTTGCATCAATACAGAGGACGTCGTAATATTTTCTTGGATTTGATCGACAAAAAAATACGTGTAACTTAATGATTTTCAATTACTACACATAAATTTCCTACATCACTTTTATAATATGCTTGCTCCATTTAGCAAATATTGTTCTAAATCAAAACATAGATAAAGTTAAACAAAAAGCCAAAAAAAGACATTTTGTTTAATATTAAAGGAGATTTAGGCGAGTAATTGAGCTGCTTCTTTGGCGTGATAAGTAGCTATAAGGTTAGCTCCGGCCCTTTTAAAAGCCAGCAATTCTTCCATCATGACCGTATCGTGATCCAACCAGCCTTTTTCGGCCGCAGCCTTGAGCATGGCATATTCCCCGCTGACTTGATAGGCAGCAATGGGAACTTCAACATTCTCGCGGATGTCTCTGATGATGTCAAGGTATGCCAATCCGGGTTTGACCATCACGATGTCGGCACCTTCTTCTATGTCTCTTAAGGTTTCTGTTAGGGCTTCCAAGCGATTAGCCGGATCCATCTGGTAGCTGCGTTTGTCACCAAAGCCTGGGGACGAATCGAGGGCTTCCCGGAAGGGTCCATAGAATGAAGAGGCGTATTTGGCACTGTAACTCATAATACCGGTATCAGTCAAACCTGCCTCGTCCAGTACGGTTCTTATCCTCAACACACGACCGTCCATCATATCACTGGGTGCCACAAAATCGGCACCGGCTAGGGCATGACTCAAAGCCATTTTTGACAAGACCTCAATGGTGGGATCGTTGAGGATGCTTCCCTCTTCGACTATGCCATCGTGACCATGGGAAGAATAAGGATCCAAGGCCACATCAGTCATGACCACCATCTCGGGAGCGATGGATTTGACGGTTCTTATTGCCTTTTGCATCAATCCCTCAGGATTGACTGCTTCAGTACCCTTGTTGTCTTTAAGGGCATCATCAACCTTAACAAACAATAGTACCGCTTTGATTCCCAAATCCGCTATGGCTTTCAACTCCTCTTGGAGTAAATCCAAACTCAAACGGTAGCAACCGGGCATGGCTGCAATGGGATCTTTTACCTCAGTCCCCTCAGCTATAAACAATGGGAGCATCAAGTCGTTGCAGGTCAATTGATTTTCACTGACCAACTGCCGGAGTGCGTGGCTTTGTCTGAGTCTTCTGTTTCTTTGGTTGGGATACATAGTGTAATGAAATTGGTTGTTAATAAGTTACACCCAAGCTCTGGGATTTTCAAGTACGTTGACCAGTTCTTCCTCTTTGCTATTGGGATCAGGCTTGTGGTTGTATTGCCACTGAACATGCGGTGGAAGGCTCATCAAAATACTTTCAATCCTTCCATTGGTTTTCAATCCAAAAAGGGTGCCTTTGTCGTGGATCAAATTGAACTCCACATAACGCCCCCTTCGGACTTCCTGCCATTGGCGTTGCAAATCAGAGTAGTCGATGTTTTTCCTTTTTTCAACGATTGGCACATAGGCCTCCAAAAAACTATCCCCTACCCCTGTCACAAAGTCATACCAGTTTTCGGCAGAGTGTTTTTCGTCGGGTTTCAAATAATCAAAAAATAATCCACCAACCCCACGGGCTTCACAGCGGTGGGCATTCCAAAAATATTCATCACAGCGTTTTTTGTATTGAGGGTAGAGGTCTTTATCGAGCGTATCACAGGCTTTTTTGCACACCTTGTGAAAGTGCCGGGCATCTTCTTCAAATAAGTAATAGGGGGTGAGATCTTGTCCCCCCCCAAACCATTGGTCTTGCAATTCGCCCTTGCTATTGTAAAGTTCGAAATACCGCCAGTTAGCATGAACAGTGGGAACAAAAGGATTTTTAGGATGAATGACCATGCTGAGTCCACAAGCAAAAAAATTTCCGGTCTTAACCTTAAAATAATTTTTCATGCTTTCCGGAAGTTCCCCGTGAACGGCAGATATATTGACCCCTCCTTTTTCAAAAACTGCACCATTTTCTATGACTCGGGTTCGTCCGCCGCCGCCGCCCGAGCGCTTCCAAAAATCTTCTTTAAAACGGGCTTTTCCATCTACTTCTGCCAGTTTTTGTGAGATCCTGTCTTGTAATTTTTCAATGTAACGGTAAAACTTTTTTTTCATAATAGTAATATTCAGGGGTTAGGATTGATATTCTTTTACGGCGTCCACAAAAGCTTTAGCATGATCAACAGGAATGTTGGGCAGAATGCCATGACCCAAGTTGACGATATAACGATCTTTACCAAATGCATTGATCATTTGCTTGACTTGTGTTTTGATCTCAGGAATGGGAGACAATAAACGAGAGGGATCAAAATTACCTTGTAGTGTGATTTGTCCACCTGAGAGGTATCGGGCGTTGCGGGCAGAACAGGTCCAGTCAATTCCCAAAGCAGATGCACCGGATTTACTCATTTCTTGGAGGGAAAACCAACAGCCCTTACCAAATACGATGACAGGAACTGAGCCGCTCAAGGCATCGACTATTTGTTGCAGATGGGGCCAGGAAAACTCTTTATAGTCGGCAGGAGATAGCAGCCCCCCCCAGGAGTCAAACAGTTGAATGACGTCGGCTCCGGCTTTTACCTTTTCTCTTAGATAGGCTATGGTGGTGGTGGTGATTCTTTGTAAAAGTTCTTTGGCCATTTCGGGTTCTTGGAAACAAAAGGCTTTGGCACGGTCAAAATTTTTGGAACCCTGCCCCTGAACGGCATAGCACAGTAATGTCCAGGGTGCTCCGGCAAAGCCAATCAATGGCACCCTGTCATTGAGTGCACTTTTGGTCATCCTTACGGCCTCAAAAACATAACCCAAATGTTCCTCTACATCGGGAAGGGTGACTTGATCCAAAGCTACTTTACTGTTGATTGGCTGAGGAATATAGGGACCTATACCTTCGCGCATTTCCACTTCAATATTCATGGCTTGCAATACGACCAAAATATCACTAAAGATGATGGCTGCATCTACCCCCACTTGGTCAATGGGCATAAGGGTGATCTCTGTGGCCAACTCGGGCGTCTGACAGCGGGTAAAGAAATCGTGTTTTTCTTTAAGTTTCATAAAATCGGGAAGATAGCGACCGGCCTGACGCATCATCCATACCGGAGGACGTTCCAATGACTCACCTTTGAGAGCTTGTAATAGTAATTCATTTTTCATGGAGGGTAATGTGATTTTTTAGCGATAACAAAAGTTGGGACTCACTGGGATCATTAGCGACCGTGTATTGGGAGGTATGCAGCGCAACTTCCTTGGCGGTGGAATTTCCCAAACAAAAAATATGGACATTTTCAAATCCGTTATTTTGGGCATAGCCTCGCACCCCACTGGGACTGAAAAAAAGGATCCCGTCAAAATTACCTTTTACGGTATGTTCTTTCAAATGGGTGGTATAAACTTCAATGGGCTTAATATGCATACCTCGAACGGGTAAAATTTCTTCTAAATCAGGAGTTCTGAGCTTTCCACAAAAATACGAAAATGACTCATTTTGGTGGTTTTTTATTAAAAAATGGGCTAATTCTAACGAATTTTGAGCAATTTTAGCAACTTTTTGACCATTTTCAGCCAAAAGAGATGCAGTCTTTTTTCCCACACAATAGATTATTTTTCCCTCTATCATTTTTTGGATTTTAGGAGAAGAAAAAACAGCATTGACTGCATTTTGACTGGTAAAAATAAGACGGTCAAAAATCCCATCAATTTTGGGATTTTTTAAGAAACTGATTTTGATAAACGCTTTCTCAACCAAACTGAATTGATTCATGAGTATTCGTTCTCTAAAATTTTGAGATAATATTTTGGTGGATAGCAACCTCATTCTTTATTATATTTAATAGTTCTCATGATTTGATGCCCGCCTTTGGACAATACATCCTCAGCGGCCTGAGCGGCTAAATTTTTACCATCGGCCATTTGTACTTCTTTTAAAGTAGTGGCAGCAATTTGTCCATCCAAAGAAAAAATACCTCCCTTAAACTGAATTTTATCTTGAGCTACAACAGCATGGGCTCCAATGGGTGCAGAACAGCCTCCCTCGAGTATTCGGAGAAAATCTCTTTCGATATCAACACATTCTCGGGTGGGTTGATGGTTTATTTTTTTTAGAAGTTCTATCAGTTCGGTGTCCTCGGCCCTGCAAACGACCCCTATGGCCCCTTGAGCCGGAGCGGGAATCATCCATTTCAATTCTTGAAAATGAGATCCCAGAAGTTCGACTCGTTCCAAACCTGCTTTGGCAAAAATAGCGCCTTCCCAATTGCTGGAAAACAATTTATCCATACGGGTCTGGACGTTACCGCGCAGATTGACCACATGGTGGTGGGGATAGCGGTGCAACCATTGTGCTTTGCGTCTCAAACTGCCCGTGGCAATGGTGGAAGCTTTTTGTAAATGGGCCTTATGGGTTTGAACCAAAACATCGGAAGCACTGGCCCTTTCCAAAACAGCAACCAACTGAAGTCCATCCGGCAATTGGGTAGGAACATCTTTGAGGCTGTGAACAGCTAGGTCGATACGGTTTTCCAACAGTGCAATGTCTAGTGCTTTGGTAAAAACTCCTTGAATCCCCATGGCATAAATGGGTTGAGTAAGGTTAAGGTCACCGGCACTTTTGGTGACAACCAATTGGGTCTTGAGGTGTGAGCCTTCCATTAGGTCACCGACCTTATGGGCCTGCCAGAGAGCCAATTGACTGTCTCGGGTCCCAATGCGGAGAGTTTTGTCAAACATCTAAATCTGAATCCAATTGATAAACATGCTGGAGCAATGTCATGGTTTGATCAGCTTTAGAGGGGTTTTCTTTTAAATAACTGGCTACTTTTCCGGTCAGTCGATTAACGATTTGAGAAAATTCCTGAACCTCCCCCTGCTCTTTGAGTTGACCGTCAAGTAGTTTTTGTTTTAAGGCTTTGAGTGTAGGAGCAAATTTTCTGTGGTCAACCCATTGGAAAAATTCTGCTTTTACCTGATCTAATATCTCGTTGGCCTGAGGAATAAACTTTTCTCTTTTTTTGAGGGTATCATTGGTCAACTGAGACAACTCGTCTAAGTTGATTAGGGTAACGTTTTCAAGCTCTTTTAATTGCGGATCGACATTGGAGGGAACAGACAAATCTAAAATCAATAGGGGTTTCTCTTTTGGCATCATGGAGGCCTCTACTGTAATGTCTTGTGCACCTGTGGCCACGATCATAATATCCGTCTGTGAGATTTCAGTTTTTAATTCACTGATTTTTTTTACAACCAGGTTGAATTTTCCAGCCACCTTTTGGGCGCTTTCTTCCGAGCGATTGACCAATACAATCTGATCATTTTGGGTATGCTTGATGAGGTTTTCACAGGTATTTCTTCCGATTTTCCCCGTTCCAAACAAAAGGATGTTTTTTTGACTGACCTCTTTAACGTGCTCAAGTATGTAGTGCACCGAGGCAAAAGAAACAGAGGTTGCTCCTGAGGACAATTGGGTTTCAGTTTTGATGCGTTTACTGGACTGAATGACAGCATTGACCAATCTTTCGGAAAAGCCATTGACCATCTGCTGTTTTTTGGAGTTTGAAAAACTTCTTTTCAATTGGCCTATGATCTCAAAATCACCGATGATTTGACTTTCCAAACCACAACCCACACGAAAAACATGGTCGAAGGCCTTTCGATCATTGAGCACATAACCTTTTTTTAAAAAAAGAGACAAATCACCACCAGAGAAGGCACACAAATAATCAATCAATATACTGGGATCCTCTACAATCCCCATCAATTCCGTACGATTACAGGTAGAAATAACCATCAATTCCTCAAAGCCATCCATCTTGGCCTGGGCCAAAAGTCTTTCAGTCTGTTCTTTGTCCAAACTAAAACTCCCTCGAATAGCCAAATCGGCATTCTTATGGCTTATGCCAACAACAAAATACTGTATGGTGTTTTTCAAAAGTCTGGTCTAAATTCCTATACAAAATTAACAAGAGGGGTATTTAAAAAACAACGCCAGAGGAACTATTATCAACCAATTAGGTTTTTTGCTTTCTTTTTTTTTAAAATACCTTTAAATATAATAATTTTGAAAGGATTTCAATAAAATTAATTAGAATAATTCTAAATAAGGAGTTTTACAAAAACAACGATAGCGGAACAATGGACAAGACGATAATTGATAACGGTTTTTATATATTGAGATACAAAAATGACGACGACAAAATCCTCAAGTACCAGGAGGCGGTTAGTCAGGAATTTATTCAGTTTCATTTTTGCCAAAAGGGATCGGGTAACTTTGAGTTTAATGGGGGGAGTTATCAGCTTCCACTGATGTCCAAAAATGTGATTTTATTGTACAATCCCCAAAAAGCTTTGCCCATTGACTTGAATCTAACCCACAATTCGGCCGTAGTAAGTTTGGTGATTTCGATCAAAAAATTTCACAGTTTATTTTCTGAAGACGCCGATCACATTCATTTTTTAAGTGCCGAAAACAATACCAAAAAATATTATGACACCAGGCCCATCAGCCCTGCCATGAGTGTGGTTTTGAGTCAAATCCTAGAAACTAAGCTCCACGAGAGTATTAAGACCCTCTATTTTAAAGGTAAAGTTTATGAATTGTTGAGTTTATTTTTCAATAAAAGTGAGGATGCCGATGTGGAACAATGTCCCTTTTTGATAGATGAAGAAAATGTTAGAAAGATCAGAAAAGCGAAGGAAATTATTATGAGTCATATGACAGAGCCCCCCACCCTTCAGGAGCTTTCTGCTGAAATCGGTCTGAATATTAAAAAACTTAAAGAAGGATTTAAGCAAATCTACGGGGATACGGTCTATGGTTATTTGTTAGATCATAAAATGAATGAAGCGCGAAGCATGCTCAACTCCAGGCAATACAACATCAATGAGATCAGCCTTAAGCTTGGTTACAGTACTTCGAGTCATTTTATTGCGGCCTTCAAAAAGAAGTTTGGGACGACTCCCAAAAAATATTTAATGTCAGTATCTTCGTAAAAAATTGCAGATGAAAGGCGCGTTATTGATTAACTTGGGCTCCCCAGACAGCCCCGACCCCAAAGATGTTAAGAGATATTTAGGCGAGTTCCTGATGGATGAGCGGGTGATTGACCTCCCCAAAGCCTTACGAACTTTTTTGGTAAAAGGGATCATTCTGAACACCCGCCCTAAGAAATCAGCCAAAGCATATAAAAAAATATGGTGGGAAGAAGGGTCTCCTTTGATTGTTCTTTCCAAAAGGTTGCAAGAGGCCGTTAAGAGAAAAGTTTCTGTACCGATGGGTCTGGCCATGCGATATGGCTCTCCGTCCATAGAACAGGGCATCAAATCACTAGTCGATCAGGGTGTAGATGAGATCATGTTGATCCCGCTCTATCCTCAATTTGCCATGGCAACCACAGAAACCATATTGGTATTGGCCGAGGAAATCAAAAATAAAAAATACCCGAAATTAGAATTTACGATTTTACCTCCTTTCTACAACCATTCAGATTATATCAGGGTGCTATCTCAAAGTATTCTAGAAGATTTAAAAGACAAAAAATGGGAACATTTACTGTTTTCCTATCACGGGATTCCCGAACGTCACATCCGAAAATCTGACATTACCAAATCCCACTGTAAAATAGATAAAAGTTGCTGTCAAACAGCATCCAAGGCACACCAATACTGCTACCGTCATCAGTGTTACGAAACAACCCGCCAAGTAGCGGAGTACCTCGAATTAAAGGAAGGGACATATTCTACCAGTTTCCAGTCCCGACTTGGAGTTGACCCTTGGTTGCAGCCATATACAGACCAGACGGTTGCCCGATTTGCAAAAAAAGGAATCAAAAATATGGCCATTGTCACACCTGCTTTTGTGTCTGACTGTCTGGAAACTCTTGAAGAAATTGGAATGGAAGCCAGAGAAGATTTTGAAGAAAAAGGAGGAGAGGAACTCCATGTGATTCCCTGCATCAACACCAGAACAGACTGGGTAAATGTAATGAGTCGATGGATTGACCAATGGGCCAAAGCAGAAATAGCGTCCTCTGTATGAAAGGTGGATCGGCATCTTTTGGCACCCAAGCCATTTCCCAGTTATTGATCAAGCAAGCCGTACCGGCCTCTATTGGTATATTGGTCATGTCACTCAATATTTTGATTGACACCATATTCGTAGGACAATGGATTGGCGCCAACGCCATTGCTGCAATTAATGTGGTGTTGCCGGTTTCTTTTTTTATTGCTGCATTGGGCATGGCCATCGGTTTGGGCGGTAGTTCTATCGTCTCCCGATCCCTAGGGAACAATGATATTGCAAAGGCGACCAAAACCTTTGGTAATCAAATTGTTTTAACTTTTTCTCTGACCATCAGTTTTGTTCTTTTTGGATTGCTTTTTGTCGACAGTATCATCCCTGCTTTTGGAGGAAAAGGGGGGCTTTATGAGCCAGCCAAAATCTATTATACCATAGTACTCTATGGGGTACCTGTTTTGGGTTATTGCATGATGGGCAACAATGTGATTCGTGCCGTGGGAAAGCCCAAAAATGCCATGTACGCCATGATGATGCCTTCGATTTCAAACTTGATTTTGGACTATGTATTGATTTATGTTTTCGATTTTGGAATGCATGGCGCTGCCTGGGCCACTACCCTTTCCTACGGTGTTTGCGCCCTCTACATTCTATACTTTTTCAGTTCGAATCGTTCGGAGTTGCACCTCAACATCAGTGATTTTCAATTGGATCTTGAAATCACCAAAGAAATCGGTGCTTTGGGATCTGTCACCTTGGCGCGACAAGGAGTGGTCAGTCTTTCGGTTTTGCTGGTCAACAACTTACTTTTTGGCCTGGGGGGTGAATCGGCAGTAGCGGTCTATGCCATCATCAGCCGACTCTTAATGTTTTCCCTTTTTCCTGTATTGGGGATTACACAGGGGTTTATTCCCATTGCAGGGTTCAATTACGGAGCAAAAAATAAAAAAAGGGTGGAGCAAGTCATCCGAACGGCAATACTTTACGCAACTGGTTTTGCTGTCCTGGTTTTTCTGATGATCAATATCTTTTCGAATTCGATCGGAGTAATTTTCACAAACGACCCCTTGGTTTTGGAAAAAGCACCCGCGGCCATTCGGTGGGTCTTTGCCGCCACGCCGATTGTTGGAGTTCAACTAATTGGTGCGGCCTATTACCAAGCCATCGGCAAAGCACTCCCTGCACTATTACTTACTTTGACCCGTCAAGGTTTTTTCTTTATCCCATTACTTTATATTTTCCAAAACTTTATGGGAATTAATGGAGTTTGGCTGGCTTTCCCAATTGCAGAATTTCTCGCAGCTATTGTTACAGGGAGCTTTCTGGTTTATGAACTCAAAAATATTTGAATTCCTGATATTTACCCCCTTAAAATAAAGACTTGCATTTGTTTTAGTTTTTGTAATTTGTATTTCTGTTATCAGCTACATGCCGATGACATAAACGAACCTGTAAACCAATGGATTATTACAATTATATCAAATCACTGCACTTAATTTTTGTGGTCACTTGGTTTGCCGGATTGTTTTACGAACCACGCTTGTTCATTTATCATATTGAAGCTTCCAAAAAAAGCTCACCTGAGAAAGAAATCCTGGAGAAACAACTCAAAATCATGTCGCGCAGATTATGGTACATCATCACTTGGCCCTCGGCAGTTCTGGCCACCATCTTTGCCATTTGGTTACTGGTTTTGATGCCCGAATGGCTCTACCAATCATGGATGTTGATCAAAACCGGATTTATTTTATTACTCTTTGCCTACCATCTTAAAACACATCAGATGTTCCTAGAATTTCAGCGGGACGAGATCCTTTATTCCTCCAACTTTATGCGGATATGGAATGAAGGGGCAACCCTGTTTTTGTTTGCCATTGTATTCCTGGCCATCGTCAAAAGTGCAATTCATTGGATTTTTATGGTATTGGGAACATTGGGATTGATTATTTTTTTGATGTTGGCTATAAAACTGTACAAGAGGTTAAGAGAGAAATCTGCTGTAGATGATAATTAGCTTATTTAGACGTATATCGCTAAGAACCCAAATCTTTATCTCTATGATATTGCTGGTGTTTTTGGCTTGTCTTTTAATTTTGGCGGCCACCTTTTTACAATACCAGAATGAATCGATCGATTACAATATTTTTCGATTGAATAGAAAAGAACGTCAATTAAGAAAACAAATTGATTACCTGGTTGAAAAAAATGATTTGCTGAAAAAAAACGACAGCGTTTGGGCCTCCTACAAGGAGGAGTTCGGTGCGGTGATAAAAATTCACAATGTAAATTATTCTGTTTTCAATTTGAAGGGCAAGCCGCTTTTCACTTCTTTCCTCCCATTGAAAATCATTGCCAATGACTACTCCTTGCGGGCTGATTTTTTGTCGGCAATTTTGACGAAATCAGACAGCCGAATATTGGAAAAAAACAACGATGAGATCGGTAAATTCCAATCTTCTTACAGTGTCCTAAAAGACGGATTTGGCAATCCCTACGGAGTGTTGTTCTTTCCCTATTTTGAAGATGTTTCATTTTCAGAAAACGAATTGAGTACTTTCCTACAGAGCTTGTATCAAATTTATTTGTTGATGCTGGTTGTAGCGATCATCATGGCTTATTTTATCTCCAAATACATTTCCCGATCACTGGAAACTTTCCGGGAAAAAATCGACCAAACCGGGCTTTTAAAAGAGAATGAAAAAATTCAACTCAAAAATGCCCCCCGAGACATTGCCAGTTTGATCAATTCCTATAACAAAATGATTGACGAGTTGGAGAAAAGTGCCACCCTACTGGCACGAACACAAAGAGAACAGGCGTGGCAGGAAATGGCCAAACAGGTGGCACACGAAATCAAAAACCCCTTGACACCCATGAGGCTTTCCGTTCAGAGTTTTCAGAGACGGTTTTCTGACGATGACCCGGACAACGCGAAAAAAATTGATGAGTTTTCTCATATGCTCCTTGAACAAATCGATACCATGAGCGATGTGGCAAATGCTTTTTCTGATTTTGCCACCTTGCCCAAACCAAAACTGGTAAAGTCTGATTTGGTAGAAATTACTCGCAGGTCTTTGGAGATTTTCGAGGGTGATATCATAGAATTTAATACCTCCGACAAAGAAATTAGGCTGCGTTTGGATCGAACACAATGGATCAGAGTTACAACAAATATCGTCCAAAATGCCCTGCAAGCGGTCAAGCAAGGACAACAAGCCAAAATAAAAGTCTCCATCAAAAAAGGACAAAAAAATGTCAAAATTTCTTTCGCTGACAATGGAATTGGAATTCCCAAATCCATTCAATCTAAAGTATTTGAACCCAAATTTACTACTAAGTCCAAAGGAATGGGCTTGGGATTGGGCATTGTAAAAAACATCATTGATTCTCATAAGGGAAAAATAGAATACACCACCGGTGACAATGGTACTAACTTTGTTGTTACGCTAAAATTGTAAAAAAATGAACGATAGAATGACTTGGATTGAGATTCAAGACAAGATTGGATGGATCAAAATTAATCGTGAAAAAAAACTCAACGCCCTCAACCGAGACTTGATTGACGAATTGCACGAGCGGTTGGTCGATTTTCAAAAGCATAGTTCGGTAAAGGTTATCATACTCACGGGCAGCGGAGATAAAGCTTTTGTAGCAGGAGCAGACATCTCAGAGTTTTCGAGTTTTGACCCTCAACAAGCCGAAGCATTGGCCCTTAATGGAAATCGAGTTTTATTTGACTTTATTGCACAATTGGAAAAACCTGTGATCGCTGCCATCAATGGTTATGCATTAGGTGGAGGACTGGAACTGGCAATGGCTTGTCATCTGAGAATCGCAGCCCAACACGCCAAAATGGGATTGCCCGAAGTATCACTCGGAGTGATCCCAGGTTATGGCGGGACACAACGATTACCTGCTTTGATTGGAAAGGGAAATGCCATTCAGATGATTTTGACCGGAGACATGATCGGTGCCGATAAAGCCCTACAAATGGGACTGGTCAATCAGGTAGTTCCCGCAGAAAAACTGCTCGAAGCGGCCATCAACTTGGCAGAAAGACTGATGAAAAACGCTCCCCATTCAATCAAAAATGCCATCAAAGCCCTCAATGCAGCCGATGGAACTTCAAAAGGATTTCAGGAAGAAACACTTCAATTTTCAAAATGTTTTGGAACAGCTGATTTTGAGGAAGGCATTGCCGCTTTTCTCGAAAAAAGAAAACCGCAATTTTAAACCTCTTCCACCCCTCGGGAGATCATACGCTCCAACTCCTGAAAAAGTGCATCGTGCTCTTGTTCCCTCAGCTTAAAAGTTGACTGCACCTTCAAAATTACTCGGGTACCAATGGGAATAGGGAAGTATCGATATTGGGACAGCTTCCAGGAGTTGTTGATGCTCAAAGCAACTACAGTGGCATCGGGAATTTGTTCAAACAATGCGATCAAACCCCTAGAGTAGAACTTTTTGGGTCGCCCGTCTTTGCTTCGGGTTCCCTCAGGGAAAATTACAGCGGCCCATTGATTTTTTTGGACTTGCTCCCCAAAGCCTTTGATTCTTTCAAGGGCCAAAACGGGCTTGTCCCGGTCAATCAAAACCGAACCTCCGTGACGGAGATTATAGGAGATACTTGGAATTCCATTGCCCAATGATGACTTACTGATGAACTTGGGATGGTATTTTCTAAAATACCAGATAATGGGTGGAATATCATAGGTACTTTGATGATTGGAAACAATAATCAAAGGTCCCTTATCGGGCATTTTAAAGGGATTGGAAAACTCAAAACTTGTACCCAAAATACTCAAACACCTCAATAAAAAAAAATTGAGCCAATCAACGGATTTTTTGTGAGCAGGATAACCCAACAACCGATGGCAAAAGACTTGGATCAGATGGAAAAAGATTAAAGTCGAAATGAAAGACAAGTAATATGGTATCGTGAGGGTATAAGAAAAAACTTTTTTCACGACCAAAACTTAGATGATTTTAATTGCGAAGATTCAGTCACAAAACTCATCAAAGGCCTCTGTCAAATTTTCGGCAATTAGTTGAGCCGTTCGACCCTCAATGTGGTGTCTTTCTATCATGTGGACTAGTTCTCCATCTTTAAACAGCGCCAAACTGGGAGAGGAAGGTGGAAAAGGAATCATTTTGGCTCTTGCCGCATCGGTGGCGTCTCGATCTACTCCTGCAAATACAGTGTATAAGTGATTCGGAGTATTTTGGTTGTTTAATGAAATTCTTACAGCAGGACGAGCATTTGCAGCGGCACAACCACAAACAGAGTTAACCACAACCAGTGCTGTCCCAGATTTGGACAAGGCAGATTCTACGGCATCAGGAGACAACAACTCTTCAAAGCCAATGGTTGTTAGTTCTTCTTTCATGGGCCTGACTATTTCAGCTGGATACATATTGATTTTTTTGTAAAGATAAAAAACTCCCTATTTAATTAAGAGGGGTAAACAATCTTTTATTGACATTTGTATCTTTACACTGTCATTAAAACCAGCTTATGATTAAATGGGTGGCCGCTGTGATCGGTTATTCTTTTTTAAGGTTTCCTGGAGCCATTTTAGGATTTATGGTTGGAGGATTTTTTGAATTTTTTTCCAAGAACTCCGTTCAAATTAGAACCTCATCTTATGCCATCAAACCCGAAACATTTCAGTTGAATTTGTTGGCACTTTCGGCATTGATCATCAAAGCCGATGGTAAAATTGAACAAAAGGAACTGGATTTTGTGAGGAGTTTCTTTATTGGCCAATTCGGAAAAGACCGTGCCGATTCGATTTTTAGAACCTTTAATACTCAAATTAAAAAAGAGACCCAGCACCTCGACCAACTGACCCGAGTTTTTGTTCAGCAAACCGCCTATGAAACCCGTTTACAGATTCTTCATTTTTTGTTTGGTATCGCCAATGCCGATGGCAATATCTCTAATATAGAATTGCAAAAGCTTTCACAGGTTGCAACGGGAATGCGACTGCGCTTGCCCGATTTTGAAAGCATCAAAGCCATGTTTGTCAAAAACACTGACAATGCCTTTAAAATTCTTGAGGTGGATTCTAATGCCAGCCTGGATGAAATTAAAAAGGCTTATCGAAAGATGGCCAAAAAATACCACCCTGATAAGCTTCGTGGACAAGACCCTGCCATGATTAAGGGAGCAGAGGAAAAATTCAGAGAAGTACAAAAAGCATACGAAACACTAATGCGTCAAAAAAATAATTAAAATTGCTCTATGGAAACATTTTGGTTTTATTTCGATTTGGGCTTCGATCATGTCCTTGATGAAGGGGGATTGGATCACTTTTACTTTCTCGTTGCCCTATCACTTCCATTTGCCTTTAAGAATTGGCAAAAGCTACTGTTGTGGGTAAGTCTTTTTACTTTGGGACATTCTCTTTCCCTACTGATCTCTCATTTTGAATGGATAAAAATAGATGCGGAATGGGTTGAGTTTTTGATTCCTTTCACCATCTGTATAACTTGTCTTTCGATACTGATTCAAAAACAACACACCCATCTTAAAGGGATTTGGATCAACCTGATCACTTTATTTTTTGGATTGATTCATGGTTTTGGTTTTGGCCGTTATTTTAAAATGATTGCCTCTGAAGGAGAAGCAATTCTAGGGCTTTTAGAGTTTGCTTTAGGGGTTGAATTTGCTCAGGTTTTGATCGTGATATTTGTTCTTTTGATCAATTGGGTGGCTATTGGATTGTTGAAAATTCAATCCCTCAAATGGCAATTGATTATTGCTGCTATGGTCTTGTCTCAAGCGGTGGTGATGACTTCAATAAACTGGCCATTTTAAATTATATTAGCAAGCATGTCTACTGAAAAGCAAAAAAGATACGATCAGGCTTACATGAAAATGGCACAAACATGGGGAGAACTTTCTCATTGCGAGCGCAGAAAAGTGGGAGCGTTGATTGTCAAGGACCGAATGATCATTTCTGACGGATACAATGGTACCCCATCGGGTTTTGAAAATGAATGTGAAGACGAAAATCATTATACTAAATGGTATGTGCTACATGCCGAAGCCAATGCCATATTGAAAGTAGCCGCTTCAACCCAATCTTGTGTGGGTGCAACCCTGTATATTACCCTCTCCCCTTGCAGAGAGTGCAGCAAACTCATTCATCAGGCCGGGATCAAAAGGGTGGTTTACTCATTGGCATACAAAGACCGATCCGGCCTTGATTTTCTTGAAAAAGCGGGTGTAATTTTAACTCAATTGGATTGACCGTCATAAGCTAAACTAACCTATGAAAAAAAATTTAGTTCTTTTTGCCATAATATTCCTATCAATTTGCATAGGCTATTTACTGGGCAGTGAAAAAGAAATTTTGATGTCCGATCAACAGGATTCTTGGAGTATGAATCGACTGGAACGACTGCTGCAATATATCAATAATGATTATGTAGAAGAGATTGACACAGACAGTTTGGTTGTAGAAGTAATCGAAGACATTGTCAATCGATTGGATCCACACTCGGTTTATATCCCCGCTCGTCACAGACAAAGCATCGCTGAAAATATGCAAGGTAATTTTTACGGCATAGGCGTCAGTTTTTTGATGTTCAAAGACAGTGTAACCATCGTCAGGGTCTTGGTAGGTGGCCCCAGTAAAGCAGCCGGATTGCTAGCAGGTGATAGGATTTTGATCGCCGATGAAGATACCTTATTCCAGAAAAACTACTCCAATGAAAAGATCGTGCAAACCCTTAAAGGTAGACCGGGAACTTCCGTTGATCTGACCATATATCGCAAATCAGAGGACAAAATCTTTCAATTGGAAATTAAAAGAGGAAAGGTTCCTTTGCCCAGTGTTGATTCCTATTATATGATTGACAAGAATGTGGGTTACCTGAAAATCAATCGGTTTTCTCAAACCACCTATAATGAATTTGACCTTACCCTGAATGATTTGATTTCTCAGGGAATGAAAAAAATGATTTTGGACTTGAGGGATAACCCCGGGGGATATCTACACCCCGCAATACAAATCTCAAATGCCGTATTGCAAAAAGACCAAACGATAGTGATTACAAAGAGTAATATGGGTGAAGAAGAAAAATCAATGGCGGAGGGCAATGGTAATTTTCAAGAGGGAGATTTGATTGTTTTGGTCAATGGACAATCGGCTTCTGCCAGTGAGATAGTCGCCGGTGCGGTTCAGGATAACGACAGGGGTTGGATCATTGGAAGGAGAACTTTTGGTAAAGGATTGGTACAGCAGCAAATGCCGTTGGGAGGAGGGGATGCCGTTCGACTGACGATCGCCAAATATTTTACTCCTACCGGAAGGTCAATTCAAAAACCCTACAACGGGGATAGGAAGGCCTATGATCAAGATCTCAGTAATCGTTATCACAATGGAGAAATAGCCGATGCAAAAAAAATTCCTGTTACCGACAGTCTAGCCTATAAAACCCCTGAGGGAAGAACCGTTTTTGGAGGGGGAGGCATTACTCCCGATTTTTATATTTCAAATAAAAATACAGAACAAGAGGAATTGGATTCACTCATTTTGAACTCCAACATGATGAATAATTTTGTATTTGAAGAATTGGACAATAACAGAAGAAAATTCAATGGCCTCGATTTAGACGATCTACTTGAAGGTAAATTTGAGGAGTTGCTCCCATGGCACGATTTGTTTGTAAAATACTGTGCCGAAAGAGAAGTTGAGATCACTATAGAAGCACTACAAACCCTCAAGGCGGTAAAGGCTTATCTGGGACTACAGCTTTTTGGAGAGAATACTTTTAACCAGATCAAAAACCAAGACGATTTATTTTTAGAAACTGCCATCAGTACCTTAGACAGTTTATCTCAAACAAACTAACGTTTAATTTTTTTGGAAATTTTTTTTGAAATCATTAAAAGCAGTATAAGTAAAAAAGCACAAAGAGCTGCCATAATTCCAATGACTGCGATGGAACTTTTAACAGAAAGAGGATCTTCCCAGTTGACCTGAGTTACATTAAAAATTACCATCCCAAGGGACAATACCATCAAAATTCTCATAAATAATTTCATAATATAAAATTACTAAACCCCCCTGTAAACCAAGTAAACTTAAACTACTATTTTACTCGCGTTGGTTGCAAAGAGTTTTACAGCAATGGCTAACAAAATAATTCCAAAAATTTTACGAATAATATTGATGCCTTGTTTGCCCAAAATCCGTTCCAGTCTTGAGGATGATTTGAGGATGATATAGACGATCAAGATGTTGATTATTATGGCAAATATGATATTTATCAAATCGTATTCTGCCCGCATTGACAACAAAGTGGTCATGGTTCCAGCTCCTGCAATAACAGGGAAGGCCAAGGGGACAATAGAGGCAACCTCTAGCGCTTCGTCTTTGAACAATGTGATGCCTAAAATCATTTCCAAGGCCAAAAAGAAAATCACAAATGAGCCTGCCACCGCAAAAGAGTTAACGTCTATTCCGATAAGAGCTAGAATTTTTTCTCCTAAAAAAAGAAAGGCAATCATGATGAAAGCAGCCACTAAAGAAGCTTTCCCGGACTGAATATGTCCCGCTTTTTCTCTTAAACTGATCACGATGGGGATACTTCCTATAATGTCAATGACTGCAAAAAGTACCATACTGGCCGTCAAAATTTCTTTTAAAACCATCTCAATAATTTGTTCAAAGGTAATGCCCCTTTGCTAAATTGTTTTTATTTAATATACTAAATTTGAAAATATTTTAGGGCATAAATTCTAAATACAATGTTTCAAATTGAGAATTCACTGGTATCGGAAGAAATCATCACCAATGATTTTGTGTGTAATCTAAATGCATGTAAAGGAGCCTGTTGTGTTGAAGGAGAAGCTGGCGCACCACTTGATAAAGAGGAAACAGTGTTTCTAGAAAAAAACTACAATGCCATCGCCCCTTTCCTGAATGAAAGAGGCAAAGCGGCTATTGAAAAGCAGGGTAAGTTTATTCAATTAGAAGAAGACACTTTTGAAACTCCGTTGGTGGACGACAAAGAATGTGCTTATGTCGTTTTTGGAGCCAATGGAACCACACAATGTGGTATAGAAAATGCCCACCGCGCCCAATCAATAGATTGGAAAAAACCCATTTCATGTCACCTTTATCCGGTTCGCATAAAAGAGTATTCTGAGTTCAGTGCAGTTAACTACCACCGCTGGCAAATTTGTGATGCTGGTTGTCAATTGGGAGATAGTTTGAAAATTCCAATTTATCAATTTGTAAAAGATGCCCTGATCAGAAAGTTTGGAAATAAGTGGTATTCAGAATTGGAATTGGCCGCCCAAGAAATTAATTCCTGAGGATCAGTATTTACAGGGGTTAAGCAATTTTTTTATTTTACATGTTATTGATTATCAGCCATTTAAAATAAGTTGTTTTTTTCTGCTCTCAATTTCTTAAAAAAAAATTTGTTAAAAACTCGACCTGTTTGTGGAAAAGTATATCTTTCATTTTTGATAACATTTTAGAATCTTTGTTGTGAACAAAAAACTCTAACTAATCAAGAAAAGATCAAATGGCAGCTGCAGAACCAATCCTTCAAGAAAACGAAAATAGATTTGTAATATTTCCCATTCAACACCACGATATTTGGGAATGGTACAAAAAGATGGAGGCGAGTTTTTGGACAGCTGAAGAAATCGATTTACATCAAGACCTAAATGATTGGAATACCAAGTTGAGTGACGATGAAAAATATTTCATCAAACACATCTTGGCCTTTTTTGCAGCTTCAGATGGAATCGTAAATGAAAATTTAGCAGAAAATTTTGTCAACGAAGTTCAATATTCGGAGGCTAAATTTTTCTATGGATTCCAAATCATGATGGAAAACATCCATTCTGAAACATATTCTCTTTTGATCGACACCTATGTCAAAGACGAGGTAGAAAAATCAAAATTATTCAAAGCGATTGAAGTTTTTCCAGCCATCAAAAAGAAAGCCGATTGGGCTTTACGTTGGATTGATTCCGACTCCTTTGCCGAGAGGTTGATTGCTTTTGCTGCGGTAGAAGGTATTTTCTTTTCCGGTGCGTTTTGCTCAATATTCTGGCTTAAAAAAAGAGGTTTGATGCCAGGTCTTACTTTCTCTAACGAGTTAATCTCCAGAGACGAAGGAGTCCACTGTGACTTTGCGGTACACCTTCATAATAAGCACCTGGTGAACAAAGTTCCCAAAGAAAGGATTGAGGAAATCATCCTGGATGCCTTAAGAATTGAGCGGGAGTTCGTCACGGAATCATTACCTGTCAGTTTAATTGGTATGAATGCCAAGTTGATGACACAATATTTGGAGTTTGTAACAGATCGTTTACTCGTTGAGTTGGGCTGTGAAAAGAAGCATAACGTGACCAATCCATTTGACTTTATGGACATGATCTCACTTCAGGGTAAAACCAACTTTTTTGAAAAGCGTGTTTCTGAATACCAAAAAGCAGGAGTGCTCAACAACGAAAAAGAGGAAACGAAATTTACCACTGACGCAGATTTCTAGTCTGAGTATCAGTCGCCCCAACCCCAACCCAGTACCTCAATAAATAGACCCTTTTGGGTTCTTATTTTAATTTAATTTTAAAATAGAAATTCTATGTATGTAGTAAAAAGAGATGGGCGTAAAGAGCCAATAATGTTCGATAAGATTACAGCTCGTATCAGAAAACTTAACTATGGATTGAATCCATTGGTTGACCCGGTCCGTGTAGCTATGCGAGTAATCGAAGGACTTTATGATGGGGTTACTACATCAGAATTGGATAACCTTGCCGCTGAGATCGCAGCCACCATGACCACCACCCATCCCGACTACACACAATTGGCAGCAAGAATTTCTGTTTCCAACCTCCATAAAAACACCAAAAAATCTTTCTCGGCTACGATGAAAGACCTTTATGAATATGTCAACCCCAGAACCGGTAAAAAAGCGCCATTGCTCTCCGATGAAGTTTATAAAATCATTGAGGAAAATGCAGACCAGATCGATTCAAATATCATCTACAACAGGGATTTCGGATATGACTTTTTTGGTTTTAAAACTCTAGAACGTTCCTATCTGTTAAAGCTTAACGGTCAGATTGTAGAGCGACCGCAACAAATGTTAATGCGGGTTTCCATCGGTATACACCTCAATGACTTGGAGGCTGCTTTTGAGACCTATGAATTGATGTCCAAGCGGTATTTTACCCATGCAACACCCACTCTTTTTAACTCCGGTACACCCAAACCCCAAATGTCTTCTTGTTTTCTGTTGACCATGAAGGACGACAGCATTGACGGTATTTATGATACCCTCAAGCAAACAGCCAAAATCTCCCAATCGGCTGGCGGGATAGGGCTTTCTATTCACAACATCCGAGCCACCGGCTCCTATATCGCCGGAACCAACGGTACCTCCAATGGTATTGTCCCCATGCTCAGGGTTTTCAATGATACTGCTCGCTACGTAGATCAAGGAGGGGGAAAAAGAAAAGGGTCTTTTGCAATCTATGTCGAACCATGGCACGCCGATATTTTTGATTTTCTTGAATTAAAGAAAAACCACGGTAAAGAAGAAATGCGTGCAAGAGATTTGTTCTATGCCATGTGGATTTCGGATCTATTCATGAAGCGTGTAGAAGAAAATTCCTCTTGGACATTAATGTGTCCCAACGAGTGTCCGGGTCTATATGATTGTCATAGTGAAGACTTTGAAAAACTCTACATCAAATACGAAAAAGAGGGTAAGGGGAGAAGAACCATCCAAGCTCGAGAACTTTGGGATAAAATTTTGGAATCTCAAATTGAAACGGGAACACCATACATGCTCTACAAGGACGCTGCCAACAGAAAGTCTAATCAGAAAAATTTAGGAACCATTCGTTCTTCCAACCTCTGTACCGAAATTTTGGAGTATACCTCTGAGGATGAAGTTGCTGTTTGTAATCTTGCTTCCATCGCACTACCAATGTTTGTGGAAGAGGGCAAGTTCAATCACCAAGAATTGTTTAATGTTACCAAAAGGGTCACTAAAAATCTCAACCGAGTCATTGATCGTAACTATTACCCAGTCAAGGAGGCAGAAAACTCCAATATGAGACATCGACCGGTAGGTTTAGGTGTCCAAGGCTTGGCCGATACTTTCATCAAATTGAGGTTACCTTTTACAAGTGAAAAAGCCAAAACCTTAAATCAAGAAATTTTTGAAACCCTCTACTTTGCAGCGGTTACCGCCTCTGTTGAGGAAGCGGAAAAAGACGGCCCTTACAAAACCTACAAAGGATCGCCCATAGCAAAAGGAGAATTCCAACACAACCTTTGGGGTATCAAAGACGAAGAACTAAGCGGAAGATGGGATTGGAAAGATTTGCGTAAGAATGTAAAAAAATATGGTTTAAGAAACTCCTTATTAGTAGCGCCGATGCCCACAGCATCGACCTCTCAAATTCTTGGAAACAACGAATGTTTTGAACCTTACACTTCAAATATTTACACCCGAAGGGTTTTGTCCGGAGAATTTATCGTGGTCAACAAGCACCTCTTGGAAGACCTGGTCAATCTTGGGTTGTGGAACGAAGATATGAAACAAGAGTTGATGCAAGCCAATGGATCCATCCAACAGATACGGGGTATACCGGAAGATATAAAAGAATTGTACAGAACCGTTTGGGAAATGAGTATGAAAGACATCATCGATATGTCTCGACATAGAGGTTATTTTATCGATCAGTCACAATCCCTGAATTTGTTTATGGAAGGGGCAACCATGGCGAAATTGACTTCAATGCACTTTTATGCCTGGAAATCAGGTCTCAAAACAGGAATGTATTATTTGAGGACAAAATCTGCTGTTGATGCAATCAAATTTACGCTGGACAATGCCAAGGCGGTAAAATCAAAGGCGAATAAGGCAGATCAATCCTCCAATAAATCAGAAGCTTTAGTTGCCGCCACCTCAGCATTAGCTCCTGCTGGCGGGGAAGATCAAAACACCCCTGCCACCGCTGTAGAACCCCTAACTCCAGCCGAGTTAAAACAGATGCTGGAAAAATCCAAGAAAAGTGAAGATGATGATTGTCTAATGTGCGGCTCATAAGTAATTTTCACCACATATAAAACGCTTGTTTTTTGATTAAAAAAGCATTTTTTATTTAACTAATTATTTTGTTATTAACATCGAAGAAAATTCTAATAATTTCAATCTTGTGTTTGTAAATATCTTTCTTCTTCAATAGTAGGTTAAAATAAAGAGTAGTGTTCTTTGGACTAGTTTCACTATCTCTTGTTAACTCTACTTGTGATTGAATTTTCTTATCTAACTTTTCCAAGATAAAATCTTTATTAATTAGTAACTTTTCAATTTCAACACTTGAGTTATTAGAAAAAGTTTCCATGGCTAAGGTGAAATCTGACTTAGTAATTTCATGTATTTCTATAAGATCTTTAATCTGAGTATATTTTAATTTTCTATGATCATTGTTTACATGCTTGTATGACTTTTTTACTGCATATGATAAATCATCTGCAAGATCTTGAAGTAGGCCTAATAATGAAACATAGAAACTACTAGCTGACATACTAGATTCATCCAGTTTTTTAATAAAAAAGAAGATATTATCCTTCAATTCCTCAATATCTTCCGATAGTTTTTTTGTTTTTTTTCTAGCTAATTTTAATTTTTTAATTTCATTTTTTGAAAGACCTTCAGTTAAGGCCTCAAAAACTGAGTCAATTCTTTTAAATACTTTAATTATATTTGATGTACTTTCATCAATAACCCCTTTTATTGAATTACTTTCTACTCTTAGAATTGTATCTAAAGGGATTTCACTCTCGTCTTTTTTATGTTTCAGATAATTTTTTCCTATTAAAAGTAGAATTATAAAAAGAATTATTGAAATAGCAGAAACTCCGCCGATATAAATTATTGTAACAATTACTCCTGAAATAATAAAAGCAATGATAGCAGTCAAAAACCAACCTCCAATAACATTGAGAACACCTGAAACTCTGTAAACAGCATTATCCCCACCCCAAGCTCTATCAGCAAAAGATGTCCCCATAGCTACCATGAAAGTAACATATGTAGTCGATAATGGAAGCTTATACGAGGTGGCTACTGAAATTAAAATTGAAGCTACTACAAGATTTACACTTGCTCTAAGCATGTCAAAAGAAGGTTTTTCACCTGAAAAGTTTTTTTCAATGTCATCAAAACCATCAAATTGTTTTTCAATTTTAGTTTGAATTGTCTCTGGAATCAGAGAATTTAACAAGAAGCTTAGGTAAGAAAAAATTTTTACTAAAAATTTAGATAATAAATTTGGTTCAAATCTTTCATTGACATTTTTTTGACTTGAAAGATCAATCTCAGTTTTCATTACCTTACGTGCTTTGGTTGAAAACCAGAGTGTAACAACCATTACTCCTCCTGATAAAATAAGAAAAAATGTTGGTGTAGAAACCTTAGCTGCCAGTGAAATCATACTGAATTCATTTGGAGGGATATTCGATACTGACCAGGCCTCGTAGGCTTGATAAGCAGCTATAGGAACACCTATGAAATTAACGAGATCGTTTCCGGCAAATGCAAGGGCAAGGGCAAAAGTTCCTACTCCAATGATAGTTTTAAATATGTTTAATTTAAAAAATTGAACTAATAGAAATGAAATTGAAAACCAAAAAATAATATTTAATATTACAACCAAAATTAGTTCTGTCTCCAAAAACACCTTAATAGTTGAGCCTCCAATTAAGTCAAACTTTAAATTTGCATAGGAAGTACCTTTTATCCCTTTTATTAGAATAAAATAAAATATTGAGGTTAACGAAATACCTCCAAAAATTGACTTACTTATATTTGATTGTTTGTTAAACTTAAATGATAAAAATAATCTGGTTATAAATTGAACTAGAGCTCCAATTGAAAGTGCAACAAAAACGGAAAGCACTATACCAAGAATAATTTGTGCAGCTTTAGATGTATTTATATAATTAAAAATACTCCAAAGGTCCTGTGATTCTGAAAATATTTTTATAAAAGACATAAATACTGCTGCGCCTAAAAGCTCAAAAACTATTGAAACAGTTGTCGATGTTGGCATACCAATAGTATTAAAAAAGTCAAGTAATAAAATATCGGTAAGCATTACAGCTGTGAAAATTAAAATGATTTCATCAAAATAAAACTCACTTGGATTAAAAATACCTTTACGAGCAACCTCCATTAATCCACTTGAAAAAAGTGCACCAAATGCAACTCCAAAACTAGCAAGAATTAATATGTTTCTTAATGAAATTGCTTTAGAACCAACTGCAGAATTTAGAAAGTTTACAGCATCATTACTAACTCCAACAACTAGATCACCAATTGCTATGATCCCTAGAATACAAATCATTATAAAATAAACGTCATTCATGTTTTTAAATTAAAAGTGAATATCCAATTGAACTCTATATATTATATTTTGATTAGAATTATACTTTTCTTCAAAGGTTAAATCACTTTGAATTTTAAGCTTGTGACCCCTAAAAAGTTTGGAAATTCCAATCGTAAATTGTTTATTATCGTTCTGTTGGTATATTTTATCATAATTGATGTTAGTATTTCGTAATGTGAAAGCAAAATTTGAATTAGTTAAATAACTGAATTGAATATTGTTGGAGGAACCTACATTAACAATATCACCCGTGGGAATATTATTACTGTCTTTTGCAATCGGATCGTCAGCAGTCCTTTTAGCATATTCATACATTAAAGAAAATCCTCTGAATTTAAAATGTGCATCTACAAATATTGTTTGAATATCCGTTTTAAAAAATCCGTTTTCTAAAATCATATAGGACCCCATATTGCTTCTTGTTTTAACTGCATTTTTGTTAATGTCTAATGAGGAAGCGAGCATCAATTTGGGAGACAATTCTCTCTTCAAGTCCAAGCCAAAATAATCCCCCTTTGAATCAAATAATCCAAAAGGAAGAAGTTCAATTCTATATGTGTATTGGTGACCCCCAATATTTCCTTTTGTAACGTTTCTTCCCTCTCCAGGTGAAATAGCGATGATTTGTCTCGAAAGAAAAACTTTCCCTAAATTAAATTGATTTATGAATTGGATTCCAAAACTTCTATCAATTGTGAACTTAGAGTTTAATATAGACCTGTCAACAAGTGATAAATTTCCTGAGGATATTACTCTCTCCATATTTCCAGGTAACTTTCCCTGTCCAAATTTAATTCTAAAGTTTTTATAAAAATTCCAATCAACATAAGCATCTAGAATATATCTTGGTGAGTTAGATGTAAATTCATTGGCTCCTGATATATCTCTATTTGATAACCCTAATTCAAATTTATATTTTAGTTTTGGGTTAATGGCAAATCCGGACATTTTAATTCTAGATCTTCTGATTAACGAATTGTAGCTTGAATTATTGATTTGATTATCCTCAAAATCAGCCAATGTCAATAGCTGCATCCTAAATGACAAATTCATCGTCCAGGAGTCTTCTTGACCTTTTAACTGAAGAATTCCTTTGCCAAATTTTGGTACTGAAATTTCCTGTGACTTAAGGATAGTTAAAGAAAAAATTAAAATTACAGAAAGGAATTGGTGTTTTGAAAAATGTAACCTTTTTAATATGTCTCTAAATTCCACTAACAATAAAGTTTAATTATATATTTTTACTTAGATAGATTTATATAAACTCCTCAAATATAAACAGGTTTGAATATTTGATTTTTATGTTAATATTAAAACTAAGTACCAGTAAATTAATTTAATGTTATTAAAATTTTTTGTGGTTAACAATTCAGTAACATTTGTAAAGTATGCGGTGGGATAATCTATTGAAGCTCAAGAGATTCGGAGACACAAAAGACCGGCCACGAGTGGCCCAAGACGACACCCGTTTGGGTTTTGAAGTGGATTATGATCGCATTGTATTTTCTAGTGCTTTTAGAAGTTTACAAGACAAGACACAGGTCATTCCTTTTTCCAAAACAGACTTTGTTCATACCCGGCTTACCCACAGCTTGGAGGTTTCTGTAGTGGGAAGAAGTCTTGGAAGAATGGCGGGTAAAAATATTCTGGAAAAACACCCCCATCTATCCAAAGATTTGGGATATAAAATCAACGATTTTGGCGCCATCGTTGCTGCCGCGGCCCTGTCTCATGACATCGGCAACCCTCCTTTCGGTCATAGTGGAGAAAAGGCCATAGGTCACTATTTTCTCAATGGGAATGGTGCTAAGTACAAATCAAAGCTGTCCGATAAGGAATATCAGGATTTATGTACATTCGAGGGCAATGCCAATGGATTTAAAATTCTCACAGAAAGTAAAGTGGGGACACCGGGTGGATTACGACTCAGTTACGCCACATTAGGTGCCTTTGTAAAATACCCCAAAGCGAGTTTGCCGCATCGTCCCACTGCCCACGTTGCCCATAAAAAATATGGTTTTTTTCAGGCCCAGAAAACATTCTTTGATCTACTTTCTCAAGATATGGGCTTGGTTGATTCCAAAACAGTACATCGACATCCACTCGCCTATTTAGTAGAGGCTGCCGATGACATTTGCTATACCATAATCGACTTTGAGGACGGTATTCACTTGGGTTGGATTGATGAAGAATACGCCTTGGAATACCTTATCAATTTAGTCAAAAAAGACATGGATACCCTTAAATATTCTAAATTGATACACCGAACCCAAAGGTTGGGGTATCTAAGAGCACTTGCCATCAATAGCCTAATTAAGGATGCGGTCAGAGTGTTTACCGAAAACGAAACCCAAATCCTTAATGGAAGTTTTGGTCATGCTTTATTGGAAAAAAGTCAATTCAAGGCGCAAATTACAGACATCATCAACTTGAGCGTAGACAAAATTTATTGCTCCGAAGAGGTCGTTCAAAAAGAAATTGTGGGATATAAGGTCATCACTGCTTTACTGGATGCATTTGTCTCAGCAGCTTCCAATGCTTTTTTTAAAGAGGATAACAGCTATGATGAGTTATTACTACAATTGATTCCAGACCAAGAAGAGTTGCCCGCCCAAAACCTATATCAAACCCTTCTCAACGCCAGTTGTTATGTTGCCAGTCTGACCGATGGAAAAGCAATGCTGTTGGCTGAAAAAATTGGGTTTAAGTAGTTTTTAGAACATTTATTAATTTCCAGTTTATACCTTTAATCGAAAAATTTGCTAATGCGCTGGATCCCTTTTATTATTTTCTTAACCGTCTTACAATGGTATGCCTTCCAAGCATTAAAAACGCTCACCCAAAGTAAAATATGGTGGGCCTTATACGGATTGATTGTAACGCTTACATTCGGAAGCTTTTTATGGCAACTTTTCGCCTATGACCGTTCTGTAGGTTGGACACCTGCCATTACCTATACTGTCGGTTGGTTTATTGCTTTTATGAGTGGTCAACTAATGTTGATCCCTATTCTCTTTTTTGAGGACTTGTGCAGAATGGCTATGGGTGTTTACCATTTTTTTAGTGCCGAAGAAAAATTCCACCTTCCCGAACGTAGAAAATTTATTACTCAAGCAGCCTTGGCCTTGAGTGCTGTTCCATTCGCTTCCCTTCTCTATGGAATGTATCAAGGGAGATACAACTTCAGAGTATTGCGCTACACCCTAGAGTATGATTCTCTTCCGGAAAGTTTTGATGGTTTTCAAATTACCCAAATCTCCGATTTGCATTGTGGCAGTTTCGACAATTTCGAAAAAGTTGCCTATGGGATGGACTTGATCAACGAGCAAAAATCAGATCTTATTCTTTTTACAGGGGACATGGTCAACAATAAATCATCTGAGGCGCTACCTTGGGTAAAAAAGCTTTCTGAATTAGATGCTCCTTACGGTAAATTTTCTGTTTTGGGCAATCACGATTATGGTGATTACAACCAATGGGAAAGCGAGGCCGCAAAACAAAAAAACATGGAGGAAATGTATCAAATCCATAAAGACATGGGCTTTGATCTATTGCTTAATGAAAGTCGATATATAGAGAAAAATGGAGAAAAACTCGCATTAGTAGGGGTAGAGAATTGGGGTGCAGGAAGGTTTAAAAAGGCCGGAGACTTGGAAAAATCTATTGCCCGGATCCAATCGGAAGATTTTAAAATACTACTCAGCCATGACCCTTCCCACTGGGAGGCAGAGGTCCTTCCACACTCTTATCCATTTCAACTGACCTTGAGTGGCCACACCCACGGTTTCCAATTCGGAATAGAGATTCCGGGCTGGGTCAAATGGAGTCCCATCCAGTGGCAATATAAGCAGTGGGCAGGTATTTATCAAGAGAAGGAACAAAAGCTGAATGTAAACAGAGGCTTTGGCTATTTGGCCTATCCTGGGAGGGTAGGAATATGGCCCGAGATTACTGTAATTACCCTGAAAAAGAGGAATTTATTGATTTAATCCCAAAAAAAACTACATTTGCTTAAGTCAACCCCTTGAAATTATTGAGAAATGTCAAAATTTGGTGAACTCATTGATGACAAATTGCCTTTGCTTTTGGTATTCTACAATGCAAAGGATCAGGTTTCTAGTTCTATGCATCCCATACTAAAAGATGTTGCCGCGGCCATGGGTGATAAAGGTAAGGTAATCAAAATTGATGCTGAAAAAAACATCAAACTCTCAGATGCCCTAAGAGTTAAAGTGCTCCCCACACTTATGATCTATAAACTCGGAGAAATGGTGTGGAGGCAAAGCGGCGAACAGGATGCCAATACCCTAATCAGTCTGATGCAAGATCACTTGGGTTAGTTTTCCAAGCTGTCCTCCTCTAAATCAAATTGTTCCATTGATTGATCGAATCGCTTTTGCAGACTGGCCGCGAAATCGGCGCTGCTCATAAGTTCTATACGATAAATCAACTCTTGGAAATCGAGTATTTCTCCTTTCACTTGGTCAAAGAATAGTTTCTTATTGCTTTTTGAAAATTTGGCAATCATCCCAAAACGCTCTTCATATTGAAGCACTATGGACTCTGCCAATTCCTCAGCCTTTTCCTTTTGACCCGACAGATAGTACCCTTCGACAAAATCGGTAAGAGAAGTATAGTAATCGTAGTCTCCGTAGAGATTCATAAAGGGTTCAATGGAGGCAGTAAAAAGATCTAATTGTGACTTCAAAAGCTCTCGATCTTCATGGATCAAGATTGCTTCTATTAGGGTTCTATATCGCTCAATCTGTGTGATGATTTCCTCTCCCATCATAAATTGATCACTTGGGGTTAGAGATGCAAAATACTCCAATTCATCTCGGTATTTAAAAGATACCTTTTTAGCCAGACTCCGAGCAGAGGACAAAGCCTCTAAACGATAATAGGTGTCTACAAAGGGAACCAAAAGGCTGTAGTATCCAAAATAATCCAATGGCATCTTTTCCATTGCAAGATCAAGGATATTTTTTGCCTTTTCGTTTTTGTTTCCCTCAATCAATTTTTCGGCCAAGCGCGCCATATTACTTCTAAAGGAAATACTGTTTTTTCTGGTTTCTGTATCGTGATAAATTTCCGGACTTTCAGAATTTCCCCAACTCCAATTCATGACGATATCATACATCAAATCTGCGTCCAAGCGGCCCATAATGTATGGATTCTGGGTGTTTTGGGGAGTTCTGATAGGGACCAGTTTATAAACTAATCCTTCCAATTGCAGGTACTCCTTCATCCATATGTATTCGGCATCGGCATAACTGCCTCCGGTAAAATAAATGGGTCTTTTCCAATCGTTATTGGCCAAAATATCCAACATCATAATCTGATTTTTGGTCATTCCACCCTCGGGTAAATCAATATCGATATATGGAACAATAAGTGCTTCATCCTCAGATTTTACCACACCACTGCTCAATACGTTTTCTTTGTTGACCATTACCCTTATTTTATTTGTGGGATAAAAGACCATTTCCTGCGTGCCTTTAGGGAACCTCCGGGGATCTTCCCCTGTCTGTTCCAAAAGGCTTTTGTATTTTGTTCTGGGGTGATCACTGGCGACCCAGTTCATAAAATCTTTGATATCCCACCGAACAGAGTCCAAAAGTGACTCGTGCTTGATATAATCCCGAATGCCATAGGCATAGCGCGGGTGAGTCATCTGTGAAGGAATGGGGTCACTCTCATAGGTTTTTCTTTTCAACTGGTCAATGTACCAGTCTGTTGCCAATAGTGAGGTGTTGATCGTTTTTACATCGGTGCGATAACCCTCAATCTCTTGCGCATACCAAAGGGCGAAAGTATCGTTGTCTCCAATGGTAAAAATCATGGCTCCTACATCTTTTTGAATTGACTCTAAATAAGACTTGGCCATTGACTGAGCTGTATAACGATCAGAACGGTCGTGATCATCCCAGTTTTGAAAGGCCATCAACAATGGTACCGCCATAAAACAGATGGCAACTACTGTTGGGGCAACAGCCTTTGATTTAATCCAAGTCTTGACCTTTTGTGACAGATAGAAAGCACCCATGCCAATCCACAAAGCAAAGACATAAAATGATCCCACTAAAGCATAATCCCGTTCACGAGGTTCAAAAGGGCGCTCGTTCAAATAAATCTTAAGAGCCAGTCCCGTAAATAAAAAGAAAAGCAACAGTACCCAAAAAAACTTAGGATCTTGTTGATAGACAAAAATCAGTCCTATCAGTCCCAACAGAAAGGGAAGGAAAAAATAGGTGTTTCGAGATTTGTTGTTTCGCGCATCATCCGAAATTTGGGATTGATTGCCCAGGCGTAGATTGTCAATCAAAGGAATTCCGCTGATCCAGTTTCCGTTCAAAACATTATAGGTACCGGCAATGTCGTTTTGTCTTCCGGTAAAATTCCACATAAAATATCGCCAATACATATAGCCGATTTGGTATTGAAATAGAAATTGTAGAGAACTCCAAAAACTAGGTTTTTCAATTTCCAGATAGGGAGAAAGCGACCTGAAAAACTTGTGGTAGTCATCTCCGGTAACAACTCCGTCTCGAATGTCCTCTCTAAATTCATTTACCCGGCTCCGCAACATCTCATTACTCTGATATTCCGGTACTATAGAAAACTCTAGTGGACCGGTAAAATTCATATAATTTCCTGCATGTTCTGAACTCCACAGTCGAGGTAAAAAGCCTCGATGCTCACTATTGGAATTGATTTTAGCCCTTTCCCAATGGTTGACGATTATATATTTTCCGGTTTTATAGTCTCTTTCGTACTTGGGCTTATCATCTACATAAGGTTCTGTTTCATCCTGTCCTGCATAGATGTCAGAAAAAAGAGGTCCATAGAATAAATGTGTTTCGGGGTATTGCTCCAGGTTGTAATAAGCTAAAAGGGAACGGGCATCGGCAGGCGAATTTTCATTGATCACCGTATTGGCATTCGCCCGAATGGGAATCATCAGCCAAGAGGAAAAACCTACCAACACAAAAAGTATGCATAAAATACCGGTGTTCACATTGATCCACTTTTGACGTTGGGTATAGCGTAAACTGTAATAAAAAAACAAGACAAAACATAAGCCTGCGATCAGCGTACCACTGTTAAAGGGCAATCCCATCTTGTTGACAAAGAAAACCTCTGAATTTCCAAAAAATGCAAGGGTAGTCGGCAATAGCAGTTTAAAGATGAAAAGTAGAATGGCGACAGAGATCACATTGGCCAGAAGAAAGCTTTTGACGGTTACTTTGGGGGTGTTCTTAAAGTAGTAAATCATCCCTATGGCGGGAATGGTAAGTAGTCCCATAAAGTGAACCCCGAAAGACAAACCGATAATAAAAGAAATCAACAACAACCAGCGATCCCCTCTTGGGGTGTTCATATCCTGTTCCCATCGGAGGCCCAACCAAAATAGTAAGGAGAGGATAAAAGTAGCCATGGCATAAACCTCAGCCTCTACCGCATTGAACCAAAAGCTGTCAGAAAAACAAAAAGCCAAGGCTCCTACTGCAGCACTTCCAAAAAAGGTCAATCGCTCAGGAGTATTGTCAAGGGTTTGAAAAGTAGGTAATTTTTTCATCAACAAGGTTAGTGTCCAAAAAAGAAAAAGTACAGTAAAAGCACTAGAAAAAACAGACATATAGTTAACCATAAGTGCAATGTTCTCGGACGAAGTGGAGAAAAGAGCAAAAAAAGCACCTATCATCTGAAACAAAGGGGCTCCGGGTGGGTGGCCTACTTGTAGCTTGGCTGCGGTTGCAATATACTCTCCCGCATCCCAAAAACTAGCAGTAGGTTCGACCGTAAGGCCAAAGGTCAATAGGGCAAGACTGAATACGCCCCAACCAAAACTTCGATTCCACAATTGAAAAGAACTGATGGACATGTGCAATTTTTATTTCACGAATGTATGAATTAAATAAAAAAATAAGCCTTTTGATGCTCAATTTAGTTTAGGAGATTTTTAAATCGATTTGTTTGTCAACAAAAAACTTTAATATAAATTTGCAAAACATTTTTG
>CESO01043760.1_pt1 | contig 117545 bp, 101 predicted proteins | sample 356341 | NCBI WGS metagenome assembly CESO01 (sample SAMEA2621812, study PRJEB7988) | marine metagenome | biome: marine biome (ENVO:00000447); feature: deep chlorophyll maximum layer (ENVO:xxxxxxxx); material: "saline water (ENVO:00002010), including plankton (ENVO:xxxxxxxx)" | depth 35 m | reverse complement strand
AATAAGAATTGGATTAAGCAGATTAGTTACTTAGATGATAAGCGTTTGAAAGTAATAACAAGAGAAATAGAGTATTATAATTGAAGAAATCATCGGCATATCCTCCTCAGTTAGCTTTGGTGCTTTATTTACTTTTATATTAAAAGTATATTGTTTATGTTTGACATTATTAACTATAAATTATTTAAAATGAAAAAACTGTTACTCACATTATTATTTACTTTTTCAATTAGTGTAAATGCTCAATGGAAAGGAACAACCAGCAATGATGACCAGAGGACAATGATGATACAACGTCATATGGAATTATATCCCAAAAATGACCAATCTCAACTGAAAAATATCTTTAATCAGGCAGCAACTATCAATGTAAATGGAACAAATGTATCACCAGAGGAACTTGCTGATTTTGAAAGAATGCATCACAAAATATTTAAAGACATAAAATTTCAGGTTGGAGCAAACATTACTTCAAAATATGAAAATGGACAAATCTGGACTCACGTTTGGGCCTGGTGGTCAGCTGAAGGGAAAAAATCTAAAGAATCAGCTACTATTCCTATTCACCTCGCTTTTACTTGGGATGGAGTGAAATCAAATAATGCGTATTTTTTCTTTGACCCAACATTTATAAATAGTGAAATCGCTCTAAACGAATAATTTTAATACACTTATAAATAAGCTCAGTCAATTATATTTACTTGTTTACTAAAATTTAATTTTTATAATTTTGGTCTTATTAATTATAAATTATTTAAAATGAAAAAACTTTTATTCGGAATACTTACAATTGCCTTTATAAACATTTCCTTTTCCCAAGATACTGACCGTCATTATTTCAGGATGCATTATATTGATGTCACTGGTAATGTAGGGGAATTCATCAAAGCTAATAGAGAATACTTTAAACCTCTGGCAATAGATGCAGTTAAAGAAAATACATGGGCAGGATGGACAATGTTAAGGTCTGTGACTGAATCTTCAAAATTTATTTTTGTACATCACTTCAGTAACAGTGAACAAGTAGCTAATACCCACAACAACTTTGGATTAATTTTCAATAATAAAAGAGCGGAAGAATTAGACTTGACAGCTCCTGATTGGAGTAAATTTAGCATGTCATCTGACAAGTCATACGAAATATGGGAAAGGAACGGACAGGTAGGCGATGGTAAAAACACTAACTTTTTTATTATCAATCATTTTAAATTTAACAACAAAAAGAAGTTTATTGAGAATAACAGGTTATGGGGTAGTCTTGTTGTAAAACCTCAACTTGAAAAAACAAAAGGATTATCATGGGGTTGTGCAACCATTTTGAGTTCTTCAAGTGGGGAGGATGGGAAAATGAAATCTTTTAATGGTATGTCTTGGGATGGATACAACTCTTTAAATGAGATACTGAATAATTTTTCGTATAATGAAGATAATTCATGGGATAACAAGTATTTTAAAACATTCATGAAAGAAATTAAAGATAAAGATTTGACGAAATTTGCAAATGCTAAGCAATCGGAAATATATGAACTAATTGATTCATCCTTTAATTAGTCCACTTAGGTTTTAATATATTACCCTCCCAAGTGGAGGGTTTTTTATTTCAACTCAGGCATATCCCCTTCCTATGAGTTTATCTTTCATCTTACAAAATCAATGGAGTATGATTACTACCCTACTCTTGCCAAACTCTCTAATAAAACAAACCCTCTCTTCCACCTCGACACAGAAGTGTAAATGGTGAGTTCTCCAGCTCCATATCACCCTACTTACCCAACATCAAAGGAAAGAACATGGGAGATTATTGGAATGAGGATAGAGTTAATGGGGTGTACATTTAGATATAACCCAAACATTTATTATTTTCAATCTTTAAAGAATTCTTTCAATGAAAAGAGCTTTATTACCAATAACTGTAGTTACCATATTATCTATATTCATTTATTCCTGTTCCTCAGATGATGATGACTCAGCTCCTCCAAGCGTGATTCAAACTCCAACAGATGAACCTGATTTAAATGGGCAATCCGAATCTAAAATGGTAGATTATTTTAGCGACAAGGGATATGGCAATGCAGTGAAAACTTTGCAGCATCCAGCGGGAGAACATTATAACGGGATTACGTATGTTGCGTATCAAGGACCTCTTGAAGATCCATTTGTAGCCGCCTATATTCATGCAACAAATAAATGGATTGGACCTTTTAAAGCTGGAGAAAGTGTGCTTGGAAAGAACCCAGATGAAGAGATTGACAATCATGGAAAACCTGCAATGATTATTGATGGCGAAGGCTATATTCATGTTGTATTTGGTGGGCATGGAGGTCTTCCTATTCATGGAAACAACCCCCTTGGCAATACCCATGGTGGGAAAATGGTACATGTAGTAACTAAAAATCCTTTAGACATCTCTAGTTGGGAAGTGTTAGATAACATTCCTCCCTTTGGTACCTACAATCAATTTGTAAAAATGGACAACGGTGATATATATTTATTTTACCGTCATGGTGCACATAAAAGCAACTGGGTGTATCAGAAATCTTCAGACAATGGGCGCAACTTTGAACCACCTGTTTCTATATTCGAAACAAATCATTTTGGTGGCTATGATGACGCTTGGTACGCTTGGTTTGAAAAAACAACTAAAGATAAAATCATTGCAGTATACAATTATCACAAATGTAAAAATGGTGGACACGATGGAGAACGCCACAATGGCTATTATATGGTTATGGATCTGGCCACTGCAAAATGGAGGAATATAGAAGGTGATGAACTTGAAATGCCAATTACAAAAGAGTATGCAGATCTTAATACCTTGGTGATAGATACAGGAGATAAATGGTCTGTACGTGGTACAGGTGCAATTGATGGAAATGGAAACCCACATGTGTTTTTTTATATTGAAGAAGATATTGAAAGCAATCAAAATCAAGGTTCAGGTGATAAAGAGCTCCATACTTTCCGATTTACAGGTGAAGCATGGGTTGGAGGAAAAACCAACTTGCCTAAAAGCTCAAAAGGTGTGATGCATGTTTCTGAGAGCAATAATTCGAAAATGCTAATTGCCTATAAAGATGAGAACTTAGGTAAGATTATTTGGTGGAACAAGGTTGTTGAAGATGATGGAGAAGTATTTGAGGAGGCAGATCTTGCTATATTTGAATTTCATAAAACAAGTTTCCTGCTATCATCCCTAATCCGAAATGCCGAGCCTGAGGCTAAATGGCTTGCGGTTGGTAAAAAGGGTAGTAGCGATTTCGGAAAAATGTATCTTTTGGGAGATCAAGGAGCTATTCAACGGCTAGAATCAGAAGCGAATCAAAACGATGACGGCAGTTTATCTATTGTTACTGAAAATTAACAAAATAGTATTCGCATTTATCCAAATCTATCGAGGGGAGAATTTACCATCCAATTATCGAACCAAAATATTTAATTTTGAGAGTTGATGAACAGAAAATACCCCTATTATATAGTTTTTGGACTTTCATTTTTAACATTCGGATTGGTTCAAGATTACATAATACCAAATTATGAAGGAGGAGATGACCTTATAATTTATTTTCTTGGAGTAATTCCTAACTTCCTTCCATATATTGGTCTATCTAGTTTCTTTTATGTAACTATTCCAGAGATTTTTAAACCTAATACATCTTTTTACAGAAATAAATTAAAGTGGTCAATAATCATTTCTATGATTGGTCTAATTGGAAAAGAGTTCATAACAATTTATTCACCCGGAAGAGGAGTTTTTGATTGGAATGACGTAATATGGACAATTATTGGGGGAATAGTTTTTTATTTTCTACATGGGACAATTCAAAACAATGGTCCTAAAAGAACCTGAACTAGGGTTAAGGTCAAAAAATCTTGATTTTTGGGATGGTTCGAACTTCGAACTAGATTGGTTCTGTTATCGAACCATCTTATAAACTTAACTGTTTGATAATCAGTATATATACAGCCCTGTTTCTGGGACAGGTGGGACCACCAACAAATAAAGCCTCTTACATCTGTGAGGGGCTTATTTTATTGACTCTACCCAACTGTTTCCTCAGTTGAAAAACAAATTCCTTAAATAGCAATTCTTACATTAAGATACTGAATTTTAGCCAAGTTTTCCAACTTCGTCTCCTTCCATTACATGCGTAATTCCAGAGCTATAGTACTCTGGGTAGCATACTATTCTTGGTACGAATTCAGGTAGTGTGTACCGATGCAGTTATTTCCACCTGCCAGTTATACTTTTACCAAATTAGTTCCAGACTCCTCTATCTAAATCTTTGTCAAGCTTAACATAATCCACATCAGGATACTTTGCTTCAATAAGTTCTTGAATATTAAAATATTTCAGTCTTACTTTTTCCAAAAATTCAACCCCATACTTTTGATAAGTATTTTGATATGAAAGAGCGTCTTCAATTTCAGGGTCTCTTAATAGCAAATAATATGAAACTTTGAATTTAGTATACCCAAGAGGAGTTTTTGAAAATTTGAAAGGTTCAATATAGTTTGTGACATTTTTTAAAATTGATTTACCATAGAATAAAGGGACTATATTAACAGTATTATTTAATCGATTGATTCTGTCATTTTCTATCATTTGTGAATAGGCTCTTGGAAGGGATGAAATTTGTGTCCTAAGTCTATTTTCACTTATCAGGGATAATTTACCAGAATTGATAATTTCATTTAGCACGCCCTCTTGCGGAACATGTCTCCAACCAGAATTTGTAATATGAAAAATTAAACTGTCGAGCTTATATTGAGATTTCCAAATTCCATTAGGTGACGTATATTTCAGTATTTCTTCTCCAGCGCTTAAAACTTCTTTCCTTTTATTAATTACGAGTTCACAATTAAGAATACTTGATGAAATCTCGTTATGTAATGAAAGGAGTATTTTCTTTTCCTCTTTTTCTTGTTTCTTTAACTCATTCCAGTTATTAACCTGAAGTGCAATTAGAATTCCAGCTACAACAAGAACAACTTCGCCAGTGGCATACCTCAAATAATTCTTTGTCTCGAGATTTACTAATTTATTAAACCTATCAAACCTCATTTTTTAAGTATTTAAAGTTTATCATTAATTAGCCATGGTGTTATTTCCACCTACCAGATTTAGGGTTTAAGTTCGAGGTCAAGTGGTCTATCCAAATTGATTTCTCTAGAGGTAATTTTCCATATTCCATCAATTTTATTCAGCTTAAAATCATAAAAAATAGGACTCACTATCTCGGTTTTGGAGTTATTATTTGTCGTTAAAAGCGTCATGTATTTTTTAAAGTGAGCAGAATCATGTGTTAATTCAATTAACATTGAATTAGACATCATGTGCCTTCTTTGCATCTTGTTAATCTTGAAAAATTCCATTCTTTCCTCACTGATGGCTCTCTGTGCTTCATCTTTGATTAAGTAGGTCATCTTCTTGCCGTCTGAACCATAGATAACACCTAATGCGTCATCTGTAAACAATGACAAAAATCCATCTAAATTGTTTGTATCCCAATAAATACCATAGGCATCAATAACATCGTTTATTGCCATTCTATCTGCAACATTAAAATTGGGGTCACCTATTCTTCCAGACCAATTAGTTTTATTTTTTTCTTCTTTACCCAAAACATTTCCTAGAAGATTTTTAACATCATCAATTTTTATATTATTTAAGTCAAATTGCTGTGCTTTAATAATATTAATAAAGAAAATAGTAGATAAAAGAAAAATAATTTTTCGATTCATTACAAGTGGTTTTTGATTATAATAAGCTATTGAGAGATAAATCCTATAGACAAGATACACTCCTGTTAATCCCCATATCCACCAACGGTTTTTTATGTATCATTCCATTTAACTAATATATAAATTGTTAATAATTTACCCCTTAAAATACCCAAACACTTTCAAACCTCCCTATTGGATGTTTTTTCTTAGGGTATATCTCTACAAATTAGGCTCAGGTTTAAGAAGATTCAAGTATTCAAAGTTTGAGATTAGTTAGGTGTCCCAGTGTCCCACCCCTAGGGTTTAGGACAGTGGGACTCACATAAAAGATATAGTCTCTAATTTCAAAATGTCTATCTTGTAAATAAAAAAAATGAAAAAAATCCCCTTTGCAATAATGATTGTTTTAGGCAGTTTTGTTAATGCTCAAGAAATTGAAAATCCTATTTCAATTGTTGAGAGTCCTTCAACAGACACCACTGATATTCAAGACTCAATTCAATCAGATTATAAAATTAAAAGGATCTCAATTGGTCTTAAGTTGGGAGTTCCTAATATTGCCTCTCTTGGAGTCCAATACACACTTCCATTTCTAAATAATCATTTAGCACCTTATTTTGAATACTCTTCATACAATTATAATGAGGATGAAATGGAAGGTAACTTGAAATTTTCTGAGTTTGGAGTATCATATTTTTTTAATGAAAAAGGAAGGGGACTATATTTAGGTTTAGGTGTGTCAAGTTTGAAAATAGATGCCACCTACAATGACATATCATTAGACTTTGGAAAAACTGGATATGGAACTGCTGAAATTGCTTTAAATACAACTAATTTAAAATTAGGACTTAAAACTGGAGGTCGCATCTATTTTAGACTAGAATTAGGTTATGGAATGGGTACTTTACCTCAAACAGTTTCCTTTAAAGCAACAGACAACTCAAACCCGTCATACACAGAGACTACTACGGAGGATATTCCCGAAATAGCTGGAATATCTGAAAATGGATTAATCATAGGAAATATAGGTTTAGGTTTATCCTTCTAATTGAATTCTTAACCATAAAATCCATAACTAATTTAAAATCATAAAGGGTTTGGTATGGGGGATTTTTAGAGGTTTTTGGGAACCAAAGTTTGAGAGTAGTTAGGTGTCCTACTTCCCACCTTTAGGCAATGGGACTTGGTACACTATTAGATCATTACACCAGTCCCTCAAAGGGCTGAGTGTTATTTCCTTACTTTTGTTAACTTGCCATATTATAGTTTATCAATGAAAAAGCTGGTTTTACTATTAATTTTAGTACCTACAATATCCATTTGCCAAGCAAAAAAGGTGAAACCAGGTGAAACATCAAATAATCCAATTATAAAAGCATGGTATGCCGATCCCGAAGCAATGGTTTTTGGAGATCAGTATTGGATATTTCCTACTTTTTCTGCTCAATATGAAGATCAGGTTTTTTTGGATGCATTTTCATCAAAGGATTTGATTCATTGGGAAAAACACAACAAAGTAATTGATACTTCTACTATCAAATGGGCCAAACAAGCCCTATGGGCTCCTTCAATCATAGAAAAAAAAAATCGCTATTATCTGTTTTTCTCTGCTAATGATCTTCAAAAAGCAGGAGGACCCTATTGGAATGAAAATAATTCAATAAACCATTATGGAGGTATTGGAATAGCGGTTGCTGACACACCCTCAGGGCCTTATAAGGACTATCTCGGAAAACCTCTTGTAGATCAATTTTATAACAATGCTCAACCCATAGATCAATTTGTTTTTAAAGATATCGATGACTCCTATTATATGTTTTATGGAGGTTGGAAGCATTGTAATCTGGCTCAATTAAACAACAATTTTACAGGTTTTATTCCTTGGAGTAACAATCAATTGTTTAAAGAAATCACTCCAGATGGTTATGTTGAGGGGCCTTTTGTATTCAAAAGAAAAAACTTTTACTACTTTATGTGGTCTGAGGGGAGTTGGACAAACGATTCCTACAAAGTGGCTTATGCAATAGCTGAAAAAGTTACTGGGCCTTATATGCGAATAGGGACTATTTTGGAATCTGATAATAATATTGCTACTGGTGCTGGACACAATTCAGTAATCAATATCCCCAATACCGATCAATGGTATATGGTTTACCACAGAAGACCTATTCCCAGTGAAGGACGTGATCATAGGGTAATCTGTATTGACAAACTGGAGTTTAATCAAGACAATACCATCAAACAGGTCAAGATGACATTCAGAGGTGTAAAAACAAAAAAGTTAACGGAGAGCTCTTTTAGATAAGTTAAACTAACATTTATAGACGAATGTCCCATTGCCTTTCGTAGGTTTTGTTATTTTCTATGTTATTTATCTTTGACTAAACTCAAAAATTAACTCAAATGAATGAATCTATAGCTCAAGAAGTAAAATCAATAAAAAAAGGTGTAAAATTAATTGTAGCTATTATGTTAGTCCAACTCATAGTGGTTGGTCTATATATAATTCTTGTAGCTGTGCCATTAATAAATAAAATGTAAAATGAATGTATTCCAGCAGAAAAGAGTTGCAGTGAGTGTAGTATTAAGTTTAACACGCTGTATCGTATTCGCCATTTACAGCAACATAATGCAAAAAAAGAATGGGTGTTTGCCTGTAGAAAGTGTTTGCTAAAAGTCAAAAGAAATAATATCCATTACAAGTATGGTGGTACTTGGAAAAGTAGAATATAATCCCCCTTTTGTAGGTTTTGTTATTTTAGTAAAATGAACCATAAATTATTAATCTACAAAAAACACATAGATGATTTCTCTAATATAAACTCAACAGGTTTTATTAGCTTTAAAGTATGAAGAAAATCCTATTTTTAATTGTTACTGTTTTCGCTGTAAATCTATTAGTTAGTCAAGATATAAATAAAATGAATTGGCTTAATGAACCATCATCTTGGAAAGTGAAAGATGGTAATTTAAAAATGAATGTAACTCCTGAATCAGACTATTGGCGAAAAACACACTATGGCTTTACGGTTGATGATGGCCCATTTTATTATACTACAAGAGGTGGGGAGTTTGAAGTTTCGGTGAAAATATCTGGAAGCTATAAAACTCGATTTGACCAAATGGGGCTAATGTTACGAATTGACGAAGAACACTGGATTAAAACTGGAATAGAATATGTTGATGGAGCCTACAACTTCAGTACCGTTGTTACTGACGTTTATAGTAATTGGAGTGTTATTGAATTAAACGGGAAACCAGAATCTATTTGGATAAAAGCGGTTAGAAGAATAGATGCAGTTGAAATTTTTTATTCTCTTGATGGGGTCAAGTACAAAATGTCAAACGTGGCATATTTATCAGACAAAAAGCCTGTGATGGTTGGAATGATGGCTGCCAGTCCTGATGGAGATGGTTTTGATGCTCTATTTGAAGATTTTTCTGTTAAACATTTACCTGATTTAAGACGACAGAAATGGCTCATAAATAATAAATAATTTATGCTTAATAATAAAGCCCGTATTGTTGTCGAAATAATTAGTGTTATTGCAATAATATTATCTCTGGTTTTTTTAGGTCTTGAAGTTAATCAAAGCAATACTCTAGCTAAAGCTTCAATTAGACAATCCTTAAATGAAACGGATATGAAAGTTTACGAAATGAGGATGGATAAAGATGCAATAACCAGAGCACATTATAAAAGTGATAATAATTTACCTTTGGATAAATACGAGCAGTATATGATGATTCAATTTCAAACCTTTAATTTTAGAGACTTTGATAATTCATTTTATCAATACAGAATTGGATTATTTGATGAAAATAACTGGCAAGCATATAGACGAATTATTAAGAAACTCCTTGAAGATAAACACGTAAAAACTATGCTTGCATTAAATATTTCTGACTTTAGTAAAGAATTTCAGGATGAATTAAAATCAATTCAGGATGAATAAATAACAGGCATATCTTCCTCATTAAGCTCTGGTACTTCCTATCACTTTTATATTAAAAGCTAATAGTTTATGTTTGGTATTATTATCTCCAAAGATTTAACCTTTCATGAAATCTCAATTTTATTAGACTTCAATTTATCATACAAGTCAAATATTAAAAAGACTCAAAAACAATTTATAATCTAGAATATAAAAACGAATTCGATTGGGGTTTGGGGAAAAGTATTTTCTCAGTAACAAGAAACCCAATTTTTGAATTAGATTACTATTTAACAGACAATTAGAGCATTATTAAAATTAAAGTTTCCCCCCTTTAATTTAAAAATTACTATTTGACTATTTGTATTAGAATCATTTTATATCTATTTTTTCTGAGCCTGGATTATCCACTTCAATTGATCCGGCCCAAACACACATAGTTTTACTGGTTTCTATTAATGCGGGGTTGTTTCCAATATTTGTCTTGGTAGCTACAGGGCTCCAAGGCATAACAGGAACAGGAATACATGAAGAAGGAACAAAAACAGGAACTGGACCAGCCATTTTCCAATTCATGGGGTTGGCCGGAGAATTACATTGTCCGAATGCTGGAATATTGAGAAAAGGAATCATGTCTAACTTATTGGCCAATGGTTTAACCATCTGAGTGGTGGTTCGATTAAGGGGAAGAACGATCATAGACTTCGTTCCTGATCCAAAAGAGCACTTTAATTTTGCCCCGTTACAGACGCATTTTGACATGATTATTATCTACATTGATTAAAACTGACTTGGCTCTTAAACCTATGATGCAATATAATAAAAATCAAAATGAGTTAGTTTCCAGGGATTTAGTTAAACTAATTTCTTGTTTTATTAATCCTGATGAATTTAATTTTAGATTGGAAAAACATTGGCCCTCGGAACAATTAAATCTATAAATCAAATTTGATACTTCCCCCTTAAAAAAGAATAAGTTATTTTAGTAAAATAAATGTAAAGTAGTGTTTAATAAAGAAACTTCCCAACCTTATTTGACTGATGCCTGTATTATCTCAAATAAAACGACTATTATCGGAGAAATTTTTTCCGAAAAAGATTTTAGATTGGATGGGGTTTTTAGAGGAAAATTGATATGTAAAAAACAAGTTATTATTGGGGAAAAAGCAGTTTTTAAAGGGGAATTGAATTGTGAAAATTTGTCTATTCATGGGAACATAGAGGCACAGGTTACAGTATCTAACGAGATTTCGATAAACTCAACAGCTATATTCAAAGGAAATTTAATTACTCATAAATTAAAGGTGGAGGAAGGTGCTGTTTTTGAAGGAAATTGTTCTACAAACTTTCAAGACACCGTTTCTGAATTATCGACTAAAAAAGATTCAATTAACATATTATCCTCAGGGCCGGTTGAAAGTGCAATAAAGTCTGAAATTCAAACCAACAAAATCTCTACCAATGCATTAGAGGAGGAAGAAACCGATGTAACAACTGTCGAAAATTAATAGTCGATTCGAGTAAAACCATTGAATTGAACTGCTTTTTTCGTATTGAATTGGTTTAAAAGACGTCTATCTGTTCCTTTATTCCTACTATTTTACTAAATTTAAATTTTAAAAAACAGAGCTTAGATGGGATATTTTACTTCAAAAGAAAAAGAGGCCAATTCAGTTGATTCCACCATATTAAAGAAGAACACCTCAGTCCTTACAGGGGAAAATTCCCATACCGAAAAAACAAATCAACTTCAATTGATGGCTGACCAAAGCGATCGGGTTCAAAATTTCCAGCAATCAAATAATTCTGGACTTCCAGAACCCATCAGAAAAGGGACTGAAAGTCTATCGGGTCACTCCATGAACGATGTAAACGTTCACTATAATTCTAGTGAGCCCCAAAAAGTTAATGCTCATGCATTTGCAAAGGGAAATGATATTCATTTGGCCAGTGGACAGGAACAACATTTACCTCACGAAGCTTGGCATGTTGTACAACAAAAACAAGGAAGAGTCAAGCCTACTTCCGAAGTCAATGGCACCATGATTAACGATAGTGAAAGTCTTGAATCTGAAGCAGATTCCATGGCTCAAAAAATTGTAGCCGAAGGAAAAAATAGCGCTACCACAGCAACAGATGAAAAGGAGGCACTTACCCCCGAGGCCGAGATATCTCAAAGGGTTGCCCAACCCATGGCATTTCAACAACCCGATTTGAGCGTAGACGATAGTGGAGCTGAAACCGAAGCACCCGTGGAAGAACCTGAACCAGTGGTTGAAGAGCCAGTACAAGATGAGGAAAAAGAGGAGGAGGAAGAACAAGATTCTGAGGAATTTATCGAAAGAGAAGGCGTCATTGCTGGGACTGGGATTTCATATACCGCCAAGTATGAATACGACAATAAGAAAGGAGAAATAGAATTTGAGGGTCCAAACGAAATATTCGGAGGATCAGCAGAAATAAAAGAAAAAGGGGAAGAATATGAAATCAGTGCAAAAGCAACTGTAACAGCCTTATCAACCCCTGAATTCAAAGGCTCTATGCCCTTGGCTAGAATTCCTCTAGGAATCCCCGGTGTTTTTGCTGCCGTAGACCTTGATTACGAAGCTGGTGCATCTCTTGGTGGAGAATTAGGGTTTAAATTCAATTTAGATCATGGCCTATCCAATCCCAACGGATTTGAAATTTCAGACTCAAAAATCACTGCAGGAGCTGAAGCAAAAATTGGAGTATTTGGTGGGGTTGCTGCAGGATTACCTGGAGTAGCTGAAGTGAAAGTTGGTGGTGCAGGTTCTGCTGAAGCCTCCCTTGAAGCAGAGGTTGGGGTGGATTCTGATTTGAACATGTCAGGAACTATAGAAGGCGAGGCAAAAGGAAAATTAGAGGCTGTTGCCGAGGCAAAACTCTTGTGGTATACTAAGAGTGCCTCAATTCCAATCGTAGAAGGAACTTTAGGTAAATTTGAAAAAGAGTTTGGTCCAGTACCCCTTTCACTGGGAGGATTAACAGGTTTAACCAGCATATCCAGCTATAAGTTTACTCGAGACAAAGGAGACCAAGGCTCTGCCCAGTCAAAAGCAACTGATAATGCAAAGTCAGATTCTGAAGAATAAAAAGCTTTTACCCCAATAACCAATTTAATTTTTAATTAAAAAAGATGTTTCGATTCTCCTCTGGACTTTCGCTTTATGGTGGCAATGAAAATGGACAAGGCTATCTGATTTACGAAAGTTTCAATCAGAGTGCCTCATTTTTTACGCAAAGTGAAGCCTTTGATTCGCACCAAACCTCACAAGGCAAGAGAAAGTGGAACCTCAGACAAAAAGGAGAACTGAAAAGCACCCAAAAACCACTTATCGATGGAATATTTGATCAGCTAACCAACGATTTGGATCACTTTAATCCCAAAAATATTCACCCAGCCTTGGAAAATGGATTTCAAAACGAATTGCTCAGGCTTTTCCATAAGGTTGATCAAGGAGTGGTTGATATTTATCAAAACTTTATCTCATTTTTGACCGTTGAATTTGATCTCAAACAAACGATCAGTGGAGGTGAAGTATTAAAAGTGTATACTGACGATTTGGGTCCCTGTTTGGTTTCACTATTAAATGGTACCTATATTTTTCCTCCCGAAATCCCTCCCCTTTACTTCGCCCCTAAAGAATGGAGAATTCTCACATGGTGGATTAATAATTACTTTTCTGGGCCCTATCCAGAAAATACCCATCCCGAAATTTTAAAAGCACTGGAAGGTGAGCGCTTTGATTGGGGAAACCTCCAGATCGGTGAAAATTATAAAAACAAATATACTGAAGGATTGGTATATTTTTTACTGGCAAAATTTATGATCATATACGAAGCTTGGATGTTTGACGATAATGGAAGCAACCTTGCCAAATCACTTGTTGATTTTATTGATCTAATTCAGAATGAAGACCATCGACCTTGGCAAATTCTTTACTGAATTTGACATAAAAAAAGAGGCTTAGCCCTGATCAGTATACGTTAGGGTTTTAATAGGATTAAACCGACTATGCGAGGAAACCGTCCCCGTCATCAAATCAGTGCTCTTAGAGAACGACTAGTCGATAACAATGCAAGATCCATTTTCGTCAATGCGCACCCTAAAAAAAGTAGAGTAAAATTAGATCTTAAAAGTATTTCCAGCCTCAGTCAATTGGATCTAAATTCATCTTTTTTGGAAGACTTTCTTTTCAGTTCTTCTTTTAAAATTGAATTATCAAATACTTCTCAAACGCACGAAAAGATTTATAAAAAATGCGTTCATATCTTCCGAAAAAATGAGGCTACAAAAAATGATTTGAATTTGGATCCCCTAGGTTTTGGATATCCACTGTTGTTGATTCGAGCTAAGAAGAAAAAACAGTTGCAACTTACTCCTTTATTTGTTTGGGATGCTACCATAAAACAATCCTCAACAAAACTCAGTGATTTTTCATTAAAGATCAAGCGGAGTGACAGGGTAACCGTCAACCCTTCTCTGTTGAGACATATCAAAACGCTGAACCAGAATGGAGATGCCTTCGAAATTGAAGAGGCTATCAAAAATAGCCCCGAACAATTATTTCAAACCATCAATACAATGATGGAAAAATGGGGAAACCAAAAAATATCAAAAGATTTTTTTAAGTCACCCATTGAGGCTCTCCCTGAAGATTTAGATACTGCATTTAAAAACCAAAACCATTTATTGATCAACAATGGAGTGTTGGGATTATATTCAAACTCCAAAGAACCAATCATTTCAGATTTCATCGAACTTGAGGAGGAAACTATTTCTTGTCACTTTAAACCAAAAAAAGACATTAATCCAACATATTTTTCTGGTTTGGAACTCGATCACTCCCAACAGGGAGTTATCCGCTCATTGAGCAAAGGAAAAAACTCGATCATCCACGGCCCTCCAGGAACCGGAAAGAGTAAAACCATTACGGCTGTGTTAAATTACGCCCTTAGTAAAGGACAAAGCTGTCTTTTGGTATGTGAAAAGAAAACAGCAATGGATGTCATCTATGAAAATCTGAAGCAGCTTGGCTTATCAGATTATGCGGTCAAAGTAACCGATGTAATGAAAGACAGGAAGGAAATTGTCAACAAGGCACGCAAAATTATTGAAATTGAAAAAAAGGGAGGAAATGATCTTTTTAAAAAACTCGAAAAAGAGGGGAAAATAGACAGCCCACAGAGTATAGAAAATAGAATAAAAACTGTTAAATCTACTGTTGGGCTGATTTCAAAGATCAAGGAAAAACTGCTCCACCCAATCAAAGAATCAAATCAAAGCTATTCTGATATGGTTCTGAAGGTTCAAATGAACGAGCTTAAACAACTTTCTGAACAACTTCAACTCAATCCCACTTCCTTTTCCTTTTCTATTGAGGAATGGGAAACAATTCAACTTGATCTATCCTTTGTAAACGAATATTGCAAAACCCACAAAAACCCCTTTAAAACTTTCTATTCTTTTGTAAATAAAGATTTAATCAGCCCTAATAAAAAATTAAATTTTGAAAAGCTTTTTTTAAAAATCTATGTCACACAACACGAAAACATCAGTCTTCTGATCAGTGAATGGAAACTACAAGGAAAAAAGCTGAGTACCTTTGAAATAAAGTATTTTGACTATATAGAAAGCGATAATCCAAAGCTCAAAAGTCTATATAAACAGTTTATAGAGATAAAAAAAAACATCACTACTTCCAAGGTATTCGACTCTACTTTTTTATTACAACTCGATCGTTTGGAGCCTGTTCTTCAGTTAGAAAAAATAGCGAAAGTACTTGAACAGATACAATTGGGCCTTGAAGATTTTGATCAATTAATGCCTTTTCACAATTACTTTTATCAACTCTCAGAATTGCGTAAAAAATGCTTGATGGGAGCATGCAAATTAGAAGATTTTGAGCAAGTTTTCCACCGCTGGTATCTGGGAAATATTTTAGAAAAAAACCACAGGAATACCCTCGATTTCAATGGATTTGAGGAGGGTTACTTTGATTTGGTAGATGACTTAAAAAGGGTCAATCAATATTATGCTCAACTTGCCTATACCCATGCAAAAAAGTCACGCAACGAGGCCATAATGGTTTTTGACCGAAACAATTCTATTTCCATAGAGCAATTTTTTTCTAAAAGAAGTACGGCTAAAAGAAATAAATTACCACTCCATAAAATCACAAAAGACCCCAGTAAAATCTTTCATCATCTTTTTCCAATTGTGATCGCCAACCCAACTTCGTGCTCTAATTTGTTTCCAATGGAAATAGGATTCTTTGATTTCGTGGTATTTGATGAGTCCAGTCAACTGAGGATAGAAGAAACCTTTCCTGCCTTACTAAGGGGTAAAATTCGTGTGGTCTCAGGGGATAGCCAACAATTACCCCCTTCTAATTATTTTAGAGAAGTTACCGACGATGAAAATGATAGCGAGGAGGACTTCAATATGAGTTCTTTGTTGGACTACTGTAAAGCCTCTACTTTTCAAGACCACTACTTGGATATCCATTACCGTTCCAATCATCCTGCATTGATTCAGTTTTCAAATCACGCATTTTATAAAAAACGCTTGATTCCTTTACCCCCAACAAAAAAATATACTCCAATCGAATGGATTTCTGTTAATGGTTTGTTTATAAATCGAACCAATCATCGAGAAGCAATGGCCATTGTAAACTATCTTTCAACAAATGCGCCTGATGACCAAAGTATTGGTGTAGCTACATTCAGTCAATTTCAACAAAACTTGATTTTGGACTTGATCTTCAACAAGTCTATTGAAAACCCCGAGTTCAAGAAAAAAATGGATGGGTTGGTGGATCAAGGATTCTTTGTTAAAAATATTGAAAATATTCAAGGTGAAGAAAGAGATATCATGTTGATTTCTATTACTTACGGACTCAACAAACAGGGTAAGTTCAATCAGTTCTTTGGCCCTTTAAACACCAAAGCAAAGGGATATAAATTACTGAATGTTCTCATTACTAGAGCCATCAATAAAATAATTGTCTTTAGTTCTGTGCCTAAGCTGTATTACAAAAATTATACATCACATTTGGATGAGAAAGGAGCAATTGGAAAAGGGGTTTTTTATGCCTTTTTGAGCTATGCAAAGGCAGTTTCCAATCACGATGATCAACAACAACTTGAGGTACTCAATGCTCTTTCTCCATGCCAAGAACTGCTTTCTCGCAAAACGATTTATAAAGAAGAAGACCTCATTGCTTTTACTGAAAACTTGGTAAATGTACTGACCGGAAAACATGTTAAAGTCATTAATTGGAGCAACCACCATGCTTTAGGAGGGATCACTTACGAAGTTTTTATTGAATTTGAAAATGAAAAAAAACTACTCATTGATTTTAATGGTAAAATTATCCATAAAGAATATGAGGATTATTTATTTGATATTTACCGTTGTAAGACAGCTCATCATTCTGGTTATCGATACTATAGGCTTTGGTTATCAAATTATTACAATCAGCCACAGAAAGAAATTAAAAATATTCTAAGGGCAGTAGACCTATCTGAATAGAGCTTTAATTAAAAAGAATACAACAAGCTTAAAGTGTAATTTTGGAGCATTTGAGGGACATAGAGGATGTGTTTATTCGAACTAGTAGTAGAATAATAGTTTCTGTAGTCCATACCCTCGGGTTGATCTACCATGCCAATGGTGGCACCGGCTTGAGCAGGCCCAGGATGATAATATTTTTGATTTAAAATATTCCGCATTTGAAGCCCCAAACGAACTCCTTTAAGGGCCTTTATATCGAATAGTAAATTTCCATTGATTACAAAGTAGGATGGAATACTAGCATTTTCAAATCTAAATTCACTCTTATCGGAAGTGTTGACATACCCCTCCGATGCGTTAATAACACCTGGATTGGTGGGGACAGTGGTTCCAAAGCCTACCTTCTTTTTCCCAACATAATTGGCTCTGAGGTTGATTGAAGTAAAAATCTGTTGGGTGTTAAAGGACTTAGTAACCCCAGCATTTGCCTTAATATTTGCAATATCAGCGATATCCTTTACGTCACTTAATTCTTGAATTTCAGCATTTAAAACATTTACGTTATTTTGATCAGTACTGTTTAGAAAGTTAGCTACACCTGGGAACTCAGCAGCAATTTCGTATATGTCTCTCTCTCCCGATTTGATCCCACTAGTATATGTTCCATTAGCATAGAAATGAAAGCCACCCCATTTCAAACCAAACTGAGCAAATAAACCCTTTATATCATATTCTCCTACATTGACATGAATATCTTTATTGGCATAGTAATCCAATGAGATGGGTAGTCTTTTTGAAGAGATTGCATCTTCGATTTTATGTGCGAAGGCTGTAATGTTCCAATTGAAAACTTTTCCGTAATCGGTGATGGAAAAGTCAATGTATTCGATTCTTTCAGGTTTTACTCTTGGATTGGGTACCCGGTTGGTACCAGTAGAATATTTAGTCCATAGCGATGGACCTTGATATCCCTCAGCAGCATTTACTTTTAGGGTTATTCTGTCTGAAAGATTATAAATCAAACCGATTCTAGGAAGTAGGTCGGTAAAACCACTTTTTTGATCAGAATTTACTCTGGACTTTTGGCTGTCAAAGCGTAGACCTCCAACAACATAAAACTTATTTTCAAACACTTCATAACTCAGTTGTGCAAAAGCTCCAAAGTCATAGACTAAAAAAATATTTGAACCTTCCGTTTGACTGTAGGCGGTTCCTTTAGATTGAGCATTTCCAAAGTAATCGTCATTGGTTATATCGTTGTTTTCCAAGTTAAAATAAGACAATTTATGTTCTCTGGGAGATTCGTACCCACGCCAATTGAAATCGTTAGTCGATAAGTAATCACCCTGTGAAGAAGTTACCCTAAACTCTGCTCCGCCCATGACTGTTAAGCGCTCGGTATCATAGAAAATCCGCAATTCGTTTCTTCCTTGTGTGCCTTGATAGAAAAAATATTTGTTTTTCCATCCATGACCGATATTTGGAAATGACTGATTGCCATTAACATCAACATTTTTTGAAAGGAAATTAGTATCCAGAAGACTACTGTAATTGACTATATATCTCGGGTCGTAGGATATGTTGGGGTTCCCAAAAGGCATAAAACTCACCTTTGATGTTTCGTCGCCCAAACGATGATGCTTGAAGGTTGAAAGGATAGATAGGGAAAAATTTTCACCAATATTTCTGTCATATTTCAAATAGGCTGTCTTATTTTCGGGAGCCCAAATGGATCCATTATCCGAAGGAGCCATGTCCAAATCATGGTAATTTCCGTAGCCTTCTTTTCTTTTCCAAGCTCTAAAACCCAAAATAAATTTATCAAAGGATATTTCACATCCAACAAAATAGTTCATGGTTGTATTGGAATAGGCAATGTCAGCACCGTTGACTTTGGATGTATAAGCCTTTCGATCCAGTTCCTTGGCCCTATCTTTTCCTTCTTGACTCAAACGAACAAATAAGGAGTCACCCCCAATTGATGGGCTGACCTCCAGCAAATCGTTATCTATAGAGATCTCGTTGTCCTTTAAGTAGGTTTCTATTTCTGCAGTCTTTCCACTTTTTTGAATGTGGTCATATTGAAAAACATCAAGGTCATTCACATCATAATTGAAAAATTGCTCATCGCTCATATCATGACCATCAGATTGATTGATTCGGGCTGTAAATTGAATATTGACCCCGTCACTCTGGTATCCCAAGAGCATATCTAAGTCTTTGGTATTATAACTGCCCATACTTAATCTGCCATTGCTATACCATTTAGCGGTCTGGTTTTCTTCATTTCCAGAAAGAAAACCTCCCCTTTCTTTTGGACTGTAGGTAATGATATTAACAGTTCCTACAAAAGCTCTGGCTCCATACATTGTAGAAGCGGGACCATAAAGTATCTCAACTGCCTTGATGTTGTTGATGGGGTATTGGGTAGAGGCATATACATAATTGGACCAAACATCATTTTCCTCAATGCCATCTACCATAAAAAGTGTTCTTTCCGTGATATCTTGCCGAAATCCCAATTGATAAATATTTGTATTGGGAGTAGAGTACAAGCGGCTGATGTCAAAACCAGGAATATCAGTAAGAATATCTACAATATCCATATACCCTCTTTCTTTGATTTGATCGGCGGTAATCAGAAGCACGGAAGCAGGCGCTGTTCGGATGTCCTCTGGTTTTTTGGAAACAGAGCTAACTGTAATCTTGGCATTTTCTCTTTTAATTCTCTGAAAAAGAGAAAGAAGCACCAGATTGGAGTCCATCGGTTGATAATTGATATTTGATCTAACCATCTCGGTGATGTATTGCTCGGCTTGGATGAGGTCGTCTTGTGCAATGGCAACCAAAGCAAGGATTTCTCTGGCATTATTTTGAATGCCTTTGTTGGGATTATTTAAACAACAATTCAAACGCTCTCTGAGTTCTTTAAAAAGCCCAACATTGTATAAGTTTTTTGACTCCAAAATGGAGCAGTTGCATTTATTTTCTTGAGCTTGAGCTTGAGCTTGGAAACCGATCAGAAAAAAATGGAAAAATAAGCAGAAAATTGGAGGAATTCTCAAAAGGTAAAATGAGGTTTGGACTACTGATTTGAACATTTGATTTTCTCCTTCTTACTATTATAAAGGTAATTAATTTATTAACTATATAAATTATAATTAATTGAAGAAAAATTCTCAATTTAAATTCATCAATCACTTTGAAAAACAACATCACTGATGAAAATATAAACATTAACAAGTGGCGTTCTAATGGGAATTACTCCCATTTATGGCATATGGTCTTTGCATAATTATATCAGAAAACTTTGAGTGGTTTTACAATCACTCAGAAATACGCAATGTAGTAATTAAGAAAGAAAAATATTTGATCAAATTGAGATGAGTTGTTCAATTAGACCAAAAAGCTGGATTCATTTTTCGAATGATTTTCCATCTTTTGATAATTCACGTCTGATTCCGATCATAATGTTTTCCAGAGTAACACTACTGTTTTTACTTTTAGATTTGAGCCAAGCAAATTGAATCACATTTTTAATCGAACCTCCGCTAATTTCGTATGTTTTTGCGATTTTGTCTATTTCTTTTTCGCTGATTTCAGCGATACCATTTAAAGCATTTCTCCATAGAGTTTTTCTTTGAGTAGGATTGGGAATGGCGTAGTAGATAACGGATTGTAATCTCCTTGAAAAAGCCAAATCAATATTGGGTTTAAGATTAGTAGCCAAAATGATCAATCCATTATAGTTTTCAACCCTTTGAAGCAAGTAGGCAGTTTCTTGATTGGCAAATTTATCTTTCGCATCCGAGACTGCGGTTCTTTTAGAAAAAAGTGACTCCGCTTCATCGAAAAATAGAATCCAGTTTTTGTTTTCAGCTATGTCGAAAATGGAACCAAGGTTTTTTTCTGTTTCTCCAATGTACTTGGACACAACTTGTGAAAGGTCTACTCGATAAACATCCAAATAGTTTTTTTTTCCCAAAAGAGAAGCAGAGAGAGTTTTCCCCGTTCCAGGTGGACCAAAAAACAAACATTTATATCCCTTATTGATTTTTTTGGAAAGGAGTTTATTTTGTGAAATGTCATTTTTATTTTTTAACCATGTATCAATGATGTCTATCTCATCGAACACATGATTTTCCAATACCAAATCACTCCAATCAAGATCGGTTGTTATGAGATTAGCGGGAAAAGCAGAGCTGTAACTGGGTTTGAAGTCTTTGCCAGTGGTTACCTTTTGTAAAAACTCTTGACCGATCTCTAGTGTGGAATCCAGAAGCAATTGGTTTTTTTTGTCAAGTATTATGATGTTATGGACCTTAAAAAAATGCTGATCCTCAAAATAAAATTGTAATCTAAAATACTCTGAGATCTGATCTCCAAACATAATAAAAGCTACGGTACGAAGGGTAGGGATAAAGGTATTTCCCGATGAATTGTCTTTCTTTCCTCCAAACTCTGTAAAATTCTGATCCAAACTTTTATTCTTAATTAAAAATCGGTCGAACATTTCAGGCTTAAAATAACTGGCTAAAGCAATGGCAACGATCAATCGCTCCTCTTCATCCGCTTTATATTTTTCAATCAAAGAAGCATAGTTACTGGAATCCTCTTGGAGGTTTGGAGAAGTTATCGACTTCTTTTCCGAAGCTGTATTTTCAAAAAATAAATCTAGCCTTTGATCAATTCGATAAGATAGCCAAGCCATCTCCTTTTCAAAGGTAAAGGCATTCTGCTTTGTTATTTCGGATGTATTGATCATATCCATGTTACTATTATACGATTTTTCATGAAACTGGTTTGAATCATACTGATGGTCCAAGGCAAAGTAGTAAGCAAAACATCAAATGGTTTTTTCTCAACATTTAATTTAAAATTAGCATTTGATCTTACCAAAACCCCTTCCCGTATCAAAAAGGTCTCACGCAAGGTAGAAATACTAGAATTATTGATCTTTTCCCAATTATCTATCATACTTTTAAGTAAAGAGTCGCAAAGTTTTAGTTCAAATGCTTCTATGGATAGGTTAACATCTACATAGGTTTCAAGGGGTGCCCCACAAATCAACTTATTTAACGCAAGAGAGGATTCTTGGAAATCGGTATTACCCGTTACAAGATATTCGGTTAAAAGAATGGCTTTTTGCTGCGCAGTTTCATCGACAAAATTCTTATCCTCAAGGAGGTTTAGTTTATCAAATAATCGACTTAAAAAAGGCCATAAGAGGATAAGCCCAGCATTCTCAATAAATAGGCTTCCTGTTTTATCCAAATCATCAAAATCTGAAATTTGATCTGGCTTTTTATTTTCCCTTGAAGGGCTTTCCAATTGGGAAATCCATTCATTCAATTGATTTTTTATGGTTTTGGAAGTATTTGTCAAACCCTCTACCAAAATATGGGTTAGGTCTTCTTTACTAACCCTAAGTTGTTTTAATAGTTGATTGACAAACAGTTGAATAAGATCCTTCAGCGAATACATGATCAGATTCTTAGATGACCAGTACCCAAAATTATAAGCAATTAACCCTTCCCAATTCTCCAAACCTAATGCCATAGGAAGTGTAGTATTAAATTCATCAACCATAAGTTGATCCAATGCTGTCAAATAAGATGATAATTCAATATGAATGTGATCTAGTAATAAAACTTGGTCTTCTTGAGGATGTAACTTGATGATTTTTCGTATTTTATTTTTGGAGTTTCCCCATTGGTGAAGCCTTTTTTTGATCAAAAGACGATCGCGTCTCAATAGCTTTTTAAACAGCTTATAGAGGTCGTCAATCCCTAATAATATGTCATCAAATTGCGTTGAGCCAAATTCAACATAGTACTCCAGTCGTTCCAAGTCAATCTTTTCTTGGTTTTCTATTACACCTTCTAAAGCCTCTTTTTGTTGAATTTTGTTTAAAAACTGACCCAATTCAGAACTGGTGTCCCAATCGTTGGAAGATTGCATTTCAATAAGTTTCTTAATGAATGCATTATAAATTGGCTTATCCTCTTTTTGAAGGGTGCTAGAAAAAGGAATCAATGTGTTTTCTTTTAACGCTTTGCCTATGATGTATTGTCTGGTGATTCTCATGAGATTGGAAAGCCTTTTTTTATCCGCCCCCAAATCTTTTAAAGCCATAAAGAGAGAAGCGCCAAAAAGCTCATGATCTTTACTCTCCAGAAAAAAAGCGGACTTAATGCTTTGGATCAATTGTGTTTCAGAAAGGATTTTAAGAATATTTGATACTGCTTCTGGTTGACCGATATAGTTTTTCCAAAGTTTTTTAATTGCTTGGGTATTCTCTAGTAATAAATCCTTAAAATGTTTTTTGATCTTGACTTGATCAAAATTCACTTCTTTTGGTAGTTGACCCATTTCAAAGAAATATTTGATCAGTTCAATTTTTTCCTCTGTACCTAATTGGGATAATTTCTGGAATGAAATAAAAGCATCACTAAGTTTCAACGCTTGACGAATCTCTTGTTTTAATTGATCAGGTTCACGCTCAGATCGGTCTTTGAGGAAATCAGATATTTTCTCTGAAAGTTGAATTAAGCCTATTCCTTTCCACAACCCGTCCCTAAGAAAATAACTTGACAATACGATGTCCGTTTGATCCTTTGTGTTCCATGGGTGTTTTGAAAAATAACTAACTAATTCTTGAAACTTTATGCTCAGATCGTAATCTGTTTGAGGGTTTTGTATTTGCCTGAATAGATTAATAAAGAATGGTGTTGATTTTTCCTCGATGGATTTTAAAAAACCCTCGGTAACGGACAATTCCTTTATCAATTTTGAAGTAAATTCATAATCTTGATCTTCAATTTTAGAAATTACAAAAGCCCAAGCGTCTTCTACAGTAAAAGTTTTTGAGAGGGCCCAATCAGGCAGTTGTTGATGTTTTATTACTGCAATTGAAAGATCTTTAAAGTATACTTCATCTCTTACTCTTTTACTAATGCCATAATAAATTCCTCGATCTGTAAAAACAGACAAAGCCAAATTAATTTCCTGGCTGATTGAATCTGTCTCCTTAAAGAAAGTAATGTCATTGATGGCTCTCAAGCTCAGATATCTCTCTCTAGATAAGTGTTCAAGGAATCCATAGATAAAATCACTTATGCTAAAATTTGAAACCCTTTTATTTGCACCAATGTTTTTGAATAAAAAAGTCCTGAGTAAAATTTTAAATGTTTTCTCTTTTAGATTAGAGAAACGAATTTCATTATGCAGGTCGATAATCCGTTGCTCTACCCGTAAAAACTTTTTATTCAATTGATCTAATCTCAACTGGACTATTTTTTCATTCTCCTTGGACAAAACCAATTCTGTGAATGCCAAAAGGATTTCTAGGTCGTTTGCATAGGTAATCAGAAAAAACAAAAGTGAATCAGAATCAGAGAATATGGATTCAAAATCATCCAATTCATTTTCAATCCGCTTAGAATCATCTTGATTTTTGGTTATCAAAATATCATTCTTGTATTGTAACAGATAATCAAATTGATTTTTTTCAAATGAATTTTCTTTAAAGGGACTGATGAATTGATCTTTTTGTTTTGATAGAAGATCAATGATTTTCTTGATGGCAGATTTCTCAGATTGATCTTTTTCCATTCCAACTGACTTAAATTCGGAATTAAAGATGCCTTCTTTTATAACATCAGGATCGTGTCTAATAAGGTATTGTCGCAGAATTTTTTGGAATTCCATTTCAGAGCTTATCAACTTTGTATCAAATAAAATTTTCAGGATTAAAAAACGAATTCTTGCATTTAAATTTCCCTTTGTGGACTGTAGGTTTTCTTTGAGTAAATTTTCAATCCATTCAAAACGAATATTGGATCCCTCGATCAGTTGACGAATGGCCTTTTTGTAGGAATCTAACTTAAGTGTGGAGAGAAAATTTGGAAAATAAACCAATTGTTGAAGCAAATCGGGGTAAATCTTTTTGTGTTTGGAAAGGTTAAGGATCAGATCATCTGGAGTTTTTATACTGGAAGCAGTAGATCCAAAATTAAATTTTGGTGAATGTATTTCTAATAGGCTCAAAATCATTTTTGACAACAATCGCCTGGAGAGTTCATCTGTTTTTTTTCTGGAAATGATTCTTTCTACAGTGACCAAATATAGGTTTGAGACGCTTGTTTGGATTCTTTTACCAAAAGCACTGAAGAGAAGCGGCACCTTTAGTTCGAAGCTTTCGTTTTGGTTTAATTTCAATTGATCGAAAACAAATTGGGCCAAGTCTAAATCATCTTTAAATGCGCTTTTGTAATTTTTAAAATTCAAAAAAGTCATAAAGTAGAATCGAAAAACACTCTTTCTTAAATGATCAAGATTTTGTTCCTCAGAAATCGTAAATAATAATTTATCTTGGGAAGGGTCGGTGGTATCGAAGCTGGCTAAGAATTCAAAGTCGAGCGAGGTTTTAACAACTTTGGTCTTGATGGAATTTAAAACCGTAGTGATCAATTGGTCGAAAGGTAGTTTGATTTTTTTGGCTATCCGATCCAATAATTTTAGGTTAATGGCATAGGAACTTGAAGTTGATGGAAACCCTTGAGCAAGAAAATCAAATAAATTCTCGGGCTTTTTAAAAGCAGATTTATAAGATGAATTTTTATTAAGGAGCTCTTCTAAATGATCGAAAAGAAAAAGAATTCTTTTGTAGTGTAAAAAAGGGATGCTTTTTTGATCCAAATACAATTGAGCTCGCTCTATTAATTGCTGATCCTCCTCCAAATTATCAACCGAAACGGTCTTATAGTTGATCATTACTAAATGATCCAATGGGGTTTTATGACGCTGACCTTTTAGGCCCTCTAAAACCAAGGCTATAATATTCGTGAAAGGTATCTGCGTATGTATCGTTATTTGAGAAAAAGCATTTTCAAACAAGAGACTCAGATTGGTTTCGGATACTGATTGAAAAAAATTAACGAGGAAAACCTCAAAGACTTCAACATCTGAAAATTTAATCTTAAACCCTTTTTTTATTTCAAAATGGGGAAAAAGTTTTAGGAGAAAAGTAATGATTTCCTCTTGTTGAGGATTCAACTTTTTTTGGTGATCATAACGAAATATGGTTTTGATTTCATTGTCATCTTCATACTGTTCACGTATAAACTTGGCCAATATTTGATAATCGAATGTATTTAAATATGTTTTATGATGGATAAATTTTACGACACCCTCTACCCATGTTGAGAATGGTGTTTTTGTGAGCGTTGACATTTCTCTCAAAAGTGTCAGACTCAAATTGGTAAAATCCTCTCCCTGTATTTTTTGAATGGCTTGTAATAAATGGGTTAATAGTTCATTTGAAGTATGAAAAGTATTTTGATACAAGGCTTCAAAAGAAGAATGGCTGAATAGCTTCTTAAAATACTCTAATGATTGACGTTGAAAAAAACTGAGTTGGTTAGCAAGTTCAGCGTCCTTCATTTCTACAAAAGCTTCAGCTTGTGGCTTGAAGATGAGTTTTTGACTGACTTCACGCACATATAAGTTCTCCAAGACTGAAAATGATTTGGATTGTTGGGACCCTGATTTAAAACTCAAAAACAATTCTTTGACCAGATCAGAATAATTCATGTTATAATCCGAAGCGATGATCTGAAGTAATTTTTCCATCAATACTTGATGGTTTAGATCTGTAATATTTTGCTCGACTACTAATCTCAGGAGGGCATGATTGAGATTTTTGTTTTCAAATAATGTGCTCTGACGCTCAAGAAGATTAATGACTTGAGAGGATTCAATGAGTGTGATAACTTCCGACATCCACTGAAAATGTTGATCAGACGAAAAAAAGGCCGATAAATAACTTTCAGACTCGTCAAGTAAAAAAAGAAATCGTTGGATTTTAATGGGAGACCCTTTGAGATTTAGTGATTTCAAAGCGAACATGAAATCATCTTTATTTTTATTGAGTACTTTACGAAGTAATCCCTTTAGGAGAGAAAAATCTGAATAACCAGAAGGAATTTCCTCATACCCTTTTTCAAAATAGGTGATAAGGATAGAAATTGCATCCAATGGGTTGAGGTTTTGTGGCCTTTGATTGATTTGATTTTCTTGGGATATGGATTTCAAAATTTGATCTAAAGCAGAATTGCTTTCTTTTTTTTCGGATACTGAAAGGGAAAGAATTGACGAAAATTCTTGTCGAGTTTGTGATGCGAAACGATTTAAAAATTGATAAAGAATTTCCTTTTTATCGATCCTTTTCTTGGAAAACTCTGAGACAAGAAAGTATTGTAAAGTTTTTTTATCAAAATCAGGGGAGACCCACTTATGTTTTGTTTTTTGCACTAATTTTTCCAATAGTTGAAGGCTAAAGGAGTAAAGAAGGTGTTCTTTTTTTAAAAGATGTTTTAATAATTGGTCTAAATCGTCTTGACCTAGCAGGTTCTTTAAACGAAAGAAATGCTCTTTTGAAACCAAAAGCAATGAACTGATTTTGTCAAGGAAAGTTTTAGAAAGTTTTTCAGGAAGCTGCCTTTTCCATGGAGCTGTTTGATCCATCCACCAAGGAAACTTACCATATTCGATAAAATCTAATATTCCTCTTTCAAATTTGAATGATTTATCTACTTGCGCATTAGCCAGTTTAATAGAAACGATGTATTTAAATTTTTTTTGAAAGGATTGATTGAGATCCGGAATATTTTCAAAATTAATTTTACCCAAATCAACCTCAATACTGTCAATGATGTAATCAACATTTGGATCCACCAGATCCCGAATAACTTGATCAATCAAGTTGGGTATATTTCTATTGATAAAGTTTGCTGCTTTTTGGCTTATGGAATCAAACAAATCTTCTGAGGGTATATCTAATTCAGCGACAAAACGTTGTATCCTAACCTTAGAAGCCATGTCAAGGGAGTGGTTTATAGGTTTGCAATAATTGGATCAATTGCATGGACATGATATCTGATTCATCATTATTGGACTCCACTTTACTTTTAAGCCATTTCATATAGGTCTCTTCAAATGATATGAGTTGATCTACATCCAATAGGTAAATTTTATATTTGATATGAGCTGGAATGAACTGATCTAGCTGTTCTTTAAAGTAGTCCAAAAATTCATTGTTTTGGAATCTGTATGGCCAATTGGGTAATATAAAACTCAGGGAGTTGGAGTATTGAAAATCAATCGGAAATTCATGACTGTTCCCCATATCAATATTGATGTTCGAGAGGTCTTTTAAATCTGCCTTTTGATTTTTTCTCTCCTTGAAAAAATCAATAATATTTTGAACTTCCCCGATCGCATCTTCTTTGGTTTTATATTCTTTAATGGATTGGAATACAGGTTTATTCAAAATATCATATAAAACAACTTTGTAGGACTTTTTTCCCTTCACTTTTTGGGCAGAGTAATTTTCAGGATTTACTCCTAAAACATAGAGATCATCTCTGACCTCTCTTTGCTCCTCGAATGGACCAGAGCTGTAACTTTTGAGAAATTCTTCTCCCTTGTCATCAAGGATAATTGTGGTATAGTTGGTAGAGACAAGTGGGCGGAGTAAGACATGTTCAACCATGAACATTCCCTCACACTCATTGTTAAATGATCTGAAACGTTCTTTGATGATCTCTAATTTCTTTTCACAATCTGCTTTTTTATTGGCTCTATAAATGATACTGGGATGCTCTTGATTGGGCAGTTTATAAAGTAGATTAAATACAATTTTTCTATCGACACGGGTCGGAACAATCCGGTAGGTTTTTGATTTGGGACCAAAAATGAAAAGTGATTTAAAAAAGCTGTGATCAGGACAATAAATGGAAATTTCATCATTAGTGTAATTGTCATTTGGTTTTGCGATAACCTTTTTCTTTGGCCCTTTAATGATTTGAACTTCTTTTACTTTCCACTGTTCTTTAGGCTTTCTTTTTTGATAATGATCCATTATGGGTGCTGCCAAGGATCGAATATTTTTACATTGAAGACCAAGGCTCAACTTTAGTCGTTTTTCTAGACCAGAAGTGTTTTCGTGATCCCATGAAGGTAATTGGTAGTTAAAGCTTTTGATTCTGTTTTTTCCTAAACTGAGTATTTCATCTGCAAAATCAATTTTTTTGCTAAGAACAATTTTTTGCATCTCCTCTTCGCTGAGTTCATCATTAGAGGATCGTATCAATTTTTGAAGCAAGTTGGTATTAAAAAGCTCCCCAAACCTCGAAAGTAAGTGGTCAACAATATGATTTCTTCTACTGAATTTTTTTTCAGTACTCTCTGTCATTTGTTGAAGCTTTTCCAAGTAAGCACCTGTCTTTTTATCAATCAAAATAGACTCCAATTCTGGAATACTTTCGGGTATTTGGGTAAAATAACTTTGATCAACTTCTTTACTAATTGAAAAAATATTTCTCAGATTTGTCAGTTGACTCAAATGGTTGGACATGATTTGTTCAAAAAATGTCAAATAGGCTTTAAGCTGCTTTGCTTGAGCCTTTCTTTTGCTATTGACCGATGAACTGAGTTCGTTTTCCTTAAGACCATATATTGAGGGTAATTCGTTTTGGATTGAAAAATAATGTTCAATTTCTTCTTTTGAAAAACGACTTTCAAAATCCTTACTTTCTGTTTGTTTGGGCTTGAAAAAATTTGTTTTTGAAGCAACAGTAAGTGCATCATATAGCTGTGAAAGAATAACAGTATCAATTTCATATTGATTATTATTTCTAGAAAAAGTAAGTTGTTCAGAGGCAGTATGATAGTTTTGGATATTCTTTTCTAATGAGGGATAACTGTCCTCCCCAAAAGAAATTAAATCATCGAACATCTTAATCCCATTTTTGTAAACGGAGATTTGGTCAACATCAACAACCCCCTCTATATTTTCAATTAATTCTTTGATTTCTGAAATATAGATTTCATTGGTTTTACCTTTTAATTCCTTTGTGTCAATAAATCCATTATGTATGGCTGGACCAGTAAACAAATCCAAAGTTGAATATCCCCTAGCGATCATTTCCTCATATTCATGAAAAGGCACACCTGGATTAATGACTTCTTCAATTTTGTGGTAAACTTCAGCCAATACAGATTCACCAAGAACAAAAGAATCCAGACTGATATGCCCCGAAATGCTTAAAATATCTTTTTGTAAAATCTTAACCTCTTGGAAATCCGTACAAAGGGAACGGTTTTGCATTAGTAATTGATCTACTTGAGATTTTATATCATTGACTTTATCATCACCTATTTCTTGATCACATTGAATCAAAACATTGTAAATTCCTTTAAATCCAAACTGATTCTCCTCCAAAGATTTGATCCAAGCATTTTTAACATTTGGTATTTGCTGAATTATTATCTGCCTGTAGTCTAATGTATTCAATGGAGCAGAGTGAAATACTTTGTGAGCAGGAATAAAAAGGTTGTTTTTTTCAAGATCAAAACCATCACTATTGCATAACAATAAATCTTGAATGGGGAAGTTGGTCCGATACCCGAGATCTGTAAGAGCATAGCAAAGTTGCTCCAGAAAAGTGATGCCAGGATCGTGATAATTGTAGTCGGTCCATTTTCCACCCGATACACGTTGAATCCATTCTACACCCATTTGGCGTAAAAACTCATATTGCATGCTTTTACTGGGATAATCTGGAGTGGTAAGTGTCTTAGGCTGAATCATGATATTGGATCAATCAGAAAAAAGTTTTATAATATTAAAGGAGATAGGAAAAGCGTTACCCGTTTTCCCATCAATTCCAAAATGGCGAGTAGTTTTGGCTTGTAATTCGTAGTCATGAATGTCTCCATACCAACGAAAAGCAATTTTATAGAAAAAGCTACCGTAACTGGCTACTGTGGTTTTGATTTTATTCTTACTTCTACTTCCGCCAAATGCTGAAAGGGCTATCGCATGGGCAATACTGTATCGACCACTACCTGTTTCTCCCTTGATATTAGCAGTGATCTCATATCCATTGACACCGTTTAGGTTGGTTAGAATACTGTGCCAGCTACCGTCACCAGGAACAGTTCCAATGGCATAAGTTCCTACCTTTGATTTCATCCCTACTGTACCGTTGACATCTAGGGTGTGTATAGGATCAAGGGTGTTGATTCCAACCAAGCCTTCTTTTTTAATTTTGATTATGCTTTTATCGTTCTCTCCCTGAAAAGATAAACCTGGGGCATTGGCTTGATCCAACTCTATGGAAAATTCTGGGGATTTTTGAGTAGATTTTTTAAAAAAGGAAATTAGCTTTGTAGAAAAACCCAATGGATTGATTTTCAATCCGTGTTCTTTTTGGATTGAAATTCCGTCATCAACAATGTTTAACGATGAGTCGATTAAGTCTACAAAGTGTTTCTCAGTAGCAAAACCTCCTTTTTTAAAATAATTTTTTAATGTTTGTCTATTGATTAAAGCCATGATCAATTAAAATTTAAAATTGAATGTGAAGGGTTTGGTTTTGATTTTGTTAGATTTTATTTTTTCAGGAACTTCCAAAAACTGGTTTTCCTCTCTGTCAGAGGAAATGATAAAATTTTCTCCTACTCCCAATTCAAATAAATCAGTTCTTTCAGGTTCTGAATAAACTTCCTGATCCAGTTGAACGATTTTGTTTTTCCGAGGAACCAATAGGGATTGAACAGTACCTGTTTGAATAAACTCTGAATTTTCATTGGAATTTGCGGAGTCATGAAACAACTTTGATCCATCCTCAAGTGTTTTTATGTGAATGATCGATATACCGGTCACAAAAGAGATGTAGGGTCTGGATTTGATGAACTTTATGATTTCACTCTTTTTAATTTTTTGACCCAAAATGATCCTTTCTTTTTCGGAATGTGCCCATGGGCACAGGTGATTGAAAAACTCTTTATTGAACTGAGCAATACCCTTGCCCCCAGAGATGTCAGCAAATTTCATTTTACACTTAATCCAGAGGTCTTCAAATTGAGGGCTAATGATTTCAACCTTAGCAAATGGAGAAATGATTTTTTCTAAAAAGGACACAACGATAATCTTGTCTGCAGTACTGAGCTTGATTTCGTCAATATTTTGCGTTTCATCAATCTTCTTCAAACATAGCAACTTAATGTTTTTCGTATTGAGTTCATCGCCCAAATGGTCATTGGTGTAACATTTTGCATAGGATAACCAGTTGAATTGTTGAAGGACGAATTTTTCGATATCGCTTTTGGTGATGGGTCTATTTTTGTGATGCAAAATTTGACTTACCCGTTTGTAAAATTCCAAAGGACTTTCTTTATCCTTTCCTCCAACTGTTTTCATGGGTTGATCAATATTGATTACTCCAGCTATAGTTGGGCTAAAGCTTTCCACACTTTGTGGGGGTAAATGTTCTGTTTTTTCTATTTCCACCTCTCCAAAACATTCAACAGTTCTTACTCCGTTAATGTATACTGCCTTAATTAAACTGAATTGATCAGCTTGGGTTTTAGAGCAGGCCTTAATATAGAACTTATTGTTGTTAAACAAATTTGAATCATTGGAAATATCAACAGGAATCGAAATTGAAATCACCCCAGTTTTGGTTAGATTGATGGTTTCGTCATAAATGATATCGTTTGGACTTAGTTGCTTCCAACCATTGGTGCCAGAATATAACCACTCCAAATTCTGAGTAAAAGCATAATTTTCATTTCCACTTTTTTTAATTTCAATCAAAAGGTTCAGACTTTGAGGCGCATTGATATTTTCAAGTCCAATGATCAATTCACCTTCGTAGCTGAAGGGATGAATGAGGTGGTTGTCGGAAATCTCATGCTTTGAAAAAGTTTGATCCACACCGAAAGGAGAAATAAGGTAGTATCGATTGTCCTGACTACTATCATTTTCAGTAACAGAAGATTCATTAAAATAAAGACTGGATTGGGCTTGATAGTTTACAAAAAAATCTTTTACTAATGGGGAATAGGGTTCATTGGGGAGCTCAATCGAAATGGCTTCTCTTTTTGGGGGATTTTCTGCTGCCTCTGTTACCGATTTACTATAAATGGAAGGATAGGATGCAGAGCCAAATCCAATTCTTGGCGAGACCAACTCCATTTTTATATATCCAGTTTCATCATCATTGGAATAGTTTAACAGATCTTCTTCACGAAGGTCGAAATTGGGTTTTAGATTAAACGATTCTACTTTGACCTCCTCGATGAATCGATGGGGAAGTGTATTTCCTTTTTCGTCGGCTTGGAACATCTCAATTTCAATTTCTTTGGTTCCAGACCTCTTAAAGGTATAATCAGATAGGGCAGTAAGCTTCAAACTGAAACTATCGTCTTTAATATCCCTATTATATGATTTATAATATTGCTCAATGCTGTCATAATCGTTGGGTAAATTTGTGTAAGTCCAGCCCAATGAAAGCTGATTCACTCTTTTACAAAACAATTCATGAGTACCCAACATGATGGATGATCCTATCAAAGGATTGACACCCAGTAGGTCAAACTCTGAATTGACATCTACCATTCCCTGATTCGTAATAACTTTGAGATTCTTTAATTCCAAAACTTTTACATCGACATCAATTTTGCTAATTTCCATGCGACTCAAGAAGGAGTAGGGATAGTAAAATTCATTGGAATTAATCAAAAACTGAAATACAGGCTTAGTCGCATTAAGATTCAAAGCGTGTAGATCCTCCTGATAATTATCCACAGAGGGATATTGTTTGGGTAGTTTTATTCGAATTCCTATGGTATTGAGCGTCCAATCCGAGGGATAATCAATATCGTAGTCGGTTACCTCAACCCATCCCTCCTCGTTAGTAAAGGATATGGTAAACAATCGATTGAAAACATCATAAAAAACTTCTTTATCTGTGACTCCTTTTCGGTTGGCAATATCAATGATCAAGTTGGACAGGAACTTTATTGAGTCTGTACTGAATGTAAAATTAAAATTGACTTCCCGATTGCTTTTCCCTAAGACAAGAGACGGAGAGGCAATTGCAAAACCAATACGGGCATTGTCCATTGTTCTTTCACTATCAGTTATTAATACTTGATCTTCGCCTAAAGTTGAAAAAACATCTTCGTTGTTGTTAAAAGTATTCACCTCATTAGCATCAGCACAATGTGTCTTGGAATAAATTCCGGATACTAACTTATTACGCGAATTGTAATCAAAATAGTTGTTTCGACTCAAGAAAAGTGTTCTAAGGTCTGAGATTACAGCATTATTTAGAATGACTTCTTCCTCAGTTTGATAAATAATTTGAGAACCATCAGAGTTTTGACCAGCTACAATTAATGCTCCTTGATCTATGGTCAAGAAATCAATATTTTCGTCAATTTGAATATTGATAAACATATTCTTGGCTACCACACCATTGGGGTTTTGGGATAAGATTACCTTATAATAAAAGTCGAGGTGTTTTTTGGAAAGTGCATTCAAATCGTCCCTTACATATTCATATAACTTAAGAAAAGTAATCAGTAAGCCCACATGCGCTTTGTGGTTTGAATCACCCTCAATGGATTGATGAAAAAGCCTAGCAGCCTTGAACTGGAGACTCAAAAGCGATTCATAAACAGGAGTATAAAGAAGTATTAATTTCTTGAGGCCACTACTCAGCGGCGACTGGCTGCTGTCAATATTTTTAAAAATATTTTTTGGGGTAATATTCTTAATGCCCCAAAGGGTTTTAAAATCCTTAAAGGAAATATTGAGATTTAATTTTTGCTCGTTATCTTCTTCAAAATAGAGAGCGTAAGAGGTAAATTCCTCAAAATAAACTAAAATTTTCTTTTGAATGGTTTGCTCAATAGCTAACTCAATTTCAGAGCTTTGCTGAGATAAGTTATTTCTTGTCGCTGAGGTATACCATTCATTAATGATTTTAAAATAGGTGAAGATTAACTCAAAAAATGATTGGAAAATTTCCTTTTTCTCTTTGTCAGAAGATAATTCGTCAAAACTCTGAGTGAGGCTCAACCTTAATAAATCATACTTCTGAATTTCAAACGTATAAATTTCAGCAAGCAGAAAGGATTCATCAGAAGCGAACATATCAAACCAATCACCTGTAGCTTTATTTTTTAAGTCAAAAAATTTATACTTTTTGGAAAGCTTTTGAACAAAAAGTATCAAGTCTTCCAAATTGCGATCATCAATTTTGAAATTGTCGGGATTTAGAAAATGAATAAACTTGTCCTCCAAAAGTTTCTATTTTATATTTGTTCCTTCGTTAATATAAAAAGGGAATACAATGTTGTCCCTAATGTTGGTAGATTGAATTTCAAAGTCCACCACAAAATTGATGATCCCCTCATCTACATTCAAACGTTTGGCTTTTACATCGTGAACAATGATTCTAGGCTCAAAATCACGAATAGCATTTTTAAGATTGATTTCAACAGATTTTAATACATTGGTATTAGAAGATTGAAAGGCATATTCATGAATAATGCAGCCGTAGTCACTTCTCATGACCCTTTCCCCCAATCGGGTAGCGAAATAAATCTCCAAACTTTCTTTGATATCTTGGTTTTCGGTGGCCATTTCCACATCCGCTCTCTGTTTGTTGAATGTGGGAGGAAAAGCCCAGCCTACTCCTAAAAACGATTTTTCTTGATCCTCCATACCCTATATATTATAACAATCAATTTATATTTACAGTGCCTCCCTTGACGTTTACTGCCCCCGAAGCTTTTAGTTCAATGGCTGATCCTTCTGTTGCAACTTTTGAATCTGACTTTATTTCAACTTTATTTCCTTTTACAGCTATCCCTTTACCAGAACTTCCACTAATGCTTACACCCTTTGTACCTGAAATGGTTACTACATCCTTTGAGGAAATTTTTATTTCGTCTTTACTACTGATCGAAATCCCGCTATCAGAAGTCTCAATTTCATTTCCATTTTCATCTTCTATTTTTACTCCCTTGTCTTTTTCACTTATAGTGATTTTATTTTTGTCACTTGTTTTAATGACAATCACTTTGTCTTTTTCATCAAATTCAAGTGTAAGCTTTTCTTTACTTACAAATGCTTTCAACTCATTTTTGGCTGTAATTTCAGTATAGGGCTTGGTCGTTTTAGTATACAATCCTCCTAAAATTACAGGTTGTCTGGGGTCGTCATTTATAAATGAAACAACAACTTGAGTATTTATCTCGGGGATGAAAAAAGATCCTGCATCTGGACTTGTATAAAAATGGGTTAATCGGGCCCACAGTCCATCTCCACTGGATTTCAAAGAAGGGATAAATACCTTTATTTTGTATTCATTATCTGGATCTTGATCTATTTTTTTTACCTCACCAATGTGTAGGCCCTTAATAGGTGAGATTAGTTTTGAAAGGTCAATTCCTTTGTTCTGAATATTGGGGTTTTGATTTAGCCCAAAACCAAAAGTTGTAAAATAATCTCCTTCATACAATTCATGCTTGACGCTAGTGACATAACACGATCCATCCAAACGAGACCCAAAGCCAGATAGTTTAATTAGGCTGTCTATTTCTCCTGTTTTTACCCCTTTTACTTTTAACTCTCCACAAACTTTTTTCAAACGATTATTGGTTAAGGCAGCATCAGCTATGGAGGATAATTCACCTGTTTCTAAAGGCTGTGGAATAATCAATTCGGTCAGATTAGGGCTGGAACCCATCGCTGTATTCTTTCCTGTCAGATTTCCTTGTGCAGTTAGTGTTGGCTCAGATGCATTGGAGTTAGAAGATTGTTTTTTAAAAGGATCGTAGCTATTGAATTTTAAAGAGTTGAACTGATCTCCCCCATCAACACTTCCTTCAAAATCTACCAAACCATCACCGTGTTCTATTTTTAAGGCTGGGCTTCCTTTTCCAGAGGGCTCTTTTACTGCTATGGTATTATCTGAATTGACTACAATCATTCCATTGATGGATGCTCTTTGGAGAATAAAATCCCAGTCGTTGACATTGTATTTTGGAAGAAAAGCATGTTTTACATTAGTGGATTGAATCGTTTTGGTCAGTCCTGTTTTGGCAATTAATGCAGTAATGACCTCGCTGTCCTTTTTATCCTCGTAAATATCTGAAGTATAGGTTTTGGTTAGCTGTATGGCCTTATCAACACAATCTATGACCAAAAGCCTCTTGGATTTATAGCGTTGGAAACCATCCTTAATCGACAATCCATTTTTTTGGACAAGTCCCTTGAATACGGTAGTATTGGATTGGTCGTAACCCAATTTGATTTCTAATTCTGTTCCTGGCTTAAACAAGTTGGATTCTGCCTCCTCAAAAGTATTCATTTTGGGATCTCCTCCTAAGATCTTTACACAAGCTCTCCCTATTTTATTCAACTGTTTGTGAACTGAAATACTGAATACCTCAAAGCTGGAAGGCAAGGGCGCGTTGTTAAAAATCAACGAAAAAGATACCGGTTCGTTTAATGAATCTATGGGGGTGGCATCACTCATGAATTATTTTTTGATGGGTGGAAATTCTAAACGCTTACCTTTTTCAATAGCCCTAAATGAACTCATGTTATTAAGTTCTGCGATTTTGATATAATAGTTTTTATCCTTGTAATAATCTTCACAAAACTTAACCAGATTATCTCCACCTTTCATGGTGGGCATTCTGGAAATATCTGGGCTTTGTAGATTGGGGTTCTCTTTTGCAATTGCTGAAATCTCGAGGGTAATAATTGATCTGAGTGGGTTTCCCTTGTTGTCAAAAAACTCATATCGGGCCGAAATCTTAGAAACCCTTCCTTGAATACTCAGATCCGCCCAAATAGCCTCTACAAAGGGTTTGGTATGTGTAGCATTTCTAATGGAAACACATGCCTCTCTTAGGGCTTCTATGGAGGGGGCTATGGATGACCCCGCCCTAGAGCATCCGGTGGGAAGTCGAGGCAGCACACCAGTATTATCTATGAGGAAAGTAAAATTCCATTTTAGAATTTCTTTACCAGGCTCTCCACTCACCAAACGATCACCATCCGCTTTTTTACCTGGAGCAGGCTTTTTATCACCGACAATAATATCAAACTTCTCTGGATTAATCTGAAGTACGAATTCCTTTTTCCCTGAGGAGAATCCGTCGTCGTCGTAACCCGCTATGGTAAATACATCTGAAGAATTATACATTCCTAAAAGTTTGATTTACGATCGATTAAGGATTTCACTTCCGAAACACAATCTTGGATAATTTCACGCCTTTCCTCAGGAGTTAAACCAAAATTATAGCTTTCGATTTGGTCCTTTATCAACTCTACTATATCTATTTCAGACTCATTATCTCCCTGTTCAACAATTCCTCTGATGATAAGTTCTTTAATTTCTACTGCCATAATCTTTAAACTGGTGAATGAAGGGTACTAAAATGCGAGTACGCAATCGTAATGGTTTCTACGGCAAAGGCGCTGTCTCTAGCACTGATCCCACTGTATTCTATAGCCTTTGGATAAGCATTGTAAAAAGTCCAAGTCATTAAGGGATCCATTTTATTTCGATCCCAAAGAAAAACCAATATGATCTTTGTTGACAGTGCATTATTAGATGACGAATCACTCTCTGAGGCATCCATATTGATGAAAGAGTTACACCAATTAATGAAATCAGAGGAAGATTTGACCACGCCACGTTCGAGAACCAAATCTTCATATTGAGTAGTTTTCGGTAATTGAAAACTATAGTTATTCATCCCCAATGCCCTATAGTTTACGGTCTCTCGTCTTGCTTTTATTCCCCTAATGGATTGGAATTCAGCATCAACATTTTTTGCAGTAGCAACTGAATTTTGTGCTGATGAAAGACCGTCACTATTTACGGCGGAAACACTAAAGGCATAACCAAGAGCTGGATATATTGACAAATCACTCATGATATTTACTTTTTACCAAAATAGCTAAACTGGTCCTTAAAAAAAGGCCTATTTAGCTATTTAGAATTAACGTTTATTGAGCGTTTTTTAACGCTATAGTGTAATCTATTATCCTACTTCAGCGACCAATCCTTCATGTGCCAAAACCATTGTTTCAATGGCAGCCTCAGAGGATTGAGAACTCATGTCAGTGGGAGTAATCTGCTTTGGAAATGCATTGGTTAAAGTCCAAGTCATCCTTGGCGTAGCAGTCTCATCTAGGAGACGAATTACTACTGTCAAACGTTCATAGGTATTTAATGATATTCCAGAAATCCATTCGTAGAAAGAATTATCATCAGCAAATACACCTTTTTTAAGTGTGATATCAGAAAATTTCATCAATCCGGGCATTTTAATGGAAGAGTGATTTGGACTGTTACCGTGACGATATTCAATCACCTCAGTCTCAACATCTAATCCACTAACCTCTTGAAAAGGAAGGTCTGTAAAATCCCCAATGTCTACAGAGAAATAAAACTTTGGTAAGGGCCAAAACTGATCTTGTTCTGCTCCAGTACCTGCGGTGGGTAGTGCCATATTGTATTATATAAATTTGTTAATTATGATTTTTGTTGCTGTTGTTCAAATGTAATGACAATAAACTCAGCGGGTCTTGTAATTGCAACCTTGACGGTCATCTTCAAAATTCCATCAAGGATATCGTTTGGTGTCATCGTTGAACCCAATCCAATTTCAACTTGGAAAGCATCCTCCGGTGACTGTCCAGCCAATAATCCTGATTGCCACTGGTTGGTCAAAAAGTTGGCAACCGTTGCTCTTAATGTAGACCAAGTAGTAGCATTATTTGGAGCAAACACAAATGCCTCTGCCGCAAATTTTACACTTTGTTCTAAAAAAGTCATTGTTCTTCTGACACTTACGTAACGGAAATCTTTTGAATTTCCATCAAGTGTTCTCGCTCCCCAAACCAAAACTCCTTTTCCTTGAAAGCTTCTAATGGCATTTACAGCCTTACCATTCAATGGTAAATTCAGATCTTCTTGGTTGTCGTTGTTGATGTTTACGGTAGGTGAAATCACAGATCCCAAGCTAATATTAGCAGGAGATTGAGCTACACTTGCAGTAAAATCGACCATGGAGTATGCTCCGGCCATTGCCGAGCTGGGAGGCATCAGATTCAACATTTCACTCATCTCAGTCATGATCATATTCAACTTTGGGCTGATCACGGTGAGGGTTGAGTGAATCGATTTGACAGCATCAGCGTCATTATCCTCGTTAATTTTATTGATTTCAGCATTGATTCCTTCGGCTCTGGGTTCGGTGATGTTCTCAGCAGCTAAATTATCTGCAACTTCTTTTGACAAAACTCCAACCAACCCATCCAAGTTTTCAATTCTTGTATAGTCGATTTCTGAGGCTTTAATCAATGTTGTGTTAAGATAAGGATAGTATGCCGCTCCCCACATCAGGAAGTTGGATCCTACGCCTTCTCTAAACTTGTTGATCACATCTTCATCGTCGAAAGTTCTTTCATTGGTTCCACCGTAAACGTCAAGTATCGCAAAGCGATTTTTCATTTTGAATCCACAGTGGGAAAGAATTGCAGCTTGTAATGAATAACAATCTGCTTCGGAAAGAAGTACTGCATCTGGAACTACAATCAATGTCGGCTCTAGATATTTTTCTAAAGTAGCTAAACCTCCACCTTTTGGATCGTTTAGCTTTCCTGCGTCAATGTTCTCATCAAAATTTCCTACTGACACAATATAGCAATCTCCTCCACCATTGGCGTAGAAAAATCGCAAGGCATTATGCATCAAAAAACGAGTATTTTCGACAAAAGACAATTGAAACCCAGTAATAAAATCGTCAGAGGTTTCTATGTTAAACTTTGTAGCAGGAGCTCCTCCAAAAAGTTCTTCATATTGACCTAAAGACGAAATTTTTGTAGGGACATTGGTCAAGTCCTTTGACCCCCTACTTGCTTTTTCTGTATACCCTACGAATGCGGGTATTGCTGTTTGAACTGGTACTACTGAAGAACCAAACGAACTCTTTTCTTCAATGTAAACACCAGGTGTTGCTAATGTTGCGGCCATAATTATTTTTTTAACAATTTATATATATATAGTGAATAAAAAAATAATTTGTCAAATTTTTTTTTTATAAATCTAACGCAATAAAAAGATCATTAAAAAAAACTTTTTTTTCTTCATCAAAGTTTAAGTTAATTGGTTCCGGATGCGGCAAAAACTTTGAGAACGATTTGTCAAACTCATCCTCTTTTTTCAGATAAAATAGAAACTCATACTTTTCTTTTAATTTAATTTCCTCTGATAACTCTAGTGAAAAAGCTTCTATGCCGTTTTCCAATTTTCGTGAAATGAAGTTTTCATAACGGGTACCATCCTTTTCATTCAGGACATAATATTTCTTGATGTCCCCCGACTGTTTGGTAAAGTAAAAATTATATCTCAAGACAAAGGTGCGTGTGTCAAAATTGATTCTGTATTGATAAGTCGGAATATTTAATCCATCACTTTCCTTTCCAAAAAATTCATTTTCTTGGTTTATGGTCAAAGTTAATTTACCAGCGATACCATTTTCAGAATAAGGTCGTATCTCATTTTCTCCTACATAAACCTCTTCATGCAATCGCTCTCCTGAAGCTTTTTCATTGGTAAAGTTTAAAAGTTGACTGTATTGAAAGGGTATATTCGTCAAATTTAAAAATAGGAGATCCTTAAAGACCATGTCAAAAACAAAGGTAACAGGGCCCGAAAATGAAGCGCTGTTGGTTTTGGAATCTACACGCTGAAGAATTACAAACCCTTGACCCGTTTGTTTAAATAATAAACCATAATTTCTTATTAAGGAACGATTTTGTTGGTCTAAAACAAAGTCTATGGTCGAACAATTTCTATTAATGTAATACTCATGAAATACAATAACTTCCACAATTTTTTTAAAATTACTTTTGTAATGGATCGAGTTTTGAGAAGCAGTACTCATGAAATTGGTTTTATCATAATGAAATCAAAATCAATCTGAATCATTCCCCATAATAAGCGGAATGTTTTCAGTGATAATATTACCGTCAAACCTAAGGTGTTTGACCTTATAGGCCACGGAGGGTATATAGTTGGCTCCTATACTCCCCCACAACTTACCAACCTCTTCAATTCCTACATTAGAAATTTCTACAAATAATTTATCGATATTATCTGACAACAAGGGTGTATTGGCAGTATTAAAAAAATTGTGATTCTGAAAAAACTCAATGACTAAAGAGATATAACGCAACGACTCTATGTAATTGAAGTTGGGAAAATAGGCCGAAAACATCAGATAAACATTTATCGTTACAGGCGGTGCCATCCCTGGTGAGGATTGAAATTGACCATTTTTGGTTATTTTCTCCTCTTCTATATTAATCAAAAAAATTGCGATTTTATTTTCGATCTCTTGATTCATGTTCCCGTTGATGTCCACCAAGCTGGATATCACAACAGTATCCTCAGAAATTGAAAGCTTATTTTTGATAAACTCATCCAATCGAAAACCAATTGAAGAAACCAAATTATGAATCATCTTATAATGTATTTTTTAATGGCACTTACCACGATTCGAATAATATAAATAGATATTAGGGAAACGACACAACCCACAATATACAATTGTACTGAAAAAACTTTTTCAATTTCATTTAACTCCTCAGCACCAGAAGTAAGATCCAAAAGACCTAAGAAAACGAATGAGAGAATCAGAGAGAAAAGTGATCCAATGATCAGCCAAAAAAACTCCTTAACAATTGCTGCTTTCATTTATGCTATGGTTTTTTGTGGGTTTTGAATTTTATAAAGGTGGACAAATAGAATGATAAATTACCCAAAAGAAATACCACATAGTAAATCCAATTTGACTTTAAAAACATAATCTCGTTGATTAAATACACTAAAGGAGTCAAAAACAAAAAAACCAAACCAATAAATATGGTTCGATGAAATTGATTTCTTGCGATCGAATCTCTTACCCTCCAATCACCCATAGTAATTAAAAATCCGATCACAATTGAAAAGAAAAAGAAAATGGCCGCCGTTATTACAATGTCTTTTTTCTGTAACAAGAATCGAGCAAATTTAATTGAATATCCCGACTGCTCCGTAATGGGGTTGGTGATGACTTTTTCTTGGCTGGCAAAGCGATCATCGATAACATCCCATAGTTCCTCAAAGCCATTGTCATATCCCAAGGCCCATAACCCAATACCTTTTAATTTTTTGCTGATTGCATAATCAAATTTTTTACCTAAGGTATAATCATCGTCAAACCATATCTCTTTTGTGGTGTTATCTGGATAGGTAAAATTATAATAGTTGGTCATACTCCTTTGATCCAAGAATGGTTCAACGTTGGAATTGCCATCAATGTTTTTTGAAAACAAATTCATGATTTCTCGGTAGGTTACCTTACGCTCAAATTTGGATTCTACAGCTCCATTTTCTCCAAGTTCCCCCGTCCACATACTCCCATAATAAGGTAGTGCCAAAACAGTTTTTGAAGGATCAATTCCTGTATTTAAATAAAATTCAACGGTATTACTCAAACTAATAGAATAGCCTTCGACAGACCTTAGTGGTGCAACTGCTCCCTGAATCTGATTACCAGAGTTGTAATCATAACCCATAATGACTAGTAAATCAGCATATTTTTGTAATTCTTTAACGTCAAAAATCTCTCTGCTGTCAACAGCGGGTAAAGTAATTGAAAGTATCGCTTTTTTACTGTTGATTCGATTGTCTAATTGTTCCCTAAGTTGTTTAATAAACAAATTGAATCGTTCCCGCTTCATGTAGGGCAACTGTTCGAAGTTCACATCTACTCCATCTGCATCACGTTCTTTAATTAATTGTGTGACACTGTCTATAAGCACAGACCATTTTCCTCGGTCCTCCAAAAACAGGTGGTTATTTGATCGACCATGGCTAGATACCGTTAACAGAATCTTAGTTTTTTTAAGTTTGGCTGAATCAATTAAAGCAGTTGTTCTCCAATCTTCAATCTGCTTGGAATTGGAATATGATCCAGTCTGGGGATCTATCTTATAGGAGAAATAAGAAATAGTAGATAACAATTCAAAAGGATAATTTTGCCATGCATTACCCATCCAATAGGGATGCCAACCAAACACTTCCTTATCTGGGAGAATTTGACGGTATTTTCTATCATTTACATAATAAAGCTGTTTTTCAGGATCCCAATAAAAATTGGATCTGGTCACCGTTTGATCTTTACCATTAATGGCATCGTAGACATAACCATAGGAATTGAGCATATTTTTCTGATCAATGGAGGTAAATCCAAGTTCAATCGTGTCTTGGGCATCTTCCTTTTTCTTACCATCCAGCCCCAATTGTTTTTTGGTACGGTTGACCGTCCGTTCCAACATCCGCAACTGACTTTTAGTTTTGCGGGCACTACTTCTAAGTTGCATTACCTCTTTACATGACACAAAAGAGGACAATACTATACTGACTAATATAAGTAGAGTAACTTTTTTCAATGAATAAGTGTTAATTTAAGACGAGGTATTTCAGTATAAAATTCTTTTTCTACTTCCTTTTGAGAATACTCTACATTGACTGCCACTACTGTGAGTGAAATATCATAACTGTAGAGTTTGGATTTATTGACAACATAGATTGTGGCTTTTTGGTTTTGGGAATCGGCATTGCCGCTAAAATATCCAAAGTTTTTAGCATTATTTAAACCAGGAGTATCCGACACCCATTTCTCAATGCGTAGGTTTACATCTGGGTTTTGAGCACGAGGAAGATACACATGATCCTCCCTGAGATTTAGCTCTGATTTTATAAATCCAATGAGTGGTTCGGCATCCTGATCTGTTTGCGCAAGAGCATCATAATTAATGATATCCTCTTGATCTAGCCCTAGCCAGTAACCCCACCCGATAAGGTTGTCAACTTCATCTATGGCAATGGGAAAGTCAATTCTGCTAGAGTGGGTAATATCTAGACGGGGGCTCAAGCTGTATTTTTTTTCATCAATTTTGGCGAAAAGGGTATCAATTACCTCCTCAACAACTGTTCTGGTCTCAATCAGGGTGTCTTTTACAATTTTTACAGAGTATGACTTAGCTTTGGGAAGTTTCCTGATTTTCATTTTAACAGCCGACCTAAAAAATCCTTTCTTGAGAACGTTTATGGTCATGGTATTGTCTGATTGAATGGTCAAACTACCCCCAACCTTTTTCTTTTTTTTCAAGTTTACATGATTGAATCGAGACTCGTCTCCTTCAATGATCTCAATTTTTTGGATGGTTTTAGATTTTAGATTTTCAAACTCGAAAAAAATTTGATCGTTTTTGTTGACTTGATATTGAAAGGCGATAGGAATTCCTCTTTTACCAGTTTCAATATAGAGGTTGGCCAGAAAAATAGTGTCTGGGTTATGCTCATGTCTGAGATAATCAATCAAATAAGCTTCAGCAGGATCTACGGTAAGACTCCCGTCAGCCTGAAGTTTTTGCTTTAGACTGTCAAGTTTGGTGATAGAAACCTTATCTACTCCAGAACCGCGATCCACTTCAATTATTTCCTGATTGGAGCTATAATTTGGAACGGTACTTTTAGTTTTTTTTTGGGACTGTTGTATGGTATCTGTCCTATTGGCTACTATTGTAGAAACGCCCATAAGTAATTCGACATTAATTTGATCTGCATCTAGGTTTTCAGCTTGATATTTTTTTGTCTCAGCAGCTGTTTTAATTCCCCCCAAGGAAGCGCATCCTGTCAAAAAACAAAAAGCCAATACACCAATGTAGGAAATCGTGTTTTTCATCCTTTAATTCTCAAATGTTTTCCTTTCAAGTTCAGATCTGATTTTCTCATAACGATCATAAGCTTCTTGTTTTATGGTATTTTGAATTTCACTTTCTTTACTTTTTAATTCCAATTGAGAGGAAATTTCATTGAGTTTTCGGTTTTTTTGACGCTCCAAATTAAAATTATCCAACGCCTTGAGGTAATTGGTTTCAAAAGCCCTTTCATATTCCATTACTAAATTGTCATAGGGACCAATTGATGACAATAACTTTGTTAATATGGGTGCTGTTTCAATCATCACAAAAATGAAAATGATAAACATTGATGACAGTTTATCAATTTTATTTAGAGCCCTTATCTGGTCAATCAGACCAAAGGAAATCGAAGCTTCGATTACCTCGGCTTCTTGTTCTATTTTTGACTTCAATGATTTTTCTTGTTCTACCAAATAGATCAAAGTTGAATCACGTCTAATTTTTTCTAAGGAAAGCTCTTTTAAAAATTGCTCATATTTGTTTTTCTTACTTAAACATTCAATTCCCCTCCCCACTTTTCTGGTGCCACAGGTTCCATCGCATTCACATTTAAAGTCTTCATAATATTTTTCTCTTAGCATTAACATTGCAATGTATTGAGAGTCAATTTTGGTTTTTTTCTCAGTTAACTCGTAGAATCTGGAGGTGTATTTTAAATCAACATTGGCAACTTTTTGTGCGTTTTGGACCATCAAATAGGATTGAATCTCACTTTTAAAAATTTGAATTTCCAATGGCTTGGATACAATTACCGCAATTAAGGTGGCAATTACCAAACGAGGAATTACTTTGACAACTTCTTGCCATTTTTTTTCACTGTGCCGCATTGATGAAACAATATAGCGATCCAGATTAAATATGATAGCTCCCCAAAATAAAGAAAAGATGATCACCAGGGGCATTTGATCAAAAACCAACGAAAAGGCAAAAAAAGAAGAAATAGTAGCCAGGATGGCAGTAAAAAAAACAGTCAGTCCAATACAAACATATTTGGTGGTTTCAAAACGAGGACATTTCTCAAGAAGTTCTCGACTTGCTCCCGCACAAAATATAAAGAAACCACTAAAAGCTCTGATTTTATGTTTGTTAGAATTCAATTTATTTTTTTACTAAATATATTAAATAATTTTACACCTATATGAATCAAGGAATTAAATGATTTATCGATTCGATAGGGCAAATTAAGTTGATTTTCTATGACTTCAATTTTGCTTTCAGATTCATTTTTGAAAATGTTTTTGTCTCGAAAACAATGAAAAGAAATTTTTTTTGTTTGTGTTATATTAACTGATTTGAAGGTAAATAAGAAAGAGCAGTTTTCTGTCAAGACAAATTCGTGATGATCGACTAACTTAAGTTTTCCAAGTTGTGACTCTGATAATTTCCCAACCGACGCTATATTCCATGAGATTTTTATTTTTTGGTCTAAATAGGCTGCATAGAGATCTTCATTGTTTGAAGCGGTCTTAATATGAACATAGTTTTTGATGATTGGATCAAATGCTTCTACATTCATTCGTAAATCATTTTCATTTATGACCCTAACAAATAGACTTTTTCTGATGGTTAAATCATTGTTTTTTGCTTCTAATGTGAATTTGGTGTCTTCTGTAATGGAAAAGGTTTTATTGCCCTCAGGCTCAACTTCAAAGCCTTGGGGATGAATGATTCTTTGATGGGCATTTTTGGTTTTCCAATTCAGTGTGATTTCGTCGCTGGAAAAAACTATGGTTTTATCAACGTTAAATTCAGTTTCTATATCTCCAGATAAAAGATTGAACTTTTGAGAATTTTGAGCCAATCCATTGAAAAAATCATTTTTTAAGCGTAAAAGATTTTCAGGAATTTCATATTCTTCCTTTTGCTGACTGCTTATTAAATATTGTTTATCGAAAATGGCAAAGTAATCTTCTTTTGTAAACAGATTTTCATCTACTTTCCAATAAATAGATGCTTCTTGATCAATTAACCGTTTGCAGAGATTAACCAATTTCATTGATTTATTGTTGTTGTTGGATACGATCACAATTTCAATATGAACCCCCCTGTCGAGAGCTTTAAATAATGTTTTTGAAAGCAAAAAAAGATCAAACTCATCAATTAAAATTTGAGCTAAATGAGAAGCCCTCAGAAGTTCTTTTTCAATTTCTGAATTTAAGTCGAAGGTGTAATAAAAACGGAACATTTTAGGTTTATTGCTCTCAAATATAACATTTGGTTTTCAATAATTTTTAATCCTCGTTTAATTTGATAATTTTATGGAAGCTATAAATATGGAAAGTGAAAAATTGATTGGCTTAAGGCCTTACCAAAAAGAAGAAAACGACAGTTTTTATGGTCGAGATAGGGAAGTTGAGCGTTTACTTCAAATCCTTCAAAAAGACAAACTGGTCACACTGATAGGTTCTTCAGGCTCTGGGAAAACTTCTTTGATCAACGCAGGGCTTATTCCCCGTTTGGAAAAAGGATTTTTGGCACAGGCTGGTAAGCAGTGGGCCATTTGTAAGTTTCGTCCAGGAATCTCACTCTTCGAAAACTTTGCCTATTCCTTAACCTCAGAGGGTAGCCTAACCCTCGAAGGAAAAGCCAACACAGAAGATTTCGGGCTTTATCTTCAAAACTTCAAAGATTTAGGAAGTTTGGGATTAGTAGAAATCTACAATAAATCAGAAATTAACAACAAGAAAAACCTTTTGGTTGTCATTGATCAATTAGAAGATTTATTCACTTTTAATCGATTATTTGACTCCAAAGAAAGTGAACTGGATGACTTACTTTTCAATTTAGTTGCTCGTACCACCAAAATCAAAGACACGGCTATTTATTTTGCTTTGGTTATACAATCGGAGCACTTTTCTAACCTTTCAAATTATTCGAAATTACAGGAAATCATCAGTAAATCGCAGTATGCTATTCCCAATCTCACCCCATCTGGTATCAGTGAGATCATTCAAAACACTTTTCTTAATAAAGGACTTGGATTTACCAATGATGCATTTGAATCGATCGTTGAACCTTTAGTAACAGATGCTACTTTACTCCCAAACTTTCAATTCTTGATTAAACAACTCATTCTCAAGAAAACTTCTGATAACATAGATAAAGATCAACAAGTTAAAATCGATGATATAGAAGCTTTGGGAGGCTTAAATCATTGTATTCAAAAATCATTTGAAGAAACCTATCAAAATCTAACTCCCGATCAAAAAGTCAATTTTGAAAAAATCAACAAGTCACTCTACGGTTTTGAAATTGCCAATGATGGAAAATACGAAACGGTTGAAAAAGTTTCTTCAGTAAGTGGATTGACTAGGGAGGTTATTTCAGATATTATATTTCGATTCAAGGAAACCCTTGAAGAATCATATGAAATAGTTCCCCAGACCATAACAGGAGTCAACAAAAATCAGACCAAAAGTCTTGATCCAGATGATATTTTATCCAATAGATATTTCCTACAAAGAAATTGGAAACAAGAAAGAAAATGGATGAATGAAGAGGAGGAAAGTTTTAAATCCTATAAATATTTTGCTGAGTTGACCGAAAATTTTAATTCAGCGAAAGCGAGTCTTTTATTTACACCAGAACTGGAATTGGCCCAAGAATGGATTAAAAATAAATATCACAATTCGGATTGGGCAAGAAAATATAGTTTCAATTATCAAAATACTATTAACTATATTAATAAAAGTATTTCTCATCACAATCAAAATAGAGAACGAGAGGAAAGAAGACTCAAACGAAAGAAAAAAATTACCCGATTAGTGGTAAGTGTGATGTCACTACTTGTAATAATTGCTTTTAGTCTTTTCATTAATTCTACTTTTGCCGAAAAAAGAGCTTTGGAATCAAAAGAAAAAGCAGACATCAATGCTAAACTAGCCAATGAAGAGCGAAAAAAAGCGAGTTCAGCGAGAGAAAAAGCAGAAATTTTAAGGATTGAAGCTGAGGCGGCAAGTGAAAATGCAGAAAGTGAAAAAATTCTTGCTTTGGAGGCTAAGAAAAGGGCCGAAGTAGAAAGAGCACGGGCTCTGATTGCCAATAAAAAAGCCAACGAACAAACCGAAATTGCTAATAAACAAAAAGAGGTTGCAGAGATTGAAAGAGAAAGGGCTCAAAGCGAGAGAAAAAATGCTGAATTCGCTCGTGAGGAATCTGAAAATAGAAGGAAAATAGCTGAAATAGAATCTGAATTTTACCCTTTGGTTCGTAAAATGGAGCGATTAATTGAGTATTCCAATAATACCGATCAAGGGTATAAGAAGCAAGTTAATTTATCCATCGAGGAAGCATTAAGAAAACTTGAGGAACATCAACAAATACAAGAAGGAATTTATGGAAAATCAGAGGAAACAGAGGGAACCTATGTAATTCTGCAAACTGCACTCAGAGTATTGGAGGGAAAAAATAATTATAATGAAACCTCCATGATGTTGTATAAACTTATTCCCAATGCTGCCATTAGAACCATTGATGCCTATAATGATTCGGTTTTAGCTTTTGGTGGGGACAATGGCATCCTATATATTGTGAATGTCCACAACTCAAGCAAACTTGAAATTCAAATAGATGAGAGAATTAGAAAAATAAAGTTTGAAGACCCCAGTAATATTTTAGTGGGAACCTTCGAGGGGAATCTCTACAGGGTTGATTTATCTAAACCTTTTATAAAAGATAGTGAGAGCAATTTGTGGGCAGCGAATCAACCAATCGTTGATATTAAAGTTGATTTGACTGTGGGAGAATTGATCATCTTTTCAGAAAATCAACTGATTTTTATGAACCTTATCGATCAAAGTTATAATGCTAGAAAAGTAAGCTTTAAAATCGTCGGAGTCGAATCTTTAAATAATCAATTGTTTATAGCCTCCAATAAAGAAATTTTCCTTTATAATGAACAAAGCATGGTTGCACTCCCCATGGAATCAGATCTACTAGAAAACGAACAAATTTTAACATTTTCTTTTTCAGATCAATTTTTATTCATCGGGACTCAATCGGGAAAAATTTTTACTTTTCTCCACTCCTTTTCGGCTGATGGAAATAACCCCTTAGAACACTTGGGCACACTGGTGCTTCATAGATCTGGAATCACTAAACTTTACTTTGATGAACCAACCAACACACTTTATTCTTCAAGTTTTGATAATCAAATTCTAAAGTATAAAATTGAAAAATCTAATTTTGATCAAGTGGTACGGGATTTTGTTTCTCTAATTGGTCACGAAAAATGGGTTTGGGATATGAGTCTGACAAGAGATGCTGAAGGTAAAGAGCTTATTGTAACTATAGATGAAAATGGGAATGTTTTGACATGGTATAAAAATCAAATGGACTTAGCTACGAAGGTTAAAAATTTACTGAAAAAGCTAAAACAAACCTTGGAATAACTGCTTGGTTAGATACATTTATCTTTAATATTTACTAAACAAGATAGGTGTCCCAGTTACCCACCCCTAGTTTTATTCTCAAAAACACATATAATATGACAGATAGCAATGATTGGTAAAATCATTTTTGGAGATAAATGGAACTCTTTGTCTATTCCTAGAGGAGAAAGTCAATCCTTCAATTTAAAAAGTTTTCAAAAGTAAAAGACAGAAAACTAATTCCTTACATTGAAAATAATGAACTTCATTTTGTTGGCTATATAAAAAAGGTAGTTCAAAATGATAATAGCTCTATCGATCTAGAGTTTTTTGACATTACCATATTTATCGAATAAAAAGAATTTTAATTAATATGAAAAAGGGTTACATCCTATCAACCAATCATTTCGGAGGTTAGAGATAAGAATGGTAATAAAAGCAAAAAGCTTTGAATCAATTTTTGGTTCTTAGTAAATAGTAATTAGGGGTTTTTATTTATATAAAAAACCTGGCACTTTTTTAATTTATAGGGTATGGTGATGCTTAGCCCTAGTTAGAATTTAGTAATTCTTGAAATTGGTATATTGTGAAGTAATTCAATCACCATGAAAAAGCTAATGCTTTTATTTATAGGCTTTGTTTCGCTTACAACCTATTCTTACTGCCAACCTAACAAGCCAATAGTTAGTGAAGGATTATATACTAAAGTAGCAGATTATGCCGAACTGATTTTATCTGATATAAATAAAAAGCCAACGTTTTTCCAGGCATCTTTTGTATATACCACATCATCTGCGCCAATTCAAGGAGAAAAATGTTCCAAGAAAGTACCTATTTGTAATTATCGAATGACTGTACCAGAATTTATTAAGCAAATGGAAATTAAAGGGTGGCAAATTATTTCATCCTCAATTGGAGATGATGATGGCTTTACAAAAATATATCAATACCTTTTTAGAAAAAAATAAGCTAAGAATTAATCACAAGCATATCTCCCTCTGTTAGCTAAGGAAGTTCTAAATACTTGTGTATTACAAGTAAATAATTTATATTTAATGTTATTAAACGTATATTATTTAAAATGAAAAAAACTCTTCTTCTTTTATTATTTATTCCATTAATTTCCTTTAGTCAAACTGATAAAAAAAATGTTTTCGAAGTAAGCTATTTAAAAGTTAAATATGGAAAGGATTTAGCATTTGAGAAAGCAGTTAAGACACATATAAAATCTTTTTATAATTCTGACGTTTACTCGTATTTTGGGATGGTTACCCACGGACATAGAGCTGGAGATTACGTTTGGATAAAAGGTCCAATGAAAATGAGTTTTTTAGATGAGAACAACAAAAAGCGTAAAGAAGACTGGAAAAATAATGTTTTATCCAAATCCGAAATAACCGACTCTAATCTTTATAGAAATCATCCTGAATATAGCTCCTTATCAGATAGTAAGTCTGGGACAGGAAAAATTGCCTTTGTAAGAGGCTTCAGACACAAAAACCAAAAAACAACTTTTCATATATTAAATAGGCTAAAAGAGATGTCTGATATTGCAAATGGTTGTAATCCATATTTTATACTAACTCCAATCGCAAAACTTGAGGGAGAGCCTGATTTTTTTATAGTAAGACACTTGTCTTCTATGGGTGAATTTGATGAAGATGATATATTTGACAAGAAGAATTGTAATATTGGGGAAAAATTTCAAAGTGAAATGAGTAAAGAAGAAAGAGAGGGAATTTCCAAAATGTGGGGTGATAACTTTGAGGTAGTATTAAGTCATTTTAGAATAAGAATAGATTAGTGAATAAGACCATCCCATGTTGTGAGTTTTTATTTTATATCATAAGCATATTCTCTTCATTAAGTTCAAACACTTCTAACCTTATAAAATAAGTCAAGTTTTCATTTATTGAGGAATGTTCCATAGTCTTTTTGAAGCTTGGTTGATAGCTGCTCCTGACAACTATTTGAGAACACCCTATTTTATAGTCTATATTTAACCAGATTTTGGTAAAAATTCACTGAGTTTAAACCCGCCACAAAGGTTGGAAGTTTTTTTGAATTCGTATAACATCCATCTTTTTTAAAACCTAAAAAAATTCCTAATTATCTGACTACCTGACGATAGGGTGTGTTCTCTAAATCGGTTTTCCTTAGATCAATTAGCTGTATATACAGATATAACAAAACAACTCAAATTTTTAAATTAAATAAAAGTAGATATATGTTATAAATGATTTTTTAAATTGGTGTTTAAATTAGATTAAGTAATGCTTTCAATTCACAAGCCGTTGGCGCTCATTATAATTATATTTTTTACTTATTGTAATTCTCCCTCAAAAACATATTTAAAAAAATATCTCCCCAGAAGTTCTTTTAAAGGAGTTTGGGTAACTAATGTTGGTAGTGACGCTCTTAAATCTGAAGCCAACATCAAAGATTTAGTTAATAATTGTAAAAAATACCAAATCAATCATCTTTTTGTTGTGGTTTGGAATAAAGGATTAACTCAATATCCGAGTGATGTTTTGAAAAAATACATTGGTATAAAACAAGAGCAAATATTTTCACATTTTGATCCCCTAGAGTTTCTTATTGAAGTGGCTCATCGGCAAGGTATAAAAGTTCATGCTTGGTTTGAGTTTGGTTTTTCATTTGCTTATAATGACCCTAAAAGTCTTTGGATAGAAAAATATCCAGATTGGCTTGGTAGAGATTCTGAGGGAAAAATTCTTAAAAAAAATAATTTTATGTGGTGGAATGCACTACACCCAGGACCTCAAAAATTCCTTATTGAACTAATTGAAGAAGTTGTTACAAAATACGATATAGATGGAATTCAGGGAGATGATCGACTTCCAGCTATGCCATCAGAGGGAGGCTATGACCCTTATACTTTATCCCTTTTCCAAAATGAGTTTAACAATAGTCCACCTACAAACCATAAAGAAGAAAATTGGATTAATTGGAGGTCTAATCAATTGAGCGAATTTGGGAAAAGAGTGTACCAAAAAGTAAAGTCCATTAATCCCAAAACCTTGGTTTCTTGGGCACCAAGTATATATCCTTGGTCAAAACAGGAATATTTACAATCTTGGCCAGATTGGATTACTGGAGGCTATGCTGATTTTATTGTCCCACAATTTTATAGGTATCAACTTGATGATTATTCAATTATTATTGATCAATTGGAAACTCAGCTTAATGCTAAAGAAAGAAAAAAAGTTTATGCTGGAGTGCTGGCAGCTCTAGGAGGGGGATACAGAATCAATGACACACTTCTGGTTGAGATGGTTAATTATCATCGATCAAAAGGGATTGAGGGAGAGGTGTTTTTTTATTATGAGATTTTTAATCGTTGATAACGAAAATTAATTAAACGGATAACCTAAAAACTTCTCCTCCTATTTGATTAGCTGTTGGATGGGTGGTTTCGAAGAATGGTTTCTGATGATAAATTTTCGTTCTTAAATTATTACAAATTAATTATCCTTTTACTCAATGCATCTGAAAAGTTTTTTAGTTTTGCAGTGTTTTTATGAAAAATATTTTAATAATCATATTAATAGTACTTTTCTCAAAGTCCTATTCTCAATCGGACAAAATAAAAGTGTTTCTGAGTTGTCGATGCGACAACGATTTTATTAAACAGAATACACTTGTATTTGATTATGTTCGGGACAGAACCTTATCCGATATAGAGGTTTTTGTTTTTGAAATTACCAATGCCAGTGGGGGAAGAAATTACTCTTTTGAATACAAAGGCAAAAATAACTTCCAAAACATGGAGAATCGGATCAGTACAGATATTCCCAAAAACTTCACATTAACCGAGGCCAGAGAGCAGTTGTTGAAAACATTTAAACTGGGGATGGTTTATTTTATACAAAACACGGCTTTTCAAAACCAACTGGAAGTGACTTTCCATGATGTAGAAACCAAATCTGATGAATTGACAACGGATCAATGGAAAAATTGGGTTTTTGAGGTTTCAGGCTCTTTTAATTTTGAGAACGAAACAAGTATCAAAGAAGAGGAATACAACCTAGGCCTGGGGGGGGATCGGGTTACAGAAATGTGGCGGGTCAGATCGGATTTTGGAATGAGCCGATCGGTCAAGTTTTTTTCAGGAGATGAAGACAACTATAGCAGCGAACGAAAAAGGACTTTTTTTTCGGGTAGTGTTGTCAGGAGTCTTTCTAATCATTTTTCCACTGGTGTTTTCGGATACTACCTCAATGACACCTTTCAAAACTACAGATCTTTTGTAAATTTTTCTCCTGCTTTGGAATATAATTTTATTCCCTACTCTGAGGTTTTAACCAAAGAGGTGACTTTGGCTTATAAGGTGGGATATAATTTTTATGAATATTTTGAGAGAACCATTTATGGTTTTTTAAATCAAAAAATGTTTAATCAATCGCTAACCCTCAATTTGAGGTATAGGGAAAAATGGGGGAGTGTCTATTCTTATTTGGTGGCTTCTCAGTTTCTGGATCAACCAGATCAAAATAGACTTACACTCAATAATTATATAAACCTGAGAATCATTCGAGGGCTTTCCCTGAGGATTTCTGGTAACTTTCAATTGATCCGGGATCAGATCAATCTACCCAGTGGAGAGGCTTCCATTGAGGATCTGTTGCTCAGGCAAAGGCAAATTTCCACTGATTTCCAAAACAGAATCTCACTGGGATTGAGTTATACTTTTGGTTCGATCTTTAATAATATTGTCAATACTCGTTTGTAGTCAACAGGGCAAAGCTTCAAATGAATGCATTTTTTTTGATGATCATCTATTCAGTCAATTGAACTAAATGTTCTGAATTCATTAACTTTTACATACTATATCGACATCATGCAACATGACAATACAATTTTGATCAATAATTTTCCCTAAAGTGGTTTTTGAAATAGATGGTAAAATAAGTCGGTTTACCGCCTGGAATCTTTTAAACGGCCCTAAAGATCACAATATCAAATGGGGTCTTTCCATCAACCCAGAGGCATTAGGGTCTGTGGATTTAAAACTAATTGTTGAATATTCTCTGCAAGGTCAGGTTCTCGCTGGGTACAACGTTATTTATGTCTGCTTGGTAATCGGAGAGTTTGGTGTAAAAAGAATCTACTGAAAAGGAAAATACATTTTTGAATACATCCTTCCAATTAGCAGTCCCGGTATTTTGCAACTGAAAATCTTTAAGGATCATTCTGATGGCATCCGCCTCGGTATTGTTAAGTTTTACCAGTTCTTTAACCAAAGCCAAAGTCATAAATACAGAGGAAGAATAGTTGGTGTCTCCACCACTATCGTAACTCTCATAAATAGAAGGGTTGGAAACCGCTTCCTTGTCTACTCTTTCCTGATCGTAAATAAAATAATTGTAATCGTAATGCTCCCTAACATAAAGGGATTCAAAAACCGCAGCAGGTCCTTCACTTAACCATTTTACTTTAAAATCTCCACTATTGAAATTAGCGGAAATGCTCATTTGATAGGCGTGAAAAAATTCATGAGCAATCACAGAATAACGGTGCATGGAATTGTATTTGAATTCGTCCTCAGGTATCTCAAGAACCATATATCTTTTTTGGTCGTTCCCGCAGATACATGCTCCACCAGTATCTCCTATCTCACTCCTGTAGGGTTTGTCGGTATTGCTGTTCCAAGCATAGATGTCCAAGTCATCATAATTTTTATTATAAACCGGAATTCTTTTGTCCAGGGTGTCCAAAATAATGTTGTATTGCTCAACCCATTCCGAGGGTAAGCTGCTATGTATTTTAGTGTTGAAAACTACTTTGACCTCAGAGGAAGTATCATTGGAGGTGGAAGTGTCGTTGGAAGAAGAGCTTTGGTCAGAGGAGGAATTGTCATTGGAGTTAGGGGCATTATTTTTTGTAGAAGAAACATTGGGATTTGACTTGGAGTCATTTGATTCTTTACTACAAGAAATGACCAACGAAATAAATAGCAAGTAGATAAGGCGATTCATAATCTTTGATCATACATGGTTTGTTATGTAAAATTAGCAATACCATTTGTTATTTTAAATATTATTCATAGAGAACAATAGGCTTGGACCTGTTAAGGTATAACTCCATAAAAAGCTATATCATTATTTGAAGTCGCCTTAGGGAGATAAATTTGCATTGGTAATCATAAAGACATAGGCATAATGATCTTCGGGAATAAAACTCAATGGGTTGTATTCTGGAATGTCAACTACAACATTATTTCCTTTGTTTTGGAACCCCAATTTTTCTCCACTTGCCAACAGCACTATGGTTGCATTTTCTTTTAGGTTAAGATTCTTGATAATTAGTTTTTTGCCTGGCCACTTGGGGCTGATGGCAAAAAGCTTATCCTCTTTTTGGGTGAAAAAAAGCTCTTTGATTGCTTTTCCGGGTTGTTGGTCAATGGTTTGCTTGAGAATATAATCCCCCTCTACATAACTATGACCTTCCTTTTTTAGCTTAAAATTTCTATCCCCAATCGACCATTGGTAGGATCTTCTCCACTTTCTTGTACCATAAATGGCCTCACCATTGGTTTTGAGCCATTTTCCAATTTGAATCAATCGCTCCTGCATGATCACGGGAATTTTACCGGAGGCAGTAGGCCCCACATTGATGCATAAATTTCCCCCTTGGCTAACGATATCAGCCAACATTAGGATGAGGGATTGAGGGGAATTGTAATCTTCAAGGTCTTCATTTCGGTTGTAACCAAAAGAGAGTCCCATCCCTCGGATCTCCTCCCAAGGCTTGTCAAAATTAATCACCTCCCGAAGGTATTCTGTGGTGTAGAATCCCCCGTGCTTGTGTCGCTGCCCTTTGACCCATCTGTCATTGATCACCACCTGTTCTTTTACAGGAGATTCATTAAAAAGCCAAGCCAAAAGTTCTTTGCTGTTCCAGTAGTCGTCATCCTTTTCCCATTCCCCATCAGCATAGATCAGATCAGGCTCGTAATTGGTAACCAATTCCTTGAATTGAGGATGGTAGTAATCGGTTACAAATTTTTTGGAGCCTATTCGATACCAGGGATGATACCACTCGTAGAGTGAATAATATAATCCTGCTTTGAGACCAACATCTTTTATGGCTTTGACATAGTCGCCCACCAAATCGCGCATCGGGCCAGTTTCTCCACTGTTCCAAAAATACCCTCGGCTTTGGGTAGTATGTTTGTTGGGCCACAATGCAAAACCATCATGGTGTTTGGAGGTCATAACTACATATTTTGCTCCTGAATTTTTGAATAACTCAGCCCACTTTTGAGGATCGAAAAGTTCGGCTTTCCATATTTTGGCAAAGTCGATGTAATTAAAATCCTCTCCAAATGTTTTTTTGTGAAAAACGGGGATCTCTTCACCGCTAAAGCTTCCATTGCCAAAAATCGACTTGCTCGTAAACCACTTTAAGTACCATTCTTCATAGGTGCCTTTGGGGGACCAAGAGGGAACTGAATATGGACCCCAATGAATGAAAATACCAAATTTGGCGTCTTCGAACCATTGTGCAACCGGACGACTGTCCAAGGATTTCCAATCCGCAGTGTACTTTTTAGATTGCCCTATTGTATTTTTTAAAAAACATAGGGCGAAGATCAATAGGATCTTATTTATTTTTTTCATCGCTTAAAATGGATACCGTCTAATTAAATGTTTTATAAATCATTTTTTCATAATCAATCTAGTAAACAATCAAATTGTTCAACCTATGATTAACCATTTAATAACAAGCAATTAAATTAATCAGCAACATATCCCGACTCACCTTGATCATTGTCTTGAAAAATGGATCTGATAGTTGTAAAGTCAGGTTTTGAAAGAACGGGTTCGATGTATTTTATGAATAATTCAAACCCCAAAGGGTTATTGGTCCTAATTCCGTCAGGTGTTCGCATGGCATCATTCCATTCTGGAGCTAGGCTCTGTCCTTCCCAAAACTCGCTCATTTCCCACATATTGAAATTCAATAGGTATAGGTATTCTTTGTAAGCCACTCCTGCACCATCTTCTGATTGATCCCATTCTGGTGCATAATCCGGAACGTACATTCTACTATCAATGGCTTCTTTCATCGCCAAGTGTATGGTTGTAGATTCCCAATTTGGATTTTCGATAGCTTCTAGATATAACGCCTCCTTAGAGCCTGGTACCCCTCCCGGAACTCCAAATAAATGGATTGTATGCATTATGTGTTCCATGACCTCTTGAAAATCGATATCCCCATAATCAAAAGAGTCTCCCGAACTATTTCTGTACCAAACCATATCATTGTGAGAATGGGTATCGTTGAATTCCTGGAGCCCTTCGTAACTACTGATCCCTTCGTCCCTCAACCAATTTGGAGAATAATCATTTCCACCTCCATAAGCAACCCTTTGAATTGTGGGGTATCCCTCGTGCCAAGTTCCTGGGGCTCCTTTTAAGGTTTTGATCATATTTTTTTGGGCTTCGCCATCAATTCCCTCGTAATTTGGGTCGGTCATCAACTGAATTAATCTCGCGATTTTCAGCGCCCAAAAATCTGGAACGGGCTTTTGACCTCCTGCTGCCCCTGCAACCACTATTTTGACTCCATTTACGGTTAGTGATCGATTAAAAAGCTCACTGATTTCGTTGTCTTCAATCAATGCGCCAGCAGAGTATAAACTTTCTTTAACTTCAACTTTCTGGAAAATTGGTTTGATGCTAACATTGGTGTTGAGTGTAAGCGTTAGGGCGTTGGAAGTTTCTTGACTTCCTTCCCATCCTGTAAATTGGTATCCCTCACTTGCCGTTGCTGTTACTTTTATTTCTGTTCCCTCGTCATAAGTTCCACCTTCTGTTGAAACAGAACCTCCTACCGCAGTGTTTACCGTCAATGTGTATTGAACGGTCTCCGGTGTTGTTTCGGTTTCTGTTTTTGTGTTAGATGTTTGTTCAATATTGGTCGAGGGTGATGACTCTCCCTCTTCTTTTGAACAGTTGTAAAAGACTAAGAAAAATATTGTAGTAAAAAATATTTTTTTCATGTTCCTTTTTATAGTTATTACGTGTTAAAAGTAAATAAACTTTCTGTGCGAAGTAAGAATTACATTGGGTAATTGAAATCAATATTCTATTGAGGAAAGATCAAAGTCCAACATTTGTTTTGACAAAGCGTTTAAGGTTTTAAAATCTCCCTCAAAGTGATAGGTGTTGTGCAGGTGTTTGATGCTTTGACCGGGATCCAATTCCTTGGTCGGAGAAGAGCTTTCTAATTCATAAAAAGGCCCAATCTGATCTCCATTTTCTGTAGGGCCATCGTTATAAGAATTGATCACATCCCCCCTATAAGGTGCTTTTTGTATTTCCCACAGTGAATTGACATAATCCTGATCATCGGAAAGTGAAAATTGTACGATAGTCAATACCTTATTGGCAGCATCAAAACTTCCAAAAAGGGACTGGGCATTTTTGGGTGGGAGGCCTATTTTTGATCTGGACTTACCGTCCCCCTTAAACAAAATGACTTTGTCTGTGATCTTGAGTTTTTCTGGAGGAACGGCACCAAAATAGGAGGTGTTTAAGTTGAGTTCGTTTTTGTAGGGAATGATGACCCAAGTATCATCGGAGGGCTTGAACATGCCCAATATCCATATCGATAAAAGTCCGGTATTTTTTTTCCAAGACCTTTGACCCAAATTGGTGAGTATATTTTCGCTTTGGTAACCCACAAACAAGGTGCCTTTTGTGGTGATGTTAAGATTTTTTTCGATCTCTGAACTATTGAAAATGGTAACTTTTCGATCCACCTTTGCTTTAAATTCATAACCCGAATAGTTGACCAAATGCATGGTTTTACTCAATTGGGCTTGAGTATCTGAAAATGTGTCAAATTGAAAAGGCTCAGTATCTATGGCGGCGGGGGTATGCCAGTGATCTAAATTAAATGGATTGTCTTGTTCGAAGAAGACAGAAAATTGTCCCCCTTCTGGCCCTACCCAAAAACGATCTTCTCCACCATAAGCATTAATATGGGATTTAATTTCTCCCGATTGGATCAGCTTATCGTTAATCCATCCATAGCTGCTTCCTCCCAAACCATTGCTTGTACTGGTCATTACTCTTCCCTGATATTCAGGAACTAAAATCAATTGACATTGGTCGCCATTGGATTTGAGAACTATGGGTTCCGTATATTTTTTTAATAGATCAAGATCGTGCTGGAAATTGTGAGAGGTTTCTTCCATTTGACTACACCCCAAAATACATAAGATTATAATTAATAAACAACTTTTGGGTTGAAAAATATGCTGTTTGACATCAACTTTATCTATACTTGTTTTAACGAATGATATGACCCTTATCATTTTGTGATTTGTATTTACCGGAATTCTTTATTCCCTCTAACCAAGACCAACAGTTTGATTGGCATTGTAAGATGTAAGTTCAGTTTCAATGATACAAGGACTAGATGCTAGAGTAGAGGATTCTGTTTCCGCAGTTTGTGATCCTGTATTGGAGGGGGCTGTGGGATCGGTTGTCTCGTCGTAAGTTGGATCCCTGTCGGCATCTAATTGCTCGTTACACCCTCCAATTAACTCAATATTAAAGCTCAAATAGTTGTCACTTAATTTAATTTCCGTAAGCATCCCAATTTTTGTTGCTCTTCGCTGTGCAATCCAGCGCTGGTCTAGGCTTATGGATGTTTCGGAATCAATTATATACTGACCTGTTATGGTTGAGGTTTCAGTGATTATAGTAAATGAATTGTCGGATCTCAAAATGATCTCATCGATTTTACAATCTACTGCTCTGTCGGAAGATGAACTTTCTTTCTTACCAGGACGTTTCTTTCTGATCTTCCATTTCCCTACAGTATTATTCTTATCGGCATCCTCTGGATTAATAAGGGGTAGTTTTTCTTCAAAAGTGGCCGTAATCGTTTTGGATTGATTCATTACAACATCAAGGGGGTTTTCGAAACTGTCTTCACTGAGATTATTCTGAAGTTTTTGCCAATCATAAAACAAATAATCGCTTTGGGGTGTAGCGGTTAATCTAACGGTATTCCCTGATTCGTAATCTGTTGCCCCCCTGGCTGAATTAATCACTTGTTGGGCGACTTCTCCACTACCAACTTTATTGATGGTCAAGGTGTATTTTGATCGTATAAAGTTTGCCGTAATGATTTGATTAGAGGTTACTTTTACGCTTATTGAACCAGCAGTAAGAGTGGTTCCAGTCCAGCCTGAGAACTCAAATCCCTGTTCCGGAGTTGCTGTAATTAAAATTGAAGTGTTTTCATTGTACTGCCCGCCAGCTGTACTAACACTTCCTCCCTCAGAGGCAGTCACTGATAATATATACTTAGCAGGAACTACAGTTGAGCTATCATCACTTTTACTGCAAGCGAAAGCGGTTAGGCAGATTCCAAAAAGCAATACCAGCTTTTTCATTAAAAATGAATTGAATATTACAAGATATAAATTATATATATAATAAGTAAATGCTTTCCATGCCTATGCCATCAAAGATCTTTAGAAAAGGCAACCCACCTCATTAAAAAAAAATCGCTAAAGTAATAATCTTACCTTACGAATATGCGGGTTGTTCCACTAACAGTAAAAATTAACTTGGGCTTTTGGATGCTTTATGGTTTTGGCCATCAAAGCTTAACAAATAAATTTCTACATTTAATTGTATTACCTAATCCTATGCTTTTTAAACTAATTTTAAGCTTTGTTTTTTTTTACTAATCAGCCAGATCCATATATAGGTCAATGGATCAGTGTTGATGACGAAACCGGTAAAGAAAAATCTGAAATCAGTCTCTATGAAGAAGGAGGAAAATTATACGGTCGAATTTATGCACTTTTATTGCCAGAAGATCAGGGTAAAATGTGTAATGAGAGCAAAGGAAGCGAAAAGGGGAAACCCATCGTTGGTTTGGTCATTGTCCAGTGTCTGATCAAAAAGGGAGAAAACTAGGCAGGTGGAACCATTCTAGATCCTGCAAATGGAAAACGATACAGTTGCAATATTTCCCTAAAGGATGAAGGAACTCTTGATGTGCTAGGATACCTTGGCTTTTCATTATTTGGTCGTACCTAGGTTTGGAAACCCAAAAAACTAGCAATTAGTTCGCAGTAATGAGTGCCTGTATTTCTCTATGCAGTAAATCCTGTGCTGTTTTTCTGTGGAAGAAAGTTTGGGGGTCCATTTATTAATGTTTGTTTTAAAGATCTATTACGCCTACAAGCAGAAAATCCAGTTTGGGTAAGTAAATGATCAAAAACCATTAGTTTTATAGAAACGTTTAAATTGATTTACCACCATAAAATATTACCTCTTCTAGTAATGCCAATAATGACATTTATTTCATTAATTTTTTTTTGGCATTTATTTTAATAAAAAGAAAGTTGTCTATTTTACCTTCGTCATATTTTATATTTTTTCTTCATCTTTTTTTACAAAATATTTTTTTAAAACTATTGAGGGGTAATACAATCCAAAACCATTAGAATCTATAAATAGAGCAGATGCAATTATAGTATTGGGTTATATTTTAGAAATCAATAAGTATGGAAATCACTACAATGTTGAGTGGGGGTGATGCGGATAGATTTTTTGGAGGGATTGAACTTTATGAAGCTAAAAAAATCAAATGTAATCGTTTTCACAGGAGCTCAAAATCCATAAAATAGATCTAAATTATCTGAAGGTGAAATTTTAAAAAAGTATGCCATTAAATATGGTGTAAGTGCTGAAGATATTTTTGTGACTGAGGAGGTGTTAAACACTTTTGACGAATCAGTGGCTGTTTTAGACTTACTCGGAGAAAATAAAAATATCATACTTGTTACTTCGGCTTTTCATATGAAAAGAGCAAAAGGCTTATTTGAAAAAAAGGGATTTAATGTGACGGCTTTTAAAGTTGATTATAAAACATCTACTATTGTTAAACTAAACTTTATTCATTTTCTACCAAATGCATATTAGCTTTCAATAACCGAAATTGGATTTAAAGAACTCTTAGGAAGGTTATATTATGGTCTATTTTGACTTATATTCTCAGTCTAATTTAGACATCGCCTCAATTGAATTTCGCTTCAACTAAACTACAAATGGTTCTAGGACACTCATCCATAAATGTTAGTTTGACTTGGCTAATGGGCTTAGAAGTGCCTGAGCTTACTGAAGGAGATATGCCGATTATATTAGTGAGGCATTTAAAAGAATATCACAACTTAATACACCAGAAATAGGGCAATTATTTTTTGCATATTCTGCAAGTTCAATAAACTTATCTTCATTTAAATTTGGAACTTTTCCTTTTACGGTTAATTCTATAGATGTTACAGAACCATCATTAAATATAAGTAAAGCGTGAGTGTTTAACTCTTTAGGATTAAAATCAGCTTCATTTAGAACAAACGCCAATTTCATATTAAAACAACCAGCTAGCGCAGATACGATAAGTTCTTCAGGATTAGTTCCAAGTTCACCATTATCATTTTCAAATCTAGTTTTAAAACTGTATGGTAACTTGTTAAAAGCCCCACTTTGTACAGTTAAAAATCCACTTCCGTCAGCACCTCCACCATTCCATATTGCATTTACTTTCCTTTTCATTACTCTTTATTAAGTTAGTTAGATATATATCAAATATACAATATTTAAAAACTGTTTATACCACGAAAAAAATGAGGATGATATGCCCTGAGTTGTAATAAAAACCATCCAAATGGAGGGATATATTACTATTTACTTTCTGACATTTTTTGTTGATATAATGCAATTTCTTCCATTAGCTCCGTTGGGTCAAGATAACATTTAGTAGAAATAATTTTATCTCCTTCCCACTGCCACCAACAATGAAATGTATTTTTTTGAACATCACCTGTTATTTTTGATTTACCAGACCAGTCAGACCAATGATTGGTGTATATCTCTCCACTGTTATAATACATTGTGGTAATGATTGGGTCAATGTGTTTTAAATCATCGTAAAGGACAGAGTGGAAATTATACCCTTCAATAATTTCTTCAGTAGAATATTCAATATTATTAAAATAATGAACTCCATCATCAGTAAAATATTTTCTAGCTAAATCAAAATTTCCATCTTGATAAGCTTGAGCTAATTTTTTTATGATTGTTGTTTTTTCATCATTTTCATTAATTATTCCGCTCAATGAGCCGCTATCAATAGTTGTATTTTGACAATAAGTAAATATCAGTAAGATCGTGATAGCTGAAATATTTTTTTTCATTTTTGATATTTTTTAGTTCATAATTTCAAACATAAACTATTTACTATTAATAAGCAAGTAATTAGAAGTGTCAGAGCTAACTTAGGGGGATATGCCGATGAATTGAAAAAAGATTAAACTTTATTTAACTCAAAAATCTCATAACTCACCATAACATCATCAAAAATTGGTTTTGATACAGGATTTGAGCCATCTAAAAATGAATTTAATGCACCTTCATTGTGTACAGCAATCTTAAACATTACTGCACTTTTATCAGGAGAAACTGTACCTATAGTTTTAGTTAAATCTGCAATCTTTCTTCTTTCACTCATTCCCTCTTCAGATTTCATAAAACTCATAAATTTCTCAAACTTACCTTCTCTAAGTTTTGCCACAACAAGTATGTCTCTCATTTAAATTGATTTAATGGTTAATAATAAGTAATGTACAATTTATTTAATAAACTTAATGAAGAGGATATGCCGATAATATAAAATAAAACCCTCCAATGGGGAGTGAGGTATGGTTATTTCAAACTTTTTAATTCATTTAATGAACTTCTTGCAGAATTTGAATAAGGAAAAATATTTAATACCATCTCATAGTATTTTTTTGCTTGTTCATAATTCTTTTCAAACATAAAAAACTCTGCCATAGAGTCTAAAGAATTGTATCCGTCTGGATATAATTCCATATACTTCACAAAGCTTTCTTTAGATTTTTCTTTTTCGCCATTTCTATAATATAAGTATCCAAGAAAATTTATAACTGCTGCATTATTTGGCTCACCCCATGCTTCTTTAACTTTCTCAAGATTATTAATTCTTACATTTAAGTCAGGATTTGAAACTGCTCTGTAAAATTGAATAAATCTACCTCTTGGTTCGGATTCATACATTTTCTCCCAAATTTCATTTTTTTCTTTATTAAAACCCCATATACCTCTATTCCCATTTTCACTTTTTAACTCTAATAATGAGACAAACCTTTTAGAATTTTCGTTTTTATTTTTAGAGTACTTTTTTGCTAATTGGTAGTGTAATTCTTGTTTTTCAGAGTTTGGGAGTGACAATGTAGATAGCATCACATGAGCACCAAAAGAAGCTGAATCAATCTTAATTGCTTTTTCAAAAAAAACATATGCTTTTTCTCTTTCAACATTTAAAAAATGATTTATACCACTGTAAATCATTTCATCATGCAGCTCATTTCCGTTTGACCACTGAATATAATTATTTGAATCTTTAGCATTTTCATTAGTTTTTGAAATCTGATTACAACTAAACGTTAAAATTGCAATTGAAATCAATAAATAAATGTTTTTCATTTTAAAAAATTTAAAGTTAGAATGAGAGTTAAGAATTAGTTTTTAAGTTGTATGTCGTAAACATCATGTTGAAAATTATACCTAGAGTCAGTAGCCAGAACTGAGCCAAATCCAGTCGCCATTACATCATTTAAATATTTATACTTTTCGCTTGATGTTCTAAATCTCCAATGAGTTTGAAATTTTATTGATTCAAAGGTTTCAGTTACATAGTTAAAAACCCCTGTAACTTTGCAATAAATTTTTTCATTATCACGAGTAAGTAAAACCATGTCGATATCTAAATCTGCATAAGTTTTACCATCGTAATTATAGTAAAGTGGATAATCTCCACCAACTGGGAGGACTTTACCATTGGCAATACCATCAAAAACGCCTTTGGTGTATGGGGCATATACTGTTTTTAAGTTTAAGTATTCTCCAACTGATGATTGAGATTCTCCAATAGCTACCTTGATAGAGAAAAGCTTTTTCCCTTCAACACTTTGTCCATACGATGCTAATGGAATTAAAAATAAAATAAAAATAAATCTTTTTATCATATTGGATTTATAGTTTGTGATTTAAATATACAAATTACTCCCTGAACTTAATGAAAAGAATATGCCAATACTATAATGGGTTTTGTGAAATAAATCTTAGTAAAATAGTTTCTATATCTGCTGTATTTCCTTATTCCAAACCGTTATTAATATTTGCCCCTTTTAACCAATACAATGTCATCCTTTGATCAGAACAATCCCACTTACCTTTCTGATCAATAACAATGCTTACCTTAACGAGCCTTTAAACCCCACTAGTAATAGCGGTGCAATACCCCTACCAAGCCAGACAAGAATAAAATTTACTTACTCAGAACTCAATTATGAATCCAATAGAGCCCAATTGTTTGCCTATAAATTGGATTTGAAATTGGGACAATTTTACTATGGCAGCATCAAATCTTTAGGCGCGGAATTCAATTACAGAATTCAACCTTGGGTAAACTTTGGCTTATCATTTAAATACTATAGTTTGTGTTTTTCCAAGCCCTATTCGAGTGCAGATATTTTACTAATGACTTCATATACCGAGGTGCCTTTTAATAAAAAACTGTTTTGGAATACATTGATTCAATTCAGTAATCAGCGAAATAATCTCGGAATCAATATAAGGCTTCAGTTGAGGTTTGCCCCCCTGTCAGAACTATATCTTAGTATAACGACAATTATTTTACCAAAAACGACCTAAGACCCAAATTCAGATCCATTAACCCAAATTTTACCTACTGGATCAATTTTTAAGTCTTTTTAACTCCTCATCCATATGGATCATTCATTTTCAAAAATAGCTAGAGGCTGCCATGTTTTTGAGGAGAAATGAGTACTAAAATTTTTCTGGGGGGTTCCTTGAGTTGTTCTTCCATTTTTTATGGCAGCTGTAAAAAGAGCGATTAGTTCGTTTTCTATTTTTGGGGATTGACCGTATAGGTTATTCTTTTCTTCCGGATCTTCTTTCAGATTGTAAAGTTGAAATTTAGGCAACCCTTGATTTTCTTTTTTTGAGGGGCGGGGATAACTCCAGCCCCCCGAATCGGGACAAAAAATAAACTTATGCACTCCTTTTCTGATGGCAAAACTTCCATTGATGGAATGATGGATCGTAAATGTTCTTTGGAAGTCATTTTCGGTTGCTTTTGCAAAAGTAGGTACTATAGAAAAACTGTCTTCTCCTTCCTTGTCTGAGAGTTTTTTACCCAATATTTCCGCACAGCTAGCAAGCAAATCAGTGGTACAAATGGTTTTATGGGAAACCGAACCTGATTGAATTTTTACAGGCCATTTTACGATAAAAGGTACCCGATGGCCACCTTCAAAAATATCGGCCTTGTGCCCTCTGAATATACCACTGGGGTCATGTCCTTTTTTACCCAATACTTCAAATTTTGCTTGAGGAGAGCATCCGTTATCGCTGGTAAAAATTACCATAGTATTCTCTGAGATTCCCAGATTATCCAACAGTCCGATGAGCTTCCCCACTCGATGATCAATCTGCATCACAAAATCGGCATAAGGATTTAAATCACTTTTTCCTTTCCATTCTCCGGTGGGTAAAATCGGGGTGTGGGGAGAGGGCAAGGGCAAGTATAAGAAAAAGGGTTTTCCCTTTTTGTTCATCTCTTTGACATAAGTCTCTGCTTTATCAAATAAGTGCGGAGTAACCCTTTCATGGTCAAAGTCATTGGCTGTGGGTCCTTTCCTCCACCAGTGGTAATCGCCTTTTCTTTCGGTAATATTCTCAACTTGAGCGGTAATCTTTTCATTTTCTACATATACATAAGGCGGCATGTCCAGTGAGCCAGAGTGTCCATAGGCATAATCAAAACCCAAGCCATTGGGGCTGTTGGTGATTTTTTTTGAAAAATCAATTTTCTCAAAAATCTCTCTATCCTTGATGGGTGAATCTTGAAAAGTGCTGTCTTTGAGGGCCCAATCCCAGCCCAAATGCCATTTACCAATAAAGGCTGTATGGTAACCATTGGATTTTAAAAAAGAGGCCACCGTTGTTCTTTCTTGTGGGATCAAAGCACGGGAAGTACCACTCAATACACTTTTTTTGAGCGGGCTGCGCCAGTTGTATCTTCCTGTCAATATCCCATATCGGGTTGGGGTACAAACCGAAGAGGAGGTATGCGCGTCCGTAAAAATCATACCTTGTCGGGCCATTTGATCCAGATACGGCGTTTTGATTTTCCCTACTCGATTAAAGACTCCCAAATCTCCGTATCCCAAATCGTCTGCCAAAATATAAATGATATTGGGAGCTGCTGGGACCACCTCCTGAAGACAAGATAAAAACATAAAAATTGATAGAAATAACAGGGAGTAAATCGTCTTTTTCATCCTACTTTAATTAAATTTATTTTTGATAAAATTCTTAGCAATGCAAAACAAATGGATACAAAACTCCGGTAAATTAGTTAAAACCTTTCAATTTAAAGATTTTAAGGAAGCACTAAAATTCATCAATAGTATTGGACAAAAAGCGGAGTCGATGAATCATCATCCCAAAATTATCATTATTTACAATTCAGTTACACTCGAATTGTGGACTCACGATCAAAACACCATTACAGACTTAGATTTTAAATTGGCAGATGAGATAGATCGTCAAATTGGAGAAAGCTAAAAATGATCGTTTTTAATCTTTTTTCATTACTTTTTGATCGATTTTCACTTTTTTTGAGGATAAAAATGTTTTTTTTGTTTGCATTATAATACTGGATTTTTTGCATTTATTATACTGGGTAAAAAAATTATATTTACAGATAATAAACATTAATCATGAAAAAAACATTCCTTTTAATAGCTATTATAAGTTGCATAAGCCTTTTTGGACAAAATGAAGTCTATGAAATCAGAACTTATGAACTTTTTCAATACTCTAATTTTAAAAATTTCAACACCTATTTTGAAGATCATTTCATTCCTGCTCTTAATGAACAAGGGATCAATAACATAGGTGTATTCCAAGAGGTTTCAGAAGACCTACCCAGAAAAATTTATGTTTTCATCCCTTTTGCAGACATGAAGTATTATCAGAAAGCTCGCGCCTTCATGGCCAGTGACGCTAAAATCCAAAAAGCTTCTGCCGAACTCAGCCCTGTGAATAAGCCCATTTTCAACCGATATGAGACCTCGCTTTACATGGCTTTTGATGGAATGCCCAAAATGGTCATACCTGATAATAAGAATCGATTCTTTGAATTACGCACCTATGAAAGTCATTCGGAAGATGCCTACAGAAGAAAAGTCAATATGTTCAACAAGGGAGAACTGGCCTTGTTTGACCAACTGGATTTTGGGTCTGTGTTCTTTGGAGATAAAATCGCGGGCGAGCGAATGCCTTGTTTGACCTATATGCTTGCTTTTGAAAGTTTAGAAGAGCGAAACGAAAACTGGGGAAAGTTTTTCGATCATCCTACTTGGACAAAGTTAAAAAGTAACCCAGTATACAAAGACAGTTGTTGCTCTTCCATCACACGAGCTTTCTTAATCGCTCTGCCTTACTCTCAAATGTAACCCATGCGTGTTTCGCTTTTATTGGGACTCTTGCTGATCCATTCAGCATGCAATACAAAAGAACAATCTTATCCTAATATCGTTTGGTTGACCACCGAAGACAATTCTCCCCACCACATGAAATTGTACAATGGTGATGGTGTAGCCATGCCCGCCATTGAAAAATTAGCAAAAGAGGGGATTGTTTTTGAAAATGCTTTTTCCAATGCACCGGTTTGTTCTGTGGCTCGAAGTACCCTTATTACGGGTTGCTATGCCCCCAGAATATTTACTCAGTTTCACAGAAGAGCCCAGTCTGTCCCCCTTCCACAGGGGCTGATGCCATTCCCATTTTACCTCAAACAGGCGGGGTATTATACCACCAACAACCACAAACAGGACTATAATTTTATATTGCCCGATGGCGTGTGGGATGAATCTTCCAAAAAAGCAAGCTACAAAAATAGAAAGCCAGGCCAACCCTTTTTTCATGTGCAAAACCATACGGTGACCCATGAGGGGAGTTTGCATTTTGATCAAAAGTGGATAGACAAAACCTCGGATGAAGACCTGGAGCAAATCCAAGTTTTTCCCTATCATCCCGATACCAAAACCTTTCGTTATTCCTACCATCATTTTCAAAACAGGCATGTTTTGGCAGACAAGCAGATGGGAGAATTCATTGCCGATTTGGAGCAAGAGGGGCTTATGGAGGACACCATTATTTTCTATTTTGGTGATCATGGAGGGGTATTGCCCAGAAGCAAAGGATATGCCTACGAAAGTGGATTGCAGGTTCCTTTGGTGGTTTATGTTCCGGAAAAATGGAAACACCTCTTTCACCACGGGAAAGGATCAAGGGCAAAGACCTTCGTAGAGTTTGTTGACTTGGCCCCTACAGCACTTTCTTTGGCAGGGGTTTCTCCTCCCGAGGGCATTGATGGAACAGCTGTTTCAGGACTATTTTCACAAGCCTCAGCAATTGAAAAAAAGAATACAAGCTTTGGCTATGCTGACCGCTTTGATGAAAAATACGATTTGGTCAGAACCCTCAGGGTTGGAAAATACAAGTACATCAGAAATTACCAACCCTTTAACATCGATGCTTTGTATAATTTTTACCGCTACAAAATGCTGGCATTTAAGCAGTGGGATGCACTTTATAATGAGGGAAAACTCAACCAAGAACAGCGTCAATTTTTTGAGTCCAAAGGCCCTGAAGGCCTCTACGATATAGATCAAGACCCCCATGAGGTCAATGACCTTTCCGCAAGTCCGGAACATCAAGAAATTTTGATGCGGATGAGAGAGCAGTTGAGTGAAAAACTCGCAACACTGCCCGATCTCAGCTTTTATCCCGAACCCTATTTGTTGGAGCATGCTTTGGGAAATCCCGTAGCTTTTGGACAAAACCATCAACAAGAAATCAAGGAATTGATGGCCGTAGCGGATCTTAACTTGTCGAGCTTTGAGGCTGTGCAAGAAAAAATAAAACAAGCCCTGACCGATGACAACCCTTGGAAAAGATATTGGGGTTTGGTGGTATGCACCTCCTTTGGAAAGAAGGCAAAAACATTGGTTCCTCAGATCAAAAACTTGGTAAATCAAGATAAGGAGAACTTGGTCCGGGCTCGCGCCATGGAATACCTGATGTTGAATCAAGAACCTTTTGACATCAAAATCATTGAGGAATTACTTAAAAAGGCCAAGTCACAAACAGAAGCTAATTTAATCCTTAACAGTTTAGGCTTGATTAAAAAATTAAAACCCCAATTGAAATTGAATTTATCCAAAGAAATTTTTCCATCTGAATGGTATGACAAACCCAACGATTTGGTCAACAGAAGGATGGATTATTTAATCGGTAATCGTATAAACAAATAATGGCGTCAGACTTAAACAAAGAGCGAACCCCAAGAATTTATAGAAAAGCCAAAGGGCAGATTGTAATTGAAGGCAAGGTGAACCTCACCGATATGGAGGGAAATCCAATAAAACACGGAAACAGGTTTACCCTATGTGGGTGCACCAAATCGAAAGACATGCCTTTTTGTGACGGCTCTCACAAAATTTAAAACTCCCGTTTTCCAAATTCACTATCGATGAATTTGGCGGTGTTTTTTCTATTGTTGAAGTTGTAACTAAGGCTGAGTAGGATCATATCTACCTCATAAACATAATTGGTGGTGGTGTAAAATTCTCCCGCCCTACGGGTAGTAATCCGTTGTTCATTGCTATTCATCAACCCCATATCAATATTTTTCCATTGCAGTGTAGCAGTCAATTGCTTGTTCCAAAAAAGCTTTGTTAAAGTTAAATTAGGAGAGTAGTACTCAGAATCTTTTCCTTGGGCAGTTATTTTTTTTGATAGATAATTTAAATTAAACTGTATAAAAGTATTACTTGAGAAATTATAAGTACCATTTATATTTAAACTATATACATAGTCATCTGTGTTTATAATATCATCGTCAAATGATCCTTTAATTATGTAATAGTAAAAGCTAGTTGAATAAAAAATTTTTAATTTTTTACCGAAACTATATTCCCCTCCGTTTTCTCTTCCAATTACTTTAGCATTTCCAACATTTGAATAAATACGATTTAAAATTGTGTCATTGTATACGGTATTGACCCTATTTATCAAGTCTTTAACAGAGCGATAGTAAACTTTAAAAAATCTAGTGTTCCCTTTTTTAGTCTTTTTATTTATTCCAAATTCTACTTGATCTATAAATTCAGGGTTTAGGTTAGGGTCACCTTGCTCGAGTGTCTCTGAATGTTCTCTTTCAGGAAATGGGTTCATCTTAAAGGTAGTGGTTCGCTCGACTCTTTTACTAAATGCAAGACTTAAGGAAAAATCTTTTTTTAATTTGTAAGAAACACTACTAGATGGAAAAAGCTTGGTAAAATAGAGTGAATAGTTTTCATCCAATGTTCCTACTTTGTCTTTTAAAGACAAGTCCCTTTGCATATTTTCCAAACGCAAACCGGCTGCAAAATGCCATTTTTCAAGGCGGGCGTTGTATTGTAAATATGCTGCATGTATGGATCGTTTGAGATTGACTTCACTCGAAAATTCGGGAACCAATTCAAAAAGCTGTGTTTCATTGTTTTTTCGCTCGTAAACAAAATCTCCGCTGTGGTCAAGATTTCTGTATTGGTAACCCATTTTAAGGCTACCGATACTGAGGGGCTTGAAAGTGTAATCCAAATTGACTCGCAAACCGTACAGAGGGTTATCGTTGGTATTGTATTCGTCTTGATAGACTATTGTATGGTCGGGATGGCCCAAATTTCTGTTGGTGGTAGGACCTCCCAAAAGGGTGTACTCATACAGAATGGAGGTGTTGAGTTGAGCCGAATTTTCAAAGAGATGATCGTAATCCAAACTCCCCAAGACAAAATCACTTTTTCTGATCCTCAGATTTTCATTGTAATATTGAAATTGGGAGTCAGTTTTATCGGTGGTGGCACGATTGTTATAATAGAGAATATCAGCAGTTCGTTCTTTAGTTCTTTTTCCAGCATAAAGTCCAAGTGAAAACAAGTCCTGATCCGATAATTGATAATCTGCAGTTAACCTTCCTGAATAATTGATTTCGTCAAAGCTGCGTTCTCCATCTGAGGGAAATCGGGTATACTTATCCCCAATGATGGTATACACGTCGCCTTCTCTCCTTCCTGAGAGGTCATTTCTTTGAAAGCTCAAGCCTGACGAAAAATTCCATTTTTCCCGAACAGTATTGTAGGTGATGTCTGCGCCAAAACGTTCAGAGGGTTGTGTGTTTTCATAGTCTTCGATGGAGGGAGCGCCCAAGAGAGTATTCACCTGAAAATAGTCGCCTTGTAAAGCATTTTTTAGGGTCAGTATATTTATAATCCCTGTTTTTCCCTCTGCATCGTATTGTGCAGACGGAGCAGTAATGACCTCGATATTTTCGATACTGTTGGCAGGGATTTGACTCAATAAACTTTGAATATCAGACTGCAAGGGTTTGCTGTTTAACAACACCACAAAACCGGTGCTTCCTCTTAAGGTTATTTCACCCAAGCCGTTAATGGCAAGGGAAGGCAGATTTCTGATGACATCAACTCCTGTTCCACCCTTGACGGTTGAAAATTCACTGGCAGAATATACCTGTCGGTCAATCTTATTTCGAATGGCGGTGCGTTGAGCGTCAACAACTACTTCATCCAGTATATTTTGGCTGGATTGTAGACTGATGACTCCCAAATCAAAAGGAGTGTTTTTTTGGGCATCAACACTTCCCGTTTCTATGGTCTGATAACCAAGAAATGAGATTTCTAGTGAGAATTTGCCATTGACGCTATCCGGGAGGAGAAAACTACCGTCAGGTTTTGAAATGGTACCTTCCAAAATTTTACCATCTTGTTTTAAAAGTATTGTCGCATACTCGATGGGGAGGTCTGTGTTTTTATCCAGTACGATTCCCGAAATCTGACCCTGAGCACCGAAGGATATTAAACAAACCAAAATGAGACTAACAATACATTTTCTATTCATCTTGTTTACATAATTTCATTGAATACATTCATGGCTCACAAAATTTAATCAAGGTATAAAAGTAATATTTGAATTTATTTTAATTGATAAAGTCCATCTTTTCTTCTCTCCCTCAGCAGTTTTAGTTTGCTCATAACTTCAGAGGGGAAATCTTCGAGCTGTCTTTTTTTGATGATGATAGAAAAGGAGGTGGAGTCTTCAACCATTTTTTCCAAGGCATCGGGAGTAATGATTTTTATTTTCCCCTTGGAGTAAAACTGACTGGAATAAGATTTGAAGGGGAAGGCATAAAGCTCTGATGACTCTACTTCGGGATGGAATACCAGCGTTTTGTCTGTACTACTGGAGAGGATCTTTTGTGTGGGTTCCAAAAAGTAAACCCCAATCAACAAAACAGGCAGACCGACAGCAATATAGAACATTGATTTTTTTCTCTCCAATGTGGGCCAATGATGGGTGATTAAAAGCGCAATAGGTATCATTACCGGAAGGGTGTAGGTATGGATCAAACTTTTTGAAAAAGTAAAGAAAAAGGGTGTCCACAAAATCCATAGCCACAGGAAAAGTTGCCAGGGGTCATCCCACACTTTTTTCAATTTGTTTTTCAGTTGGCCCATAAGGACAAAAGACCAAGGCAAAGCACCGGCCAATAGAAAGGCCCAAATGATCCCTAAAGGTTGTTGTTTAGGAAAACCATATTTATCCCCCGACCAAGAGGAGTCTATAAAACGCAGGAAGTGTTCTCCCACCAAAAAATACTCTATAAAACCCGGTGAATTGACCTCCATTAGATAGTACCAAGGAAAGGCAATCAAGAGGCTTAAAAGCCCTCCCAATAGCCAAGGAATTTGAAAGATCCTTTTTAATGAAATTCGATGAATAATGCACCAGACGAACAGGGGAGGGAAACTCAACACACCAATGATTGGGCCTTTGGCCAACAATCCCAAACCTATACCGACAAAAAAAAGTAATCCTGAGATTCTACTTTTTTCAGAATGGAGGAACTCCCAGAACCCAATCATCGTTATAGCAACCGAAAAGGAGAGCATCAAATCGGTAGAGAGTACTCCGGCATGAAGAAAAAATTCGGGAAGTGTAAGAAGGACAATTCCCGGGATCAAACCATTGATTTTTTTTTGGTGACCATAGGGGATCAGAAGTAAGGCGATTGAAATCGCCATGATCCAAAAGGGGAGCCTAAGGGCAAATTCATCGTCTCCCAACAGACTGATGGAACCGGCAGAAAGCCAAGTAGACAGTGGAGGTTTGGCCCAAAAAGGGACACCGTAATCTATTTGTGGAACAATCCAATTACCCGTTTCAGCCATCAATCGGGCAATCTCTCCATAGCGAGCCTCCGTTTTGTCTGTCAGTGGAATGACGGCATTGAAAAATAAGCGAATTAATGCCAGAAGAACAAACACCCAGCCATAGGGCGATCTGAAATCGTTTTTCATTTTTTCTACTAAGCTCAACTTTTATACTTTTTTGAAATTTTAAAAAGATCCCACCATAAAGTAAAAAAATATATGGGACTGACTCTGGAATCAGGGGTATCTACCCAAGCCCTAAGAGGAATTTCCCTCAGATGATTTTGAATCTCGGATCTTCCGAAAAGACTTATCATTCTAAAGAAAATTTCAACATCGAAAAGCCATTTCGAAATAAAGGGCTGGTCGAATATTTTCTCAGCGGTTTGGGCTTCAAAAATTTTGCAACCGCATTGAGAATCGTATATGCTTAAATTCAATACATTGGAGATGGCAGTAGCCACCACTCTTCCCAATATAAAACGGTACCATTTTCTTTTGATATGGTTGTCCAGTTTTAAAATTCTCGACCCAAAGGCCAATACTACCTTTTCTTTAACCTGCTCTGACAAGCGCAGACATTCTTCAAGGCTGGTCGCCAGGTCAGCATCTAGATAGGCTACTTTTTTGAAGTTCTTGTGTTTTAGTAGCTGACGAAAACCTGTATAAATAGCATTGGCCTTTCCACCATTTTGTGCCATGCTGTCTACTTCAATTTGAACGGGAAATTTATTTTTTAATGCAAAGAGTACCCCATCGGTTTTGTCTTTAGAACCGTCATTGACAAAAAAAACTGATACCTTAGGCTGAAGCGACAGGAAGTTTTCAAACTGGGAAACGGGCAAACGATCCGCTTCATTATAGCAAGGGATTACGATGACCAGATCTTTTTGCATATTGTCTAAAGATAAGTATAATTGTACACTATATTAATTAAAGTATTTTATGGGCCTGCTTGTAAAAAGATAAAAAAAATGCGAGCCCATCGGCTCGCATTTGACTTATAGATAAGGATAGCTTAGAAAACAGTACTCGTAGGTATCTGCTGTCCTAACTTCCCTAAATTATATATGTAAGACATTTGACACCTCCTTTCTATATTAGTTAGACATAGCTGTTGTCACAGCGTTAACTTCTCTCTGTCAAAGATAAGCAGACAAAAAATTTCTGCCGATTATTTTACAATGTTTTTTAGCGTAAGCCCTTGCACCAAAATGGTAAACAATACAATAACATAGGTTAGAAAAAGAATCAAGGCTTTTCCCTCTCCTATATCATCGGGCAGGTTGAGAGCTAAAGCTACGCTCAAGCCTCCTCTGAGTCCACCCCAAGTGATGATCAATGCAGTTTTCTCTTCAAACTTTTTGAAAAGTGATAAAAAGGCGATGGGAATGCTTACACCTATGCCTCTTGACACAACTACCAAAATAATTACCAGAGCGGAAATGGTAATGAATGGCAACTGGAAAGATTCAAAAATCATTATGATCTCCAGTCCAATAAGTATGAATAAAATGGCATTTAAAGTTTCATCTAAAAGGTGCCAAAACTTGTATACATAATCACCCATTGCTTTTTGTAAACCATCTTCACTTTTATCTACGTCTAGATTTTGGTTTAAAAATAATCCCATCATCACTACCCCTAGAACTGCAGAAAAATGAAAATAGTGAGATATAATAGGTAGTAGTAAAACTAATGAGATGGTAATTAAAACTTCTAGCTCGGTATGTTCGTTTTCAATATATTTTAAAAGTTTGAGACCAAAATAACCCATAACTGATCCTAGGGCAACTCCCCCCAAAACTTCTGTAACAAACAAGCTTCCAACTGCAGCGACAGTAATGTTTTCTACACCGTCCTGTTTGATACTTAAGAGGGTTAAAAAAACTACTACACCAATACCGTCGTTAAAAAGTGATTCTCCTGCAATTCGGGTTTCTGTTATAGAAGATAAATTCATTTTTTTTATCATGGCCAAAACTGCAATGGGATCTGTAGGAGCTATTAAGGCACCAAACAAAAGACAGTCTATATATGTCAATCCCATAGTATTTAGACCAAATAATGGCTGCTCGACTAACCAATAAACTCCGGAACCAACGGCAAAAGTGGAAAAAATAACACCAAAACTAGCTAAGAGTAAAATAGTTACTTTGTCTTTTAATAATTCATGAACATTTACGCTCATTGCACCAGCAAAAAGTAAAAAAGGCAACATAACATTGACCAATAATTCACTGAAGTCAAACTCTTTGGTGATTTTTGACACGGTTTCAAATACCTGTGGAAAAACAACTCCCACTATGGCAACAATTACTGATAAAAAAAGTGCCAAAATCATTAAACCTATAGTTTGAGGGAGCTTTAAAATTCGGATATTAATAAGTGTAAAAACAGCAGCTAATGTAATTAATATAGTAGATAATTCAAGAATGCCCATGATAGATAAGTTTCTTTAAATATAACCTAAATATTTTTATGTGTACAAACGGTGAAGCTTTGAAATGTATTTTCCAATCATATCAAATTCCAAATTTACCGTATTTCCTTTTTGGATCAGGTGGAAATTGGTATGTTTATAGGTATAGGGAATGATGGCCACAGAGAAGTGATTCAGCCCCGAGTTAACTACAGTGAGACTGACACCATTGACACAGATAGAACCCTTCTCTATGGTAATGTTTTTTTGATTTTCGTCATATTCAAAGTCAAAAAACCAGCTTCCACCCCTAAAATCGATTCCGATGCAAAAGCCGATTTGATCCACATGGCCTTGAACAATGTGACCGTCCAATCGACTGTTCATTATCATGGCCCTTTCAAGGTTGATCAAATCACCAATTTTAATCCTCCCAAGATTCGATTTTTCCAAAGTTTCTTGAATGGCAGTAACCTTGTATCGATCAGCGGTTGTCTCCACCACTGTGAGACAAACACCATTGTGAGCTAAGCTTTGGTCTATTTTTAATTCTTGGGTCAAACTACTTTCAAGGCTGATGTTAAGATTCTCTTGGTCTTTTTCCAAGTTGACCACTTTCCCAAACGCCTCAATGATTCCAGTAAACATCAGTTAGATTTAATTACATTTGTGATGTAAAATTAGGAATAAAAGCGACACCAATGTTGGGGAAAATAAAGCTGGGCATTTCCATAGGAGATCCAAATGGGATTGGGATTGAAATTATTTTAAAAATTTTTGAAGATCGAAGGTTATTTGAATTTTTTACGCCCCTGATTTTTGCACCGATCAAGTTACTGGAAAACCAAAAAAAACATTTTCAGCTCAATTCCAGTCTGGTCTTGAAAAAGAATAACCAAAAATTTCAAAAGGCACAGTTGAGTGTATTCGATCTTCCCATGACCGAGGCTAAATTGGTTTTTGGAGAAGCTTCAAAAACAGCAGGTAAACTCGCTTTCGAATCCTTAAAAACAGCCACCATGGCCCTAAAAAAAGGAGAGATTGATGCCCTGGTCACTGCCCCGATCAACAAAGAAACGATTCAATCTGAGGATTTTAACTTTCCGGGCCATACCGATTACTTGGCCAAAGAACTCGATGGAAATAGTTTGATGTTTATGGTTTCTGAGTCATTAAAAGTAGCCTTGGTCAGTGATCATATTGCTGTTAAAGACATTTCCAGACTACTCACCCCTAAATTGTTAAGAGAAAAAATCCAACAGTTAGAAGACTCTTTAAAAAAGGATTTTAACATCAGCCGACCCAAAATAGCAGTATTGGGACTCAACCCCCATACAGGAGATAAAGGTGTAATCGGTAAAGAGGATGATCAAATTACGCATCCATTGATACAAGAATTATCTGCATCGGGTCATTTGGTTTATGGCCCTTATGCTGCCGACAGTTTTTTTGGCCATCAAATCCACCTCCAATTTGATGCTATTTTGGCCATTTATCATGATCAAGGTCTGATACCATTCAAAACTTTGACTTTCGGAGCGGGTGTCAATTTTACTGCTGGACTTAGTAAGGTCAGGACTTCACCCGATCATGGGACGGCTTTTGAAATTGCGGGAAAAGGGGTTGCCGAAACCGAATCTTTCAGAAATGCGATATTTTTGGCTCGTAGTATTTACTTTAATAGAAAAGAGAAAAAAGACCTTGCCAACCAGAATAGGGGCGAAAAATAGCATAAGGGCACTGTAAGAAGCTTTTTTTTTATAAATTTGCACCCTTAAAAGTCGGAAGGATGGAGCAGTTTTCAGAATTCTTGATCCCGTTTATCGGTTTAAATGATGGTACACATCGATTCGATTTTAAGATTGACAATACGTTCTTTGAAGGCTTCGATTTCTTAGATTTTCAAAATGCACAGGTTCAGGTGGATTTGATTTTTGAAAAAAAATCAACCCTCTTGGAGTTGAATTTTACTGCAAAAGGTTTGGTTACAGTCCCTTGTGATATCACCACAGAACTTTTTAAGTTGCCCATTGATACTGTTTTTAGATTGGTGGTAAAGTTTGGGCCGGTGGAAAATCTCGATGATGATGAGATTTTGATTCTTCCACATGGTTCGCATCAAATTCAGGTAGCGCAATACATCTATGAAATGATAGTATTGTCTGTGCCTCAAAAGAAAGTTCATCCCGGAATTGCCGAGGGAACTTTAAAATCAGAGGTTTTGGAAAAACTAAAAGATTTACAGCCCCAAGAAAATACCCCATCGGATGGAACAGATCCAAGATGGGACAAATTGAAAGATTTATTAAAATATTATATAAAAATTAAAAGCGACAAAAATGGCGCATCCTAAAAGAAAAATATCGAAAACCAGAAGGGACAAAAGAAGAACCCACTTCAAGGCGACGACCCCTCAAATTGGTACTTGCAGCACCACAGGTGAAGCCCATTTGTACCACCGCGCCCATTGGCATGAAGGTAAACTTTACTACAGAGGTAAAGTTTTGATCGACAACACCGAGGTAATCGAAGCCTAATTTAGATCAACAATTTTAATAAAACTCTTCCTTTTTTGAAGGGTTTTTTTTGTGTTCAAAGATTTTGTTTGCTCTAAAAAACTACTATCTTCACATATTATATTGACAGTTCAAAAGGAAGAAATCTACTGATGAATTATATCAATCCAAGCCCCTTAAAGGCAGCTATAACTGCGGTAGGTGCATATGTTCCTGAGGATAAACTCACCAATGCTGATTTGGAAAAGATGGTTGATACCAACAATGAGTGGATTGTCGCAAGAACTGGAATTAGTGAAAGAAGGATACTCAAAGACCCCACCAAAGGCTCTTCATATATGGCTATAAAGGCTGCTCAAGAGATTCTAAAAAAAAGAAAATTAAATCCTGCTGAAATTGACGCGGTTATCGTTGCTACCATAACCCCGGATATGAATGTTGCTGCTACTGCCGCATATGTGGCTTCGGAAATTGGCGCCACCAATGCCTTTGCTTACGACCTTCAAGCTGCTTGTTCCGGCTTCCTCTTCGGTATGTCCAATGCCTCCAGTATGATCGCCAGTGGTCGCTATAAAAAGGTTTTACTTATAGGAGCAGATAAAATGTCCTCCATAATAGATTATTCTGACAGAGCAACATGTATAATTTTTGGGGACGGTGCTGGAGCAGTTCTTTTTGAACCCAGTGAATCTGGTTATGGTTGGGAGGACGAGTATTTGAGATCCGACGGCAGTGGAAGGATGTTTTTGAATATAAAAGCTGGAGGATCACTATTTCCGGCCTCAGAGGAGACACTCCAAGGGGGAATGCATAATTTATACCAAGACGGAAAGACCGTATTTAAATATGCCGTATCGGAAATGACTAATGCAGTGGAACAAATCATTGAACGCAACGAAATTGATCCGGAGAATATTTCCTATTTGGTTCCTCATCAGGCCAACAAAAGAATCATCGATGCCATCTCCAAGCGCGTTGGTTTAAACGATCAAAAGGTCATGTCTAATATTGAATATTTTGGAAACACTACAGCTGCGACTCTGCCGCTTTTACTAAAGGATTACGAATTAAAATTAAGCCCCGGGGATCGGTTGGTTTTTGCTGCTTTTGGTGGAGGTTTCACCTGGGGAGCAGCCTATTTGACATGGTCCTATTAAAAATTTAATCATTTGAATTATGGAAATTAAAGAAATTCAAAATTTAATCAAATTTGTCGCAAAATCCGGAGCTCACGAGGTGAAACTTGAAACGGACGATTTTAAAATCACCATCAAAACCAATGCTGACACTCCTGCTGCAGAAACTCAAACCACAGTTCAAACTGTACCCAGCATGGTGGTGCAAACACCCCAGCCATCAGTAGTTGCAGCCGAGGTAGAGGTACCTGTAAAAACAGAAAGTCAGCCTGCCCAAGAGGTGGTCGATAACCTAATTACCATAAAATCTCCTATGATTGGAACTTTTTACAGAAAGCCTTCCCCAGACAAAGATGTTTTTGTTGAAGTTGGAGACATCATAAAAGAAGGAGACGTATTGTGTGTGGTTGAAGCCATGAAGTTATTCAACGAGATCGAATCCGAGGTCAGTGGCAAGATTGTTAAAATACTATTAGATGATTCCTCACCTGTTGAATTCGATCAACCTCTATTTTTAGTTGAACCGGTTTAAACCTCTTACCAATGTTTAAAAAGATTTTAATTGCCAATCGTGGGGAGATTGCCATGCGATTGATCAGGACTTGCAAAGAGATGGGCATTAAAACAGTTGCAGTATACTCTACTGCCGATGAGGAAAGTCTTCACGTTCGTTTTGCCGATGAGGCAGTTTGTATTGGCCCTCCCCCCAGTTCGGAGTCCTATTTGAAAATAGCCAACATCATGGCGGCTGCAGAAATTTGTAACGCCGATGCCATTCACCCGGGTTATGGATTTTTATCTGAAAATGCTAAATTCTCAAAAATCTGTAAAGAGCATGGGATCAAATTCATTGGTGCTTCGTCTGAAATGATAGAAAAAATGGGAGACAAAGCCACTGCAAAAGCTACGATGAAAGCAGCAAGGGTTCCAACCATACCGGGATCTGAGGGCATATTGGAATCTTTTGACCAAGCTAAAAAAATTGCCAAAAAGACAGGCTATCCGGTCATGCTAAAAGCCACCGCCGGTGGTGGAGGTAAAGGCATGCGTGCGGTTTGGAAGGAAGAAGATTTATTAAAAGCTTGGGAAAGCGCTCGTCAAGAGGCCGCTGCATCTTTTGCGAACGACGGAATGTATATGGAAAAACTCATTGAGGAACCTCGCCATATTGAAATTCAAATCGTGGGAGATTCAAAGGGCAAAGCCTGTCACTTGTCCGAACGCGATTGTTCCGTTCAAAGAAGACATCAAAAGCTGACTGAGGAAACACCATCGCCATTCATGACTCCCGAGTTGAGGGAAAAAATGGGAGCTGCCGCAGTCAAAGCTGCCGAGTTCATCAAGTATGAAGGTGCGGGAACCGTTGAGTTTTTAGTAGATAAACATCGCAATTTCTACTTTATGGAGATGAACACCCGTATTCAAGTAGAGCACCCCATCACAGAGCAAGTCATCAATTTTGACCTTATTAGAGAGCAGATTTTGGTCGCCGCCGGTGTAGCTATATCAGGAGAGAATTATCTGCCCAGCATGCACTCTATTGAATGTAGAATTAATGCAGAGGACCCTTACAATGATTTTAGACCCAGTCCCGGAAAAATATCAACTCTACACTTTCCCGGAGGACACGGGGTCAGACTAGATACACACGTTTATGGAGGTTATATCATACCCTCCCACTATGACTCCATGATTGCCAAGTTGATTACCACAGCCCAAACAAGAGAAGAGGCCATTAATAAAATGAGACGAGCACTTGATGAATTTGTGATTGAAGGGATAAAAACTACCATTCCTTTCCACCGCAAACTCATGGATCACCCCGATTATATTTCTGGAAACTATACCACCAAATTCATGGAGACTTTTTCGATGGACGATCAGTAGCAGATTCTTGTTTTTTCAAATGATTCACCGAATTTTCTAATTCAATCAATTGCTCCCTAATGTTTTGGTTCTCTTTTTTGACTTCTTCAACCTTATCCTCCAAATCCCAGATCAAAGGAAGCATTGCGATAATCGCTCTGGAGGACCAGTTTCCACTCATGTAATAGGCTATTTTTGATTCCTTGATGGAAGAGCTTTAGTCTTTCAACATCAAACCTCTCCCGTAATGAACCAATGGGAATTGATATTGGTGTTTAAAATCAGCTTTTGGGTTTGTTCTAAGGTGATGATGCGTTTTCCCGTTAAAAGCTTGGATACCACCTGCAGGGACTGATCAATCAATAATCCAATTTCTATTTTGGAGCGCGCAGCTTCACTCATCAATAGGTATTTCAATACTTCGACAAAGCGTCGGGTCATTTTGGTTTTAAAAACTTTGCTGGTCATATGTTCAGATTGTATGGTATTAAATGGTTAATTTTTATTGAATAAAACAGAGAAAATACCACTAGGAATTAACTCGGAATTTTTTTATCCCAATTTGGGCAGTTTGATACTGTCATTAATGGATTTCCCTTCAGGTCAGAGTCTATTACGAATTGGTATAAAAAAATTACAAAAATGGTGTGCCAAGGTCGATATAAACAATCAAAGTGCCATATCGCAGAAATCACCTTTGATTTCTGTTAATTTGTGAAGCGTAACCTCAAAAGGAAATTTAGACATTAGATCAGATTCTTTTGAAGTAAATATTCAGCAATTTGGATGGTGTTTGTTGCAGCTCCTTTTCTCAGGTTGTCCGCAACCACCCATAGGTTGAGTGTTTTGTCTTGGGATTCATCTCTCCTGATTCTGCCCACAAAAACCTCATTCTTGCCTGCAGCATAAATGGGCATTGGATAGGTGTTGGTTTCAGGATTGTCTTGAACCACTACTCCGGGACTGTCGTTTAGTAGCTTTCTTATGGCTTCTAAATCGAAATCTTTTTTCAATTGTACATTGATCGACTCACTGTGTCCTCCTACCACTGGAATTCTGATCGCAGTGGCAGAGACCCCTATAGAGGAATCGTTGAGAATCTTGTGGGTTTCATTGACCAATTTCATTTCTTCTTTGGTGTAGCCATTGTCCATAAAAACATCACAGTGAGGGAGTGCATTGCGGTGAATGGGGTATGGGTAAGCCATTTCCCCTTTTTCCTCCTTGTATTCATTTTCCAATTGTTGTACCGCTTTGACTCCGGTTCCGGTAATCGATTGATAGGTTGATACCACGATGCGTTCAATTCCGTAGTGCTCTTGAAAAGGTGCCAATGCCACCAACATTTGAATGGTGGAGCAGTTGGGGTTGGCAATGATTTTATCAGCGGAAGTTAGTTGGTTCGCATTGATTTCGGGGATGATCAACTTTTTGGAGGGATCCATTCGCCAAGCAGAGGAATTATCGATCACCACAGTTCCCACTCCGGCAAACCTGGGGGCCCATTCCAGGGATGTTGATCCACCTGCAGAGAACAAGGCTACGTCTGGTTGCATGGAGACAGCAGTTTCCAAGCCAACCACTTCGTGGGAATTACCACCACAATCTACCTTTTTCCCCACCGATCTTTCTGATGCTACGGGAATCAATTCCGTGTAGGGGAAATTTCTCTCTGATAAAATTTGGAGCATTACCTCTCCAACCATTCCTGTTGCGCCTATAACTGCTAATTTCATTGATAAAAATTTTGGCAAATTTAAGCTTTATAGTATTGTCCACAACTTCAATAGGGTTTTTTTCAAAATCCCAACAAATTGTTCAATTTATAACAGACATTGTTGAATTATGTCTTTAGGACTCTTGGAATGCGATTCCCCAAAGCAGCAAGCAATTCATAGGAAATGGTTCCGGCATTTTCTGCCAGTTCATCTGCTCTAATTCCTTTACCAATGACCACCACTTCGCTTTCTTCGTTGCAGGGAATGTCACCAATATCTACCATGATCATGTCCATACAAACATTACCCACCACATTGGCTTTTTGTCCATTGACCATTACCCAGCCTTTACCATGTCCGTATTGCCTTGAAAAGCCATCCGCATGTCCAAGGGGTAATACCGCAATACGGGTATTTTTGGTCGCTTTCCAACCGCAATTATAACCTACGGTTTCACCCGATTTGATCTGGTGAATTTGGGTAATTTTTGTTTTGAGTTGGGCAATAGGTTGTAAGGTATCGTTCCATTCCGGGTGGTTGGCAAAGCCGTATAATCCAAGTCCAATCCTTACCCAATCCAAATGATAATCGGGATAGTTGAAGACCCCCGAAGTATTCAAGAGATGATATTCCGGTTTTTGATTCGAACCATTGTTGTGATTTTGTATGATTTGCTCGAACAGTGAGATTTGACTTTCTGTCTCCGGGTTGGGTTTTGGGGCTTCTGTTTGACCCAGATGGGTGTAAACGGATTTTACTTGAAACGAAGATTTTTTTATTTGTTCCAGCACCCACTCCCCCTCGTCAGGGTGAAATCCAATGCGGTTTAAACCCGTGTTGTACTTGATGTGGACAGGGTAGTCTGATTTTTTTTCTTCCTTTACGGCCTCTTTGAATTTTTCCCAACTTCCCTTACTGTACAATACAGGTTCAAGATCATGAAAGATGATGTCCCTAAAATTTTCAACTTGTGGGTAAAACACCAGTAAGGGTGTCTTAATTCCGAATTCTCTCAATTGAACACCCTCTTCGGTATAGGCAACGGCCAAAGCCTCAGTTCCCAAAGCAACCAATTTTTTGGCAATGGGCTCAGCAACACCTCCATAGGCATTGGCCTTGATGACCCCCATCATTTTGGAATTGGGATCTAATCTCTTTCTTAGGGAACGATAGTTGTGTTCTAACTTTTTTAAATCAATTTCAAGAAGGGTCAAGATTTTTTCTTTTTAGCATTCTTTTTTTGTACCCGCTTTGCAGAAGCTTCATGGAATGCACCTCTACTCAGGGGCTCGTAATCTTGTTTTTCACCCAAAAGAACCAAGTCCTCTTGATCTGATTTTCTATAGCTGTAATGGGCTAAATTACCTGTTTGAGTACAAACAGCATGAACCTTGGTAACATACTCGGCCGTGGCCATTAATGCCGGCATGGGGCCAAAAGGGGTTCCTTGATAATCCATGTCCAGTCCTGCAACAATTACACGCATGCCTCGGTTTGCCAAATCATTGCAAACCTCTACAATCTCATCATCAAAAAATTGTGCTTCGTCAATCCCTACTACTTGACAGTCATTGGCCAAAATGGGTATGTTTGCCGCAGCAGGAACCGAGGTCGAAGGAATCTGATTAGAATCGTGAGAAGTAACCATCTGATCGTCGTATCGCTGGTCGATGGCCGGCTTAAAAATCTCTATCTTTTGATTGGCAAACTGCGCACGCTTAAGACGCCGAATCAACTCTTCTGTTTTTCCTGAAAACATCGATCCACAGATCACTTCGATCCATCCAAATTGTTCTTTGTGGTTTACAGGATTTTCTAAAAACATTTTGTAATTTACAATCAAACAAAGGTATTAAAACAAAGCTTTGTAATAGAATAATTTATGCCCAATAAAATCCATCAACAACTCAAAAAATTGGCAAAAGAAATCCTAGAGATGGAAAAACCTTATAACTATCAAAAGGTTTATGACGCTACTCTGTTGCTTTTTGAACGCCTGATTTTAATCAAAAATGCGGAGGGATTTAACAAAGATTTCTGGGAAGATTTAGAAACCAATTTCGATCAGGCAGTAGATTTTATCAAAGGTAAACCGGAGGCAGAAACCACGGCTGAAAACTTCAATGACCGCGAGGAATTGCCCCCCATTATGGATACCATAAAGGAAACTGTCAAAGAAATCCCCGAAACAAAGCCTTCTGTAGCAGATTTAATCCAAGAAAACAGCAAAGAGCTTTCCTTCGAGCGGAAAGAAGAGGTTACCAGTACCGAAAAGGAAATACAAAAAAGTTTGAATGACAAATTTTCAAAAGGACTTCAGGTAGATTTAAATGACCGATTGGCATTCATCAAGTATCTTTTTGATCAAAACGCTAATGACTATCAACGCGCCATTTCTCAGATTGCTACCCTTCAGACATGGGAGCAAGCCCAAAAATTCATATTGGAAATGATCAAGCCCGATTACAACCAATGGGAAGGTAAAGAGCAATATGAAATTCGTTTTTTGAAAATTGTAGAGAATAATTTTCAGTAGTATTTTCATTTTATGAACGACAAGAAAGAATGGGGGAGCTTTTTTTAGTACCAACACCGATAGGTAATTTGGGGGACATGACCTATAGGGCAGTAGCAACCCTAAAGGAGGTCGATTTGATATTGGCAGAAGATACCCGAACCAGCGGTAAACTGCTGAATCATTATCAAATCAGCACCCCAATGCAAGCTTTCCACATGCACAATGAGCATAAAAAATTAGAGGAGGTTGGTTCAAAATTGACTTCTGGAATGAGCATAGCACTTATATCTGATGCTGGGACTCCCGGCATATCTGACCCTGGCTTTCTATTGGTTCGCGAGGTCTTGTCTCTCAATTTGAAAGTTACTTGCTTGCCCGGGCCAACCGCCATGATTCCCGCCTTGGTACAAAGTGGTCTGGCTTGTGATCGTTTTGTTTTTGAAGGGTTTTTACCCCCAAAAAAAGGGAGAAATAAACGCATGAAAAAGCTTTCAGATGAAAATCGAACCCTTGTTTTTTACGAATCCCCACACAAACTGCTCAAAACCCTAACTCAGTTTTCTGAAATTTTTGGCCCTGATCGTGGGGTCTCCGTTTCTAGAGAGCTTTCAAAAATGTTTGAAGAAAATTTTAGAGGAACTCTGGTAGAAGCTTTGAACCACTTCAATACCCAATCACTCAAAGGGGAATTTGTCATTTGCGTGGCCGGATCTCAAAAGAAATAACCAAGATGCACTGGAGTCCGATACCCATACCCGACGAGGATAAAGTAAAGCAGCTTCAACAGCAAATAGGCGTTCCCCACGAAATTGCTTGTCTATTGATACAAAGAGGCATCGAAGATTATAATACTGCCAAATCCTTTTTTCGCCCAGAACTTTCGGATTTGCACGATCCCTTCTTGATGTCAGGCATGAGAGCCGCAGTAGATCGGATTTTTTTGGCCATCGATAAGGGTGAAAAAATCATGGTCTATGGAGACTATGATGTAGATGGAACGACCGCCGTAGCTTTGGTATATTCCTTTTTGAAGAAAAGCCACCTTCCCTGTATTTATTACATCCCCGACCGATATCAAGAAGGATATGGCATATCGAAGAAGGGAATCGACCACGCCAAAGCGGAAGAGGTAAGTCTGATCATAGCTATGGATTGTGGGATCAAAGCTATAGATAAGATTTCTTATGCTCAAACTCTGGGGATAGATTTTATCATTTGCGATCATCACTTACCCGGCAAAGCTGTTCCCGATGCACTAGCCATTTTGGATCCCAAACAACCCAATTGCTCCTATCCTTTCAAAGATTTATGTGGTTGTGGTATAGGATTTAAGCTCATCCATGCGTTGACCCAGCTAAAGGGTGGTGTAATAGAGGACATCCTTCCCTTTGTGGATTTGGTTGCTATGGCCATAGCCGCAGATATTGTTCCAATGGTGGGAGAGAACAGAATACTCACCCATTTTGGAATTCAACAAATCCATCAAAACCCCAGACTGGGGATTTGTTTTTTCATCAATGAGTTCAAAAGAAAAATCAACGTTTCTGACTTGGTATTTGTTATTGCTCCAAGAATCAATGGGGCAGGAAGGATCAAACACGGGAGTCATGCCGTTGCCTTACTTTTATCTGAAGAAAAAGAAGAAGCGCTCTCAAGAGCCAGAGCTATAGAATTATTCAATAGCGAGCGAAAAGAATTAGACCAAAAAATCACTGCCCAAGCCTTGGATCAAATCAAACAAAATCAGGAGGAAGAATTGTATTCAACCGTTGTTTTTCAACCCGATTGGCACAAAGGAGTGGTGGGGATTGTGGCCTCCCGATTGATAGAAACCCACTATCGTCCTACAGTTGTTTTTGCGGCTTCGGGAGATTATTATACTGGTTCGGTTCGTTCGGTCAAAGGAGTGGACGTCTATCAAATTTTAGAGGCCTGCAAGGCGCATATCGTTCAATTTGGAGGACACCGTTATGCTGCGGGGTTGACGATAAAGGCCGAGGATTATCTTCCCTTTAAAAAAGCCTTTGAATTGGCTGTGGCACAAAGTATACAACCCGAACAACGCATTCCCTCTATCTCCTATGATTTGGAAATGACCTTGGATAAAATCTCGCCAAAATTTCACCGAATTATGACACAAATGGCCCCCTTTGGTCCTGGTAATATGCGCCCTGTATTTTTGACCAAAAACTGTCTTGACGGTGGCGGATCAAGGGCTGTAGGTGCGGATCAAAACCATTTAAAACTCGATGTAATAGACGATTCAAAATCAAAGCTGTCGGGAATCGGTTTTGACATGGCCAATCACATCAATAAAATCAAAAGCAGAGACCTCTTTGATGTTTTATACACGTTAGACGAAAACGAATTCAGGGGGGAGAAGAGCTTACAACTCAAGCTTAAAGGCCTGAGGTTCTCGAATTAATCTCTGAATTTTTTGTAGTACCCGATCAGTCCTTGGGTTGAGGGGTCGTGGTGATCCATTTGCGATTTGTCGAAATCCTTTAGGATGTTGTTGGCCAACTGCTTACCCAGTTCCACACCCCACTGGTCATAGCTAAAGATATTCCAGATAATTCCCTGTACAAAAATTCTGTGTTCGTAAAGGGCGATAAGGGATCCCAAGTTGGCAGGGGTAAGTTGTTCTATAAAAAGTGTATTGGAGGGGCGGTTCCCCTCAAAGACTTTAAAGGGGAGCAATGCCTCGATTTGTTCCGGGGATTTCCCTTGTTGGGTCAGCTCCTCTTTAACGGTCTCAGCACTTTTACCTTGCATAAGCGCTTGTGTTTGGGCGAAAAAGTTCGACATCAATTTATCCTGATGATCGTTCCCCTTATGAAGAGGTTTGGCAAAGCCTATGAAGTCTGCAGGAATCATTTTGGTTCCTTGATGCATCAATTGGAAGAATGCGTGTTGGGCGTTGGTTCCGGAAGCTCCCCAAATGATATTACCGGTCTGATAATCTACCGCTTTACCATTTCGGTCGACCCCCTTACCGTTGCTTTCCATGATGGCTTGTTGAAGGTAGGCGGGAAGATTCCTAAGGTATTGCGAATAGGGAATGATGGCTTCGGTTTCTACCTCCCAAAAGTTGTTGTACCAGACGGTAATCAAAGCCAAAATGACGGGAAGATTTTCCTTAAAATTGGCTTTGCGAAAATGCTGATCCATTTTTCCGGCCCCCTGTAATAAATCTTCGAAATTCTTTGGGCCTATGGCCAAACAAATCGACAGTCCAACTGTGCTCCACAATGAAAATCGCCCTCCGACCCAATCATTCATCGGGAAGATGTTTTCGGCTGAAATTCCAAATTCAGTTACCTTTTCTAAGTTGGTCGAAACAGCGATAAAATGATTGCTGATGGCCGATTCTGGGGCATGGTTTAAAAACCATTTTCTAAAGGTATTGGTGTTACTGAGGGTTTCTTGAGTGGTGAAGGTTTTTGACACAATTACAAAAAGGGTTGTTTCCGGATTAATTTTTTTGATCATCTCTTCAACATGATCACCTTCGACGTTGGAAACAAAAGTCAACTGGAGGTTATTGCTGTAAAATTCAAGTGCTTCGGTGACCATCGCGGGGCCTAAATCCGAACCGCCAATTCCGATATTGACCACATGGTCAATGGGTTTTCCTGTATGTCCTTTCCACTTTCCTGAGATGACCCGATCGGCAAAATCATACATTTGTTTTTTGACTTCTTCAATTTTTGGTGTAATGTCTTGTCCATCGACCATTATGGAAGAGGGACTGAGTTGCCTTAGTGCGGTATGGAGGACGGCCCTGTCTTCGGTCTCATTGATCTTTTTACCTTCAAAATAAGCCTTAATGGCTTGGTTGAGACCAGATTCTTCGGCCATTGTAGTGAGAAGGTCTAAGGTCTCTTGATCTAATAGATTTTTGGAATAATCCACATAAAAAGATTCCCACTGAAGAGAAAGTTTTTTAACGCGATCAGCATCCTCAGAGAAGTAGTCTGAAATTTTTTTTTGAGCGTTTTTTTGGAAGTTGGACTCCAGTAATTTCCACGATTTGAGGGACAATGGGTTATGCTTATTGAATGTCACTATTTGAAAGAGCTAAAGCTGAATTAATGTATTTTGATTCTAGGGTGAAAGATATACAATCGAGCTGGGTTTTTAGATCAACGATGGCATTTAAATAATTAATTTTTAATTCATTGGAAATGGGCTTGGCATCGGGCAGTTTCTGTCTGAATGGATCTACTTGTCTTCCGTTTTTCCAGAATCGATAGCACACATGGGGCCCTGAGGTGTGGCCTGTCATGCCGACCCATCCTATGACTTGTCCTTGGGTAACCCATTCTCCAACTTTGACTTTTCGGCGTTTCATGTGGAGGTATTGGGTACTGTAGGTATTGTTGTGTTTGATGGTAACATAGTTTCCATTACCTCTGGTATAGGAAGATTTAACCACTACCCCATTGGCGGTGGCCAGAATTGGAGTTCCTACATTGGCAGCAAAATCTGTACCGCGATGGGGTTTGATGCGGTTGCCATAATAGGCAATTCTGCGCTTCAGGTTGTAACGTGAGGTTACCGGCCCAAATTTTACGGGTGCCTTTAGGAATGCTCTTCTTAGATTCTTGGCTTTATCATCAAAGTATTCCACGATCCCTTTGAGCGAATCGGGTTGAAATTCAAAGGCGTAAAAATCTTTTCCGGCATGTTCGAAAATTGCTGCTTTGATACGTTCAATCCCAATTGATATGGTATCATCGACAAATTTTTCGGTATAAATGACTTTAAACCGATCACCTTTGTGGAGCCTGTAAAAGTCGATATTCCAAGCGTAGACATCGGCCAAGTAATAGGTCAATTGGGCGTTTAATCCACTGCTGGTCATGGTTTCATAAAGTGAATTTTCAATCAGACCATTCCCCTCTTTGGTCACAATTTTGATGGGCTTGATTACCTTTTTGCCATAAATGCTGTCCCTTAGTTGGACAAGTGTATAGCTGTCAATTTGTGGCTCGTAAATAAAAGCTTTGGGGGTGGGTATGCTGTCTTTAGAAAAGAAAAGACTGTAGGACTTACCCACCACCAAGCTTCTGACACTTACCTTATTTTTTAGGGCTTTTAGGATGTTGTATACCTTAGGGTAGTCAATACCATTGTCTTCAAGAATAGAGCCAAAAGTATCTCCCCTTCGGATTTTTTTCTTTACCACTCTGAATTGATCTATGTCAAAGCCGTATTTAATGTTTTTGGGTTTGATTTCGACTTTGGCTAAAGCGGGCTCGACAATGGAAGACTGCTTTGAAGTCTCACAGGAGGAAAACAAAATAACAATACCTAATATATGTAGTATGACAAAAACCCTATTCAAAATCCTACGAATGTATTCTTTGTTCAGCTCAAATTTCTTGCTTTATGCATTGAATGCCAAGGTTTTTAACAAAAAGTTATACTAAGAGTAATAAACAATTAGAAAGTCTAATTGAACTGGATTTCAAAGGGAGCCACAAGGTTTTTAAACTTTTCTAGGTCAACTTTGATGGAACCAATAGCCAAATCGGCCTGCAATCGTATGGGAATTTTATTGCCGTCGTCTGTGATCCAAAGGGTCACACTTTCTTGTTCTCTAAAAACCCTTCCGGATTGAACATAGGGCCTAAATTTCATGCATTGGATTTTACCAAATTTGGTGCTGAGGCTCTCTTTTCCCAAAAACTTCATCTTAAAAACATAATTTTCTTTGTCGAAAAACATATTGATGCTAAAAGTGTCATTGGACATTAATTTATCGCTGGAGTAAAATGCTCTGAGGTAGTAGAAGGCAGAGATGAGGTCTTGTACGTTGTCAGTAATTTTAAAAGTTTGCTTTTTTTTATTTTTTAGGTCATTGACATGGGCCAAATTTTGGTCGTGATCAAAGTTGATCTCTAAATTTTTGGTGTAACCTCCTTCATAGATATCTCGGATAAACCAATAAGGGATGATTTTTTTTTCATCAAAATAGGTGTCGTAATGATCCTCAACCTTAAAAAACCATCGGGCCAGCCCTGTTGTTGTACCATAACCTTTAGCATGCAAAACGGGGATGCCGTTCAGGGTATCGCTGCTGATTTCCAAGGTGGCATAGCTGGCGTTGAAAAAACCGTAGTGGATTCTAAACTCAAACCATTCTCCTGCCTTAAAGGGAAGTTTCTCCTCCAAAGGAGCATTTACCAGTGCCGGTTGGGCAAAGCAGAATCCACCAATGCAGTACAATAAAAGAATTAGCAGTTGTTTTTTTTTCATTGATATATTGGAGTAAAATTAAGTAATTGATTGTAAAATCATTTTTTTAAAGTTTAAGAAAAAGTCAAAAAATTAAAGTTCCTGCAACTTTTGATAAATTTTAACCCCTTTTGTCTTTCCCAACAGATCAATGATCTCCTGCTCTGAAGCGGCTTTAATTCTTTTAAGCGATTTAAACGCTTTGAGCAAAAGTTCTTTGGTTTTGGGGCCAATGCCTTCTACCCCGTCAAGTGGAGATTTTAGCGCATTTTTGCTGCGGATGTTTCTGTGAAGGGTCAATCCAAAGCGGTGGGCTTCGTTTCGCAATTGTTGAATGACCTTTAAGGTCTCTGATTTTTTGTCCAGATACATTGGGATACTGTCTCCCGGATAATAGATTTCCTCCAGTCTTTTGGCGATACCGATGATGGCAATTTGACCTCTTAGACCCAGACGATCCAAACTTTTTACAGCCGATGACAGCTGACCCTTTCCCCCGTCAATTACGATCAGTTGGGGAAGGGGTTGCCCTTCGTCGGAAAGGCGTTTGTAGCGGCGGTGAACCACTTCTTCCATGGAGGCAAAATCATCCGGCCCCGCTACGGTTTTGATTTTAAAATGGCGATAATCTTTTTTGAAAGGCTTACCGTTTCTAAAAACCACGCAGGCAGCGGTGGGGTTGGTTCCTTGGATGTTAGAATTGTCAAAACACTCGATGTGAACGGGTTCCTCTTGCAGGCGGAGATCTGTTTTCATCTGGTTCATCAATCTTTTAACGTGGCGATCGGGATCCACGATTTTCATTTGTTTGAAACGTTCCAATCGAAAAAACTTAGCATTTCTTTGGGACAACTCAACCAGCTTTTTTTTGTCACCCAGTTTGGGTACCGTTACTTTAATTTTAGGGCCTAAATCGATTTCAAAAGGAACGAAGATCTCTTTGGATTGGGAGTTGAAACGCTGACGCAAGTCAACAATGGCAAATGGCAACATCTCTGCATCGGTTTCCTCCAGTTTTTTTTTGATTTCTACCGTATGGGATCGGATAATTGAACCAAAAGCGACTTGGAAAAAATTGACATAGCCGTAGCTTTCGTCTGAGATGATGGTAAAGACGTCCACATTGGTGATTTTGGAGTTGACCACGGTAGATTTGGCTTGGTAATTTTCCAATGACTCTAGTTTTTCTTTGATTTCCTGCGCTCGCTCAAATTCCATGGCGGTGGCGTATTGTTCCATTTGGCTCTTGAACTGGTTCAGTGAGCGCCTGAAATTGCCCTTGATAATGTCTCTGATGGCCGCGATGTTTTGATTGTATTCCTCCTCACTTACCTTAGACTCACAGGGAGCCAGACAGTTACCGATATGGTATTCAAGACACAGCTTGTAGGATTGTTTATGGATTTTTTCTTCGGAGAGGTCGTAGTTGCAGGTACGTATGGGATAGAGTCCGCGAATGAGTTCCAACAGGGTATATACGGTTTTTACATTGGGGTAGGGCCCAAAATAGTCCGACCCGTCTCGAATCACCTTTCGGGTGCTGAATACCCTTGGGAAAGCTTCTTTTTTGATGCAAATCCAAGGGTAGGTCTTGTCATCTTTTAAAAGAATATTATAGCGAGGGCGGTATTTTTTGATTAGATTGTTTTCCAGCAGCAACGCATCGACCTCTGTGGGCACCACGATGTGCTCCATGCGGTGGATTTTTTTTACCAGAATTCGGGTTTTGGCGTTGTCATGTACTTTGGTAAAATAGGAGGTCACCCTTCGTTTTAGGTTTTTGGCTTTACCCACATAAATCACGGTATCATTTTTGTCAAAATACTGATAGACCCCGGGATCGGTAGGGAGTGTTTTGAACTGTATGGCTATGGGAGGTTGTTCCATAGGACGAAGTTACGTTTTCTCCAAGCATTAGAAAAAAGCCCTTTCAGGGGAGGGATGGTTAAATATGCTTATTTTTAAGAACAAAATTTAAAGGTTTTGAACACCAAGTCGGCTTTAAGAATCGAATACCGGAAGCGAAGAGATGCCCTGACGGAAGACCAAATTGCCGATTGGAGTATTGAGATTTCTAATCGTTGTTTGTCGCTGAATCTTTGGGAGTACTCTCTGTACCATCTTTTTATTACCGCTGAAAAAAACAAGGAGGTCGATACCTCCTATCTGCTTTCTGTTCTTCAAGGAAAAGACAAACAGCCTGTTGTCCCCAAAATGGTCGATGACCATGAATTGGAGCATTGCCTACTCACGGATCAGACAACTTTAAAATTGAACCGCTGGGGCATCCCGGAACCTTTATCAGGGATTAGCATCAGCCCCCAACTAATTGAGGTGGTTTTTGTTCCGCTACTGGCCCTTGATCAAGAGGGCCACCGTGTGGGTTACGGCAAAGGTTATTATGACCGTTTTTTGGGAGAATGTCCCAAAAGTACACTTAAGGTGGGATTGTCTTTTTTTGATCCAATTTCCAAAATTGAGGATATCGACACCAATGATATTGCTTTGGATTATGCCATTACCCCTGAGAAGGTTTACTCCTTTTGATTAAAATCTTCTTTGGCCTGTTGCCCAAAAATCCTTTTGTTAAAGAAGATTAAAATGCCCACCCCCACACTGATGGCTGAGTCGGCAACATTAAAGACATATTGAAAAAAAGTATAGTGTTTACCTCCTACCCAAGGCGTCCAGCCGGGCCAATTCCAGCTCACCAGAGGAAATTGTAACATGTCCACCACATGGCCTTGAAATAATGGGGCATAACCTCCTCCCTCGGGAAATAGAGTGGCGACTTGACCATAACTGTGGGAAAATATCATCCCGTAAAAAACTGAGTCGATGATGTTGCCCAAAGCTCCTGCAAAGATTAAACAAAGGGCCCAACGAAACAGGTTGGCCGTTTGTTTGCGAATGTTGTCCCACAACCAATAACCAATTCCTGCAATGGCCAACAAACGAAAGATGGTTAACACCAGTTTGGCGGTTTTGTCGGATAAAAAGGGAAAAATATCGTTGAGTTTGGTTCCCATGGCCATTCCTTTATTTTCCACAAAAAGGAGCTTAAAAAAGCCCCAATCAACGATCGCACCATTCCCGTAGAGTGAAAGGGGATAATTGAGTTTGATGAAAAACTTAGATGCCTGATCCATCAATAACAACCCCAGTACGATGACTACGGCTGTTGGCAGATTGATATTGGAAACCTTAAATTTCAAACGCTATTTTTGCATGTTTTTAGCCTCAATACTCAAAGTAGCGTGGGGCACCAATAAGAGTCTTTGTTTATTGATCAATTTTCCGGTAACGCGACACACACCATAGGTTTTGTTTTCAATCCGAACCATGGCGTTTTTAAGGTCACGGATGAACTTTTCTTGACGGATGGCCAATTGTGTATTGGCTTCCTTGGACATGGTTTCCGATCCTTCCTCAAAGGCCTTAAAAGTGGGGGAGGTATCATCTGTACCATTATTACCGTCGTTCATATAGGCACTCCTCAACAGTTCTAAATCTGCTTGGGCTTTGTTGATCTTTTCTTCAATCAATTTTCTGAAGTTTTCCAACTCTTCGTCCGAATATCGATCTTTTGTTTCTTTAGCCATCTTAAATCTTTTTAATCGTTATTTGTGTTTTAATGTCATCAAATATAATCTCGGTTCCATCGTTCATTATCTGTGGAAAATGAATCTCTTCTGCTAGGGTCTCTGAGCGTATATAAGCACTGTTATTTTCGATTCTTTCTTTTAAATCATCATCGGCCAAAAAGCTGATATCAATTTTATCGGTTACTTCCAGTCCGGTGTCTTTTCTTATGTTTTGAATGCGATTGACCAATTCTCGTGCAATGCCCTCATTTATCAAATCTTCAGTCAGTGAAATATCTAATGCTACGGTCAAACCATTGCCTTGAGCAACCAGCCAACCTTCGATATCTTTGGAGGTGATTTCCACCTCGCTGAGGTCTAAAATAATATTTTTTTCATTAAAGGGGATGTTGATCTTCCCTTCCTGCTCAAGGGTTTTTATTTCCGTCTCTCCAAAAGTAATGATTTTACTGACTACTGCCCCCATATCTTTCCCGAACCGGGGGCCGAGTAATTTAAAGTTTGGTTTGATCTCTTTGACCAAGATATTACTGTCGTCATCAATCAGCTCAATAGATTTAACATTAATCTCAGATTGCAATTGTTCTTGGATTTTTTTGATTTCGTTTTTCTCCTCGGGGCCACTAACAGCAATCATCAGATTTTGTAGGGGCTGTCTTACTTTGATTTGTTCTTTTTTCCGAAGCGAAAGGGCCAATGAGGTGATGTTTCGTGCTTTGTTGATTCGATTTTCCAGGGCTGAATCGATAGCATCGGGACGTACTGTAGGAAAAGTCGACAAATGTACCGATGTGGATTTTTGGGTGGCCGTATTCTCGGTCAAATCTTTATATAAACGGTCACTGTAAAAAGGAGCCACAGGGGCAGCCAATTGGGCTATGTTTAGCAGACACTCCCAAAGGGTTTGGTAAGCTGCAATTTTATCTTTTTGATATTCTCCTTTCCAAAAACGTCTTCTGCATAATCTCACATACCAATTACTCAATTTCTCCTGAACAAATTCTGAGATGACTCGGGTCGCTTTAGTAGGCTCATAATCTTCATAAAAAGCATCCACTTTTCCAATCAAACTGTTTAGTTCAGATAAAATCCAGCGATCCAATTCGGAGCGTTCGTCAAGGGGAATGGGGGCTTCTTTATTTTTAAAATCGTCTATATTAGCATAGAGGCTGAAGAAGGAATAGGTGTTTTGTAAGGTGCCAAAAAACTTGCGATGTACCTCGCCTATACCGTCTAAGTCAAATTTGAGGTTGTCCCAGGGGTTGGCGTTTGAAATCATATACCAACGGGTGGCATCTGCTCCGTATTGGTCAATGGTTTCGAAAGGATCTACTGCATTACCCAGGCGTTTGGACATCTTCTGTCCTCTTTTGTCCAAAACCAACCCATTGGAAACCACATTTTTGTAGGAAATAGAATCAAAAACTAGTGTGCTGATGGCATGTAGAGTGTAGAACCACCCACGGGTTTGGTCTACTCCCTCAGCGATGAAGTTGGCAGGGAAGGCTGAACCTTGATCAATTTTATCTTTATTTTCGAACGGATAGTGCCATTGGGCATAGGGCATGGAGCCAGAGTCAAACCAAACATCAATCAAGTCTTTTTCGCGTTCCATGGGAGTCCCTTTGGAGGAAGTCAGTACAATCTCATCGACAATATGTTTGTGGAGATCAATTTTATTGTAATTCGCTTCACTCATATCACCCACTACAAAATTGGCCAGTGGATTTTCACTCATATGACCACTTTGGATGGATTTTTCAATTTCTTCGTACAACTCGGCTACCGATCCAATTACTTTTGTTTGTTCACCTTCCTCTGTCCTCCATACTGGGAGTGGGATGCCCCAAAATCGTGACCTTGAAAGGTTCCAGTCGTTGGCGTTGGCCAGCCAGTTGCCAAACCTACCTTCACCTGTGGCTTTGGGTTTCCAGTTGATTTCTTGATTCAAGGCTGTGAGTCGATCCCTGACCTCTGTGATTTTGATAAACCATGAGTCGAGGGGGTAGTAAAGAATGGGCTTATCTGTCCTCCAGCAGTTAGGATAGGAATGAACGTATTTTTCGACATTAAATGCGGCATTCTCTTCTTTGAGTCGGATGGCGATTTGTACATCGCAGGATTTGAAGGGAGCCTTGCCTTCTTCATAGTAATCGTTTTTGACGTATTGTCCAGCCAAACTTCCCATTTCCGGTCTGAACTTACCCTGTAAATCGACCAGAGGAACTTTGTTGTTGTTCTCGTCCAAAATGAGAAGTGGAGGAACTTCGGGAGTTGCTTCTTTGGCCACTTTGGCATCATCGGTACCAAAAGTCGGTGCGGTATGAACGATTCCGGTACCGTCTTCTGTGGTTACAAAATCCCCCAAAATCACCCGATAGGCATTTTCAGGATGATCTATTGGCTCTGGAGCTTCCTGCCATATTTTTTCGTAGCGAATGTCTAGGAGTTCTTTTCCTTTAATTTCTTTCTCAAGGAAAAAGGGTATTTTTTTTGCTCCTTCCGCAGGGTTTTCCAATGCCGATAGGGAATCTACTGCTTCATATTTTCCGGAAAATTGTTTACCTACTAGGGCTTTCGCCAAAATTACCCGAATGGGTTGAAAAGTATATTTGTTGAAGGTATGTACCACAACATAGTCGATTTTTGGCCCTACGGTCAATGCAGTATTGGAAGGCAGTGTCCACGGGGTAGTGGTCCATGCCAAAAAGTACAAGGGGGTATTTCCCTTTAGGGATTCGGGTAAGGAATCTTCCTTAGCTTTGAACTGTGCTGTAACTGTAGTATCACTGACGTCCTGGTAGGTACCAGGTTGGTTCAGCTCATGTGAACTCAGTCCCGTTCCTGCCTTGGGGGAGTAGGGTTGAATGGTATAACCCTTGTACAAAAGTCCTTTTTCATGAATCTGTTTGATGAGCCACCAGACGGTTTCCATGTATTTAGAAGTATAGGTCACATAGGGGTCGTCCATATCAACCCAATAGCCCATTTTCTGTGTCAATTGGTTCCAAACATCGGTGTATTTCATCACCGCTTCCTTACATGCGTTATTGTATTCCTCTACTGAAATGGATTTTCCAATGGCATCTTTTGTAATACCCAAAGCCTTTTCAACGCCCAGTTCAACCGGAAGACCATGGGTATCCCAGCCTGCTTTTCGATTAACCTGAAAGCCCTTTTGAGTTTTGTAGCGGCAAAAAATGTCTTTGATGGTTCGCGCCATGACGTGGTGAATACCCGGCATTCCATTGGCCGAAGGCGGGCCTTCATAAAAAATATAAGGGGGACGATTTTCTCTTTCGGAGATGCTTTTTTCAAAAATCTGATCCTCCTCCCAAAAGTTGAGTATTTCCGAAGAAATTGCGGGTAAATCCAGTCCTTTGTACTCCTTAAAAACCATTTCAGGCGACGTTTATTAAAGTTGCGAAATTAAGGATTTTAGGTAAAAAAAAAGGATTTTACATTTTAACCTTCATTCCTAACTGTAAACTTCTTCCTTCTGCGGAGATACCTGAGGCAAAAGTTCTGTAATGCAGATCAAAAATATTCTTGAGTCCTACATTTAAAATGATGTTTTTTCGAAACTGATATTGGGACAAAACAGACCAAATATCCCAAGAAGGCATGCCGTAATATTTATACGTATCTTCATCGGCGTTGGGATTGACTTCAGGGGTTTCATTCAATCCATCTTCACCTCCCCAACTGTAATCATTAGGTTGTTTTCGTTCACTAAACTTCCAAATAAGTAAAGTTTTCCAATTTTTCACTTCATGAGAAAGTGTAAAGGTTCCGAATAAGGGAGCGATAGAGGGCATTGGGCCATAATCGGGGTTTAGGTCTGCGGTGGTGTAAGTTATTCCACCCATGATTTCAAATGGATCGCTTAGCGACCATTTTCCCTGAAGGGAACCACCATAGATAAAGCGGTTTCCTAAATTTTTATTGGCTTGGGTATATACTTCCTCCCCATTGTACATAATAGTGTTTTTATCGGGGGTAGTGGTGTCGGAAAAAACGATAAAATCAGACCTTACGATGTGACGAGAAACCAAAGTGGCAAATGCCCTCAGGTCGATAAAATTGATTTTGTTTAAAGCGGTATATTTCAATCCGGATTCAAACGTATAGGCGTATTCCGGTTTTAAAAATGAATTGGGGACCAACAGAATTCCATTGCTCTCTCTGATTTTTCCGATGTCATCAATGTTGGGGTTTCTGAATCCACTGGAAATTAGATTGTTGATTTGCCATTTTTCGTTGGGCCGATAGGTCATGGCCAAAGTATAGGTCAATGCTTCAGATTGCAAATCGACTGAAGACAGTAGTTTGTCCACCTGAGCAGAGTCATTCCATCGAGCAATGATCTTTGATCCGGTCAGTCTCAGCCCTCCATTAATTGTAAAACGATCGTTAAGCCTATAGATCCAATTCAAGTAACTCGCAAAACTGGAGGCACTACTGCCATCACTGGGGTAGCGGGAGGGGATCATGGTTAGGTTAGTGTAATCGACGATATTCTCCAAATCGAGAACCAAGTCTGATGAATAGCCTTGAGATCGAATTTTGTTGTAGGTCCACTCCAGACCGTAAGACAAGGAATGGCCTTGAGCGATATTTCCGTAAAAATCAGCATTAATGCTGTAAACATCAACTTTTTCAATTTGATGGGAACGGGTAAGGCTTTCAAATTTTCGGTTGACCCGAGACTCTTCCACATTTTGATAGGCAGCTGTAAGCGTGCCTTTTTTTAACCAATTTTTACCCAAGAAAAACTTGAGCTGTGGGGATAGAAAAAATCTCTTTTGGGGTCCGTAATACCATTCGCTAAAGCGCAGACTGCCATTGCGTTCCTCCACTAATTTATCGTATCGATCAATGTCGGAAGATTCGGAATATTGGAGGTTTATATTTAAAAGCATGTCGCTGGGAAGGCGAACAAGGAATTTTTGAAAAATATCGAATTGGTCGTAGCCTGTATTTTTTTGAATGATAGGACGAGAATTCATCGTGGGTGTTTCATTGTATTGATGTCTGCTGTTGAGTGAATAATAAGGAGTCAATCCCCATTTGGTAAAACCGTGATCCCTCTTTTCACCGATTCTGATGTCACCAAAATTAGAATAACTCACACTGGTAAGACTCCCCCAATTTTTATAACTCAATGCGGTATTGGCATTGTTTATAAAAGATAGATTGGCGTAATTGAAGGTTGATGAAAATTCTGATTTTACAGGTGTATTAGTATTCAACTGGGGAGATTTAGTGTAGTAGTGGATAACCCCTCCTAAGGCATCGGAACCATAGCCTACAGAGGAAGACCCTAAAGTGACTTCGACCCTTTCAATGTTGTGGGGGTCGATGGTAATGGCGTTTTGTAAATGACCGGATCTGTAGATTGCGTTGTTCATTCTAACGCCATCGACTACGATCAAGACCCGATTGGCTTCAAAGCCCCTTAGAACTGGACTTCCCCCTCCTCCTTGAGATTTTTGAATCCTAATGTTAGGATTGATTTCTAGAAGGTCTGCTCCGGTCGCCACTGAACCAATTTCAATCTCCTTTTGAGAGATAATTCCAACTTGTTCAGCGATTTTGTCTCTGGTCGCTTGGGATCGGGCTATAGATAGAACCACTTCTTCTAAAACCTCATCTTCGGAAGTCAATGGAATTGCTTTTTTACCTTGTAAAATTTCAAGAATTGAGATCATCAGAGGCTGATATCCCAGCAGACTAAAGTTGATTTGCCCCTCGCGAGGAAAGTCATCAAGTACGGCTTTTCCTATGGCATTAGTTAGTAAATTATGACTCCCATTTTCTGAGAAAATAACCACATTCTCCAAAGGCTCGCCAGTCACACTGTCTTCCACCCAAATCTCTTGTCCACAAAGACTGTGGAAGCTAGAAAAGCAAGCCATTAGCAAGAGAAAAAAAATCTTAGCGAAAGATTTCATGGAGTATATCTACTGATTTTATTTTTCCGAAACCCTGTAAATGTAAATTAAAATAATCTATCAATACGCTTAACACCTTTGTTCTGAGTGAATTGGGGATAGTTAATTCATCCAACGCCTCAAAATTAGCGCCAAGTAATTGTTTAAATGCAACGACCAGATCTCCTCCGATAAGGAATTTAGAGGGGGATGAGCTGCAAAAACAGCCACTTTCCAGATCAAAAAAATCCTTTTTCAAATCAGATTGATTGGGGGAGAAGCCGAGATGTTGACTAAGATCCATCATAAACTTTAAATGAAAAAGGGGAGAAAACCCTTTTTCTTCCAATTGAATAACGTTTTTTTGGATAAAATTGTATAGTAGTGAATTGGGCGCGCCCTCTTCGCTAATGACGCGTGTCATTACTTCGGATAAAAACAGGGCTACAGCATTTTTTTTGATGTCCGATGGAATTTCGATCAAAGGAAAACGGATTCGGGCCTCTTTAATAAAATGAAGCCCTTCTCTGTTTTGGTTTTTTACTTGTGTAATAAGGTTGATGATGCTGAGGGGTTGAAACAGCGATTTCTTCAGGGGACCTTTTTTGGAGGACAGTATGCCTTTGAGCATAAAAGATTTTAGACCGAGTTCTTTGCAGTAGCAACGCGCAATTAAGCTTGATTCACCGTATTTGAGTGTACTTATAACAACGGCATCGGTTTCAATCAACATGTTTTAAACCACTCCCTGAGCAAGCATGGCATCTGCTACTTTTACAAAACCAGCAATGTTGGCTCCTTTTACATAATTGACATAGCCGTCTTCTTTACCAAAATCCATGCAAGATTGATGAATTTCGGCCATGATGGATTGTAGTTTGTCATCTACTTCTTCTCTGGACCAATTGTATCTCAGAGAGTTTTGAGCCATTTCTAATCCTGAAACAGCTACCCCACCTGCATTGGAAGCTTTACCCGGCGCATAAAGTATTTTATGATTGGTAAATTGGTGAATGGCCTCTGGAGTAGAGGGCATATTGGCACCTTCGCCAACACAAACACAGCCATTGTTGATTAATAAAGCGGCGTCTTTTTCTTTCAATTCATTTTGGGTAGCACATGGCAGAGCTAACTCACAGGGAACCTCCCACGGGGTTTTACCGGCAACGAATTTTGCTTTGGGGTATTTTTCGATATAGAAGCTGATACGGGCTCTTTTGATATTTTTGAGCTCCATCACATGGGCTAATTTTTCTTTGTCTATGCCTTCTGCATCGTATATGTATCCTGAAGAATCCGACATGGTCAACACTTTACCACCCAATTGAATGGTCTTCTCAGCAGCGTATTGGGCTACATTTCCACTTCCAGAGATCACTACTTTTTTGCCCGCTAGGCCTGCTCCATTGTGTTCCATCATCTTTTGTACAAAATAAACCACCCCATAGCCTGTGGCCTCGGGTCTAATCAGCGAACCTCCCCAGGAAATACCTTTTCCGGTCAAAACTCCTGTAAATTCGTTTTTCAATCTTTTGTATTGTCCAAACATATAACCAATCTCTCTGCTTCCTACCCCGATATCTCCTGCAGGAATGTCCCTGTTTGGGCCAATGTGACGGAACAACTCTGTCATAAAACTTTGGCAAAAACGCATCACTTCTGTGTCAGTCCTTCCTTTGGGGTTAAAATCTGAACCTCCTTTTCCTCCACCCATTGGAAGTGTGGTCAAGCTATTTTTAAAGATTTGTTCAAAAGCCAAAAACTTCAGGACACTCAAGTTCACACTAGGGTGAAAACGCAACCCTCCCTTGTAGGGGCCAATGGCAGAATTCATTTCTATTCTATAGCCGCGGTTAACCTGAATTTCCTCTTGGTCATCGATCCAAGCAACTCTAAAAGAGACCACGCGTTCAGGTTCTACCATGCGCATCAAAATGTTTTGGCCGTAGTAGACATCATTTTTAACGATATAAGGGATAACCGTTTCGGCAACTTCAGTTACTGCCTGCATAAACTCAGGCTCATTTTGATTTCTTTTGTTTACTTCAGCCAGAAAATCCTTGATTACTTTATCCATGGGATTAATTTTTGATCAAATAAATTTACATTTTTATAATGGAAGTGGATTCAAATTTTAACCAAAAAGCGCTGCGATCAAAGCTTCAATTTTGGAAACGGCCAATACCTTGATGGATTCATTTTGTTTACCAATTTTAGCAAACTTGGAGATGACAATGGTTTCGAACCCCAATTTTGATGCTTCCTGTATGCGTTGTTCTGTTTTCGTTACGGGCCTGATTTCGCCTGACAACCCCACCTCTGCTGCGAAGCAAAAGTTATCGGAAACATCTAGGTCGTGATAACTGGATAATATGGCAACGATGACCGCCAAATCAATGGCCGGATCGGCGATAGAAATCCCTCCAGTAATATTGATAAAAACATCTTTGGCGCCCAAGGCAAAACCCGCTCTTTTTTCCAAAACAGCCAAAAGCATATTGAGTCTTTTGGTATTGTAACCGGAAGTGGTCCTTTGAGGAGTGCCATAGACAGCAGTGCTAACTAGGGCTTGAATTTCAATCATTAAAGGGCGAATCCCTTCAATGGTTGCCGCGATGGCATGCCCACTTAACTTTTCATCTTTTTCCGAAATCAAAAGTTCACTGGGGTTACTCACTGCCCTTAAACCTTTGGATTGCATTTCATAAATTCCAATTTCCGAAGTCGCCCCAAAGCGGTTTTTTTGGGTTCTCAAGATGCGGTAGATGTGATTGCGGTCTCCCTCGAAATGCAACACCACATCCACCATATGCTCCAATATCTTGGGGCCGGCAATTTGACCATCTTTGGTAATGTGACCCACCAAAAATACTGGTACATGTGTCTCCTTGGCAAATTTGATGAATTCTGCGGTACATTCTTTTATTTGAGAAACACTCCCAGGACTGCTGTCGATATAATCGGTGTGTAAAGTTTGTACAGAATCAATAACTACCAACTCAGGGGCTAAATTTTCAATTTGTGAGAAGATATTTTGGGTCTTTGTTTCACTCAGCACATAACATTGACCTGAAGAGGCATCCATTCGGTCGGAGCGAATCTTGATTTGACGCTGGCTTTCTTCTCCAGAGACGTAAAGGACCTTACATCCCACGGTCATGGCAATTTGCAACAAGAGTGTAGACTTACCAATTCCGGGCTCACCTCCCAAAAGTATAAGCGCTCCGGGAATGATTCCACCCCCCAACACGCGATTCAATTCAGCATCTCCAGTGTTTATTCTTAACTCCGAGGAAATTTCAATCTGATTGATTTTAAGGGGCTTTGAAGTTTTGCCGGCACTATTTTTACTTTTCCAGTTTTTTTTGTCTGGCTTTTCAACCACCTCTTCTGTCAGGGTATTCCATTGTTTACAGGAGTTGCACTGGCCTTGCCATTGTGCGTGTTGCGTCCCGCAGCTTTGGCAAAAGAAAGAGGTTTTGACTTTACTCATAACGATAATAGGAAAAAACGAGTTTTATTTTTGGCGATTGACCAAAGGTAAAGCAAAAAATGCCATGGCGCCAAAAGTCACCACCATAAGCGTCTGACATGTCCATATGATCCATCCAAAAGCTAAGCTGGATTCTTTAGAAATCCCATATGCAATCAATACCAAAGAAACTGAATAGGGATAGATCCCTATACCTCCATTGGTTGCAGAAATGGATAATCCCCCTAGGACAAAAGCAGGGATCATTGCATTCATCCCCAAATTTACAGTTTCAGGAATAGAAAATTTGATGATCCAAAACATCAATACGTACATGGTCCAAATAAAAATGGTGTGAGCAATAAAAAATCCTTTGTTTTTCATGTATTTGATGGAAATCATTCCCTCCCAGATCCCCTGAAAAAATTGTTTTATTTTCTCCGCAATGGGGTGGGTAGATTGATGGATAAATTTTTGAAATAAGATAAAAATTGTCGTTAAAATGACAAGGCTGACTCCTGCTTGAAAGAAGTTCAAATCTTTAAGGCTTAGATAATCGGTAATCAGATCATATTGTAGTCCCAATGCCATAAGGATAAAAACCATCAATAATGCAAGGTCGACCACTCGTTCTGCAATAACAGTACCGAAGCCTTTTTGAAAAGGGATATTTTCATAGCGATCCATGGCCGTAGCTCGGAGTAATTCTCCCGAACGGGGAATGCCCAGATTTGAGAAATAACCGATTAATACAGCCAGAATAGAATTGATTGTTTTGGGGTGATAGCCTAGAGGTGCCAACAGGTATTGCCAGCGCGCAGCTCTCGAAATATGACTTAATATTCCAAAAAAAGCAGAAAGGAATACAAAACGATAGTCCGCATTTTGGATGTATTTGACAATGTTGCTTCGGTCTTCGGGGGTTGTATTTCTGTAGCTCAGATAAATAAAAAATATCCCAAATGTTAAAGGGATTATTTTTTTTGAAAGTGAAAAGACTTTCTTCAATATTTTAATTTAGACGGTTGGTGTTTTCGTCAGGAAAGATAATGGTAGGCTTAAATTTTTTGGCCGCTTCAAATTCCATTTGCGCATATCCAACAACGATGATAATGTCTCCTTTTTGAACTTTTCTTGCGGCAGGACCATTAAGGGTTACCTCTCCACTTGCTCTTTTCCCTCCGATAATGTAGGTTTCTAGTCGTTCACCATTATTGATGTTTACCACTTGTACTTTTTCGCCCACTACAAAATTTGCAGCATCGATCAAGTCTCTATCTATAGTAATGCTTCCGATATAGCTCAAGTCGGCATCGGTAACCTTGACCCTGTGAATTTTCGATTTTACAACTTCTATCAACACGCGTCAAATTTAGTGATTTAAGACATATCCAAATTATCTATTAACCTTATTTTTCCCAAATGAGCTGCGATGAACCCCCTACCTCGATTAACAGTTTCCTCCAAATGAATTTCTTTTAATGTTTTTGGATCTACAATTTTAAAATAATCTAAGGTCAACTCATGGTGTTTTTTGAATAAACCGGCGACCATGTTTTTGAGGGTTCCATAGGGTATTTTTTTTGCTTTGGACTTAGCAAATTGCAATACCTCGAACAATTTTGAGGCCAATTTCCGTTGATCGTCAGATAACAAGCTGTTCCGGGAACTCATAGCAAGTCCATTGCTTTCTCTTATTATGGGGCATCCAATGATCTTGGTTTGCAGCTTAAGGGATTGGACGACATGCTCTATAATCAGTAGTTGTTGAAAATCTTTTTCTCCAAAATAGGCGTGATCTGGGGAGAATGTTTTTAGAAAATGGGTTACCACTGTTGCCACACCTTGGAAATGCCCTGATCTTTTTTCACCTTCCATAACCTCATCTAATCCCCCCAAGTCAAAGGATTTTGATTCCACCATATTACCATATATATCATCTACTTTGGGAACGTATACCAAGACCTTTTCGCTGATTTCTTTAATCAAACACAAGTCTGCATGAATGTTGACAGGGTAACGCTCCAGATCTTTTTTATCATCGAATTGGGTAGGATTGATGAAAATACTGATCAAAACGCTTTGATTTTCTTTGACAGCCCTTTTAACCAATGATAAGTGTCCGTGGTGAAGAGCGCCCATGGTGGGAACCATCCCAAGTGGTCGAGTTTTATTGGATAAATGCTCAACCAAGGATTGGGAAGTGATAAAAACCTTCATTTAGTAAAAAATTAACAGGTGTAAATATACAGAATTAAGCATATTCCGTTTAATTTTCGTAATTTCGCAAAACTTTATTTCCTCGATTATTTAAAGAGTTTATGAAAGACAAAAAGGTACTGAATATCTCGTCCGAAGTGGTGCCATACCTTCCTCAAACCAATCAGGCGGTCAATTCATTTAAAATTCCTAAAAGCATCAATGATCATGGTGGTCAAACTCGGATTTTTATGCCACGATATGGTCTGATCAACGAAAGAAGACATCAGCTACATGAGGTAATTCGACTTTCAGGAATGAATTTGGTAATCAACGACGTTGACATGCCTTTGATCATTAAGGTAGCTTCCATTCCAAAAGAGAGAATGCAGGTCTATTTTATTGATAACGAAGAATATTTCAAAAGACGTGCAGTGTTAAGAGACGAAAATCAAAAACTTTTTTCAGATAATGATGAAAGGATGATTTTCTTTACTAAAGGAGTCATCGAAACCATCAAAAAATTGAATTGGTCTCCAGACATAATTCATTTACACGGTTGGTTTACCAGTCTTTTTCCACTCTACCTCAACACCTATTACAAAGATGAGCCCATCTTTACCCACAGCAAAATCGTAACTTCTGTGTATGCTCAAGAATTTGATGGAGTTCTTTCTGATCAATTTTATAAGAAAGTGGCTTTTGATGGCATTTCGGATGAATTGATCGAACCGCTCAAAAATGCAAGTTTTGACAATTTAGAGAAATTGAGCTTAAACTTTTCAGATGGCTATGTAATTGCTGATGGCGAGACTCCTGAGTCCATCGAAAAATATTCTAAGGATAAACAAATCCCAGGACTCAATTACCAAGAATCTCAAAATGATGATGCCTTAGTTCAATTCTACTCTAACCATATTTTATAATAACGGATGTATTTTTTAAGGATGTTCATTAACCGTGTGATTGTTCTTTTGGCGTTATCCCAGATGGTTTTTTCATGTGATAAAGAATACCACTCTGCAGGTTCTGAACTTTTACTTTCTACGGCCCTTAAGTCAAAATCTTTTAATGCTCCCATCTACTCATACCAGAGTAAGATAAATTATTTTCAGACCGATGGTCTTCCCTTGGCGCAACTCGGTAAAATTCGCCTGCCTGGTCTGGGGACTACCGAGGCCAGCATCACTGCTAGGCTTTCGGTAAGCCAAAACCCCGTTTTTGGTAAATACACTCAAAAGAGAGAAGATGAAGGAGACGAAGAAAATGTTGCTGTAATTGAGGAAAAAGAAACAATAACTGAGGTCTATCTCGAAATCCCTTTTTTTAACAACACTGACGATAGGGATGGTGACGGTGTGATTGATGTTTTGGATCTTGACCCCGATGATCGAGAGAGCGATACCGACGGTGACGGCATAAGTGATTATACAGAAAGTACCAACAATCTTAACCCTTTGAGTGATGACAGTGACGGGGATGGTATTTTGGACGGCGTTGATCAAGACAATAAGTCCTATGATCAGGAAAATAAAATCTATGAAATCGATTCCATTTATGGAAACCGCGAAGCCCGTTTTGAACTAAAAGTTTATGAACTCAAATATTACTTATCCCAATATGATCCCGCTACTGATTTTGAGAAAAATTCAAAATTCTTTTCCAACACGGATTATTATGAAAGTGGGTTTTTTGGAGAAACCCTTCACGATGGCCCTTATCAACTCAATTTTGAAGAGCTGCGATTTAATTATGAAGAAGACGATCCCGACACCGAAGATGTTGACGAACGCGAAACCGTAGAAACCCGCCTAACCCCTAGAATTAGAGTTCCTTTGAACAAACCCTTTTTTCAGGAAAAAATTTTGGATCAAGAAGGTGAAACGGTTTTTTCGAATGATGATAATTTCTCTAAACACTTGAGAGGTCTTATAATTAAGGCCGACATTTTTGATAACGAATTATACATGCTATTGGACATGGCTAATTCCAGAATCAGAATTGAATATGAGTACGATCAAGTGGACACCAATGGCACCGAAGACGATACTTCTGACGATGTCACAGAGACGAAGTCAAAAACTTTTCTGCTCAGTTTTGGGTTGAATTTCAGTACCATTAAAAACACAAACTCAAATGCCCAGGTTGATCAAGAGATTCTTGCCGGTCAAGAAGATAAACCTTCCCAGCGCATCTACCTCAGCGGAAATGGGTTGTTTTCCACATTGAAATTATTTGAGGAAGACGGCCAGGGAGACCAATTATTGGATGATATAAGGAACAATCAATGGGTGATCAATGAGGCGAATTTGGTATTGTATATAGATCAAGGTCAATATAATCCACTCGACCTATCTCAATTTCCCGATCGACTCTATTTGTACAAGTACGATTATGGAATTCCTATTACCGATTTCAGTATTGATAATACTACAAATAACACGGTCAAGAACAGGGACAAATACATCTATGGAGGAATTTTAGAACTTGATGATGCGGATAAGCCATATCGTTACAAATTTAGAATTACGGATCATGTAAATCGTATAATTACAGATGACTCAATCAATGTCAGGCTGGGATTGGTTCCTTCCAATGGGCTTAATTTCATCGGTTCCAGAAGTGCAGAAACTTTTGACCAAGATCTTATCAATTACCCGGTCACAGCAATTCTAAACCCGAGAGGGGTTATTCTCCACGGCTCTGAAAGTAAAGACCCTCCAAGAGGAGGGATGAAGCTGGAGATTTTCTACACCGAGTACTAGTCTAAAGAATCCAGAGTCCAACCAGCGATAATAGACGATTTCTATTATACTTAATTTTAAAATCATTAAAAACTATACAAAAAATATATATGAATATTTTTAAGTATATATATGGTAAATAAAATATTAATATAAGTAAAAACTATTGCATATATTTTATTGATAGTATTTGCCTAATATACAATAGACTTACACAACTTATTGTGATACTCAGGCCGATTTTCCATCCCCATAGCACCTCGCTGCATAGAAAAATACTTGCCCACCAAAAAAGAAATAGGACGAGTCCCGAACTAATTTTTACGGAACTGTAGAAAACCACATCATCAAATAGCCCTAGTATTTTTTTAATTGCCAGTAAAGGAGGCAGATTGGGTAGGGAAAATAATTGGATCAAAAGCTTATGCCATTTTTCTTTTTTCACCCTTTTTTTAGGAGCTAAACTTTGTTCTTCAATTCCCTTTTTTATCTCTTGGAAAGACTTTTTGGTGTTTGCGCTGTGAATCAATCTTTTTCGATTTTCATAATGCTCGTCTTTCTCTGGAAGCCACATGCATTTTTTCATGCAATCCTCTAAGGCACCTCTGATTGTGTTTATCTGCTCGGGTTTTTTGGCTGATGCTTTGATGAAGGGCTTTATTGAAATTGCTTCTCCAAAAACCAAATGCAGATCACAAAATGGATTTCTGTGGTGGCCGTAATTAATCCCTACCGGAACTATGTAAATTGGTTTTTCGCACTTTTCCTGTGCTTCATAGGCCAATCGGCTGCTTCCCTTTGACAAAGGCTGAAGGAAAAACTCGTCATGGTGTGAAGCCTCTGAAAACATCATTATACACTGATTATTTGAAAGTAGTTCCCTACAACTATCAAAAATGGCTTCATTTTTTTTAAGGTTGGCATAGCCGTTTCTAATTCTGTAAACAGGAAGCATTTTTAGGGCATCCAGAAACCACTGCAGTGGTCCGCCAAAAACATCGCTACGCGTCAAAGAAGTTACTGGCCTGTTTATCCTACACCCTACTAGTAGTGGATCGAGAAAGGCACTCTGGTGATTGGGGGAAAACAAAACCCCTCCTTTTTTCGGAATATTTTCAAAACCATAAATGTAAATCTTCCTGAAATAACATCTGGTTGTAAAAATCATGATATACTTAACGAAGTAGTAAAACAGCTTCTTCATCCAATAATAAGGAGTAATTTTTAGAGTTCGAGCACTAAAATTGACCTTCAGTGACATACAATTTAGAAAAATAAATTTAAATACTAATCCCCACCTTAGGGCTTGACGGATTGACTTTGTTTTTTTTTATTTATCTTGAAACGTTATGGAAACTCAACTTCCTTGTTTATAAGTTGTCTCTTCCATATTCTTGAAGACGAAATAATAAAACCTTACAGAATGAGCAATAGTGAACGGTTTGATTTTAAATTTTATGAGTGGGAGAAGAAGTTCCACGATCGACCTTTTCTAAGACAACCTTTTGGAGATCAATGGGAGGAATATACTTGGGCCGAGGCCGGGCAAATGGCTAGAAAATTAGCCAAGGGATTAAAGTCAATGGGCCTCAGAGATGATGCACACATTGGACTGATTTCAAAAAATTGTAGAGAATGGATCATCGCCGATATGGCCATAATGATGGCAGGCTATGTTTCTGTTCCTTTCTTTCCTTCACTCAAGGGAGAAGAGTTGGAGTATTTGCTGGATTTTGGTGATGTTGATCTTCTGTTTGTCGGGAAAATTGAGACTTGGGACGATATAGGAAGTCATATTCCCAAGGACTTTCCCATGATCAGATTCCCCCATTACAGGGGCTGTACTGTTGTGGACAGAGGAGAAGAGTGGTTTGATTTTATCAACCGATACCAACCTTTAAAAGAACCACATGTCCCAAAACTTTCTGATCTATGGACCATTATATTTACCTCAGGTACTACGGGTAATCCCAAAGGAGTAGAATTATCTTATTTGACACTCGATTCAACAAAAATCATTACCGAAGAAGTTAACCCACTAAAAGTGGATTTTTCTGGTAACAATGATTTTATCTCCTACCTCCCCCTCAACCATATTGTAGAGCGAGTGGTCGTAGAACACGTATGTATGCGTTTTGGTGGATCACTTTCTTTTGTCGAATCCATAGATAGTTTTGCCCAAAACCTAAAAGACATCCAGCCACATGTATTTTTTGCCGCCCCAAGAATATGGACCAAATTCCAATTGGGTATTTTGGCAAAAGTGCCCCAAAAAAAATTAGATCTCCTGCTCAAAATCCCTCTGGTTTCCGGCTTGATCAAAAAGAAGCTAAAAAAGAACCTTGGATTGACTCGTGCGAGATCTACTGTTTCCGGCTCTGCACCCATACCGGTTACTCAGATCGAATGGTTTAGCAAAATTGGCATATATATTACCAACGGTTATGGGATGACTGAAAACTGCGCCATATGTACCCAAGTAGATGGGCGAGATTTCGGAAAATTAGATTCTGTAGGAAAACCCCAGTGTGGAGTTGAAGTCAAAATAGATCCAAAAACCGAGGAAGTTCTTATGCGAGGCCCTTATGTCATGGATGGATATTACAAAAATGAAAAAATGACAAAAGCCACTCTCTTAGATGGATGGCTCCATACAGGTGATAAAGGCTATTTGGATGAGGACAATTATTTGTACATAACCGGAAGGGTAGCCGATAGTTTTAAAACCTCTAAAGGAAAATTCATCGAACCCTTAACCTTGGAAAATTATTTTGGAACTATCAAGGAATTAGAAGAAGTGTGTATTACAGGTTTGGGATTGCCCCAACCCATCGCCTTGGCCCAATTGTCAGAAATAGGCAAAGCCGTCCAAAAAGAGGAACTTATAGGTTTTTTGGAAGAAAAATTGGCAGCAATTAATGCAGACTTGGAAAATTATAAAAAAATCTCCACGCTGGTCTTGGTCAAGGAGGAATGGACGGAGCAAAACAAGATTTTGGGTCCCACTTTAAAGATCAAAAGAGGGAATGTAGAGAAAATGTATGCTGCCAAATATAAGGGCTGGCATGAAGACCCTAAGCCTGTTTTATTCGAAAAGTAGTATATTTGGCCATAAAATCAAAATCGGACTTTATTATAGCCTTTGCTATAATGACTATATTAAAACTAAAACAATAATTTAATGAAAACAAAAACCCTATTTAAAGGAATAATTTTAATGAGTGCTATGCTCTTGTTAAATATTATTCACGCTCAGACAACGATCAATGGTACGGTTGTCGACGAAGAAACAAATCAGCCGCTTCCCGGAGTAAACATTGTTGTAAAAGGCACTTACACTGGAGTTTCAGCTGACTTTGATGGAAACTTTACCATCACTACCGAAGAAGAGCTTCCCATTACCTTAGAAGTAAGTTATTTGGGTTTTGCAACCAAATCAATTGAAGTGACTTCGGCTGACGCTGCGATGAACATTTCACTTGCTCCCGGTAGTGACTCACTGGACGAGATCGTTGTTGCTGCATCTAGGTTCGCACAACGAATTTTTGAATCCCCAATTACCGTAGAAAAATTCAGTGCTAAGCAAATTCAGCAGACCCCTTCAGCCGATTTCTTTAATGGCTTAGAAAACGTCAAAGGGATTCAGCTTCAACAAGGAGGTCTGTTTTTAAATCAAGTTGTAACCCGTGGTTTTGCTACGGTTTACAATGAAGGTTTTGTAACCCTAGTTGATATGATGAACAATATGTCTCCATTGTTTGGTTTTGCCATGGGGAATTTGATTGGTCTAAACGAACTAGACGTTCAAAGCGTTGAGGTAATTCCTGGTCCAGCCTCTGCATTGTATGGAGCTGATGCCTATAAAGGGATTATGTTTTTGAACAGTAAAAATCCTTTTGAGAACGAAGGTATAAGTGCTTACTACAGAACCGGGGTAACCGATCAAGAAGTAGCGGGAAATAACCCTTTCACCGATGTGGGAGTTAGACTTGCGACAAAACTTGGCGATAAGTGGGCCATTAAAGCCTCTTTAAATCACAAAAAAGGAACAGAATGGATGCCTGCCGATTACTCTCACCAAGCAGTTCCTGGTGGGGAAGTAAACCCTTCTTATTCTAAGACTTCACCGGATTACAACGGTCTAAATATCTATGGAGAAAGGTTTTTCCCAAGCTCAAACACTTGGTCACTTGTAGGATTATTAAATCCTGCAGCATCGGCCTTAGCTGCAGCAGCTCCAAATTATTTTGATGGAGTAATGAGTACAGGTTATCAAGACCGTGATTTGATTTCAAATAATGCTGAAAATTCCAAAGGTATGTTTGCCGTTCATTTCAGACCCAATGAAAAAACTGAAGTCAGTTTGACCTCTTTAATCGGAAGAGGAGATTCTCCCCTTCAAGGATTTGGAAGATATTCTATGAAAAATATTCAAATCGAACAACACAAGCTGCAAATTGACAGT